>ERZ1370068.8873-contig-7693_pt1 | contig 67130 bp, 89 predicted proteins | sample MGYA00561227_ERZ1370068 | MGnify/ENA primary metagenome ERZ1370068 (study PRJEB38410, sample SAMEA6850437) | metagenome | study: Metagenomic assessment of the ecological functions of the soil: analysis of the soil microbiota associated with the... | reverse complement strand
TGATCACCAGCGAAAGGTCGGCGGCGTGGTTCGGCGGATCGGTGACGGTCAGCCGCGAGCCAGGTATAACAGCGTGTTGGTAACAGTCGATCACTGCACCGTTTGGAGGAACCGGGCACTTGCCGACTTCCTCGACTGATGCCATCCGGAACAAACGACGATCTCGCGATATCTGCAGCTCGCAGAAGCCAGAGACGCGAACTCAAACCACGAGAGTATCGACGCCGCCGGCGAATCCATCACGTCTCCGCCCGGCCGGGTCGTTCGTATAACTCACGCTGATCGGGCAATGTATCGTCAATCGAACTTAGCCGCGCGTTCATGATGGCGCGCAGCATCAATCGCGGCCGACCTTCCGCGATCTTCCTCTGCCGGTCGATAATGAGAGCAGCCGTCGGTGGATCGCGATCCCAGCCCATTTTCCACGCCTCGATCGTGAATCTTCCTGATCGTGCCGAAACCTGCGGCATGCCGATTTGTCTCGAGATCGCGTGCCGGATGTGAAGTCAATCTGACATCGCGGCCACCGGCTTGAACGCGCATCGAATACGGAGTCGCGCAAATAGCCTGGTGTTGGATGCAGTCGACGATGCCTGGATGTCGCAGTACGCCAAGGCCAGCGGAATATTGTTGACGATCTTGAAGACGCGTCGTGCCGCCGACTTGTTTTCCCCGTTTCGGAGATTCGACGTAACGCGATCAAACCGGAATGGTGCCAGATCGGCTTGTCGCTACCGGTTCCCGCGGCACGACGGAGCCGCGCGCGCGGCCGAGAGCAGATCCGGAAAATAACCAGCTTCACGTTCACGCCTGGTTTCAAAGACGCCCCAGGAACGGCTCGCGGTTCCTCTCGTAGCCGGCTGTTGCGCGCCGCGATGCCGAGGTCGCAGTCTCGCCGTCAGCGCGGCGGATCGTCGTAGGCCGCGCGGCGAGCCCGCGCGATATCGAGTGCCGATCATCCAGGCAGAACTGCGCGAGTCTCGATGGTCGGGCAGGGGACGTAAAGTTCACCTGATCTTCTCACGCCGTCGATCACCCGATCGCGTGCTGAGGCTGGGTCGATTGTCGAACTCGCCGGAAGTTGGCGCAGGCGGAGCGCATATTCAAGGACGCCAGATTGTACGCCGAGTCGTCGATACTGGTGTTGGTATTCAAACGTGGATCTGCCGTTCGGCGATAGCTGACGTTGACGTCGTAACTGATCGCCGCAGACCCATGGCGTCTCGCCATCCAGTAGTTGCGGTTTCATCGGCTTCCTGGTCATGCACCATCTCGCCGTCTGACGAAATTGCTGACTGGCCGGTGACGCGGGATCGAGCGATTGGCTGGAAGAAGACGAATGTTGAACTGCCCGAGTAGTCGGCAGCCGATCAGCCCAGTACCGAGCGGATGAGTTAAGTGACGTTCAAGATCATCTGCCGCCCGCTCCGACTGATCACGGCGACGCAGCCACCATGAGACGCCCGAATCTATTACGACGAAGGAATGCGAGCAATTCGAAGCCGGCGCCCGAGCCGTACTGAAAGAGCATCCTGGAATCTGCGACGGCAGCCAGTACCGAAGCTGAGAGCACGCCGACATCTCGCGGGTGAACTCGATCCTCGCAGTTGAACTTCACACCGGCGAGTTGAAGGAGACCATCTGGTGAAGAGGCGGGGTCAACCCGGCTGAACACGTCGGCGTTCGGCGCGGCGTAGTTCGCAGACAGGCCGGTTACGCGGTCGAGAACCATCGGAGTTGCGCAAGCTTCTGTTTCGGTGGCGCTTATCACGTTCGTCGCGAAGCCGCGACAGAACTTTGGGCAATGACGGCCAAAGTTGCTCGAAGAAGCATCTCCTCGCGCCGAGGAGATCACCGTCGCGCAGCCCCATCCGATGTCGTACGGATGAACGCTCCGGCTGCGCGAACGAGCTGCTTCGTTTAGCAGCGGCTATGTTCACAGTAAATCTGACCGAGCGATCGTGGAACGCTGGCCGCGCCAGCATCGCTGGCGTCCCTCCTACCGGTTCACGCGCCGTCCGGTGGGGAAACGGCGAGTCCACTCCCTCATCTACCAGTACGTGTCTCCACTCCGAGTACCCTACTGTCAGAGCTGCGTGATACATGAAAGATAAATAAATATCGCGGCCATCTGCCACAACATATTGCGGTCTGCTGGTTAGTTTGACGATGCCGACTGCTTCCACTGCGGGAGTTACTGGGGCGGTGTCGATGGTTTTCAGACGGTTGCACGCACACGCGCGCGCCCACATACTGAACGGAACTGACGGGAGAAATGAGCCGGCTGCACTCCATTGGTCTGAGAAATACCTGTTCTTCAGAACGCCAGGCCGACGCGCCGTAATGAATCCCATCATGCCAGATTAAAAAGGTGTGGCTTGTTCGATCGGTTTTTCCACGTCATCGGGAATTGAAGGATTCGGGCGTGGCCGCCATTCCCAGCGCGATCGCCCAGAGGCGTCAACGCCGTCAGTCGAGTTTTCGGTGCGAGTGTTGCAAACATGCCAGCTGATAGGACGACGAAGCATTGCGGCGCATCCCGTCACGCGACAGACGTCCTGAATAGCGCAAAGTGAAATGCGGAATTAAAATGAGTTTCAGAATCAACCATGGGGTCGAGGAACAGAGAGCAATCGTCGGCCGCGGGTTTGCCGAACACGTAGCCTAAGGGCAGATGTCCTGGCAGATGTCGCAGTCGAAAGATCTGTCGCCTGCTGCTGCTGGTTTTCGATCGCGCCGGCGCTCGATCGTCCAGTAGGATGCACGCGTTCGAGTCGACACGCCGGGCGATTCGACGCGTACAGGCCGAGCAGGCCGCAAAAACAGTCCGGCGTCGATTTTCGAGCACGGCGCAGGTCACCCAGACCTCGTCGTCAGGAGGCCTGACGCCGCGCGCTGGCCTTCGACTGCGTCGACAAAGGTGCGCGAGACCATCGCTTTCCGCCGTCAGCCAGCAGCACCATTGACCTGCGATCGCCCCAGCGTAACGCGCGATCGCGATGGTGCCTAACGCCGCGACTTCCGGCCCATATTGATTTGGCGAAGCGATCAGCGACGAGAGAGCCCGGGCGATATATCTCGGCGCTTCAAACTGGATCGCGACAGCTCGGTCCAGGGCGCGGTCGTGCCGCGATCGCCATCTATCGAACTCCAGAGCCAGTGCCCAACTTCAGCGCGTCGCCGTCCAGTTTCATCGATTTCGCTTGACGGAGAGATTCGCCTGGTGATTACCGTACGACGTTCACGTCCCGCGGTGTGATACCGTGGCAGGCGAAAATATCTTCTCGATTCCAGAACAGCAGCTTCTCGAGGCGCGTGGTCGGTTGTCGTGGGCTCGACAGCTTGGCCTGCGCTGCCTGGGCGACGATCGACATCTGCGCGATACCCAGCTGGATCGCACGGGTGTGCGCAGCGATCGACGACGTCACCAAACCGTGATATCGCCCGGCTCGAGGAATTCCAGCCGCGATCGGTCAGTGTCAGAGTGCGCGAAGGCACGAGGCGGCCGGCGGCTTTCCCACGGTGCCAGGCGCAGACCGGCGCAGGTCGATCGATGGTCGACCGCAACTACGGCCATCTGACCGCTCGCGATCAAACCACGACGCGAGCGTCGAAGCCGGTTCACGCGCCGCGCCGGCTGTAGGCCGAACACGAAAAACCGGGCGTCTTGCCGTCGGGCATGTCTTCACCTGGCATGCCCGAGAGCCGAGGATGACCGCGTTCATTTTACCTTCGATGGACGGCTCGTCGTCGCGCTCGCCGGGGAGGAGCGGCCACTAACGAGCAGGACTCGGTCTGGGCGTCGCTGACGAACAGCGGCGACGGCGGCGGACGCTTCGCCGTGCGGCGCATCGCGATCGACAGCGCCAGTTCACCTGCGCCTACTAGTTCAGCAAAGGTTGCGCTGGCGACCGCCGCAGACACCCGTGTCCCATCCTCGACTAGATGCCGATCTCACCGCCAGCTCCGCCGAATGGTCGAGCGCCGCGGCGACCCGAGTTCAATCTCAGCCTTCGCGGCGTTTCAGACGTGGGGATGACGCCACTAAAGTTGTGGGTACGTCGGCGGCTGACTGGTATCTGTCGGCGATTGCGAAACGTTGATCAATTTCTTGCCACTTCCGTCGAGATGATCGCAAGTGGGATAGTGGTGCGCCGTTTTCAGCGCCGACTGCCGCTGTATTACCCAAGCCGTAGATCTTGCTCGGGAGTAGCGCGGGTCGTAGCAGCGCGCGCACACGTCGGAAATTGAGGGCAAATAGCGGGTCAGTCGTGACCGCCAGAATTGCGTATGCCCTGGCGCTACCAGATATTCCTCGTTTTCGCGAACGTCGTATCGAATGGCTTTCCTCTTTATTGCCCCGCGCGTTGAATGTCCACGGACGCTGTTCGAGCCGTCTGGTCACAATTCAGAACAATTCCAGAGAGGCTGTGGCTGCGCATTCGGGGTTGTCGCATTACCTCGTCATGAGATGACCTCGGTCGTAGGCCGCCGACCTGGCTGCGCAGCCTGCCGTGCCGAGTAGCTCGTAGGCGACGCGCAGTGACGCGAATTTTGGCCGACTGTCGGCAAATAGAGATCGGAGCTCAGGTCGACCACGAGAATAGGTCGGCTATACGCGACGGAATACTGTGGCGTCGTACATCATCAGGAATAGCCGACGCGAAGGGTCGATCGGTCGGCATCGACGACTGATCGTCTGTCGACTTCGGGAATATCGTGCGGCGATGAGAAATATGCCCGATCCGTCAGATGATACTATGCCAATATCGTTAATTGAGGTTCAACGCAGGTCGTCGGCGAGACCGAATCCTTCCAGATACACGGCTTTGGCCATCGATCGTCGAGCGACGTGACCAAACTGGAAATGCCGGAACATCGCGCCGACTTCGGCGCGTACGCCTCGAGATGCCTGTCGCAGCAAGATGAGGTCGCCTGGAACCCGGGTTGATTTGGCGTTCATGACACCAGCGATGCGACGGAACCGTCGAGATTCTTTCGACGCGCGTGACACCGCGCCACAGGTGATCGCCCTGATTCGCGATCTTCCACAGGCGAAGGGAACATACGCGATCGCAGGCCTCGCGGCGGTCTGGCGTCGCGTTGATTCGATGGCGACTGGCGGCGTCGAGTTTCTTTCGTTCCGAGTGTCTATCAGTATTGCGCTGGTGCCTCGCACGCCAGCTGGTCGGTTCGAAGACGAGGAGGGAGCGCCTCGACATGCGCGTCCAGCCGCGCTGCTGGTCTCGCGATCGCCATTGAGCGGCGAAGTTGTATTCTGTCGGGCATCGCTTCGATCTGTGTCGCGAATCTCTGGTAGATTGCCGCGAGCGCCAGACGCCGAGCGTAAGCGGCTGGACTATGGATACGCTTAGCCGTAACGCATCGATGAGTGCAGCCACGGCCGTGCAGGGGTGCTGAAGGTGAACGAGGCGTCTGCGAAAGCTGAGGGCTCGGGTCGATCTCCTCAGGCTGGGGTGTCTGATCTCTCGTACCTATGGCTGGACAGGCAGACGATGATCTTGAGTTGTTCACTTTATCGTGCCTGGGAGCCACGCAGCCAGACGCGGCCGGCCCATGGCTAATCGTGGTGCCTCGCACTGCCGCCAGACAACAGCCGGATCTCAGCTCAGCTTCTACAGCCGGCACGGGGCTCACTGATCCAGTGAGCCTAGCCGTCGGCTTATTTAGTGCTTGGCATGCCAAATGTTCAATTACGTGGTGGCGGGGCGGGCGAAAAGCCAGCTGATCCGCAGAGTGGATTGCTCTCGGTGCGGTGATCGGGCTGATCTATGGAGTCGCAATCTCGCGCAGCTGAGCGCCGACTTGTCTCGCTCGATTAATCTAACGGGATTTCCGGGAGTCGCCACCATTACGCCCCAGGACTGTGGATTCGGCGTTATCGTCGAGAATCTTCCGCGGTTTCTAGCGGGTTGCCGGATACGCGGGCGATGCTGCGTTTCTCAGTGGCCCTGAACATTGTCCGAACGCTGTATTGAGCCATGCATCGCGTAGGATCGCGACATGACATGTTCACGATCTGGAAAGCTCTCGCAGAGCTATTGCCAGGCCGAGGTTCAGTTTATGAAGCGAGATGAAGAGCGTATTCACCGTTCCGCGACATGAACGCTGCGCGCATCCAGAACACAGCTTTCAAACACGCATCGTTCCGTACGACGATTTATTCACGACTCCGCCGAGTCTGGTCTGCGTCGAATCGCCCGCAGCAGAGCGCGCTGATCGTCGACGCCGACCGCAACTTCTTTCGGTTCGCCTCCGCGTCACTGGTAAAAGCGTATGTCGAGCCGTAGCGGTCGGTGCTTCCTAGCCAGAAGTTAGATCCGACACGAACAGTCGGCCGAGGCGTGACGTTCAGCCAATCCTGCTGATCCAACGACGCCGCCGCGACGAGGACGACGGCGGCGCTTCAGTGAGCCATCGGCGCGGCCTGACGACCTTCAAACACGATTTAGCGACGACGTTAAAGCGCCGCGACGCGAGTTACCACGCAGCCGACAAACAGGCCGAAGGCGCCCACTTGTGATGGATCGGTGCAGGCGTGATAGCCAAAGTCATTTTCGCCAGGAGTGTCGATATCGCCCGAGCACGCGGCGGATCAAGAAGCACGCCAGTGGATTTGGCGGCGCAGAAGCAGCCGCCCGCGGATCGTTCAGACGGCTGAGCTGGACGCGAGCGCGCGCATCTCCCGAACGGATCGCCCAGATCTATCGCTGGATCGTTGTCTCGCAGTATTTATCGCGAGAACGCATCGCCCGCTCGTCGGGGAAGTCGGGGTTGAGTCGAAGCCATCGGGCGGTCGATGCGGATCGCCGCGAGCCTCCGTGTATGATCAGGATCTGAAAAGAGCTTGCAGTGAACGATATCGCAGCCTGATCCCACGACAGATCAAAATGATTCCCACGCTTCCTGGCTAGAGCCGCATGTCTGTCTTTGTCTGTTCTGATGCTGACACAGACTGCGCGTTATTATCAAAGGCGCGAACGGGCGCAGGTCCTTCCCGCAGCAATAACGGTCATACTGAGAACTGGTCAAAGCGAAGATGTTCGTCATCTCGAACAAATGTGGTGAGGATACGCCGACGACGCCGCGCGTTCACGCCGGCGCGTGCTTCCGGAGAAGATGTTCTTTCGCCGGATCCGTTCATCAGCGGATCTGGTTGACTGCCAGCGACCGCGCGGCCGCGGATCGATTTCTCGAGCTGGTCGGGATCAAGCGCGATCAGCGCCGCGAGGAGGCGCGGTACCAGGCGGTTCTTCCGAGCAGGAGCGGCCGAACCAACACACCCGCGGTCAATCTCGAGCCCGAAAGATCGTTCCGTTGTCGAAGACGTACGAGCGCGGTGGAAATGTCATCTACCCTGGCGGATCGGCGTCGCCGATGCGGCGGATCTGCCAGGCACTCGGGCTACGTCTGGCACGATGAAGACGTCGACGATCGACGCCGGCATTTCGGCCGAGCCTGAGCCAGATTCCAGCGCTCATGAACAAAGAAATCTGCATTTTCTGTTCTCCGCTGGATGGCCGAGAAGCTCAGCTGCCCGACGGACACGCCTCCCCGTCCAAGTGATCGAAAGCGAGTCCGTGAGCATCACGCCTGTCTTCCGGCTGCACGGCGCTTCCCGATCGAGGCGTCGAGATCTACCGCGACATCTGCGCGATGCTCACCCGACTGATTCGCCGCAGATAACGAGGTCTACCGAGCGACCCGTCACGACGCGTCGGTGGTCTCGGCAATGCCTGGGTTGAACCGGCGGCAGGTGTATTACGAGAAGGCGTTTGCTCCGTCTCCACGTTTCGCCGACCGATTTTAAATATCGACGGGTGGAGATGATCGCCATCTGGGGACGCGTGACGCTATTGTCGTACATCGGTTTCTCGGTCAATCACTAGCCTACTGATATCAGGCTGTCGCTGACGCAAAGAGCCTGTGTCTCGACGAGAGCGCCGACGATGCCCTCGAGGTGTTGTCACACTTGGTCTGACCGATCTCAGGATTAAGGTCGTCGATACCTCGAGGGTTCTCTGATCTGGGATCGCGGGGATCGTCGCCGCCGCTTGAGCGCGGGCGATCACCATCTGGCAGTGATCGGCGGCCGCAGTTAGTTGTTATGTCAGCCCCGAAGCGCGAGACACCTGAACGCCGCGCTGTCACGCCAGGCTCGCGGATCGAAGAGCAGCCAGCTGGCGAATGATCGACCTGTCACGGCCGATCGCGCTGGTAAAGACTATCAAAGCTGATTTGTTCGTACACGTTCGTCGTGGTACATCACCTCTTCAGGACGTCGCGGCACCGTCTTCACCAGGCGACTTTCGCCGAAGGCGTAATACTGGCGACATTTCATCTCGGTAGTACTCGGCGGAAGGTCGACGCCGGACGCCCCGGCCCGACATGGCCCGATATGACATATTGAAGCGACGCGAGTTGAAGGCGCAGCGTGGAGGCGGCCATCGGGAGGACAGGTTTGCGCCGCACACCTAGTTCGCCCCCTGTCGAGAATGATCTTGTTGACGACGTTCTTCGGTGGATTGTCAAAATCCCTCGTCGCGGGCCGAGAGGCCCACGATCGATTCTGAGCACGAGGACACGTTCCGGCGGTTCTGAATCTCCAGCTTACGGCGTGCTCGTTCTCGTGCCGGTGGGTGACGCGAAGAGCGGATGGGAACCTGACCGTCCCGGGCGCGCGCGAGCGCAGGTCTCGGCTGCGAGCTGTCAGTTCGACGGCGAGCGGTTGTTTCGATCGTTGGAACGCCGACGACGGTAAGCTCGGTGTCGATACCGGTGTCGCAAAGCTGCCGCGCGGATCTGAAAAGCCGCCAGCCGCATATGGTATACACGCCGCAGATTGGCCGAGTGACGCCTTTATGCGTATCGCTGCCGCAGTGCCGAAGTGGCACGCGGTGCCGCGTATTGCTGATATTCGTGCCGTCGACGTTTATCACGATGTCGTGTCCGATGCCGACCCGCGCCGAGGTGAGCGTCGAGTGGAGCCGCGTAGTTCTCGCGGTCGCGAGGCGGCGGAAGGGAATACGTCGGTCGCTGGCCAGCCTGACTGGTTCGTCCGATCGATCGGCGACTAGGCGTAGTCTGGTGCTTACGTTAAAAGCGCACGTGGTGACACTAGATGACGTTGCCACTGAGCGAAGAGGGTGCGTGTACTCCAGGCCGGAACACAGTACCAGGCGAACAGCGCCAGAAAGTGCGATCGCGGTGCTGATCTTGGCCGCCAAGAGCAATGACGGTCAGCCGCAGACGCAAGGGGGCAGCAGGAAGCTGCATCCCGCGGAGTTGAGCCAGATGAATACGCCCGGAAGGAGCGAAGCGCCAGTGGCAGAAACGTCGCCCCAGTGGCCGAGAACGCCGCTAGCCCATGCCGCATTGCCGCTGGAGAAGATCGATGAAGGGTAGTGGTGTCTTCCCACTGATCAAGTCGTTATCGCGTGGTTCGGTACGAGTAGTATGCGGTGGCGGGCGTTATTGATCGTGATATGATTCGGCATGCAGACTGGATGTTGCGGCGATCGTCTGGCAGGTGCCGGCGATCGCTGCCCCCGCGCCTTCAGGGATCGGTCGCGCCGATGCCATGGCGGAGCGGGATCATCCAGAACGCCGCGCCGTCAGCCGATCAAACTGTACTGTCCCAGCCCACGCCAGCTATAATGAATATCGCGGTGCTGCGGCAGTATCTAAGAGCTCGACTTCCGGCGAGAGCGTCGCGGTCTGAGGTCGATCTTAGTTAGCTTACGCGGTCATGCTGCGCCTTGTCGCCCACCTGCTCACGTGAATCGATTAAATGTCGTCGCGGAGACTGACGCCGGTCACTGAGTGTTCCCCGAAAGCCTCATGCAGCCAGCCAGGGAGCAGCATCATCCCGACGATGACTGGCTGACGTTGGTCAACGCTGAGCCGAGCGGAACTGAGTCCCTCGCCGAAGACTGGCCGGGCTTCGAGGTAATGGACAGCACGCCCATTCCGAAGACGGCAGTTCATAGCATGATGCTCGATCGTAATCGGGGTCGAGAATGATGCGCCACTTCAGTCGACCGGCAATTGCCGCCAACAAGGGACACGCGTCCGTCACACCAGAACGAGTGCATCACACATTCCGCGGGAGAGTTCACATGATTGTCTGGGAAACAGTTAAAGGTGCCCAGCTTTCGCCGCTCATCTTCGGTACCAGAGCGGGCGAAGATTTGTCAACCATCGCGTCGGCCTGCGATTAATCCCCTGCGCTGCGCCGATGATCGTGCTGACGATTTGACGCCTGGGCTCGCCGAAATGAACGCGAGAGACGGCGATCGAAGTATGTTCCGGAAGAGCGCGCAGGAACTGCAATGCAGCGATCACGCCACGCAGTCGTTTGGCTTCATTACGGCATGACGCCGCCGCCTCGCAGCGAAGAAGGCGCTCGGATGAGCGCGACCGCGATACATCGGCTCGTGCGCTGCCGGCGGATCCGCTCTAGGCTCAAACAGACGAGGGCGTTTCGACGTTATCCCGTGACGTTCGTGTCGCCGCAGCCGGGGCGACGAAGACGACGACTCGACTCGAGGCCGGTCAGATAGCCGAAGCCGGTTCAGCGCACGCTGATGGCAACAGTACCCTAAGCGGCGATCGAGCTGCGAATCACGCGCATCAGGCGCTGAGCTGATCTAGTGTCGCCCCGACATGTCGAGGTTGTCCGTAGTACCACGGTGCCTTCAACATTGGAAATACAAATACCGACGATGCCGCTGATGCGAGGAGCCGGAGGCGATGCCGCGTCTGAATGACATGTTCGCGCGCGCGACGCCGTCGATCGAGCCGCGCACTTCCAGCTTGACTCGTGCGATTACCTGGGGCGCACGGCGACGATATACGTGCCAGGTGCCTGCGCCAGAGCTTCGAACGCGGCTGAACCGAACGGGGTCAGCGAGCGTCCCGTCGGCCCAGACGAGCACCCGCCGTCGATCGATATACTCATGCCGTCAGCTCGAGGACAGCGTTCAGGTGCTGGCAGCCAGTATTCTCGTCTCTCGCGATGTCGGATTCAGCTTTTCGACGCCAAATCTCTGAGGCGAGCTTCGACTATCGTACCGGCCTATCGTGCCGAGGTCGTTTCAGCCGAACTCAGCCGAGCGCGACACGCCTGCCTGAGTCACTGTCTGTGTTCAGTTCACCGACTAGTCGACGATCTAACGGCGCCTGCAGTGATGGCCGGAACGAACCTGATTCCACTGCCGCGCGCCTGCGGCTCGGCTCACGTGGTCTGGGGGCACGAAAGCCAGGGGTCCACCCTTGGTGGATTCTCATCACACTTTTGTCGGAGTTCTGGATCGGTACTACGAATGGCAGCTGGGGGCCGCAGAAGTTAAATTCCGTGGTTCGTGAGCGGCGCACCCGATCGCGGATCGTTGATCACTGGTCCAGCGCTGTCGCCACACGGCCGCACCGGAACGCGAATGATCGCGTGGGGGCGGTTACTTTCCCTAAAGGCCAGTAGCACAGACATCTCGACACGGGGTAACAACGGAATTTCCGATAACGCTCACGGTCAATTCATGCCGCCATACAGCGCCTGGATCGGGCAGTTTAGTGACGATCAGTGCGGGGCGGCGGTGCCGAGGCTTATCGGCTCATACGCGAACGGCTCTCCAACCTTCATGTCGCCGATGGATCGATACTTCGGGCGCGAACCATCTGCCATCTTTGCGGGGAAGCCTGATGGCGGTCTGGGGGCGGGTCGCATTCGTTCCGTCGATCGTAACCCAACCTTGTCCAGCCGGGCTGGAGGAATAATAAGCTGGAGAAACTATGTCGACACCGACCCGATGAATTGGTCAGCTGATCTGAGCGCCCGTGACGCGGATCGGACACATGAATGTTCCTCTCCGAGGGGGAGAGGTTCGTCGACACTCGATCGGGGATTGTGTCGGATTTGTTCCATGGGCGCTGCCTGGATCATGGAATGCGATCCGGGGCGAGCCTATGCCGTCTCGACTTCCGATCTACCTGTCAACACAATGACGACTCGCGGGGATCGTTGACATCGGTCGTCGGGTTATTGCGGTGGACAGAGATGAATGTTCAAGTAAATGAAGTCCGAGCCCCGTCTATCCGGCAAAGGAAGTGTGGGTAATGATCCGTCGAGGCGATACGCCGATAACGCCAATACTTCAAGTGTTTATCGTAGAATGCCAGTTTAGCGGAGCTGCCGACGCAAATAGCCTCCGTTAAAGCCGGTGTCTGCGATCGATCGATGGCGACGCGCCGTTCTTCCGCGGATCACGCGGCGGCAGGCTGATCGGTCGTCGGATGTCTGGGTGAACCCAAATGACGCCAGTGCGGTCTGAGTGATCCGCGACCGATCATTGACGACGATGCGTCAACGGTCGCCTCGTCGTCTTCCATACAGCGGTTTGACGGGGAAGAGTCGTCGTCCAAACTCCGACTCTCGCGTCGAAGTTAATCGGACGGCGGCGTCAGCGCGATTCTCGAGAGACACTGACACGAGAGCCGTCGCGGAGACAGATCACCCGTAGTTCAAGCGGCGATCGCAGAATGCGTGGGCTGAGTCTCCTCGTCCTCAATAAGAGACGGCGTGGGGTTTATCTGCACACGACGCGTTTGTCCCCTCACCGCCGGCGGGCGCTCCGCCTACATCTTGCCGTAGCGTAGTGGATCGCCGATCTAGTGGCCAACACGGCGGTATCTGCCGAGAACGACTGCCGCGACTGCTGGGAATATGCTCGGATCGGCGACGACGATCACGGTCGGGGACGATACCTTTGATTGCGATCAGATATGTCACCGCCAGATCGCGACGACCATCCAGCGACAGCGCATCTGCCAGACGGTCGCCAACGATTGCGGGTATTTTGGGTATTGTCGTCCAGTTTTAGTGACTGACCGCGACGGGTCGGTTCGAACCGCGGCATCGCAACGACAACACCGTCCACCAGCATCTGAGCGGCGCCGACGGGCGTATCGATGACCAACCCGCCGACGAGCGGACAAGATCACTATCTTGCCGCCGGCGATGTCGAGATCTACAGTGATGGCGGCAATGATAATCGCGACAATGCAGCATGGTGACGATTTATGGTATCTGCGCTAACGATGGCTGCGCGAGCCCAGGCAACGTGCCGGGATTGAGGCTGCCGAGTCGATCAAGACAAGAGTTCTGGCACGGTCGACGATGCGCTTATTTGCTGAGTAACAGCACACTAAAGATCAACTAGAGGTTCCAAGAGCTGGGCCAAAGGCAAAAGCACTGCGGTAATGCAACGGTCGAATAATGCGATTCTGGCTGATCGAGACACGGACTGGCACAGCCGATCCAGCGATCTGGCCAGTCACACGACATCGATCGCGCATTGACGGCGACGCCGCATCGATGACACCGTATGGCTGTGCCGGAAAACTGTACGACAATCCGTGTATCGTCGACTGCAGATCTGCGACGCCGTGTCCACTCTGGTCGCGCGACGTTCATCGAACGCGCGCGACGGCATTGGCATGCGGTCGCAACATCTGGCGCAGCACAACGCGTGTCGAGATCTATTTGTCTACCACAGAGCCGGGAATCGGTCGCATCCCACGGGAACGTTCGCTGATCGGCGGTCGTAATGAAAATGGCGTTTACGGCGGTCTGGCGCGATCCTCCGCCACCTGCGGCCTCGACCGTCAGCTCGATCGGCGTGCGATCCCCTTACCAGGGGCTTGCCGAACCCGATATGAATCCAGCATAACCTGCGCGATACCACAGGCGATCACAGTCTGGGACCTGCACGCCCGCAGTTTCGCCCACCCAACCGAGCAACGGCTAGCATGCCTGTGCCTGTCCACTGGGCGAATAGCTGCAACTACGATCGCTTGGTCAGTCGCGGGATCGCAATCGCTCTGCGGCGTGTTGCATATGACGATCGCTGCCGACTCGATGGTCCTGTCTCGCCGCGCCCGTGGTGATCGGCGCAGAGCGACGCCGCCAGAGTGCGGTGGCGGTCGACACGCAAATGGTCGCGTTCATACCTTTGCCAACGCCGCAACGACGACACCACGCTCACGTTTCGTTGGACGAGACAACACCGGCCAGGCGCGGCCAGAAGCTGAACAAAGCCACTCGCCGCGAAGCGGCATCTTCGCCACGTTCCTGGGAAATTCGACGATCACCTGAAAGAGCAACAGATCGGTGCAGTGCAAAATAGCAGTGCCAGAACTTATTCATCAACCCGATCTCGCGCTCCATAATGCCGAGCGGCTGAAGAGCGTCGTCGCGGTGATGAACTGGGGCCGCGGCTTGACAGCCAAAATGATCATCAATGGGAAGACCCTTCGAGTCCTACTAGCTCCTTCATTTTCCAGTGGACAGAACGCGGTGCTGTTCAAGACGATCGCCTAATAGATCACTGTCGCTGACTGCGCCGAGATCCCAGTACCAGTCATCACAGTCTGATCTCCAGTTCTGGCGATCACTTGGCCACGCGCGGGACCGTTCGCTGCGATGAATTGCCGTGGCTCCAAGATTGACGGTTAGCCGAGGCGATCGTCGGGTGACGATTTGAAATTCGGCGAATCAATGAATTCAGCTCGGCGTACTCAGCTTATTGCGAAACCTGAGGTTTCTCAATAGTAGCCGCGAACCGCGTCGGTTGCTTGCGCCTGAGGTAGGATGCGTCAAGGGGGACCCCGCATTTATCACTCCGGGAGTTTGACGACAGGTGTCCGCTCGCCTCGGCGCTGATCGTCGTCTATTCGACGAAATCGCAGGCCTCATCTGATTACTTCACGACCGCTTTCAGTATTCACGCCGCGGAGCGCGCGCTGCGCAGATGTCCCATCGCGGCGACTGTGACTCGTCGCATACTCGCTCTTCCATCGCGCGGGAAGCCGTGCTCATCTCGCCTGGAGAATACTGTCGAGAACTTTATCTCGATACTTGAGCACTGAATGAGCCAGCGCGAGGATCGACTGCGCAGCTGGCAACAATTCGCCTAAAGGCAGCGCGGCCACTTGATCGCCGCTATGCCGCCGCCGCTGAAACCCGACGAGAAGATTCAGCCACTGAAACATACTCGATCATGAAGTTATGAACGTCGCCGACATCGCCGATCGTCGTAATGCCGGTCTACGGCAATACCAATTGAATGCCCCACGCGAGCCGAACCGAGAGATCGTCGACGCGTGGACGGTGAAGGTTTATCTGGCAACGGGGACTTATCCGGCCGTCACGATAACCAGTGGGAAGTTGTCCGGGACATCCAGAGTTTACACCAGCGGACTCCTCGAAGAAGGCCAGGTCATCGCCGATGATCGCGCCGTTCCAGCCCCAGGAAAGAACGGTCAGCCGATCTTCCGTCATCTCAGAGACGCCGAGGTCCAGTACAATCGGAGTTGGAGACTCCAGCGAGCAATACGACACGCGCGCGCATAGTCGCAGATCCTCCGGCTACGCTCAAGACGTTCGTCGACGGCGTACGGAATGCCTGAGCGGGTCGACACGGTGGCAGACGGTCGCAGCCGATCACATCGCCGAGGATCCACGGCGGCGCAGTGATAATGCCACGGTTAACGTTCCGGTTACGGTGGTACGTACGACGCCGTCGGGATGATGCAGATCTGATGACAACAGCATCCACCAATCTGAAACATCGACGTCCGACCGACGGTGCTGGCTCCTGGGGCCGATGGCGGATCGTCATCGAGGTGCGGTGGCCAAGGCGGCGATCCGAATGGCGCGCCATCGCCGGATCAAGACGGCAGCTGATCGCGCCGAAGGGACGCAGCGGCGTGATTTGTCGACGGTCGCGGATTATCGCGCAGCCGGCAGTAAGATGGAGCATCGTCGAGGCGACGACACAGTTCACGTCAAGATCGGACGTGATCACCGACGGCGAGCTGGAGCGCCGATGATGGTTATCAGTCTGCGACGCGCAGCTGTCATAGTGGCGGCTGAGGCGCGGAGTCATATGACCGTTCACTGCGACGTCACCGCTGGGTCGATCATTCATCGCCGCTACCGATCGCCAGAGTCTGCAACGCGATCATGGCCGTCGGGATCGTATTCACTGATGAATTCTTCGAAGCCAGCCGCCAAACCGCGCCTACCTGATCGGGGAATCGCGCGGGATCGTCGAATTAACGGTGGTAACGAGCGCGCGGAGAATCCGCAATTCCAAGAGGCTCAGAGCTTCACTGATTCTCGCGAACGACGGCGACTGAGGCCTCGCCAGCCTTATCTCGGATGGCGCCGCCTCGAGCAGGTGCGGACAGGAGTATCTCCAGGTCGCGAAGCCGACGCCGTCGCGGGTAGCCACAAAGAAGGTGAAGATCGCGGGTGCTGATCGTCTTAAGCTGATCGAGCTGACGCTGATCAAGCACGCCGGATGGCTCGCGATCTTCCAGGAAAGCCGAACTACAGGCGAAAGCTGGACATCGCCTAGCCGCGAAACGGAACAGCCAGGCTGTAGCGATTGGGAAATATGCAGGCGATCTTGCGTCGCAGAACCGGGCACTGCGGGCGAAGAAAGCGTGATGAGGCCCATGCGCACATTTCAGTAGCCGATCGTGAACGTTACTGCGCCGGCGCCACGATGGGTCTGGCGGCGTGATCAAATACTGGCGGTATCGGTACGGCGTGATCCAGCTGGTGCGCGAACGTCAAGGAATCTTCGGCGGTTGGCGGGGCACGACGCCATGCAACCCGCCGACGGACGACGCGCACGCCATCGCGTCCGAATGCCTCGGTGGCATGCAATGCTGGGCTGATCGTGAGCAGGTCGCCGGCGAGACACCGAGCCTGAGCGAGGCCGTTCATCTGTAGAATGTCGTGAAATGGGCTTTCCGAGGCCGAGGTGAAGATCTCGCCAAGGCGGTGCCATGGGCTGGTCAAGCGTCTGGGCGTGGTGACCAGGCCAACGCACCAGTCGGTGTCCGGAGAAATAGTGGGTGGCAGCATGATGGGAGGCCCATCGCGAATAAACCTCTACTACATCAAAGAAATATGCGAATGGGTGGGGTCCAACACGCAAATTCGCGAGTCTCTCGATCTGATCGCCAGATGACGGATCAAGGTGCGCTGCAGTCAGCGTCAATGGGGCCCACGACATTGAGCCTCTGTCGACGCAACGTTGTCGGTCTTGTTCGACGTCCGCCTCGTCGCCGAGCGGTATCGGCATCATGAACACGCTGGAATCCGGCACGCGAGATTCCGCATGGCGATCGGCGCCAGTCAGGTGCTGCGCCGCCCAGTTCGCTGGAGGTAGACAATGATCGTCGGGTGAGAACGGCAGTTATACCGGCGTGCCGCGTGATCGCAGGAACCGACCGGTCTGCAGCCCACGATCGACTGACTTCCTACAGTATTGTCTGATCGGGATTCTTCGGAATTTACCCGCTTAAGGTCTTCCGTTCTCGACCCGATCGAGCGTTTCGGCAGCCGGCAGGGGACATCTCCTTTTTCAGCCTGGATCTCCGCTTGATAAGAAAAAAGGAATGTGCCTGACGGGTATCGGTCAATACGGCCGTAACTCCATGGCGCGCGAGAGTGCACATACTGGCGGCGATGCGAGAAGACGCCGCTGGAAGGTCTCAGCCCGGATAATCACGCCGCGCGATTTGAATGGCGATGAGAGCGGTAATCGCGACGCCGCAAAGGGCACTGCCAAAGATTGTCGTGCAGCCAGACGCTGGCGGAGGTGACGCTCGGCACACTCGTCGTTGGCTGCGATTAACAGCGCAGCTCGGCGGTGGTTCGCTCTCGCTCGCCCGACATCGAAAGCCGGGTCGGTACAGACTATCCATTCGTTACGGAATAGCGTGTCTACAGTATGCCAGCTCACGCGACTCACCTCCAAGTTAGCGTCCGTAATGTCAGTACGGCGTTGCTGGAGTTTCTTGAACAAGTGCAAATTCGATCTCAAGGCGGTCGAGATGATCCGATCTCCCAGTGGGAGGTCGAGCGGCAACCTCGCTGTCGAGGCCCCCAGCGGGCGGGGATCATTTGTCTCAGCCTCGGCGACTATTATTATCGGGCATGAATGCCGTCGCAGAATCGTAGATTCCCCTCGGCGGTCATCGCCGTCAGCTGGTTCACCTCGCGTTCAATCGTGCGTTTACTGCAATAAAAGTCAGCCTTTCGTCACAGCCAGCTGACCTGATTCGATTGCGGCGGTGGAGCGTCGCTTCCGGTGAATGCGTTACGAGATCACCTGCGCCAAATTCAAACCCAGCCATGTTATCTTCCTTCGACGAGATCCCGATGTCGTAGCAATTCTTCACGTAGGCCCCTCCCATTCGATGATCCCTGATCCGAATCCCGCACGAGCCAGCGGGACCCACGCAAAGACCAGGTACCCTTCGCGGGCCGACTGATTTCGCGAATCATCTCGGCTTGCATGGTCTTGGCGAAGGGCTGCGGCTCCATCAGCGCGTACGTGTAGAGGTAGCCGGTCGCCGATCGGCGTAGAAGTAGATCTCGGACGGACAAGAACGATCGGATCGCCGTCGTGGGCTCCGAGCCCGAGATCTACTTCTACGCCGATCGCAAATCGGCGACCGGCTACTCTACACGTACGCGCTGATGGAGCCGCAGCCCTTCGCCAAGACCATGCAAGCCGAGATGATTCGCGAAATCGAGTCGGCCCACCGAGGTACCTGGTCTTTGCGTGGGTCCGAAAACTCCTGGCTCGTGCAGAAGGATTCGGATCAGGGATCATCGAATGGGAGGGGCCTACGTGAAGAATTGCTACGACGCCGTCGGGGTCGCCGACATCTTCTCGAAGGAGAAGACCAACATGGTTTGGGACGACGACGTCCGGACGTACCAGGCGCTCACGGGTGATCTCGTGTACACGTTCCGCCGGGAAGAGCGACGCCCCTGCACCGTGAGTCGGTGAGGCGAGGCCTCAGCGTCAGCAGCCGGGAATCGAAGGCGAAAGGCGTCGTCGCGACGGTGCGTAGGCGTTTGAACTGCGGGTGGATCGCGTTCAACACATAGTTGTGCTCTCGAGGAATGACCGCCGAGGGACCTCCAAGACCGCGGTTCGCGCGGCGGCGATCCATCTCATGCCCAGAAGCTGTGTGGTCGCCGAGGCCGGGATAGGCGTCCCACCCGCTGGGGAGCTTCGACAGCGGGACGCGCTCGACCTCCACGGAATCGGGGATGTCGATCTCGACCGCCTTGAGATCGGGCGGTGCGAGCTCGCGATCGATGCGGACCAGGAGCTCCAGCGCGGCGAGGGAAAGCGTCGCGGCGGCGTACACGACCCGAACGCCCTGAAGGTGCCAGCGCCCGCGGAGCGTGAAGGCCTCCTCGCCGGTGAGCGCCTTCTTCGCGTACGCCGCCTGGCACAGCCGCCAGACCCGCACTAGCCGATCATTCCGTAGCGGATCTGATAAAGGATGGCTTCGATCTGGCGCCGGCCCGGCTCAGTGTCGAGGCAGGCGAGCGGGGCCACGCCGCCGAGCGCGCGGTTGGGCTGTCGCAGCCAGCGACGCACGTGGTCTCGTGCCGAGCGTCGCCTCCGCCAGCGTCGCGAGCTGCGCGATGCCCACGAGCCGGTCGGATCTCGACGGCGGAGAGCGTCTTGTGCTGCTTGCGCCGTGCGAGCGTGCGGGACGCCACGCCGATCGCATCGGCCAGCTCTCGTCGCGCGAAGGTCGAGGCGCCTCGGCGACGTTTTCGAACGATCGGTAGGGGAGGCCTTCCCGGACGGCGGCTTCGCAACGCGTCGAGGTCCGGTCGACGCGTCGTCCCGCCGAGCATGGCCTCGACGCCCGTCGCGCGGCCTCTGTTGGTCGTAGCCATTTGTCTTATAGGTTACGGCCACTGTGGCCGACCTGTCAATGGGGGACATTCCCCTTTTTTCTTATCAAAGCGGGATCCGAGGAGCTTTGTAAGAAAAAGGGGAATGTCCCGTCTACTCGTACCGGAGCGCTTCGATCGGGTCGAGGGCGGAGGCCTTCAAGCGGGGTAGAACCCGAAGAAGATCCCGATCAGCGCGGAAATGCCGAACGAAAGGAGGATCCAGGTCGGGTCGACGAACACGGACCAGCCGAGGACCCTCGCGATCGAACGCGCGAGGCGCCGATCGCCCAGCGCCACGCCGATGCCTCCTCCGACGATCGACAGCGTCACCGCCTCCAGCAGGAACTGGGCGAGCACGTGGCGCGACTTGGCGCCGATCGCCATGCGGATGCCGATCTCGCGCGTCCTCTCGGTCACCGAGACCAGCATGATGTTCATGATGCCGATGCCGCCGACGACGAGCGAGACGATGGCGATCGAGGCGAGGAGGACCGACAACGTTCGCGTCGATCTCGGCTCGCGGTCGCGGCGATCTCTTCCTGCGAGCGCATCATGAAGTCGTCGTCCTGTCCCGGGCCGAGGCGATGGCGCTGGCGCAGGAGCGCCTTGATCTCCGTCATCGCCTGCGCGATCGCGTCCGGGGACTTCGCGGAGACCTGCACCATGTTGAGGCGGTTGTTGCCGGACAGACGCTTCATGACGGTCGTGTAGGGGATGACGATCTGATCGTCCTGGTCGTTCCCCATCGTGCTCCCGCCCTTCTTCTCGAGGACGCCGACGACCTTGAAGGGGACGTTCTTGACGCGGATCACCGCGCCGATCGGGTCGGAGTCGGGAAGAGGTTCTGCTTGACCGAGTTGCCGAGCACCGCGACCTTCGCGGATGCCTTCACCTCGGCCTCGGAAAAGAACGAGCCGGTCGCGACGTTCCACGAGCGGATGAACGGCCAATCGACGTCGGCTCCGAACACCTCGGTCGACCAGTTGTTCTCGCCGGCGACCACCGTCCCCGCGGTCCGAGCTCCCGGCGAGACGTAGGCCACCGACGGGCACTCGGACTTGATGGCGTGCGCGTCGTCCTCGGTCAGCGACGACTGCGCCGAGAAGATGCGGGCCCCGCCCGCCGTGACCGCGCCCGGGAAGATCATGATGAAGTTCGCGCCGAGCGAGTTGATGTTCGACTGGATCGACACCGACGCCCCGTTGCCGATGCCGTTGGTGACGATGACGCACCCCACGCCGAAGACGAGGCCCAGCATCGTCAGCGCCGAGCGCATCTTGTTCCGCGCGATCGAGCGCAAGCCCACCTTCACGATGTTGACCGTGCGCAGCGAGACGCTTCTCATGCCTTCCCTCCCGCCGCGGCGGGCTTCGCCGCGACCGCCCGGACCTGCTGCGACCGGCTCGTCCTTCACGATCTTCCCGTCGCGCAGCAGGATGATCCGCTTCGCGTAGTGGGCGATGTCCGGCTCGTGCGTGATCAAGAGCACCGTCTCTCCCTGGTCGTTCAGCTCCTGGAAGATCGCGATGCACTTCCTCGGAGGTGCGCGTGTCGAGGTTCCCGGTCGGCTCGTCGGCGAGGATCATCGGCGGCCCCGTGATCAGCGCCCGCGCGATCGCCACGCGCTGCTGCTGGCCGCCCGAGAGCTGCGACGGCGTCGACTTCTCGCGGCCCGCAAGGCCCACTCGGCGGAGCGCTTCCCTGGCCCGCGCGACCCGGTCTCCCGAGCCGACGCCGTTGTCCGAATAGAGGAGCGGGAGCTCGACGTTCTCGATCGCCGTCGTTCGCGGGAGCAGGTTGAAGCTCTGGAACACGAAGCCGATCTTGGCGTTGCGGATCTCCGCGCGCTCGTTGCCGTCGAGCTGCGACACGTCCACGCGGTCGAGCACGTACGATCCCGATGTCGGGCGGTCGAGGCAGCCGAGCAGATTCATCAGCGTCGACTTCCCCGATCCCGACGGCCCCATGATCGCGACGAACTCACCCTTCGCGATCGACAGCGACACACCGTCCAGGGCTCGAATCTCGACCTCGCCCAGCGAGTAGACCTTGACGAGGTCGCGGATCTCGATCAAGGCCGCCGGCCTCGGCCGCCGCCTCCGCCGCGGGCCGCGGCCGCCCATGCCCTGCGGGGAGCGAGCCCTGCTGGTCGACCTTCGCGGTCGCGAACCCGACCGCGATCTTGTCGCCGACGTTCAGCTCGCCGTCCGTGATCGCGGTGAAGCGTCCGTCGGAGATCCCGATCTTGACGTTGACCGGCTTCAGCTGACCGTCCGCTCCGACGACGTACACCGTCTGCTGCCGCCGCGCCGCGCGCATGCCGCCCGCCAGAGCCCGTCCCGCGCCGCGGCGCCGCCCCGCGCCGCCGTTCCTTCGAGCGCGGTCCGCGACGCCGCGTCGTTGTCTCCGGCCCGGCCGACCTCGATCGGCTTGAAGCGAAGCGCGGCGTTCGGGACGCGCAAGACGTCCGCCACCTTCGCCACCTCGACCGTGACGTCCGCGGTCATCTTCGGCTTGAGCCGGCCGTCGGGGTTCGGGACGTCGATGATCACCGGGTAGGTGATGACGTTCTGGTTCTGCGTCGCGTTCAAGCGGATCTGCGAGATCGTCCCGACGAAGGTCTGCTCCGGGTAGGCGTCCACCGTGAACCGGGCCGTTTGGCCGGTGGCGACCCGGCTGATGTCCGACTGGTCGACGTCCGCCTGCACCTGCATCTTCGTCAGGTCCTCGGCGATCGTGAAGAGCGTCGGCGCCTGGAACGACGCGGCGACCGTCTGCCCGATGTCGTATTGCCGGGCGACGACGACGCCGTCGATCGGGGAGTAGATCTTGGCGTAGCCGAGGTTGGTCTGCGATCCCTTGAGCTGCGCCTACGGCCTGGTCGACCTGCGCCTTCATGCCCTCGAAGTTCGCCTTCGCGGTGTCGAAGTCGGCCGCGGGAACCAGCTTTTCCTCCAGCAGCCGCGCGCTCCGGTTGTACTGGACCTCGGCGTTGCGCATCTGAACCTGAGCCTGCTGGAGATCGGCCTGACGTTGCTGCACCTGGAGCTGGAACGGCGTCGGGTCGAGCGTGGCCAGAAGCTGGCCCTTCTTCACGGGGAGTTGTAGTCCGCGTAGAGGCTCTGGATGATCCCCGACACCTGGCTTCCCACCTGGACCGTGGTCACGGCCGAGATCGTCCCCGTCGCGGTCACCGTCTCGCTGACCGTCCCCTTGTCGACGATCTCGGTTCGGTACTTCGCGTCGGGCGGCTTCGACGCGCGCTGGCGGTAGATGCCGTAGGCGCCGGCGGCCGCGGCGATCACGACGACGGTGACGAGGACGTTTCGTAGCTTCATGATTGAGCTATGTTATCCCCATGGCCCTGGGCTCGCTCCTCGTCGGGTTGGCGTTGGGCGCGGTCCTCGGCGCGCTGGCGGCGGCGCTGTGGGCGGCGCGGGTCAACGCCCGCCTCCGCGAAGAGCCTGGCCCGCGCGCAGGCCCAGCTTGCCGGGCAGGCCGACAACGCGACGCGGCAGCGCGAGTCGTTCGTCGCGCTGTCGACCGAGGTGCTCCAGAACAATCAGAAGTCGTTCCTCGATCTGGTGCGCCCCGTGGAGCTGTCTCTCAAGCAGGTGGACGAGAAGCTCCGCGCGATGGAGAAGGAGCGCGAGGGGGCCTATCGCGAGCTGAAGTCCCAGGTCGTCACGATGGGGCAGGCGAGCGAGCGGCTCCGCACCGAGACGGCGACGCTCTCGCAGGCGCTACGCGCGCCGCACACGCGCGGCCGGTGGGGGAGATCCACCTGAAGCGGGTCGTCGAGCTGTCGGGGATGCAGGCCCACTGCGACTTCGTCGAGCAGACGACGATCAGCGCCGAAGGCGGGGTGCTGCGGCCGGACCTGATCGTCAACCTCCCGGGCGGTAAGCGGCTTATCGTCGATGCGAAGGTCCCGCTGACGTCCTACCTCGAGGCGCAAGAAACGACCGACGACGCGGTTCGCGACCGCAAGCTGGGAGAGCACGCGCGTCAGGTCAAGGACCACATCACGCGGCTGTCGCTGAAGAGCTACGCCGAGCAGTTCGACGATTCGCCGGAGTTCGTCGTCCTGTTCATTCCCGGCGAGTCGTTCTTCTCAGCCGCCGTGCAGCGCGATCCGGAGCTTCTGGAGTACGGCTTCGGCCGCGGCGTCGTCCCCGCCAGCCCGACGAACCTCATCGCGCTCTTGAAGACGGTCCACTACGCGTGGCGCCAGGAGAAGGTCGCCAAGAACGCCGCGGAGATCAGAGACCTGGGCGTCGAGCTGTACGAGCGCCTCGCGACGATGACCGGTCACTTCAGCGATCTCGGCGCGAGCCTCGACGGAACGGTGACGATCCTACAACCAGGCGATCGCGTCCTCTGGACAGCCGCGTTCTGGTCTCCGCCCGAAAGATGAAGGAGCTGGGGGCCGGAACCTCGAAGGATCTTCCCGACCCCGACCCGGTCGAGCGCGAGCCGAGGGCCGTCGCCAGCGAGTAGCCTCAGTTCATCACCGCGGTGACTTCGTATTCGAAGGCGCCGCTCCCCGAAAGCGTGTCGAGGTAGGTCGGGTTGGTCGTCGTCCCGATCTTCGCAAACGGCGCGAGCGAGCCCTGCACCCGCCGCCAGACGTGGTACTTGCTCGGGTGCCCGGTGCCGTCGTCGAGGTAGGGCGGCCGCCAGTCGAGGCGAATGCCGCTCCTTCGCGGCGGAGCCCCAGCGAGTTCAGCTCGAGCGCGCGGCCGGTGTTGATCTCCTCGTCCAGGCACTTGGCGTGAGCGCACGTGGTCGTCGTCGCGCGAGGAGCTGAGCAAGATGGCGTCAGATTCCGCGAGCGACTGGCCGACGTTGCCGTTGCCGCCGCACTGCGAGTCGATGCTCTGCGCCGTGCACACGCGGGCGCGGCAGATGTTGAGGGCCAGGACCATCAAGTCGGCGCTGGTCCTGTCGCACGGGTCGTTGTTGGGGTGCGCGGGTCGCAGCACGGCGCAGAGGTCGGCGACGGTTGCGATGCCCGGCGAAGGTCCTCGCGACCTGACCGACGCACAAGCGCGTCGGCGTTCGTCAGCTGATCGCCCGAGTGCGGTCCGATGCACAGGCGCATGTAGTAGCCGTTGCTCCGCGGGTTGGGCTCGTTCAAGCCGGAGAACGCGGGCGTGCACGTCCCCGACTGACAGGTCTCGCCGGTGGTGCACAGGCTGCCGTCGTTGCACACGGTGCCGTTCGCAGCGATCGGGTTCGAGCAAGCGCCCGAGGCAGGATCGCAGACGCCGATCGAGTGACATTGGTCGAGGGCGCCGCAAACAACGGGATTCCCGGTCGCGCAAACCCCGGCGCCATCGCAAAAACCTCGACGCCGTTGCACGCGTTGCCATCCGAGCAGGACGTTCCCGCCGGATACGGCCGATTGCACGACAGCCGATCAACCGGGTCGCAGAAGATCCTCGGTGCACGCGTTGTTGTCGGGGCACTGCACCGGATACCTCGACACGCACGTCCCAGAACCCGTCGCAGCTCTCGATGCCGTCGCACGCGTTGTGGTTGTCGCACTGCGTGTCGGCGGTTCCGGGGTGTGGACACAGCCGGATCGCGGATCGCACGAGTCGACGGTACACGGATTGTCGTCGTCGCAGTTGGCGCGGATCGCCCGGAAGACAAAGCCCGTCCCCGCAGGTGTCCGCCATCGGTGCAGGCGTCGCCGTCGTCGCACGGGTCCACATTGTCGGTGTGATGGCAACCCGTCACTGGATCGCAACCGTCGGCTGTGCAGATGTTGCCGTCGTCGCAATCTCAGAACGTCGAGCTTCGCGCACTTGTCCGTGTAGAAGTCGCAGTATTCGCGACCGTTGCAGTCATTATCTGTCGCGACCGCAGTCCCGGCTTTGCCCTTCATAACACTGGCCGAAGTAGCAGGCCTCGTTGACCGTGCAGAACTGCCCGTCGTCGCATGGGGTCCCGTTGGTCTCGGTGTGCCGCTGCACTCGCCGTGAGCGCATTGATCGTCGACCGTGCAGGGCCTCTTGTCGTCGCAAGGTCCGTCGAGCTCAACGAGAGTCGGTGCAGCCCTCGGATCCAGCGCACGTTGCCTGTCACGCAGCCATCGTTGAAAACGCAGAGGGCATCTCCGCCCTCATCGATCACCCCGTCACAGTCATTGTCATAGCCCGTCGCAATTCCTCACGAGCGCCGGGACGAGCCCCATACTGGCGTCGTCACAATCCCCCTGACAGATCATGTAGCCGTCGTGGTCGTTGTCCGCTTCGGTCGGCGCGGGGTTCTGGCCTGTCGCAGTCCGTGTCCCACCCGTCACAGGCCTCCACCGCTCCGGGATGCTGGTAGACGTTGCTGTCGTTGCAATCGCCCCCGCAGTTCAGCCAGCCGTCGCGGTCGGAGTCGCGTCTCGCTGGACGACGGCCACCCAAAGCTCCCGCAGTCGTTGGCGACGCCGTCGCAGCGCTCGGACGCGCCAGGGTAGGTCGCTGGATCGTGGTCGTCGCAGTCGCCCTCCGCGGCGGTGACGCCATCCTGATCGCAATCGTCGTCGCGCGAATGGCCCGGATAGTAGCGACCGCCGCTGATCCCCGACCACGTGATCATCGCGTCGCCAGTCCAGACCAGGGTCACGAGCGCCGGCGCGACTCCCGGCTTCGTGATTTTTGTCCAGCGATCGTTCGCGACGTCGTAGATGCCACCCGTGTTGAGGCCAAACGAAGACCCACCCCAGATCAGCATCGAGTTCCCTGCCGCTACGGCGGAGTGCAGGATGGTAGGCGGAGGCGCACCGACAGGTCGTGGTGGGGGACCAAACGTCGTGTGCAGGATCGTAGCGCCCGCCGGTCGCTACTCTTGATGAGGACGAGGACTCCCCACCCCACACGACCATGCGGATCGCCCGCCCAGACCGCGGGAGTGATATCTCCGCGGCGAAGGCGCTCCGATGTCCGAAGTCGGAGTCCAGGTGTCGCTCTCAGGGTCGTACTGGCCGCCGGTATCTGCGTATGCTTCGTACGGGTAGTCTCCGGACGAGACCACCCCAGACGACGACTCGGCTTCCCGTCCAAACCGCTGTATGGGCGTGACGCGCGGGCGGTGCGTTGACCGTTGACATCGTCGTCCAATGATCGGTCGCGGGATCATAGACGGCTCCGCTTTGCAACGTCTGATAGAAGTCCCCGAGGCCGCCCCAGACAACCATCCGACGACCAGTCCATGCCGCCGCGTACTGATCCGCGGAGACGGCGCGTCGGCCGACGAAATCGAGCTCCAGGAATCGGTCCACGGGTCGTACCGGCCGCCCGAATGGCTTGCGTCGGCGGACCCCGCTCCGCCCCAAACGAGCATTCTGTCGCCGCCCCAGAACGCCGGTGTGACTGGCGCGAGGCGTCGGCGCAGACTCGGTCGCTGTCGCCGTCCAACTGTCGGTGGCCGGATCGTACCTACCTCCGCTGCTGAGATAGGCAAGGCTCGGACTTGTCGCCCCGCCCCAGACGACCATCTCGTTTCCTGTCCACACCGCACTGTGGCCCGACCTCTGTGAGGCCGGACTCGATGTCGAGGTCGGTGTCCAACTGTCGGTCCACGGGTCGTAGCGTCGACCGGTGTTGACGAAAACCGCAAATCGGAAGTCGGACGGCACCAAACCGCCCCACGAGATCGCGACTTTCCCGGTCCAGATGAGCGACGCGCCCATTGGCGCAAGCGAGGAACCATCCGACGCAATCCCCGTCCAGTGATTGGTCGACGGGTCGTAGCGCCACCCTGCATTTGGTCTCCCATCGTTCCGGAGAACGATCATGTCGTGTCCGGTCCACGTCACGGGCGGGGCAGAGCTCGTCGAAAGCGGTGAGTTCATCGGATCCGGTGCGCCCACAGTCGACATGGCGGTCCACCGGTCCTCGCACGAGGTCAGTAGCGCGAGCCGGTATTCACCGGCCCGACGGACAAGGGGTTGGGGTTGCAGTCCGGACAAGGGACGAATGACGACCCGCCCCAGACCACCATCAGGCTTCCCGTCCAAATGGCGGAATGGTTCGCGCGCGGGGTCGTTCCCGTCATCGGCGACCATGAGTTCGTGGAGGGTTGTAGCGCCCGCCGTTGCCGTCCAGCGCCGAGCCGATAAAGTACTCGGCGTACCCGCCCCACACGATCATCTCGCTGCCGGTCCAGATCGCGCTGTGCTCATAGCGTCCTGGCGGCGCCCCTGAGGTGGCCGTAGGCGTCCAGGAATCCGTTGACGGATCATAGAGCGCCCTGGTATTCAGAATGTCTGGTGCATACTGACTGCCTAGGGAGAAGTAGCCACCCCACACGATCATTCGCGTTCCGGTCCATACGGCCGTGTGAAAGCGACGGGCGCTTGGACCGAGTGACATTCTCGTCCAACGATCCGCGATCGGGTCGTAGCGTCCGCCGCTCACGAACCACAGGTTGCTCGTGCGGGAATTCGTAGCCCCCCAGATGATCATCTCGCTGCCGGTCCACACCGTTGAATTGCCGATCCGGGGACGCGGCGCGTTGACCGTCGTCATCGGCTGCCAGGTGTCGGTCACCGGGTCGTAGCGCGCCCTCCCGTTTCAAAAGGGCGGACCCCAACTTCGTGCCGCCCCAGACCAACATGAGCGAGCCCGTCCAGACCGCCGAGTGTTGGGCACGCGCTTCCGGCAGATCGTCCAGGACCCCGTCGTTCCAGCCATCGCCCGTGCAGGCGGCGTTGGGGTCGAACGTCGATCCCTTCGTCGGCTGACGGCAGGCGCACGCGATCTGAGGCGACCGCGACCACGGACTCGGCCCGGAGCGCCGCATGCGCGCTCGACCACCAGACCGACCAAGTGACCTTCGGCACGACGTAGGTGTTGCGACACGTACGGTCGTCGGGTTCTCGCTCAGAACGACGTCGAAAGCGAATCCATCGCGGGACTCGACGATCGGCGAGGTTGCCTGGCCGCAGCGCGCTTGAGAGATTTGTCCTCGAGCTTGACGGTGGGCGCACTGGAATCGATCGACGGCCCGGGTGCGACTTCGGTCTCTGGGCCGACGGGACGCTCGCTGACCGTTCGGTTCGGATGATCCGCGTTCGGGCTCACAGCGCCCGACGCGAGCTGGGCGCGCAACGTATCGATCGCCGTGCGCGCTGGAGCTTGGTATCGCGAGTCGAAACGCAAAGAAGTTGCGCGTCAACCGATCGACGAGCGTCGCACGCGCCACGCATTCCTTGATGAGGAACGTGTCGTTCCCAAGCGCGGCGTAAACCTCCTGCAACCGCTCCGGCATCCTCGTGCCTTGCGCCATGCGCTCGAGCTCGCGCTGGAGGGTCTCGTCGGTGACGGCGGTCTTCCAGTAAGTTTGAAGGGCAACCGTCTGCTCGAGGTACTTACGGACCTTGGCCTCGAGCATGGCTCTCGGGACGACCTCGTCGAATGGCTTGGTCGCGCCGATCTGATGCGCGTAGTAGACACGCTCGATCGCCGCTTGGGCGTTGACGCGTTCGTCGAAGCTCAGCGTGCGCTGAACCCGCGCCCCACGACGCTCGGCGTGCTCTTGACCGGCCCGGCCGCGAGACGGTCGAACAGACGAAGGCGGTTACTAGACCAGCGGCAACCCTCACGGACCCCCTTACAAAAGTCCCGCAGGTATACGCCGCTTTCGGGGTCCTCAAAGGACAAAGCGGGTCCGCCGGGGATGGGCTCGGATCTAGGCGTCGATCTTCACGTGCCCCGGCTGCGCGGCGACGCGGGCGAGCCAGCGATTGATCGCGGGATAGCGGCTGCATTTCGAAGCCGCCCTCGTCCGCGACGTGCGTGTAGGCGTAGAGCGAGATGTCCGCCAACGAGTAGCGCGAGCCGACGAAGTAGTCGCGGTCGGCGAGGTGCCTTTCCATCGCGTCGAGCGCGCGGTAGCCGGCCTTCTGCTTCGGGCTGCGAGGGCGGCGTGCGTCGATGTCGCCTCCTTCCTTGTAATGAAGCCAGAAGCGCGCGACGGCGATGTGCGGCTCGTGGTCGTACTGCTCGTAGAACTGCCACTGCAGGACCTGCGCGCGCTCGTAGCGATCTTCCGGAACGTACTTCGTGCCGTCGCCAGAAATACCAGAGGATGGCGTTCGACTCGGCGAGCGGGCGTCCGTCGTCGAGCACGATCGTCGGCACGCGCAGCGCGGGGTTGAGCGCGCCCAGGATCGCGGGCCGGTTCGAGCGGTCGTTGACCGACAGCTCGCGCCGCTCGTAGCTCAGACCGAGGTGGGCCAGAAGCAGGCGCACCTTGTAGCTGTTTCCGAAACCGCGCTGTCGTAGAGCAACATCCGCTGGATCCTCCCTGCGGAGCCTGATACATAATGATGCCCTCATGCGTCCTGAGGTCACGATGACGGATTGCGATGTCCTCTGTTGTTGGCGGCGGGCCCGCCGGTTCTACCCTCGCCGCGCTGACCGCCGAGAAGGGCTGGCGCGTCACGGTGCTCGAGAAAGACCACCACCCCCGATTCCACATCGGCGAATCGCTGCTGCCGTGGAACCTGCCGATCTTCGAGAAGCTGGGCGTGCTCGATCAGGTCCACGCGATCGGCATCAAGAAGCCCGGCGCCGATTTCAACTCGGGAATGGAGGTCGGCGGGAGCCACCAGTTCCACTTCAGCTTCGCGCTCGACCCGAGCCAGCCGTACGCCTACGAGGTCACGTCGCTCGGAGTTCGATCACCTGCTGCTCCGCAACAGCGCCGCCAAGGGCGCGAACCGTGCTCGAAGGCGTCAAGGTGACCGGCGTCGAGTTTCCGCACGACGGCGACCCCGTCGTTCACACGGTGGACGAGCAGGGCGACAAGCGCAGCATGACCTGTCGCTTCTTCGTCGACGCCTCGGGCCGCGACACGCTCTCCTCGCCCGGAAGTTCGAGCTCAAGCGCAAGAACCCGCACCACGCCAGCGCCGCGATCTTCGGCCACTTCAGCAACGTGGACCGCAGAGAGGGCGAGTACGAAGGCAACATCAGCGTGTACTGGTTCGAGCACGGCTGGTTCTGGATGATCCCGCTCAAGGACGGCACCATGAGCGTCGGCGCGGTCTGCCGGCCGGCCTACCTCAAGCAGCGCAAGGGCAGCGTCGCCGAGTACCTGCTCCAGACGATCGCCGCGGGGCATCCGGAGATGCGTCACCGCATGCGCAACGCCGTCCTGATCAACAACGAAGCCCGCGCCACCGGCAACTACTCGTACCAGTCCACGCGGATGCGCGGCGATCGCTACATCATGGTGGGAGACGCCTACGCGTTCATCGATCCGGTCTTCTCCAGCGGCGTACTGCTCGGCATGAACAGCGGCGTGCTCGGCGCCGAGGCGGTGACTGCTTGGCTCCGCAAGGATCCCGCCACGGAGGAGAAGATTCCTCCACTTCGAGCGCATGGTCCGCCGCGGCGTGAAGACGTTCTCCTGGTTCATCTGGCGCTTCAACTCGCCCGGGATGCGCAGCCTCATGCTGCATCCGGGAAACCCGCTGCGCGTGCAGGAGGCGGTGACGTCGTTGCTCGCCGGCGACGTCTTCCGCGACATCGGCGCGCGGTCGCGCTTCTGGCTGTTCAAGTTCTGGTACTACATGTTCAGCCTGAAGCACGCCCGCACGTCGCTGCGCCTCTGGTGGCTGCGCGTCACCAATCCCAAGGTCGTGTTCACCGGCGGAACCACGCCGCTCGACGCCGCCTGAGGCTGGGGCTACGCACCCACCACCTTGAGGTGTCCTCGCCCGATCGATCGGACGAGCCGTTCGAACGGTAGCCGGCCGGTGACGACCGGCGGCGGCCCCGCCGCTCTTCGCTGGCGGCGAGGCTCGCGCGAAGCTGCACGTACCGCTTCGACGGCTCGCCTTTCGGCGCGGGGATCGATGCCACCGACGCGGCTCGGATCGAGCCCACGACCAGCCTCGCCCATCGCGTCGCCTCGGCGTCGACGGCCTCGCCCGGTCGCGCGGACCATCCGCTCGGCTGCGCGAGGCCCCGCGAGGTAGTCGACCGCCTTCGTCCGCGCGGCGACGACCCACGGGTCGTCCGGCGAGGACGATCGCGGCCTCGGCCAGCGCCCACGTCGCCGACGGCGTGTACCGCGACGTCATCCGGCGATGGCGCCGGATCCGCGCTGCGCGGCGAGCAACGCGGCGAGCGCCGGCCGCCCTTCGGCCGCCGAGAGCTTGCCGTCGTCGGCGAGATCGGCCAGAAGCCGGAAGGCGACGTCGAGCAGCCGCTCGCCACGTTCTCGAGGCTCAGGCATCGCCCTTGAACTCTGCGCTCGCGCGCGCCCGGGACGTTCGGGTTCCCGTCCTTCTTCGCGTCCTGCACACCCGGCGCGAGGGCGAGCACGTTCTGGTAGAAGCGCCCCGCGACGGGAGATTCGAGCATGAACCCCGCCGAGAACGTGGTGGTCCTCCGCATTCTGTCGAGATCGATCGTGGCTCTCGGCCCGCGACGACGAGGTCCGCGACGAAGTCGGCCGATGAACGTCGGCTCGTCGGTTCTCGGCGGGCGCAGGCCTAGGTGCGGCCACTGGGACCCCACCTACGACTCTCCGGCGACGCCTCCGACGACGCCTCCAGCCACGCCTTCTTCCTTGTCCTTCTCTCGTCAGCTCTCCGGCGTCCCCGCTGTCTTCGGGCAGAGCGTCCAACGCGTCCGACCTTCCGCAGCGCCGCGGGGCCGTCCTTGCCGAAGATCCCGGCGAACCGACACGCCCTCGGGAAGCGGCATCGCCTGGTGAACGGTGCGCGACGTCCCTGAGGGGTTGACGACGCGCGAGTCGTCCACCGCGACGAACGACGTGTACGGGCTCATCAAGCCGGTAGGTCAGCGCCAGCGCGGTGACCTCGGCCGTGACCGAGTCGGGAATCGGTTCGCCGGGGACCCGCAGCAGCTTTTCGATCCGTCCGCGGGCCCACAGCGACGACAGCGCGGCGTTCTCGGCCTCGCGCTCGGGGAGGACGACGTGGAGCGACTGCTCGAAGAAGCGGCTCGCCGATCTTGCCGCGCAACGACGACGTCTCCCTCGCCCGCGCTCAGGTAGCGGCCGACGACGGTCAGCGTCTGCCCCGATCCCAGATCGCGGGAGCCGCTCGGGCGCGAGATCGGCGACGGGAGCGCGCCCCAGTCGATCGAGAGATCGGTCAGATACGGGAGCGTGACCCACGACCGGAACGCCTCGAGGGCGTCGTCCGGCGCTCTCGTCGGGGCGCACGAACACGTAGGCGCCGCGTCCGAGGTCGGCCATCCGATCGAGCAGGTAGTGGTTGACCGAGGAGCCGATCCCGACGGTGTAGATGCGCGCGTCCCCGAGAATCTTGCCGATCGCGGCAGGATCTCCGCGTCGTTTCCGACGTACCCGTCGGTCAGGAAGACGACGACGCGCAGGCGGTTCGGATCGGCGGGACGCGCAAACGCCGACTTGATCGCCGCGAGCAGCTCGGTGCCGCCCGCACCCTGCTGCCGGTTCAGCCAGGCGATCGCCGATGCCGATGGCCGCACGGTCGTTGGGGAGCGGGTCCTTCGAGTAGACCTCGTTGTCGCCCGCGAACCGGATCAGGTTGAACGTGTCGCGCGGGCCGAGCGCTTGAGAGCGCTTCGCGGCGAACCGCTTCGACGCCTCGATCGGAATGCCGTTCATGCTCCCGGAGGTGTCGACGACGAACGTGATCTCCTTCGGCATCGCCTCGGTCGGACCGACGTCGCCCTTCGGCTGGACGAGGAGCGTGAAGAAGCCGTCGAGGCCGTCGCGGTGGGCCAGAAGCCCAGCGCGGGCCTCTCGGAGCCGACGCTCCAGCGGAGCAGGAAGTCCTTTGTTGGGGATCGCGTCGTCATCGGCCAGGCGCACGGTGGCGCCGCTCGCCACGGTCTTGTTCGATGACCGTCCTGTGGCTCGGGCTTTCGAGTCTCGTCGAGCGGGACGCCGGCGTCGATCGTCACGGCGATCTCGACGTCGTGCCCGAGCGCGTGCCCGGGGCGAGAACCGGCGGGCGTGATCCGCGCCGCATCGGCGACCGATCCGCCGGGGATGTAGCGGCGGGCCGACGACGAGCGGGAAGGTCAGCCGGTAGACGCCGCGCTCGTAGCGCAGCGTCTCGACGGTGCGCAGGCGGACGGTGATCGCCTTTCCGGGCTCGAGATTGGCCACGGACTGCGTGAAGACGTTCGGCCGCTCCTGCTCGAGGAGAGCGGCCTGGTACCCGGCGGCGCGCGCCTGCTCGTAGGTCGCGCGCGCCTCCTCGCGGCGCTTGATCGTGCCCCTGATCGTGCGGTCGCCCACGACCAGCTCGAAGTCGTCCACGGCCGCGCGGTCGCCCAGCGGAAACGTGTAGACCGCCTCGACCGGATCCGTGAACGGGTTGGCGAACACCTGCTCGATCGTCGAGCGCGCGACGAAGGCGGTCACCTCGATCGAGACCTTCGTGTGGCGCAGGGGCATCTCGACGAGGACGCCGTCCTCCCGGGAAACGCGCAGCGCGCCCGGCGTGGACACGCCGGCGGTCGTCGGCGGCCGCGACCGGCTGGACGGTGGAAATGATCAGGGTGGCGAACAGCAGGGCGAGCGAGCGGGCGGGGGTCTCATCGCGTCTCCTCCGGAGCCATCGGATTCGGCTCTCGAGGTCATATGACCGTTGTACTTGCGGAAGTTCCAGGACCCTGCACGCGCCCCGTTCGCGCTGTGCTGTAACAGCACGGGTCGCCCTGTGGTCACGCTGTGAATCCGAACCCAAGGGAGACCCGGAACGCTTGCGGCAACCGCTGACGGGAGAAGCGTGGGGAATCGTCACGGTCTGCGTCGTGGGACTGGCGGTCAGGCTGCTATTTCGCGACGGTGCTCGTTCCGCGGCTCGAGCACCGCGCAAACGTCGCACCGGATCCTGATCGCTACGCGCGGAGCTCGCGGCGTCCCTTATCGACCGCGGTGAGCTCGGTTTCAACCCCCCGGCGCTTCCCCGACGAGCCTGCGCGGGCCGGCGTTTCCGTCGTGGCTCGCGGCCGGGATGCTCGCAGGCGGACGATCGGAGCGATGGGTCGCGTTCTGGGCGTCCGTTCCGGGATTGATGGCCGCGCTGGCTTTGGTCGTCGTGCTCGGCCGATCGCACGAACGGTCCGCGGGTCTTGCCGCCGGCCTGCTCTGCGCCGCCCATCCACTGGCGTGCTTCGTGTCCGCCCGCGTGCTTCCCGACGAGCTCTACGGGGCGGCTCTTTTTCTCGGCCTCCTGGCGTGGCAACGCTCGATGCGATCGGTTCGGGAACCGCACGTCCTGGGATCGGCTGCGCTCGCCGGCCTGTTCCTGTCGGCTGCGTCATTGACTCGCGTCGCGGCACTTGGCGTCGTGCTGATGCTCGTCGTGACGGGGGTGCTCGTCAGCGCCCCGCCGGTGGCTCGCAAGCGCCGCCGTCGTCCTCGTCGCGGCCGGCGTCGTTGGATCATGGAGTTGGCGAACGTCCGCACTCCTCGGCCGACCTGCGTTCGTGGAGTCGCTCACCGGATACAACTTCTGGCTAGGGAAGCCGCCGACCGCTACGGCTTCGCCGACGATTTCGCGAGCGCCCGCGCGCGAGCGCACGAGTTGATGACGCGGAAGCAGGAACCGAAGAGACGCGGTCGGCGTCGTTTTGGTCCGGCACGCTCTCGCCGCGGGACGCCCGGACGTTCGACGCAAGACTCGTGGGAGCCGGACTTGGCGGGTCGTGAGCCATCCGCTTTCGTACGCGAGACGATGCGTGTTTGGGCTTGTGTGGTTCTGGATGCGCGCAGAGACCGTGTCGCGGACGGTGGAGTACGCTCTCATCTCGCTTCCACTCGTGGCGCTGGGCCTCGTCGGCCTGCGGCGAGCGCCCTGCAGGGCCGCCCGGTGCGCTTCCCGCAGGTCTCGTCGCGGGCGTGGTCGTGGTTTCACGTCGCGATCTACGCCGCGATCTGCCCCATGGCCCGGTACAGCGTTCAGGTCTACCCGCTGATGTGTTACCTCGCGGGGGCCGCGTTCGCCGGTGGGGCACGCGAGCGTGTTGCGTATCAGCAACCCACTTAAAGAAACCGGTTGCGGGAAGGGGATTCTCGACGTGTATCCATAGTCACGTAGGGCGGTGGGGTGTCCGGGTCCCGGGGGAATCCGTTGGAACACATCGACGAAGGCCAAGGGAGCGAAGCGTTCGGCGCGTACCTTCGAAAGCTGCGCGAGACGCGCCGGCTTTCCCTCGATGCCGTCGAAGAGCTGTCCGCCGCTTTTCCGGAGAAGGTCACCAAGTCCCACCTCTCGCGGATCGAAAACGGCCTCGCCCCTGCCCACCTTTCCACGCCTGATGGCCATGAGCCAGATCTACGGCATGCCGATCGCCTCGCTCGCCGAGCGATATGAGCTAGAGCTCCGCAGATCGATGAAGCCGGCCGAGCTGAACGAGAAGACCGACGAATCGGTGTTGAGGGAGTTCGAGGGCCTGTTCTATAGCGGCGAATTCAACGAAGCGCTGATTCTCGTATGGGCGCTGACCGACCGCGTGCGAGCCGGTGGCGGTCCCGAAGACACGGTCGTCGAGCTGAAGCTCAAGATCATCGTCTGCCTGATGAAGCTCGGCCGCTACGAGTACGCCAAGGCCCAGTGCGAAGAGATCTTGAGCCGCCCCAAGCTCGAGGAATCGACCAGGCTTCGCGCCCTCCAGCTTTTCGCGAACGCCTGTTTCCGCCTTCAGCTTCACGACGTGGCGCTGCTCGCCCTCGATGCGTGCGAGCAGGGCGCTCATCACGTCGGCGGGTCCGGCCGCTTCCGCGCCGACGTCCTGGCGCTTCGCGGCAATCTCCACCAGGACGCGGCGCGGCCCGTCGATGCCCTCGCGGCCTACGAAAAGGCGCTCGAAATCTACAGTGCGGCCGGGGAGGCCTACGAAGTGCTCACCGTGCGCCTCAACATGGCGATCGCCGAGACCGACTGCGCGCGGCTGGACAGCGCACGGGACATGCTCGAGGCACTCCTCCTCGTGCTCGAAGCCGGCCAGCACGAGCGATTGCGGGCGCAGGCGCTGAGCCACCTGGCCGTCATCCACTTCCGGAACAAGAAACTCGACGCCGCCGAAGGGTTCGCCATCAAGTCCAACGCGATCGCCAGACCGCGCGAGTACACCGCGATCGTGTTCCGGAATTGCTTCTACCTGTGGAAGATCGCGAAGTCCAGGGGCGACGACGGCGCCGTTCGCCTGAACGAGCGCACGCTTGAAGAGCTACCTCGCGCGCATCGAAGAATCGCTTCCGGAGCTCGACGAGTTCCGTCGCATCATCGCAGGGGACCAGTCATGAACGCCAAGCTCAACCCGAGGTTCCGGGCATGGACCTCCGCCGTCTGCCTTGCGACGGGCGTCATCGCATCGGGAGCGGTGCGCGCCGAAGTCGGCGTCGCGATCGGGCCCGGCGTGGGCGACCCGAACGTCGTCTACATCCTCGACGGCTCGACCGAAGACCCGTCGCCGATCAACCCCGTCTGGAAGAAGTTCAGTCTCGCCGGCGGCCTGCACGTCACGTTGAACCCTCAAGGGGAAGCCAACGGTGACGGGACGCCGTCGCTCCTGACGGATCGGAGCACCGGTCCTCATCGCCGCGGCCTGGTCCCGAAACTCGGCAAGCGGATTCGACGTCGTCATCAGCCGCTTCGAAGGCGGCGCGTGGACGGACGCCGCGGTCGTCGTCGGTTCGCCGGCCGATGACCTCGACCCGCAGCTCGCGCTCGATCCGGACGGTTCCGTGCACCTGTTCTACTGGGTCGATGGCACGACGCCGCAGGTGTTCCATCGCGTAGCGCCGCCCGACCTGTCCTCGTGGTCGACCCTGAGCCGGAGTCTCGCTGCCGGCCAGTCCTGCATGCCGCCCGGCCGGAGCCTTCTACAACGGCGTCCTGTACGTCGCCTACGAGCTGCACAACTTCGGCAACGGAAACGCGCCGAAGCAGGTCGTGCTCGCGCGGTACGAAAACGGCGGCTTCACGACCGAGGTCGTCGCCATGACGAACAATGCCGGCAATACCCGACCCCAGGTGCACAGCCACGCGAGCCGTCTCTGGGTGGACTGGATCGACCACGAGTTGACGGACGGCTCGGGCGAGATCGCGTGGACGAGACTGAGCGCGCAGGGGCAATGGGAAGCCATTCATTACGACGCGTTCGCCGACTTCGAAGCGAGGGAGTATCTGGTGCGCGGGGGCGTACGGTTCCAGGTGATTCAGTAGCGAGAGGTCACGACAACCGCTTGAGCGCCTCCAGGACCGCGTCGTGGTGCGCGCGCGGCCGCGCGTACGCGCCTGCATGTCCCGAAAACCCCAAGATCTGCAGCTTGGCGCCGGGTATACGGGCGGCGAGTCGGCGCGCGCCCGAAAGCGGCGCCACGAGATCCCACACCCCCGCGATCATCTCGACCGGGATGGCGGCGTCCTGAGGGGGAGTCCCGGCTCCTCTCGGAAGAGCAGCTCGAGCTTGCGTTTCACCGTCGCCGGCGGGGTCGAGGCGTCGAGCGAGGCGCGGATCAACGCCGGCAGCCGCACCCACAGCGCAGGCGAGGTCGCTTCCCACGACGTCATTCCCAGAAACGCCACGGAGAACAGCAGGTGGGCGACGGAGTCCGGGTCGCCACGGCGCTCGGCCCATTCGAGGAGCGCAACGTTGAGGCGTCGGCGTCGCAACGGGTCGGGGGATGGGACAGGAGCAGCCCGGCGACGCGCTCCGGGTGTCGCGCGGCGGTCGCCAGCGCGACCAAGCTGCCGAACGATGTTCCCAGAGCAAGGCGCGGGAGGCGGACAGGCTGTCGATCGCCTCACCACCTCGTCCGCGTAGAGGTCCCAGCCGAGCGTCCGCTTCGTGGGATCGTCGTGCCGGTCGCCGCTGACGTCGAGGGCCGCGACGCGGAAGCCGGCGCGGGCGGCCAGGGTCGACCTCTCGTTGTAAAGATGGATGCCGCCCACGATCCCGGCGAGCTTGACGACGGGCGGTCCGTCGAAGCCGTGAACGGTCATCCTCATCGAAACCTCTCGGGCATAATGCCAGGTGAGACGATGCCCGACAGCAAAAGGCACCCGGTTCGCTTCGTGTTCGTCGAGCCGCGCTACGGCGGAAACGTCGGCGCGGCGGCGCGCGTCCTCAAGAATTTCGGCTTCGACCGGCTCGTAGTCGTCGATCCTCGCGTGAGGGAACGGATCACGAAGAGGCGGTCCGGATGGCCGTGGACGCGGTCGACGTCTTGCGATCGGCGCGAACGCACGCGACGCTCGATGCGGCGCTCTCGAGGGGCGCGGCGACCGTCGTCGGGACGTCGCGCCGGATGGGAAAGCACCGCCAGCCCCATCACCGCCTCGACGCGCTCGGTGCCGCTCTTGCCCGGCCTGACCGATCGCGGCGAGGTCGCGCTGGTCTTCGGCCGGGAAGATCACGGTTTGAGCGACGTCGATCTCGATCGCTGCACGCACCTGATCTACGTGCCGACCGATGCGGCGTATCCGGCGCTGAACGTCGCGCAGACGATCGCGATCGTCGCCTACGAGGTGCGCGCGCGCTCGACGCCGCGGAGCCCGAAAGCATCGAGCCCGACGACGAGGTTCTCGCCGACCACGCGGGGCGCGAGGCGATGTACGCGCACCTCGAGGAAGCGCTGCTGGCGATCGGCTTTCTCAAGGTCGGACAGCTCGACGGGGATGATGCGCCGCCTGCGACGCATCCTGTCGCGCGCCCAGCTCACCGGCGGGCGACGTCGACGTCGTGCGCGGTATCGCGCAGGCAGATCCTCTGGCTCGCCCGTCAAGCGCGGCTCGACCTGAGGAAGCGGACGTGAACGCCCCCGGAGCTGACGCGCGCCCTGAAGGCCCAGGCCGCGGCGCTCGGGTTCGACAAGGTGGCGATCGCGGCGGCCGCGCCCCTCGAGCGGGACCGAGCGGCGCTCGCCGCCTGGCTGCGCGGGCGACCGGCACGCGACGATGGCGTGGATGGCTCGCGATCCCGACAAGCGCCCGATCCCGAGGCCATGCTTGCCGGGCTGCAAGAGCGTCGTCGCGCTCGCCGTCAACTACGGGCCGGGCGAGTGCGGGCAGCGGCGCTGCCGGGTGCCGCGCGCGTCGCGCGCTACGCGCAAGGGCGCGACTACCACAAGGTCATGGGCCGGAAGCTCAAGGAGCTTGCCGCCTGGCTGACGGCGGAAAGCGGTGCGGTCTCGCGCACCTTTGTCGACACGGGGCCCGTGCTCGAGCGCGCCTGGGCCGAGCGCGCGGGCTTGGGATGGATCGGAAAGAACGCCAACCTCCTGACGCGCGACCTCGGGTCGTGGATCCTGCTGGGCGAGGTTCTGACCTGCGCCGTGCTCGAAGCCGACGCCGGACCCCACCAGGATTTTTGCGGCACCTGCACGGCCTGCCTCGACGCCTGCCCGACGCAGGCGATCGAATCGCCCGGCGTGGTCGATTCGAACGCGTGCATCTCCGTACTGGACGATCGAGCACCGCGGCGCGATCCCCGAAAACCGGCGCAGCGGCTTGGGCGACTGGATCTTCGGCTGCGACGTCTGCCAGGACGTCTGCCCTTGGAACACATCGTTCGCGCAAGCCCGCGGCCGACGATCCGTTCTCGCATCGCGAGGACCTCTCGGGCCTCGACCCCGATGGACATTCTGGGGCTCGACGAGGCCGCGTTTCGCGCGCGCTATTCGGGGACGTCGCTGATGCGCGCGCGTTACGACGGGATGCGCCGCAACGCCTGCGTCGTCCTCGGCAACCGGGGCGATCCCGCGGCGCTGCCGGCGCTTCGCCGGCGCTTCGGCTGATCCCGACGGCGTTCTTCGCGAGCACGCCCTCTGGGCGATCGCGCGGATCGAGGATGGCGGCCGCTGAATCGGGGCTATAGTTCCGGTCACGGAGGCCCGATGGGCGTAAAGCCGGTCGACAAGCGCACGCGCAATCGCGCGAAGCGCCGCATGATGGTTCGTTACGGCGCGTCGGCCGCGGACAAGACCGCGTTCACGAAGAACGTCTCCGAGACCGGGTTGTTTCTCCAGACCAACCAGGTTTTCAAGCCGGGCTCGACGATCCAGGTCCAGATTCAGTTTCCGAAGGAGACGTTCAGCATGTGGGCGCGCGTGGTCTGGGCGAAGACGGTCCCGCCGGGGCTGGCCCACGTCCTCGAGTGCGGGATGGGGGTCTGCTTCATCGACCCGCCCCCCGAGTGGATCAAGTTCTTCCACGAGTGGAAAAAGCAGTCGGCATCGTCGAATAACCGTAGGTCCTAGAACCACAATATGTTGTGGCAGATGGCCGTTCCTACCGCGATATTTTGTGCAAATGATGCTTGACACGTCCTTTCCCGTCCTGCTATCACACACGAGCTTCTGACGGGATTCGCCAAGGAGCACTCGGGTGGGACACGGCTCCTTGGTGAGATGAGTGGACAACGCCTCGCCGTTTCCCACCGGACGGCGCGTGAACCCGATTCCAGGAGGACGCCAGCGATGCTTGAGCGCGAGCCGAGACCCGCGAAGGACGATCGCTCGGTCCAGGTACCCGGCGAGATGAACGCCGCCCCGTCCTCGACCCCTAAGCCCCGCGAGGATGCGTTTCGCGCACCGGTTCACGAAGCCGGGCGTTCATCCGTACGACGAGGTCGAGTGGGAGCTGCGCGACGCGGTGATCTCCTCCGGCACCGGGGAGGTCGCCTTCGAGCAGCGCAACGTCGAGGTGCCCAAGTTCTGGTCGCAGCTCGCGACGAACGTGGTCGCGCAGAAGTATTTCCGGGGAACCCTGGGAAGCCCGGAGCGCGAGCACTCCGTGAGGCAGCTGCTCGACCGCGTGGCCAAGACGGCGGCCGCATGGGGACGCGAGGGGAACTACTTCGCCACCGCCGAAGACGCCGACGTGTTCGAAGCCGAGCTGACCCACCTCTTGCTTCACCAGATGGTCTCCTTCAACTCGCCGGTGTGGTTCAACTGCGGGATCGAGACGCACCCGCAGGTGTCGGCGTGCTTCATCAACTCGGTGCAGGACACGATGCCGTCGATCCTCGAGCTCGCCAAGACCGAGGGGATGCTCTTCAAGTACGGCTCGGGCACCGGTTCGAACCTTTCCGCGATCCGCTCGTCGCGAGAGCACCTGGCCGGAGGCGGCACGGCGTCGGGGCCGGTCTCGTTCATGAAGGGTTACGACGCGTTCGCCGGCGTGATCAAGTCGGGGGCAAGACGCGGCGGGCGGCGAAGATGGTGATCCTGAACGTCGATCACCCGGACGTCGAAGACTTCATCCACTCGAAGGCCGGCGAAGAGAAGAAGGCCTGGGCCCTGATCGACGCCGGGTACTCGGGCGAGTTCAACGTTCACGGCGGCGCGTACGATTCCGTCTTCTTCCAGAACGCCAATCACTCGATCCGCGTCACCGACGAGTTCATGCGCGCGGTCGTCTCGGACGGCGAGTGGATCACGCGCGCCGTGACCACCGGAAAGCCGATGGGGACCTACCGCGCGCGCAACCTGCTTCGCGAGATGGCGGACGCCGCGTGGGTCTGCGGCGATCCCGGGATGCAGTACGACACGACGATCAACACGTGGCACACGTCGCCGAACAGCGGCCGGATCAACGCGTCGAACCCGTGCTCCGAGTACATGTACCTCGACGACTCGGCGTGCAACCTGGCGTCCTTGAACCTGATGCGCTTCCGCCTGCCTTCCGGCGAGTTCGACATCGACGGCTTCCGGCACGCGGTCGAGGTGACGTCGACGGCGATGGAGATCTGGGTGGACAACGCGTCCTACCCGACGCCGGCCATCGAAAAGAACTCGCACGACTTCAGGCCGCTGGGCCTGGGATACGCCAATCTCGGCGCGCTTCTGATGTCGCGCGGGCTTCCGTACGACAGCGAGGCCGGCCGCGCCTACGCCGCGACGATCACCGCGCTGATGTGCGGCGAGGCCTACGCGACCTCGGCGAGAATCGCGGCGCACAAGCAGCCCTTCGCCGGCTACGAGAGGAACCGCGAGCCGTTCCTGGGCGTGATGCGCAAGCACCAGGCGCACGTGGACGGCATCGACGGCAAGCTGGTGCCGCCGGATCTGCTCTCGGCCGCGCGCGGGGCCTGGGCCGACGTCGTCACGCTTGGGGACCGAGCACGGCTTCCGCAACGGCCAGGCCACGGTCCTGGCGCCGACCGGAACGATCGCGTTCATGATGGATTGCGACACGACCGGCATCGAGCCCGACATCTCGCTGGTCAAGTACAAGAAGCTCGTCGGCGGCGGCGTCTTCAAGATCGTCAACAACACCGTTCCGCTGGCCTTGAAGAAGCTCGGCTACGCCCACGACGACATCCAAGCGCATCGTCGACTACATCAACGCGAACGACACGATCGAAGGCGCGCCGGGCTTGAAGGACGAGCACCTCCCCGTTTTCGATTGCGCGTTCAAGCCGATGAAGGGAACTCGCACGATCCCGTACATGGGCCACGTCAAGATGATGGCCGCCGCCCAGCCGTTCCTGTCGGGCGCGATCTCGAAGACCGTCAACATGCCGCAGGACACGACGGTCGAGGAGATCGAGAAGACCTACATCGAGGCGTGGAAGATGGGGCTGAAGGCCATCGCGATCTACCGCGACGGCTGCAAGCGCAGCTCAGCCCCTATCGACCGGCAAGGACGAGGAGAAGGTCGCGGCGGCTACGCGCCGCGATTCCGCATGCCGCGCCGCCGCAAGCTCCCGGACACGCGGCAGTCGATCACCCACAAGTTCTCGGTGGCCGGCCACGATGGCTACATCAACGTGCGGCATGTACGAAGACGGCCAGCCGGGAGAGATCTTCATCACGCTCGGAAAGGCCGGCTCGACGCTCGCGGGATTCGCGGACGCCTTCGCGACCGCGGTGTCGTTCTCGCTGCAGCACGGCGTCGAGCTCCGCTTCCTCGTGGACAAGTTCACGCACGTGCGCTTCGAGCCCTCCGGCTTCACCGGAAACCCGCAGATCCCGATCGCGAAATCGATCGTCGACTACGTGTTCCGTTGGATGGCGATCCAGTTCCTCCCGAAGGAGGATCAGCCGTCGATGCCCGCAGACGCCAACGGTCACGAGCTGGCCATCACGGCCGACACCGGCGCAACGTCCGCCGCTGCCGCGCAGGCCGCCGCCGCTCAAGCTCGCGAGCGCGACGTCTACGTCCGCCAGGCCGACGCGCCGCCGTGCCACGAGTGCGGCTCGATCATGATCCGGAACGGCGCGTGCTACGCGTGCGTGAATTGTGGAAGCACGAGCGGATGTTCGTAGAGAGGTCGACAGTTAAGAGTTAAGAGTTAAGAGTTGACAGTTTGGAGTTGAGAGGGAGGCGAGGGCCTCCCCCTTCTTGCTTCTCGGGAGCGATTCCAGGCTAAGCTGGCCAGCAACACCCTAGGGAGGGCTCCTAAGCATGAAAAGCCGACCCACGGCACTTCTGTCCAACCTCGTCGTATCGATTGGTGCCGCGTCCGCCTCGCCCGCCGTCCCGTGGCTCAACCCGCGAAGTCGATCTCCTGGTCGGAGATCAAGCAAGCCATCGCGGAGACGATCTGCTTCCCAGTCGTCAATGGAAGGGCACTGGACCACTTCATGTTCTCGGGCGCAGCATGTGCGGTCCGGCCGCGGCACTAAACTCGTTGGCAAGTCTTGTGGACGGCGCGATTGCAGACTCATGGCCCTCGCTGGTTTTCGATTCAAGGCTACGAGCTCGATTTCGATTCCAAGTGCCGCGCAATTCCGGCCGGAAGTCGAGAGACCCGTGACGCCGCGGCTCGGAAGATTCTCCTGGACGATCCTTCATTCACGGGTCCGATCGTGTCTCGAGTCGTCGACGCGCTGGGGGCACGGGAGAGACCTGCCCGGATTGTCCACAACGTGCCAAAGTGCCTTCCCGATCGGTCGCTTTGAAGGACGTGATGCCGTATGCGCTCGCGTTCATCTCGGTCGATCCTGTGCACACGGTCGATTCGGACGGCAAACGGCTCGAACAGCCGAAGCTCTCGTTTCATATCTGCACGGGACTCAACACCGTGACGTGGCGCTGCCGCGCGACGAGATTCTTGCTCGGGCCGGGTACGTCGCCGCGCGCGCGACGAACCGGGAGGCCGTCGGCGACATCTTCATGAATGCGTTGGGGATGACGCCTTCGGCGCACTCAAGGACGACGCGGCAAGGACCGACTACGTGCGCAAGCGCATGGCCGAACGGTTGCGTGCCGGGCCCGAGGTCAAAGCGGCGATCTGCAGCGTGGCGTCGACCCTTGGTCGCGACTTGGCGCTCGTCCTCACCGACTGTCCGACCAACTAGGTTCCCGTCCCGTTGCGGCGCCGCCCACGCCGAGGCCGCGACCAGCCCCATTTAATTCGCCATACTTTCGTCAATTCCCGAGCCCGGAAGCCAGGCGGGGGCCTGATCGTCGATCCTGGCCGATCCTACGAGGTCGTTTTTCGTGTGGAAGGCCTTTGAGCGAGTTCAAACCATCGCGCTGGCGGAAAAACCTCCGCAATCTGACCTTTCATTGCCAGACGGACGTGGTTCTGTGTGGAATCTGATCCACTTTTCGTCGAGATGCGGGCTCACTTGATCGGCGCTCGCAGCAGGCTCTCGCCGTTCACGAACCGCATGATCTCGTCGCTCGATCGCACGCTGTAGAACTCGAAGCGGGAGTAGTCCTGGGTCAGCTTCTGGAGTGTCGATTCTCGCAGCTCGTCCCGGCTGTTCCTGAGACGACCGCGGAGCGAGTCGTAGTGATCTCGACGTGCGTCGGGAACCGCATACCGTTCTTCTCGAGGCCGAATTCCGTGACGACCCGCTCGGTGTCGTACGACTGGCGCTCCTTCACAATGTCGGCCTGCGATCCGCATCTTCCATTCCAGTCGGTGGGCGAGTACGCCTCGACCTTGAGAATCTGTGAGGTCTCGCGGTCGATCCACGCGTAGCCGGCCCAGTCGTTGAGCTTCTTTCGGATCGGTGCGCGTGGGACGAATTGAATGACGGCGGCCGTGTGATCGCCCACGTTTTCGTCGCGGAGCATTTCGAAGCGGAACAGCCGTTGACGGTCCGCGCGAAAGATGAAAGCCCAGAGGTAGGCGCTCTCGAGGAAAACCGGAACTCTGTAGTCCGCGGGATTGACCTCCGTCCTCGCTCTTTCGCGGTAGTTCCCGTCTTCCACGTCCTGAAGTCGCGGAGCCGCCTGTGCTCGTCCCGGATGAAGAGGTAGGCGAACTGGATGCGGCCTGTCGCTAGGCCGGAGTAGGCGATCGTCTCCTGACAGGCGAATCCGAGCGCGCTGTCGCGGTACAGTTCGGCGACGCGCGCGAGCCGCGAAAGGGTTCGTTCCATGTCGCCCGCGTCCGCAGTTGTGGCCGCAAGGCAGAGCACCGCAGTCACCGAACGGAGCACGCCTCTCCACGTCATCGCACGGTCTTCACGACGCCCTTTCCGTCCACGATCTCGAAGGTGAAGCGTACGTCATAGTAGACGGGCACGAGGTCCCACGACGTCATGATCTTGTAGTCGGGCGTTCCGTCGCCGTCCTTCGTCTTCGCCGGGCTTGACGTGCTGAAAGATGCCCGGCTCGAATCGCCAACTTCGAAGCGCCTCTTCGACCGCACGGCGATAGTCCGCGGCGAACGGACCGCCGTCCGATGACTCCATCGGCGAATCCACGATCCTGTCAACGTTGCCGTGGGTGTCGATGACGAAGCGGACGACCTCGCGATGCGGGCCGTCGTGCGCCGCGAGCGCGTTTTCCGGGTAGGTTGGAAGGGTCTTCGTTTCCTTCGGCAGCGGACGGCGGAACTGCACGTCCTCCGGTAGCCCCAGCGCGGGATTCCCGGGATCGAAGATGTAGCTGTATCTCGACTTGCCTTCGGGCAGCGGCACGGAGGTCGCCAGCGTCGCGGCGGGCTTCTTCGGCGCGCACCCCGCCGAAGCGAGCAGGAGCGCGACCGGCGCGACGATACGGGTTACGTTCATCCCCTCTAGCGATGTGGCCTCGTCCGAATCACTTCATTCCCTCGAGTAACTCGGCATCGGCTTTGTCCCGCGCACGTCCCGTGGCGCGCTTGTTCCGGATGAGAGTCGGTCCGTCCGATGACCAGGAGTGTCACGCCGTCGATCTCGTGCGTTTCTCCGGTGCGACCACGCCTCGTCGAACGTCACGCCGTCGATCGCGGTGATCACATCCACGCGGTTTGGCGCGACGCCGACCTGAAAGACCGTCCCCCTCACCGGCCAGATCGGCGGCGCGGAGGTCGCCCAGCGGCGCTCCGAACCGCGCGAGTGCTCGAAGCACACGATCGGCGTTTTCCGGCGACGGCCGCACCCACACGTCGATGTCGCCCGTCGCGCGTGGGACACCGTGAACGGCCATCGCGTAGGCACCGATGAGCAGGTACTCAACGCCCTCTGCGGACAACGCGGACAACATGTCGCTGAAGTCGGAGTTCATCGACTGGTTTCCCCATGAACCGCCACGCCTCGAGCGTCAGCGGCCACACCATTTCGAGGCGGCTTTCGGGCGTCATGCTCCACACGGGGTCCGGCGGTTCCGGCTCGCCCCGCCTGATGACGCGAGTCGGGTAGTGGGAACGATCCATGCTCGAATTCTATCAGCGACGGCTCATGGCGCTTGAGCGGCAGCCTCCGGCTTCAGCGCTTTTTCGACCTCGCGCTTCCAGTGATCGTACAGGCCGGCGCCGCCGCCGCGCCTTGCGAGCAGGCACCGTGCCGTCGCGGACGAAGAACTTCGTGGGGAAGGCGTCGACGTCGAGGCGATCGTTCCAGTTCTCCGGGTCGCCGTAGATCGTCATCTTGGCGCCGGCTTGGTCCGCAACCTTCAAGAGGTCCTTGCCCTTCCAGCCACCCGACACCACGCTGACGAGACGGAACCGGCCGCCGGGCTCGTACTCCTTCGCGAGACGCTCGAGATCCGGCATCTCCTGCATGCACGGCTTGCACCCGAGCGCCCAGAAATCGACCAAGTAGACCATTCCGGGTTGATCGAGCGCGATCGCTTGGCCGTCCGCATCGGCGAATCGCAGCGTGCCGATCGGGTCGCCGTCCGATGGGCTGGCGAGCACCGGTGTACCGAAGGCGAGCGCGACAACCACGCCGCAAACGCCGAGATGAGTCCGCATCGCCACCTCCCTCAGGCCCTTCACGGTATATTCCCGGCGCCGGCGTGGCAATCCAGACGGTCGGACGAACCGATCAGGGGTTTCATGAGGCATCGTGTCCGCGCAATCCTCGGGTTGGGTCTGCTTTCGTGCGCGTCGCGTCTCGTTGCCGCCGATCCGAAGTGGATCTCGATCCTCCCCGCAGGGCACGAAGCGATCCTCCGCGAAGAAGGGTTCGAGGTCTGGACACGTCAGGCCGACTTCATCGTGGGAGCCGCCGCCGATCCGGCGATCGAGCGCCTGTCGATGCGCGGCCTCACGCCGATCGCCGAGTACGCGGACGGTGGCCAGTGGATGTACCTGCTACACCACAGGCCGGGGTTCGTTCGGCCGGAAGCCGAAGGCGCGAGGATCTACACGCTCACGCCGGAGACGGACCTGTACCTCTTTCCCGCGGGATCGAAGGTCGAGCTGCCGCGCGTGAAGCCCTACGCGGCTTTCCAGGGCGTTCCGCGCGTCCCCCTGCCGCCGCGCGCGACGCACCCCGCTGATCTCGTGACCGCGGCGATGGCACCCGCCGCGCCGACCGCGTTCAATCCACTGGTCGCGCAGATCCTCGCCTCGACGAATCAGCCGAGCTGGTTTCAGTTCGTGCGGGATCTCTCCGGCGACAATCCCGTCGTCATCGGTGGTCAGACCTTCACGATCACGACGCGCTACTCCGATGCGATGTTTCCGACACCCTTGATCAACGCGCACGCCACCGAGTACCTCGAGGACCGGGGCGCGTTGTGGAGGTACACGGGCCGCCGCGAGACGTACACGTCGGTCGATTCGGGCTGCGGCGGCGTTCAGACGCAGCCTTGGCAGAACCTGATCTTCGTCGTGCCGGGCCAGGTGGACTTCGGGCAGCACCAGCAGGTGCTGTTCGTCAACCACTACGACACGATCTCGTACTCGGTCAGCGAGAGCAACGCCAACGCCCCCGGCGCTGATGACGCGCTGTCCGGGGGCGCCGCCCTGCTCGAGGCGATGCGCACGTTCAAAGACTACGCATTCAAGAACACGGTCGTCTTCGCCTGGTTCTCGGGAGAAGAAGTCGGGATCTGCGGCTCGGGCGCGTACGTGCGGCAGCATCCGTCGGTCGACATGTGGCGCGCCGTCAACATGGATCAGACGGCGTTCGACGGCGACGGCAATCGCCTGATGGACGTCTACAACTGGGATGCGACGAACTCGCCCGGCAGCGTGGCCTTGGGCGACGCGTTCGTTCAGGCCAGCGCCGACTACGGCAACATCATCGCCCCGGGGAAGATCGTCAGGGACACGAGCAAGATGTGCCAGACCGACCACTGCCCGTTCTGGGACGTGGGCGTCGCCGCGATCGCCGTGACCGAAGACCTTCACAACAACGACATCTGCCCGTGCTTCGATCAGGGCCAGTCCCCGACCTGCCACGACACGGTCACGCAGATGTACAACGGCCAGCTGATGTTCACGCAGGACTACTCGTGGCCCTCCGAGAAGGCCGCGATCGCCGTCATCGCCCAGCTGGCCGAGCCGCTGTACGCCTGTCCCGCGGCCGCCGTCGATCCGCCGGCCGTGACGCCGGGGAACGCTGCGGTGGCGATCACGTGGAACGCGGCCGCCGGCGTGACGAACTACGTCGTCGAGCGCGCCTCGACGTGCGCCGGGCCGTTCGCCGGGATCGCGTCGGTGGCGGGGACGAGCTTCGAGGACGTCGGCGTCGTCAACGGGACCAGCTACGCCTATCGAGTTCGTACGTGCCCCGCGCAGGCGTCCGCCTGCGTCACCGCGACGCCGCAGCCCGGAGCGAGCGCGACGTACGAAATCGGCACCGCGAACGTCACGAGCGAGTCCGGGGACCAGGACGCGATCCCCGACAATTGCGAGCTGGTCACCGTGCAGCTCAACCTCGAGAACGACGGCAACGTGCCGTTGACCAACGTGCGGCTCGCGTCGTTGACGTCGTCGAATCCCGCCGTCCGTATCGCGAGTGCCATCCCGCAGCTGGCGGGGTCCCTGGGCGTCGGCGCGACCGTGCCGGTCTCGTTCAAGTTCTACCTCGGGCGTGACGGGACCTCTGCCGCCTGCGGCGACCGCTGACCTTCACGGCGACGGTCACTTCGGATCAGTCACCGCCGTCAGTGCGGTCGTTTACTCTGACGGCCGAGCGCTCGACGGTGGCCGGCCCGCTCAATTACGGATTCGAGTCGGACTTCAGCGGATGGAGCACGACCGCCGGGCTCGTGAACCGCTTCGCCGGAGGGGCGCCGGGCTCGACCATGGCGTCGCTGCACTTCCGCGCGAACCTCAACAACGATTGCAACGGGGTCCAGTCGCCGGTCATCAAGCCGACCGCGACCTCGACGATGTCCCTCTACGTGAACTTCGTCCTGGAGTCGAGCGCAACTTCGACCGCGCCAACGTCCGTGCGGTCGACGCGAAAACCGGCGAGAAAGTCTTGCTGACGCCAACCGGAGCCCTCTACACCACCACCAGCGGGCCCAGTCTCCTCTGCGACAACCTGGGGAATCTGAAAGGCTGGTCGGGTTCCGCCGCGACATGGAGGTTGGCGGGCTTCGATCTGTCCCCTTACGCCGGGAAGGGAAATCAGAATCGACGTGCACGAGTCGACCGATCAAGAGGCGCTGGGCACCCAGGGTTCTGGATGGACCTGAGTCCAGATCACCAACGCGACCCAGATCAACTGCGACGCGCAGGGCGAGACCTGTGCCGCGCTCCCCCGGAGGTCTCACCCGAGGGTGCCTTGGTCCCGCTGACGATTGACAAGTCGGGGACGGATCTGGTGTTCACGTTCTCCGAGTCGGCCGGGGCGACGGGGTACAACCTCTACCGGGGTCGCTCCTCAGTCTGGGGCAGGGGATCTACGACCACGCCGCGACCGCCGGGCTCTGCGGAGTCCTGGACGGCGGGGTGGGTGACGGTTCCGTGTCGTTGACCGTCGTCGCCGCAAGCGTTCCGGACGACTCGTACCTTCTCGCCGTGGCGGGCAGCGCGGCGGGCGAATCACGGTACGGGACCAAGTCCGGCGGAAGCGAGATCCCGCTCGCCCTCAACGCGTGTCCCTGATCGCCGCCGGCTTCGGCTAGAATCCGCCCCTCACGAAAGGGGGCCGAAGCATCATGAACAAGTACTCTGACCGAGCTCATCGGAACGTTCTTTCTCGTCCTGACGATCGGGTGCACCGTGATCGCCGGCGGGCCGCACGTCGTCCCGCCGCTCGCGATCGGCGCCGTGCTCATGGTGATGGTCTACGCCGGCGGCCACGTTTCGGGAGCGCACTACAACCCCGCGGTGACGCTGGGCGTTTGGATGCGCGGCAAGCTCCCCACGACGGACGTCGCGCCGTACTGGATCGCGCAGCTCGTGGGCGCCTTTGCCGCCTCGTTCGCCGTGAAGTTCCTCGTCGGCGCCGCGGCGATTCGCCGATGGTTCCGCGCGTTGGCCCGTCGCTCCTCGCGGAGTTCCTCTTCACCTTCGCGCTCGTCTATGTCGTGCTCAACGTGGCGACGGCGAAGGCCACGTCGGGAAACTCGTTCTACGGTCTCGGCCATCGGCATGACCGTCATGGCTGGAGCGTTCGCCGTGGGCCGCGTCTCGGGCGGCGCGTTCAACCCGGCGGTCGCGATCGGCCTCAGCACGATGGGACTGGTGGCGCCGTCGTCCATCTGGATCCACATCGTCGCCGATCTCGCGGGCGGCGCCGTCGCCGCGCTGGCGTTCAAGTACATCAACCCCGACGACAAGTAGGCGCTGGGACACTCTGCGGGCAGAATATCCCGGTGGGATCCCGATGAGCCTGAGACAGGATCGGCTGCTCGTCGAGCGCGGCGCCGGGATCATCGCGGAGTCGTTTCGCGCGTACGTCGAGGGCTTCCGCGATCTGACGCGCCGCGCGCGGGAGCACTTCGAGTCGGGGAACTGGCACGGCGTCCAGCACGATGCGGCGCTCCGATTCGACCTCTACGCCGACGCGGTCAACGCCGGCCTCGTGAAGCTTCGTCCGTTGCTCGACGCCCGCATCGACGACCGTCCGACGTGGACCGCGCTTCGCGGGGCGTACGCCGGCGCGATCGCGCCGCGCGGCGACGTCGAGCTCGGCCGAATCGTTCTTCAACTCGTTCACGCGGAAGATCTTCCACACCATCGGCGTCGATCCGAGGTCGAGTTCATCTCGTCGGCGGCGATGGCGGCAGCCGGTCCCAGGTCGGCCGATGCCACGGCGATTCCCGCGCGCCGGCTCCCTGCGGCGTCTGGTGCGCGAGATCCTCGACGCCTATCGGGTTCGCCCCCGGCTGGGAGGACGCCGAACGGCGACGCCGGCACGGGTGGCGATCGCGATGGAAGACCAGCTGATCGCGCGGGAGGTCAACCTCGTGGAGCTGGCCTCGCCCGGTCTTCTTCCGGGGCAAGGCGGCCTATCTCGTCGGGACGGGTCGCGACCGACCGGGGTGACATCCCGCTGGTGTTGGCGCTGACCAATCCGCGCCGGGAAGATCGTCGTGGACGCGCGTGCTCCTGAACGAGGACGAGGTCAGCATCGTCTTCAGCTTCGCCCGTTCGTATTTCTTCGTCGAGATGGAGTGGCCGTACCAGACGGTCTTCGTTCCTGAAGACGATCATGCCGCGAAAGTCGATCGCCGAGCTGTACAACGCGCGTCGGCTGCAACAAGCACGGGAAGACCGAGCTCTACCGGTCGATCCTGAGGCATCCTCGAGACCATCGAACGACCGCTTCGAGATCGCGCCGGGCCAGCGCGGCATGGTGATGAGCGTGTTCACGCTCCCAGGCCTCGACGTCGTGTTCAAGGTGATCAGGGATCGCTTCGACTACCCGAGACCGTCACCCACCAAGAGGTCCGCGACAAGTACCGGCTGGTTTTCCGTCACGACCGCGCGGGCCGCCTCGTGCGACGCCCAGGAGTTCGAGCACCTGGAGTTCGACGCGCGCGCGTTTCTCCGACGAGTTGCGTCGCGAGCTCGAAAGCGTCGCCACCGAGACGGTGGCGTGCAGCGGCGACAGCGTCGTCATCCGCCACCTGTACACCGAGCGCCGCCTGCGCCCGCTCGACGTCTACCTCAGCGAAGTACGGCGACGCACGCGGCGCGCGACGCGGTGGTCGAGTACGGGCAGAGTGCTCAGGGACCTCGCGGCGACGAACATCTTTCCGGGCGACATGCTGCTCAAGAATTTCGGCGTCACGCGCCACGGGCGGCTGATCTTCTACGACTACGACGAGCTGTGCCTCCTGACCGACTGCAATTTTCGGATGCTCCCGCAGCCGAGGACCGACCTCGAAGAGGTCGCGTCGGAGCCGTGGTTCTACGTCGGCGAAAGGGACATCTTCCCGGAGGAGTTTCGCTCGTTTCTGGGGTTGCGGAAGAGCCTCCTCCACACGTTCCTCGCGCACCACGAGGAGCTGCTGCGCGTCGAGTTCTGGCATCGCATGCAGGACCTCCACCATCGGGGCGAGGTCGTCGACATCTTTCCCTACCGATCATCGCGCCGACTGCGCGAGTACCAGGACGAGGAGCTGAGACGATGACGGAAGCTCGAGGCGAGATCATCACCGCAGAAGGACGGCCGCCTGACCGTCCCCGATCACCCGATCCTCCCCTACATCGAAGGGGACGGCACCGGTCCCGACATCTGGCGGGCCGCGGTGCGCGTGTTCGACGCGGCGGTTGCGAAGGCCTACGCCGGCAAGCGCAAGATCCACTGGATGGAGGTGCTCGCGGGCCAGAAGGCGTTCGACCAGACCGGCAGCTGGCTCCCGGACGAGACGCTGGACGCGTTCAGGAAGCACATGGTCGGGATCAAGGGACCGCTGACGACGCCGGTCGGCGGCGGCATCCGCTCGCTGAACGTCGCGCTGCGGCAGATCCTCGACCTCTACGTCTGCCTCCGGCCGGTGCGCTGGTTCCAGGGCGTGCCTTCGCCCGTGAAGCACCCCGAATCGGTGGACATGGTGATCTTCAGGGAGAACACCGAGGACATCTACGCGGGCATCGAGTTCGCCGAGGGCTCCCCGACGTGAAGAAGGTCCTCGACTTCCTCAAGCGGGAGTTCCCCTCGGCGTTCAAGAAGATCCGCTTCCCGGAGACCGTCGCCCTCGGCTTGAAGCCGGTCTCGAAGGAGGGGAGCGAGCGCCTCATCCGCGCCGCGATCGCCTACGCGATCCGCCACAAGCGGAAGAGCGTCACGCTGGTGCACAAGGGGAACATCATGAAGTTCACCGAGGGGCGTTCCGCAACTGGGGCTACCAGCTCGCGGAGCGGAGTTCGGGAGCACGTCTACACCTGGGAGCAGTGGGAGCGGACGCGGACGGCGAAAGGAGAAGCCGCCGCCAACGCCGAGCAGAAAGCGGCGCTCGGCGCCGGAAAGGTCCTGGTCGAAAGACGCGATCGCCGACATTTTCCTGCAGCAGATCCTGACGCGGCCGACCGAGTTCGACGTCGTCGCGACCCTGAACCTGAACGGCGACTACAACTCCGGACGCCCTCGCCGCGCAGGTGGGCGGGATCGGGATCGCCCCGGGCGGCAACATCAACTACGTCACCGGCCACGCGGTCTTCGAGGCCACGCACGGCACGGCGCCGAAGTACGCCAACCTCGACCAGGTCAACCCCGGCTCCGTCGTGCTCTCGGGCGAGATGATGCTGCGCTATCTCGGCTGGGACGAGGCCGCCGACGCGATCCTCCGCGGCATGGACGGAGCGATCGCCAGCAAGCGCGTGACCTACGACTTCGCCCGGCAAATGGAGGGCGCCGTCGAGATCAAGTGCTCCGAGTTCGCCGACAACGTGATCGCCCACATGTAACCGCGAGCAGCGAAGCCGCCCGTCGCGGAGCGACGCGGGTGTTGACGGTGCTATGACGTTCCGTCAGCAATCGCGCGACGACCGCCGCGACGAGCGCGGTCGCTCAAGGCCGACGGGTCCACGACGAGCGCCAGCGGGCGGCGCCGCGCGGCATCCACGAAGAACGCGGCGAGGCGGCGCGCGACGACCGGTACCGCCGCCGGACCGCCGCGCGCTCGTTTCGTCGTGGCCCGACCGGTCCCACACGGGAACTCCACCGACGAGCGCCAAGGGAAGCGCCCGGTGCAATCCGTGCTTCTCGACGAGCGACGTGCGCGTCCCGGCCCCGCGCGAGAGCAGGGTCAGAACGACGCGAGCCAGGTTCGACACCGCGCGCTCCCGCCGTTCTCTCGAGCGTCACGCACGTCACACCGACCGCCGCGGCGAGCGTCGTCAGCTCGCGCCGCGCCGCCCTGGACGCTGCCGGCGCCGCTCGGCAGCTCCAACTCGCGCGACGCCCCCGCGCGCGCGTCATCGAGGGCGAAGCGCAATCGCGCGCGCTCGCCGGCCGGGAGCTCGCCTCGGCGTCGGCTCCGCCCGCTTCCGCAGCCGACCCCAGAAGCTGCAGCGCCTCTGCTGCGGTGGCGGGTCGCGCATCGCGCGCGCGGGCGGTGAGTCCGGATCACCAGCTCCGCGAAGCGCTCGGGAAGGTCGGGTCGCACGCATCGCGGATCGGCGGGTCGGTCCCTCGAGGTGCCAGCGGAGCCAGCGCTCGGGAGATCGCGACGCGAGCGGTAGCCGACCGGTCGCAAGGTAGAACAGGAGCACTCCCAGACCGTAGAGATCCGCACGGCCATCCACCGCCATTCCCAGGATCGTCTCGGGAGCGACGTACGGGATCGACCCGGAGATGTGCCCCGGCACGCCCGCGCGGCCCGACTCCGACGCCAGGCCGAAGTCGGTGAGCTTCGACGCGCCCGAGCCTGCGATCGCGACGGTCCGACGAGGACGTTTCCCGGCTTGAGATCCCGATGGACGATCCCGGCGCGGTGGACGTGGTCGAGCGCGCGCAAGCACGCGGCGCGCGAGCTCCTCCAGACGAGCGGGGTCTCCGCGCCCGGCGCGCAGGGCGCGGTGGACCGGGAGGCCTCGCACGCAGCTCGAGGACCAAGTACGGGCGTTCCCGACGGCAGCGGCCCCGACGACGCGCGCAGCAGCTCGTAGGCTCGCACCACGTGAGGTGCGCGCAGGCGCGACCAAGCGGCGAACTCCGCGGCCAGCGGATGGACCGCATCGCTTGCCGCGCGCGTCGCGCAACACCTTGATCGCGACGTCCCGCCGGACGCACGCGGTCGTACGCACCGGTAGACGCGTCCCTGGCCGCCGTGCCCTAGGCGTCTCGATCAGAAAGAAGCGTCCGTCGAGCGCGGGCGAGGTCGCAAGCTGTGCGGAAGCCGGTCATGAGATGACCCATCGGGGAGGCGAAGCGACGCTACGGTGAAGCCGTCCCGCGAAGACAAGAGCGCGGCGCGTGCTCGTGTTTCCGCGGAGGAAGCCGCTGTTGTCGGGCCGGGAAAGAAGAGTCTACGTTGCGGGCATGCAACGCCTCATCTCAGCCCTCGGCGATGACGCTCGTCCTCGTGCGCCGCCCACGCGGCTCCGAAATCGGCGGCGCCGATCCCGTCGGCCGACGCGCTCCCCGCGCTCGCGTCGTCCCTGGCCGGCCGCCTCGCCGAAAGACGCTGCGCGCGCCCGACGGAACCGACGTCGCCTTGGGCACGCTCCTCGACGCCGGCCGCACCGAGACCTGCCTCCGCACGATCGCGGAGGGCGACGGCTGGCCGGCTTCGTGGCTGATCGTGTCCGACTCGACGAAGCCCTACGATCTCGTCATGCGCGTGGCGCTCGCCGCGGACGGCTCCATCGCGGATCCCGACACCGCGTTTCTGGCATCGCGCCGCGACGTGGGATGACGCGTCGCTTCGAAGCCGCCTTCCGCGCGGCGACCGGGAAGAAGCCGCCGCGCGAGAGGCAGCGCAACGTCGTCATCCAGTCCTTCACGAAGCGGGTCGTGACCGACTACGTCTACGACCTCCCGCCGACGGGTCGAGGCGCCAAGGGACTTTTGGCGCTCCTCCCCGAAGGGCTCGCTGATCCGCGAGGCCCCGGCGGTCGATCTGCGGGATGGGAAGCACCACACGCTGGCGATCGTGCTCGTGCGGCCGCAAGTTCGTGCCGGCGGATTGCTCGACGACGGAGGGTCGTCGGCACGGGCCACCGCGACGCCGGCGGCATCCTGCTCGCGCTCGCGGGAGAAACGGCGCGCTCGAGGACAAGCTCGACATCACCGAGATCGTGCGCACGGCGTCGGGAGACGTCCTTCTCCCGCGCTTCGCCTGCGAGCCGGGCGACGTCGAGCCCGGGGCGATCGACGCCCTCGTGGACCGGAAGTTCGAGGGGCGCGAGCCCGTGCGCCTGCTCGACCTCTCCGGCCGCGTCGCCCAGAGCGAGATCGCCGGCGCTCCCGTGATCGTCGGCATCAAGCGCGTCGACGGCGCGTTCAAGCTCTTCGCCCGAGCCACGGAATAGGGGACACCCCTTTTTCAGATCAGCTCCCCGGATACCGCTTGATCTGACAGGGAGGTCCTACTCGACTGGTTCGGCCCCGAGCCAGATGTAGGCGACGAGGCCCAGGAATCCGGCGATCGACACCACCTGCGAGATCGTGTCGAGGTCGTAGAACGGAGTCTTGATCCAGTCCTCGCTGAACGCTCCGGGATCAGCCGCAGAGCGCGCGCGCCGAACACGCCGCCCAACGCGCCGCCGGCCATCATGCCCCGAGGCGATGACGACGCCGCGCTCGCGCATCGTTCTCCCGGTCTCGCCGCCCTGCCTTTGCGGATTTCTTGGTCACGAGGTGGTGCAGGTAGCCGCCGACGAGGGCGGGGAGTTCAGCTCGAGCGGAAGGTACATGCCCAGCGCGAACGTCAGCGCCGGGACCTGGAGCATCTCCAGGACGACCGCGATCATCGAGCCGACGCCGAAGAGAGCCCACGCGACCGGCTCGCGGTTCATGAAGCTCTGGACGAGCGCCTTCATGATCGAGGCCTGCGGCGCCGCGAGGATTCGCTCGGCGGCGGTGCCGTCCGGGGCGTCGCCGAAGAAGTACAGTCCGCGAGAGCATCGCGATGGTCAGGCCGACGGCCACGGAGGCGGCGACGACGCCCAGGAACTTCACGCGCTCCTGCACCTGCGGCGTCGAGCCCAGCCAGTAGCCGGTCTTGAGGTCGGTGACGGTCTGGCCCGGAGACCGACAGCGCCGTGCAGACCATGCCGGCGATCGCCATGACGAAGAACATCCCGGTCGGCCCCGAGAGGCCGAACTTCAGAAGCACGACCGACGAGATCATGATCGTCAGCATCGTCATGCCGGAGACCGGGTTGCGCGCCGTGGTCGCGATCGCGTTGGCGGCGACCGACGTGAAGAAGAACGAGAACACGAGCATCAGGAGGAGGCCGACGAGAACCGCGCTCCATCCCCGGCGCCGAGCGTGCCGAAGAAGACCAGCGCGAGGATCGACGTGACGATCGTTCCGATCGAGCATCGTCATGATCGAGATGTCGCGGTCGGTGCGCTCGAGCTCGATGTGCCCTTCCCCGTGCCGGAACGCCTTGATCGCGATGCCGAACGAGCCCGCCACGACCTTGAGCGACTTGAGGATGCCGAAGATCCCGGCCGTGGCGATCGCGCCCGACGCCGATGAACCGGACGTACCCGCGGAAGATCTCGTTGGCGCTCATCGCGGAGATCGCCTTGGTGCCGGGCGGGACGACGTCGGGGAAGTGCGCGCCGAGATAGAAGATCAGCGGGACGAGGACGAAGTTCGACAGCACGCCCCCGCGCACAGGATCATCGACGAGCGCAGGCCCATGACGTAGCCCAGGCCCAGGATGAACGCGATCGCGTCGAACCGGCAGACGACCTTGGCCTTCTCGGCGGCGTCCTTCACGAGCGGGACGAACTGGAAGTCGACGAACTCCTTGCCAGACGTGGAACGTCGTCACGAAGAAGTCGTACAGGCCGCGGCGATGACGGTGGCCTGGATGAGCAGCTTCGGCCTGCGAGCCGCCCTTCTCCCCGGTGACGAGCACCTCGGTGATCGCCGTCGCCTCGGGGTACGGGTACTCGCCGTGCGTCTCGCGCACGAAGTAGCGGCGCAACGGGATCAGGAACAAGACGCCCAGGCAGCCGCCGGCGAGGCAGATGAAGATCGTCTGCAGCGGGTGCGGCGTAGAGCTGCAGCGAGTACGAGCGCCGGCAGCGTGAAGATCGCGCCCGCGACGACCGACGCCGACACGCCGCCGATCCCCGTCATGATCACGTTCTGGAGCAGCGGCGGATCCTTCGGAGACGACGCGCGTCAGCCCGATCGCGAGGATCGAGATCGGGATCGCCGCCTCCATGACCTGGCCGACCTTGAGCCCCGAGTACGCCGAGGCGACCGTGAAGATCACGCAGAAGAGCAGCCCCCAGAACACCGAGACGCCGGTCGCCTCGGGAAACTTCGTTCCCGCCGGGACGATCGGCTTGTACACCTCGCCCGGCTTCAGCGGCTCGTAGGCGTTCTCGGGAAGCGACTTGGTATCGGGTGCGTCCATCCGGGGTCTCCATCAGGGGCCGTCCCCTCGTGCGCGATCTCGTGGGCCGATCGCCGGATCGTCAAGCAGGATTCTTTTCGAGGTCATCCGTGTCAATGCATTGTTTGGCGATCGTGAGAGAGGATGGCCGTGGGCGATTACCGCGACAGGCTCATCGAATGCTGTGATCGCGGCAGGCGGCTTCACTCGGCATCGAAAGGCTCGAGGCGGGCCTCGGCCTTGGCCACGACCTGAGGTCCAGCTCAAAGGCGATGCGACGCGCCCACAATGTCCACGTTGATTTCAATTACACGTGAACCGTCGCAGGCCGACCACGCGATCCCGACGATTCTCCTGTCGAGCAGGCACTCCCTCCCCGGACTATAATCCGCGAAAAGCAGGTTACCGGCCCCGGCGCGGTTGGGACCTTGATGGTGGCCAGAAAGGTTGCGGTGAACCGAGCGGCGAAGAGCGCGGCGGCACTCCACATCGTTGGCTTGGGTGCTTCCGCTGGCGGGCTCGAGGCCTTTGAGCAGTTTTTCCGCAAGGTTCCGCGCGACACCGGCATGGCCTTCGTGCTGGTGCCGCACCTCGATCCGGGCCACGTCAGCGTCCTCACCGAGATCCTGCAACGCAGCACGGCCATGCCGGTGGTGGAGGCCCAGGATCAGATGGCCGTGGCGCCCAACCGGGTCTATGTCATTCCTCCCAACCGCGACATGGCCATCTTCCACGGCGCCCTGCAACTGAGCGTGCCCGGAACAGCCGCGCGGGCATCGCATGCCGATTGACGCCTTCCTGCGTTCCCTGGCCGAGGATCAGGGAGAACAGGCCATCGGCGTCATCCTCTCGGGCACCGGCACCGACGGCACCCTGGGGCTGCGCGCTATCCTCGGCGCTGGCGGCATTTCGTTCGTGCAGGAGCCGGCCAGTGCGAAGTACGACGGCATGCCGGCCAGCGCCATTCAGGCCGGCTACGCCAGCCTATGTCCTGCCGGTGGAGAAAATGCCGGAGGCGCTGCTGGCCGGCACGCGCACCCTGGCGGTTCGCCAGGAAGAGCGCCGCGTCCGAGGCGAGCGGCCTGAATCGCATCCTGATGCTGTTGCGCTCCGCCACCGGCCACGACTTCTCCCAATACAAGAAGACCACCATCGGCCGCCGCATCGAGCGGCGCATGTCGAAGCAACAACATCGAGAACACGGAGGTCTATGCCCGGTACCTCAAGGAACATCCCGCCGAGGTGCAATCGCTGTTCAAGGAGCTGCTCATCAACGTCACCAGCTTCTTCCGCGACCCGGAGGCCTTCGCCACACTGAAGAAGGATGTCCTGCCGCAACTGTTCGCGGGCAAGCCAGGAGGCTACGTGTTCCGTGTCTGGGTGGCGGGCTGCGCCACCGGCGAGGAGGCCTACTCCATCGCCATCCTGATGCGCGAGTTCATGGATGAGACCGGGCAGGAGTTCAAGGTCCAGATCTACAGCACCGACCTCGACGAGGACGCCATCGCCCTGGCGCGCGCGGGCGTCTATCCGCCCAACATCGTCCAGGATGTCCTGCCCGAGCGACTGCGCCGCTTCTTCGTCAAGGAAGAGGCCGGCTATCGGGTGAAGAAGGAAATTCGGGAGATGGTGGTGTTCGCCGTCCAGAACGTCATCAAGGACCCGCCTTTCACCAAGCTGGATCTGGTCAGCTGCCGAAATCTCATGATCTACCTGGAGCCGGAGCTGCAAGTCCAAACTCATCCAGGCCTTCCACTTCGCCCTCAAGCCGGGCGGGGTGCTGTTCCTCTCGCCCTCGGAGAGCATCGGCAACCGCCCGGATCTGTTCGCGCCGCTCAGCCGGAAGTGGAAGCTCTACCGGGCCACCCACTCCGTCGCCGCCACCCGCGCGCGTGACTGGCCAGCGACCTTTCCCGGTTCGAGGGCGGCGACGCCAAGGCGCCGGACGCGGCCGGCGAAGAAGGCCGAAGGAGACCGACTTCGCGGAGCTGACCAAGCGGGTGCTGCTCCAGTCGTATGCCCCCGCCTCGGTTGTGACCGACCTGAGGGAAACATCCTCTATGTGCACGGCGAAACCGGGAAATACCTGCGCCCGGCCCCCGGCCAGGCCACGCTCAACGTGGTCGAGATGGCGCATGAGGAGTTGCAACCGGAGCTGCGCGCCGCCATCCACAGCGCCGCCAGCCAGGGCGCGCCTACTCTGGGCCGGGAACTGTCGGTCAAGACCAACGGCGACGTCCAGACCGTGAGCTTCAGCGTGCGGCCGGTCGCCGACTCCGGACGCCGGCGAGCGCTTGCTGCTGTTGAGCTTCCAGGACGTAGCGCGCGCGGCGCCTAGGCAAGTCCGCTCGGCGGCAAACGCGCGAGCCCGGATCGGCCGACGCCCGGCGCATCGAGGAATTGGAGCGCGATCTGGCCGACACGAAAGAGAACTCTCCACGCCACCATCGAGGAACAGCAGGCCTCCAACGAAGAGTTGAAATCCACGAACGAGGAGATGCAATCCACCAACGAGGAATTGCAATCGACCAACGAGGAGCTGGAGACCTCCAAGGAGGAGCTGCAATCCGTCAATGAAGAGCTGGTGACGGTCAATGCCGAGCTGCAGGCGAAGATCGAACAGCTGGCCGGCATGCGGAACGACATGAAGAACCTGCTCGACAACATCAACATCGGCACCGTCTTCCTCGACGAGCACCTGGTCATCCGGAGCTTCACGCGCGAGGCGGCGCGGGTCTATCACCTGGTCTCCTCCGGACGTGGGCCGGCCGCTGAGCCGACATCAAGTCCGAACTGGAGGGCGCAGGACCTGCTCGCCGAGGCCCAGGCCGTGACTCGAGACCCTCGTGCCCTATCGAGCGCGAGGTGCGAACCACCGGCGGCGCCTCGGTATCTCGCGCGCATCCAGCCGTACCGCACTGCTGGACAACGTGATCGAGGGCGTGGTGCTGACCTTTGTCCCGCTCACGGATTTCAAGCAGATGCAGGAGGAGCTCCTCGACGGCGCGGGAACTGGCGGAGAGCATCGTCGATACGGTGCGCGAGCCGCTCATCGTGCTGGATGGCGACCTTGCGGGTCGTCTCCGCCAGCCGCTCGTTTTACCAGCGCTTCCACGTCGCGCCGGACGAGACCGTGGGCCGCCTGCTCTACGAGCTGGGTAACCGCCAGTGGGACATCCCCGCGTTGCGGGAGCTTCTCGAGACCGTCCTGCCGCGCCACCGGAGCTTCGATGCCTACGCGGTCGAACACGACTTCCCCGTCATCGGCCGGTGCAGGATGCTGATCAGCGCCCGCCGCATCGTCGGCAGCAGCGGGGAGACCCAACTGATCCTGCTGGCGATCGAGATGGCATCGCCCGGTGCGTGAAGGAGAGCGCGTGACCCGGAAGCGGGAGGGGATGAAGCAGCGCGTATCACGGCTGCGGGCGGAGGCAGAGGCGCAGCTTGCCCGCGCCCCGCACACGGGTGCGACGGCGAAGCCCGCCGAGGAGCTCCTGCACGAGCTCGAGGTGCACCAGATCGAGCTGGAGATGCAGAACGAGGAGTTGCGGCGCGCCCAGCTCGCCCTGGAGGAATCGCGCGACCGCTACGTGGACCTCTACGAGTTCGCCCCGGTCGGCTACCTGACCCTGACCGGCGAGGGCCTGATCTCGGAAGTCAACCTGACGGGCGCCGTCCTTGCTGGGGGAGGAGCGCAAGAAGATGCTCCGCCGCCGCTTCGATCGATTCGTCACCCGCGAAGACAGCGACCGATATCATCGTCTGTTCGTGAGCCTGATGCAGCACGACGAGCGGCAGGCCTGCGAGCTGGCGCTCCAGCGCGGCGACGGTTCCACGTTCCATGCCCAGCTGGACTGCGTGCGCGTGGCGGCCGGCGACGAGCCGCCCGCGGCGCGCATCACGCTCACCGACGTCACCGAGCGCAAGCGGGCGGAGGCAGAGCTTCGCATCGCCGCCGCCGCGTTCGAGTCTCAGGAAGGCATGTTCGTCGCCGATGCCGAAGAGCGTGATCCTGCGGATCAACCGGGCCTTCTCCGCCATCACCGGCTTCACGGCCGAGGAAGCCGTGGGGCAGACGACGCGCCTGCATCAAGTCGGACCGCCACGACGCGGCCTTCTCCGCGACGATGTGGGAGAGACGTCAATCGCACCGGGGCGTGGCGCGGAGAGATTTGGAACCGGCAGAAGAACGGAGCGGTGTCTCCCCGATGGCTCACCGTCACCGCGGTGCGGGGAGCGACGGAGGCATTACCCACTACGTCGGCACCCTCATCGACATCACCCAGCGCAAGGCGGACGAGGCAGAGATCGAGAATCTGGCCTTCTACGATCCGCTGACGCAATTGCCCAACCGACGGCTCCTCGTCGGACCGGTTGCAACAGGCCTTGGTGGTCTGCGCCCGGAGCCAGCAGCGGGGGGCGATCCTCTTCATCGATCTGGACGATTTCAAGACCCTGAACGACACCCAGGGCCACGATGTCGGCGACCAACTGCTGCAGCAGGTGGCCCAGCGGCTCCTGACGTGTGTGCGCGCGGGCGACACCGTGGCCCGCCTGGGAGGCGACGAGTTCGTCGTGATGCTGGAGGACCTGAGCGCGAAGTTCGCAGGAAGCCGCCAACCCAGGCCGAGGTCGTCGGCGAGAAGATCCTCGCCGCCTTGGCGCCGCCCTACCTCCTCGCCGGCCACGAACATCACAGCACCGGGAGCGTCGGCGGCATGCTCTTCGGCGATCAGCGCGGAGACCGTCGATGACTTGCTGAAGCGGGCGGATCTCGCCATGTATCGGGCCAAGGCCGCGGGCCGCAACACGCTGCGCTTCTTCGATCCGAGGATGCAGGTCGCGGTCACCGCCCGCGCCGTCCTGGAGGCCGAGCTGCGCAAAGGCGTGCGGGAAGGCCAGTTCGTTCTTCACTACCAGCCGCAGGTGGATGGCGAGGGCCGCGTCACGGGTGCCGAGGCGCTGGTGCGTTGGCAGCATCCTCGCCGCGGCTTGGTCTCTTCCCGCCGAGTTCATTCCCTGGCCGAAGAAACGGGGCTGATCGAGCCCCTCGGCCGATGGGTTCTGGAATCCGCGTGCGCCCAGCTTGTGGCTTGGAGCGCGCGGCCCGAAACGGCCCACCTCACGCTGTCGATGAACGTCAGCGCCCGCGAGTTCCGTCGCCCGGAGTTCGTGGCGCGGGCGCTGGCGGCGATCGATCGCTACCGGTGTCGGATCCGCGGAAGCTCATGCTGGAGTTCACCGAAAGCCCGCTGCTGGACGACATGGAGGAGACCATCGCCAAAGATGACCGCCCTGAAGGCCATGGCGGGAAGGCTTCTCGCTGGACGACTTCGGCACCGGCTACTCCTCGCTCTCCTACCTGAAGCACCTGCCGCTCGACCAGCTGAAGATCGACCAGTCCTTCGTGCGCGACGTACGTCACCGATCCCAACGATGCCGCCATCGCCCGGACGCATCATGGCCCTGGGTGCAAAGCTTGGGTCTGGCCGTCATTGCCGAGGGCGTGGAAACCGAGGAGCAGCGGGACTCTTGCCCGCAGGGCTGCTGCGCCTTCCAGGGCTATCTGTTCGGCCGGCCGGGACCCGTTGACGTCTTGCTCTGAGCGGCGATCGCGCCGCCGTCGCTCGACGCCCGACGGCGCAGCGGTCATGATGACATCAGCGACAGAGCGCCGTCCCGGCGCCCTCGTCTGGAGTCTACTTGCGATTAGCCACGTGCCCTCGTCCGACGTCCCTCGCCAAACTTCGCCGACAGGGTTGACCCGAGGCCGAGCTCGGGAGCCCCGTCCGTCCACGCTGGCCAAGGCACAGCACGAGCGCTACTGCGAGGGCTGGCGCGCTGCGGCCTGCAGCTGACGCGTCTCTCGGCCGACGCGCGTACATCCCGACGCCACCTTCGTCGAGGACACCGCGATCCTCACCGGCCGCGGCGCGATCATCACCCGGCCCGGAGCCGCAAGCCGCCGGGGCAGGTCGACGCCGTTCGCGAGGCGCTCGTCGGACCTGACCCGCCGCTCGGCGACGATCGAAGAGCCCGGCACGGTCGACGGCGGCGACGTCTGCGACGCCGGCGATCGCTTCCTGATCGGGATCTCGGCGAGGACGAACGAAGAAGGGGCGCTAGCCAGCTGGCCGCGATTCTCAAGAGTCACGGGTACGAATCGACGATCGTCGACGTGCGCGGCGTCCCCGAGCTGCTGCATTTGAAGAGCGGGCTGGCCGCGCTCGACGACGGCCGCCTCGTCGCGGTCGCGGCGCTGGCCGACCAGGACGAGCTGCGCGGCTACCCGATCGTTCGCGTCGACCGGCGCAGAGTCGTACGCGGCCAACTGCCTGTGCATCAACGGCCGCGGTGCTGATCGCGCGAGGGTTTCCGCTGCTCGAATCAGCGCTCGACGAGGCTCGCGCTACGACGTCGTCACGCTCGAGATGTCGGAGTTCCGGAAGATGGACGGCGGCTGGAGCTGCCTGTCGCTCCGACTATGACGCGCCGTGCTTCAACGACTTCGACCATCGCGCAGGAACGCGTCCCGCTGCTCCGTCTGACCGTCGCGTCCGGGCCGGTGAACTTGAAGTACCAGTTCGCGTCGGGCCCGGGCGCCACCGCGCCAGAGCAGGCGGTAGCCGGGCTTGGGCGTCGGCCGGCGCGGCCGTCATCGTCATGCCGCCCTTGTAGGTCCCGGCGACCTCGACGATGAAGATCTTGAGCCCGCCCGACTTCGATCTCCGAGGTCTTCATCGCGCTCTCGCGCGCTGCTGCCGTCGGCGAGCGTGAACTGCTCGGCCCAGCGCATCGGCGTTGGACATCGGGTCGCCGCCCTGGCCGGGCCGAAGTAGAAGACGGCGCATTCGCCGTCTCCGGCCTTCCCGGGTACCCGGTACTGCGCGCGCGGCGCATCGGCGAGGCGGGCTTCTCCGCGATCCAACCCGGCGGGGCCGGTCCACGCGAGGGCGGCGTCGCCCGTTCCGCGCACCCTCGGGAACGGCCGGAAGCCCGGGCGGCGGCGTGCCGCCGGCGTCGATCGGCGGGATGGCCGGGGCAGCGGTCTGCCGCCGCGGCGCCGGCGGCCGGAGATCAACGGCGGCGTCGTCGGCTGCCGCTGTCGCGGCCGCTGGCGGCGCCTGGCGTCTTCACCGCGCCCTGGTCGGAACACGCCGCGATCACGGCCGAAGACCGCCACGCACGAGAAGAACACGCGATGCGAGCGGTCTTGGTCATCGTGGTCGTCAGGATAGCAAGGTCTACCCCAGGGCGGCGACGCTTGACCGCGCGCACCGCTTCCGGATCGAGCGGCGGAGGGTCGACTCCTCGCCGTCCACCAGCCACCGCGCCAACGCGGTGACACCCGCGAGATCGGGCGGCACAGCCACGCCTCGAGCTCGTTTGCGGGATCTTCGCCCCAGTGCGCGCGGGTCGTCGGAGTTGACGGCGTCCGGCGCACGCGCTCCGGCGGTAGCGGCGGAAGAAGTCCTGATGGAAGACGAGGAACCGCCGCGTGCGCGCGCGCCCCTTCTCGTCGTCGCGAAAGTGCGCGCGGCACAGCTCGACGTAGCGGCGAACCACCGCGAGCCGCTCGTCGGGCGACAGCTCGATGTCGCGCTGCTTCCGCGAACTCCGCGGAAGATCCACGGCTTCGCGAGCGCCCAGCGCCCGACCATGACGGCGGCGCAGCCGGTCTCCTCCATCGCGGCGCTTCGCGTCGCGCCACGTGAAGATGTCGCCGTTCCCGATGACGGGGAC
>ERZ1370068.1990-contig-11952_pt1 | contig 67148 bp, 115 predicted proteins | sample MGYA00561227_ERZ1370068 | MGnify/ENA primary metagenome ERZ1370068 (study PRJEB38410, sample SAMEA6850437) | metagenome | study: Metagenomic assessment of the ecological functions of the soil: analysis of the soil microbiota associated with the... | reverse complement strand
CCGAAAGGTTGAAAGCGGATCGAGCCGCCGCCGCCGACGCATCGACCGCGAGGCTCTGAATGTAGAGAAACGGCTTCGGGAAGGTGCCTGGCGCTCCGGCGAAGAAATAGGCTCTCGCGGCCGCCAGGCAGCGCCGTGTCGTGCGCGCACGAGGAAGAGGCCGCACGGAGCCGCCAAACTGGAGCGCATGCGCGCCGGATCCAGTAGCTCGCCGTATCGGCGGCTTCCACCGTCCGTTCGGGGCTGGTGCCGGAACCATGCATGGCCCCAGACCGCCCCCTCGACGGCATGCTCCCGGCGCGCGAGATGAATAACACCGACGGCTGCAGGTCCCGCCGCATGTCGACGAAGTGCGCAAACTGTCCACGCAGATCGTTGAGGAATCGCCCGGAGAGCTGCAGACGATCGCCGCCGAGAACCGTGTGCACCGTATTCGTGTTGCGCGCGGAGCCCGGCAGCGTCACGCCACCGGGTTCATGATGCCAGCGGAAGAACTGACCAGTCGTGGCCTTAGCGCGCCGTGACGATCTCGCCGATTCGACTGCTGGTGGTCGACGCCAGCGAACGAATGCCAGGCGCTCGTCCCGATTATCCACAGGCTCTCCGCATTCGGCGCGGCGGGCGGCGTGGACGGTATTGCGGTCGCGCGCTCGGTGGCCCTGCGTAGCTGCCGAACAAAGCCGTGTCAGTCCGGCTGATGATGGATCAGGCCGCCCACCGAGGCGGCGAACTGTTCGCCCGCTTGCGAGGCGGGGTGGTGGCGGAGAATGCCGGCCTTGCATCCAACGCGCCGCCGCGCCTGGAAGAGGAGCGCGCTTCCATGCCACGTGTCAGTGCCCGGATAAGCGTGCGATTGGCGCTCGTGACCGACCCGGAGCGACTCCGATTTCGGCCGAAAGGCGCTCGTGAAGACCCGCACCTGCTGAATCGATTCGAGGCCGTGGCCTGAGTAGAAGCCGCGCGAGGCGCCGCGCCGCCTTGGAGAAACCGCTCGCGCCGTCGACGAGCACGCTGCTGGGTCCAGCGGGAACTGCCCCTGCGCGTTTGGAAAGTCGGGACTGCCGGTAAAGCCGGCGGTCAGCAACGTCAGCTCGACAAACTGCCGCCCGGAGAGCGGCAGCGCGTGCATCGAAGCCGCGCTCGTTGATCGTCTGTTGCACGGCGGAGTGATCGGCGTCGAGCAGGACCCCGACGCCGCTCACGGCGTGATGGTTTCCGCCAGGCCGAAAGCTTCAGCGCGAAGTCGAGGCGAAGGACCGTGTCGCCCGGCGGCAAGAACGACGCGCGCGCCTCACGGCTTGGACAAAGCCGCGGCGATCGGCGCGGATCTCGCGCCCCGTCGACCGGCAGATTGCCCACGCTGAACCGGCCTTCGCTGTCGGTCTCCGTCGTTCGTGTCGTAGCCCTGTGACTTTCGTGCGTGGCGCTGATCGTGAGCGCCGGGAATGCCGGCCCCTGAATCGTTCGTGACGACGCCCCTCGACGGCGCCAGCCTGCTGCGCCGCCGCGGGCGGCACGGTGACGTCAGGGTGACGCCCCACAAGCAACAGCCGGAACCACCGACGGGTCATGATGACGTCCACTGGCTACGATACCTTTCGCTTCATGGCGCCGTTGACCGCCTTCAGTGACCTTCGCGGCGGCTCGCCGCCTTCTGCAACGCCGCCGCCTTGGCGGGCTTCTTTTCTTGTCCTGGCTGACCGAATCGAGGCTGCGCTTGAGCGCCTCCATCAGGTCCACGACGCTGGCGGGCTCCTGCACCTCCGGCGCGACGATCTCTTCGCCGGCGATCTTCGCGTCGATGATCTTGCGCAGGCCTTCCTTGTATTCGTCCTTGTAGTCCTTCAGGTTGAGCTCGGCGTCGAAGGTGGCGATGACCTGCTTGGCGAGCTTCATCTCCTCCGGCTTCACCTTCGCCGGCACCGAGTTGAGCTCCTCGATCTGATCGATGCTGCGGATCTCGGCGTCGTGATGCAGCGTAGCATCACGAGTCCCTTTCTTCTGCGGGCGGACGGCGACGAGATACTCGCGGCCGTAGAGCGCCATCTTGCCGATGCCCGCCTTGCCCGCCATGCCCTCGCGCATCACCGCGAACGCTTCGGCCGCCATCGGACCGTCGGGCGCCAGGTAGTAGGCGCCGGTCGACGTAGATCGGATCGATCTCGGTGTCGTCGGCGAACTGCACGAGGTTGATGACGCGCGTCGATTCGACGCGCACCTTCTGGATGTCCTCCTCGCGACACGACGACGTAGCGCCCCTTCTCGAACTCGTAGCCCTTGACGAGCTCGGTGTTCGGCACCTCGCGCTCGCAGTGCGGGCACCAGCGCTTCTGCTGGATGCGCGTCTGGCACTCGGCGTGGAGCTGGTTGAAGGAGATGCGTGTCGGCGGATTCGGTCGCCGGGAACACCTTCACCGGGGATGTTGACCAGGCTGACCTTGAGGAAGCCTTTCCAAGTCGGTCGTGGCGCCATGACCGCAATCTTATCGGTTCAACGCGTTCAGGCGAGAACCGATTGAACGGGACCTATTGAACCCCTGAACCTCCTGAACCTCCTGAACCCTTTAAACCCCTCACGCATCAGCCTCGTCCCGGCTGCCCAAATCGAGCCCGGTGCCGCCGATGTGGATCGCGTGAGCCTTAATCTGATCGCGGAGCAGCCGGCGCGCCTGGCCGTAGAGATGTCCCGGGACCTGCGAGCCGTTTCGCGATGTTGCGTGAAGTGGGAGATGAGCACCAGCGTGACCCGTCCCTCCTCCTTCCATGAGACCGCGGAAATCTGCGCCCACTGCATGAACCCGGTGTCCGACCAGATCCCGTCGCGGTAGAACCCGCGCGCGATGCGCGTGCTCAGCGGCAACGCGTAGCCGTAGTAGACGAACATCATCGATCTCGCCCAGCAGCTGTCTGCATCGGCCGGTGCTGGACGAACAGCTTTGAAGCACGAACAGCAGCGCCGAGCATCACGCCGAGCGCGAGGCTGAAGTCGGTAGATACCGCGGCTTCTCACCCTGCCAGATCAGCAGCGCCGACCGCTTGCGAACGGCGAAGCGGACGAGATCGGCACGACGACGACCATGTTCGCGATCGAAAAACCCGACGCCGAACAGGAACAGAATCCGACTGCAGCAGCTCCTGCAAGCCCATGCGGTTCCGCTTCGAGATCTGCTTGGGATTCGGGCTGCTTCGAGCGATTCGAGGGATTTGGTGATTTTCGGTCGGTCAGCGTCGCAGGTCGGATCGAAGCAGTGCGCGGCAGCGCGCCTCGTACGTGCCCTGCGCGCCGACGAGCACGCGATCGCCGCCCGGCACCAGGCGCTGCGTGTGGTTGGCCGGGTTGCCGCACACCATGCAGATCGCCAGCGTCTTGGTGATGTACTCCGCGATCGCGAGCAGCTGCGGCATCGGCTCGAACGGCTTGCCGAGGTAGTCCTGATCGAGCCCGGCGACGATCACGCGCTTGCCGCGGTTGGCGAGCGTCGTTGCACGACCGCCGGCAGCTCGCTGATCGAAGAACTGCCCTTCGTCGATGCCGACGACTTCGGTGTCGCGCCTCGACCAGGTCGAGCAGCTCGCGCGAGGTCGCGCACGCGCGCGCGACGGAATCCGCATCTCGCTGTGCGAGACGATGTGGTCGTCGGCGTAGCGCGTGTCGATCGTCGGCTTGAAGATCTGCACCTTCTGGCGGGCAATCTGCGCGCGGCGCAGCCGGCGGATCAGCTCCTCGCTCTTGCCGCTGAACATGCTGCCGACGATGACTTCGATCCAGCCCTGGTTGGGCTGGTGACGCACGACGTCCATACCTGAATTCCCAACTCCCAACGCCCAGCTCCCAAGTTGACCTCGCAACTCAACTCCTTGGGAGTCGGAGTTGGAGGTTGGGAGTTAACGGCGCTCAGGCACGTGCCAGGTATTCGCCCGTTTCGGTGCTGACGCGAATCATGTCGCCGGTGTTGATGAACGGCGGCACGCTGACGACGAGCCCGGTCTCGAGCGTGGCCGGCTTGACCTGGTTGCTGGCGGTCGCGCCCTTGATGCCCGGCACCGTGTCGAGCACCTTCAGATCGACGCGTCTGCGGCAGCTCGATGCCGACCGGCTCGGTGCCGTAGAACTCGACGTTGATCGTCATCTCCGGCTTCAGGTAGTTGACCGATTCGCCGAGCGCTTCGCTGCGTGATGTGAATCTGCTCGTAGCGACGTCGTGTCCATGAAGTAGTAGTCGTCGCCGTCCTGGTAGAGATACTGCATCTCGCGCTCGTCCAGCGTCGCGCGCTCCACCGAGTCTTCCGACCGCAGCTTCTGGTCGGCCAGCGCGCCGCTGCGGATGTTCCGGAACTTCACGCGGACGAAGCCGCGGAGGTTGCCGGGCGTGACGTGCTGGAGCTCGAGGACCCGGAACAGGTCCTGCTCAATCTTGACGAGCATCCCTTTCTTCAAACGCGTCGCTTGTATAGACGCCATGTATTGCAACCCTAGCATACCGAATGGCTATGCTAGATTACCGAGTATGGCGTTTGCGCGCTGGGATCCCATCCGCGATCTGCTGGCCATCCAGCAGCGGCTCGACCGGTTCGCGCCGGGTCCGTTCAGGCTGGATTCCGCCGATCGACGTCCACGAAACCGCCGACGAGTACGTGATCACGGCGGAGCTGCCCGGTCTGCGGACGCGAGCGACGTCAGGATCCAGGTCCACGACGGCCACCTCACGATTTCCGGTCGACCGGCCCGAACGCGACGTGCCGTGCGAGCAGTACCACCGTGTCGAGCGTGGCGCACGGCAGCTTCAGCCGCACGTTCGAGCTGCCGCTTCCCGTCGACGGCGACCGCGTCACCGCGGATCTTCATGACGGCGTGCTGACCGTCATCTGTCCGAAGGCGGCGGAAGGGAGCGCGCGTCGGATTCGCGTGTCCTGAGCCATGCGAGCGCGACGCTTCATCTTTGCCCTTCTGATTCTGGCGTGCGGTTTTCTGGCGGGCCTCGTCCTGACGGGCCGCATGCGCGCGACGGCGACCGAGGCCGCGGTTCCGCCGCGCCGGCGCTTCAGGCCGCCGTCGCGTCCGGCCTGTCGTCCAATCGCAGCTTCCGATTCCCGCGCGGCTTGCCTGATTTCACCGGTGTCGCCGCGCGAACCGTCCCGGCGGTGGCGAACATTTCATCGACGCAGGTGATCGCGCGGCAGAACTCGCCGTTCTCGAACGACCCGTTCTTCCGGTACTTCTTCGGCGACGACAGCGACCTGTACGGTCAACAGCGCGACGTCGAGCGCAGCCTCGGCTCCGGCGTCATCGTCAGCCCCGACGGCTACATCCTGACCAACAATCATGTGGTCGCCGGTGAGCGGGACGCATCTCGCTGCGCCAGTTGCCGGCCATTACCGTGGCGCTCGGCGACAAGCGCGAGATGCGCGCGCAGATCGTCGGCGTCGATCCGACGATCGATCTCGCCCTCGCTGAAGATCACGGCGACGAACCTGCCGACGATGCCGTGGGGCGATTCATCGCGGTTGAAAGTGGCCGAGTGGGTGCTGGCCATCGGCAACCCGTTCCAGCTGAATCAGACCGTGACGCTCGGCATCGTGTCGGCGCTCGGGCGCACGAGCCTCGGGATCTCCGGCTACGAGGATTTCATCCAGACCGACGCGGCCATCAATCCTGGCAACTCGGGCGGCGCGCTGGTCAACACGCGCGGCGAGCTCGTCGGAATCAATACCGCGATCTTCAGCCAGAGCGGCGGCTACCAGGGCATCGGCTTCGCCATCCCGAGCAACCTCGCGCGGCGCGTCGTCAGCGACTTCCTCAAGCTACGGCGAGGTGCGCCGCGGCGTCGATCGGTACGTCGAGCTCTCGGACCGCTCACGCACGCAGGATGCCGCCGACCTCGGCGCGCCGAACGCGCGCGGTGTGCTCGTGCAGCGGATGCGCCGCGATGCGCCAGCCTTCGCCGCGGTCTCCGTCCCGGCGACATCATCGTCAGCTTCAACGGCACCGCGGTCACCGACGGCGGCCCGCTGACGCGGATGATTCAGGACGCCGCCATCGGCAGCACCGCGGCGCGTTGACGTGATCCGGCGACGGCCGCCGAATCCAGCTGAAGATTCCAATCGGCCGGGCGGCAATGAACGTTCGGATCGTTCGAGTCGTTCGAGTCGTTCGGACCGTTCGAATGCAGCACGGTTCGAACGACAGAACCCGAACGGTCCGAACGATCCGAACGCCCCGAACGATTCGAACGGCTGAATGGCCGTCGATAGCGATCGCCGTCGCGGTTGCGATCGCCTACCTCGTCGCCGAGCATCGTCGCGCGCGTCGTCCAATCGGTCCTGCGCGCGATTATCGAAGACCGCGAAATCCAGTCCCAGTTTGTCGATCGTCCGCGGCGCAGTTGTCCGCCTCGGTGGTGTTCCTCGTCACCGCCGCAGCGCTCGCCTTCCCCGCGCTGAGGCTGGCGGGCTATCGCACGCAGCTTCGGCGGCAACCCGGAAGCGCTCGTGCGTTGGATTCTCGACGCCGGCCTGCGCATCGTCATCATCGCGGTCGCTGCGTACTTCGCGATCCGCATCGGGTCGGCGGCGGCGCGCCGGTTCGAGCGCGAAATGAGCCGCGGCACGGGACTCAACGTGATCGAGCGGACCAAGCGCGCGCAGACGCTCGGCCGCCTGGTGCAGAAGGCGCTGTCGGTCCTCGTCATCGGTATCGCGGGACTGATGATTCTGCGCGAGCTGAGCGTCGACATCACGCCGGCGCTGACGGGCGCCGGCATTGCGGGACTCGGCCATCGGTTTCGGCGCCCAGACGATCGTGCGCGACGTCATCTCCGGCTTCTTTCTGATCCTCGAGGACCAGTGCCGCGTCGGCGACGTCGCGGTCGTCAATGGACAGGGCGGGCTCGTCGAGGAAGTCAACCTGCGCACGATCGTGCTGCGAGACGAGGAAGGCACCGTCCACGTCTTTCCGAACGGCGAGGTGAAGACGCTCGCGAACAAGTCGAAGGACTTTTCGTACTACGTGATCTACGTTCGGCGTCGGCTACGACGACGATCCCGAGCGCGTGATGGCGGCGATGCGCGACGCCGCGGCGACGCTCGAAGCCGATCCGGAGTTCAAGCCGCACATTCTGGCGCCGCTCGAGATCCACGGCATCGACGCGTTCCAGGACGCGCAGCTCGTGGTGAAGGCGCGCATCAAGACGGTGCCGCTGAAACAGTGGCTGGTCGGACGCGAGCTGCGCCGACGGCTGGCGAAGGTGTTCGCCGAGCGCGGCATCGCGCCGCCGACCGGAAGGCTGATCGTGAGCTCTGGAAAATCCGAACTCCCAAGTCCCAGATCCCAAATCCCAAGACGCGATGACGTTTCGCCTGTCATTTGGGATTTGGAGCTTGGGATTTGGGACTTGGCGATTCAGCTTAACGCCGTGACCGTAACCGGTCGGGTGATGCGCGGCGGCGACGCCCGACGGCGTGTCGAACGGATCGACGGGTTCGTGGCGCGCCGACCCGGTCCTCACCGAGCTGACGACCGCGACGACGTCGCCGTCGGTAATGATCTTGCGCTCGTCGGCAATCGTCATCAGCGCCCGGTAGACCTCGAGGAGCTCGTCCGGCCTCGACCGTCAGGCCGAGGTCGCTGCAGCGGCGCTGAACGGCGTGGCGGCCCGAGTGCTTGCCGAGCACCAGCGGATTCCACGGCGCGCCCACGTCCTCGGCGCGCATGATCTCGTAGGTCCGGCGATCCTTCATCATGCCGTCCTGGTGGATGCCCGCTTCGTGCGCGAAGGCGTTGCGGCCGACGATCGCCTTGTTCGCCTGCACGCTCTGACCGGTGAGTCGCGTCAGCATCTCGCTCGACGGATAGAGCTCGCGCGTGTTGACGCCGGTCGAGTACGGCAGGCCGCTCCTGCCGCACGATGAACGCCATCACGATCTCCTCGAGCGACGCGTTGCCCGCGCGCTCGCCGATGCCGTTGACCGTGCACTCGACCTGGCGCGCGCCGCCCTGCACCGCCGCGATCGAGTTGGCGACCGCCAGGCCGAGGTCGTCGTGGCAGTGCGTGCTGAAGATCGACCTTGTCGGAGTGCGGCACGCGCGTCCGGATCGTCGTGAAGAAGTCGCGGATCTCGTCGGGCGTCGCGTAGCCGACCGTGTCGGGCAGGTTGATCGTGTTCGCGCCCGCCTTGATGACCGCCTCGACGACGCGGCACAGAAAGTCGATATCGCTGCGCGTCGCGTCTTCGGCGGAGAACTGCACGTCGAACGTGTGGTGCCGCGCGTAGCGGACCGCTTCGACGGCCGCCTCGAGGCACTGCTCGCGCGACATGCGGAGCTTCGCCTGCAGGTGGAGGTCGGAGGTGGCGATGAAGGTGTGGATGCGCCCCCTCTCCGCCGGCTTGATGGCCTCGGCTGCCTTCTCGAGGTCGGCGCGATGGCAGCGCGCGAGGCACGCGATGATCGGGCGACGGATCTCCTGGGCGATGCGGTAGACCGCCTCCGCGTCAGCCGGCGAAGCGATGGGGAATCCTGCTTCGATGATGTCCACGCCGAGCGCATCGAGCTGACGGGCCAGACGAAGCTTCTCAGCCACCCGCAGCGAAAACCCGGGTGCCTGCTCGCCGTCGCGCAGCGTCGTGTCGAAAATTCGGACGTGTTCTGTCATCAGAGACCTCGTGGGCGGCTTTGTCAGGTCCGCCGCATCCAGTAGACGCGACGGGGATAGATACTGTCAAAATGATAATTATTCTGTTTGGATTATCGGTGCTTATGAGAAGGTAGTGCCGTGGAATTGAGCGAATTGCGCGTTTTCCTTAAGGTTGCAGCCGAACGGAGCTTCTCCAGGGCCGCCATGAAGCTGCACCGGACCCAGCCGGCCGTCAGCCAGTCGGTCCGCCGGCTCGAGGAGAGCGTCGGGCGAGCGCCTGTTCGACCGGGCGACCAAAGACGCCACGCTCACCGACGCCGGGCGCCTGCTGCGGGACTATGCCGAGCGGTTGCTGCGCCTTTCCGAGGAAGCGGAGATCGCCGTGAAGGACCTGCGCGACCTGCGGCGCGGCCGCGTGCTGATCGGCGCCAACGAGGCGTCCGTGCATGTCGTGCTGCCGCTCATCGCGCGGTTCCGCGAGTCGCATCCGCTCGTGCACGTCGACGTCCGGCGCATTCCGGCGCGGCAGATCGGCGCGGAGGTGTCGCAGGGGACGCTCGATTTCGGCGTCCTGACCTTCCAGCCGTCCGAGCCGAAGCTCAGCTCGATCGTGCTCGGCCACGACGAGCTCGTGATGCTCGTGCCGCCGACTCATACGCTGGCGCACAACAAGGAAGTGACGCTCGCCGGAATGCAGCCGGCATCCGGTCATCGCGCACAACGATCCGTCGCACGTGCGCGACCGGGTGCTGCGCCTGTTCGAGCAGCATCACATTCCGGCGAACATCCTGGTGTCGCTGCCGAGCCTCGAGGGGATCAAACGCGCGGTGGCGACGAACATGGGAGTGGCGCTGCTGCCGCGGCGCTGCGCCGAGTCGGAGATTGCGCGCGGCGAGCTGATTGCGCTGCCGATTCCGGAGATCAGGCTCCGGCGGCAGGTGCGCCTGGTGTTCAGGCGCGGAGGCGAGCGGTCGCACGCCTCCGCCGCGTTTCTCGGCTCTATCGAGGAGAAGATGAAAAGCCGCTCAGATAAGGAAGCCGAGAAGAAACCGCATTGACGTCCTCGTAGCGGTCGAGCAGCAGGCCGGTCGTGTCCCACGCGCCGGTCATCAGCGTGTCGCGGACGTGGTCGGAATCGACACGGACGACCGTCAATCCAGGCGCCTGGCACGTGCCCGCCTTCAAATCGACCTTCAATGTCGTCTTCGGATCGCGCTCGACGAGCGACATCAACGCCTCGACGTCTTTCTCCGACGCCGTGAGGCACGCGAGCCCGATCATGAGCGAGTTGCCGAAGAAGATTTCGGCGAACGACTCGCGCAACGACCGCGCGGATGCCCCAGCGATTCAGTCCCTGCGGCGCGTGCTCGCGGGACGATCCGGAGCCGAAATTCCGGTTCGCGAGCAAGATGGACGCGCCCTGGTACTCCGGCCTCGTCGAACGGATGCACGTGTCCCGCCCGTTTGGCTTCGAGCCGATCGTCCTCGAACACGTGCTGCTCGAGCCCTTCGAAGGTAATCGACTTGAGGAACCGCGCCGGCATGATGCGGTCGGTGTCGATGTCCTCGCCGCGCATCGGCAGCGCGCGCCCTTCGATGACCTGGATCTTTTCAGCGGCCATCACCGCACCCCCGCGGGAACTTCTTCAACCAGCTCGCGAACGTCCGTGACGACGCCGGTGATCGCCGCGGCGGCGACCATCGCCGGGCTCATCAGCAGCGTGCGGCCGGTCGGACTCCCCTGCCGTCCCTTGAAGTTGCGATTCGAAGAAGCGGCGCAGACCTGGTTGCCTTCGAGCTTGTCCGGGTTCATCCCGAGGCACATCGAGCAGCCCGCGTCGCGCCACTCGAACCCGGCCTCGCGGAAGGTCGCGTCGAGCCCTTCGCGCTCGGCCGCCTTCTGCACGGCCGCCGATCCGGGAACGACCAGCGCCTTCACGCCTGCCGCGACGCGATGCCCGCGGACGATACGCGCCGCCTCACGCAGATCGGACAGCCGGCCGTTGGTGCACGAGCCGATGAAGGCCACGTCGATCTTCATTCCCAGCAATCGGCTGACCGGCGGCTGAATCCCATGTACGTCAGCGCGTCCGATGTCGACTGCTGGTCGGCTCCGGCACCGGCCGGCACCTGGCCCGTGACCCCGATCGACTGTCCCGGGTTCACGCCCCATGTCACGACCGGCGTCGAGCTCCGCCGCGCGAATCTCCACGTCATCGTCATAGACCGCGTCACGATCCGAAGCGATCGAGCGCCACCAGGCCTTGGCGCGCTCGAACGCCTCGCCCTGCGGCGCGAACGGACGCCCTTCGAGATATTTGAACGTCGTCTCGTCGGGGTTCACGTAGCCGACGCGCGCGCCGCCTTCGATCGACATGTTGCAGATCGTCATCCGCTCGTCCATCGACATCCGCTCGATGGTGTCGCCCGCGTATTCGTAGGCGTAGCCGTTGCCGCCGCCGACGCCAAGGCGCTGGATGATCGTGAGAATGACGTCCTTCGCGTAGACGCCGCGCGGCAGCTGGCCGGTGACGCGGATGCGGCGGACCTTGAGCGGCTCGATCGCGATGCACTGCGAGGCGAGAACGTCCCGCACCTGCGAGGTGCCGATGCCGAACGCCACGGCGCCGAACGCGCCGTGCGTCGACGTGTGGCTGTCGCCGCACGCGATCGTCAGCCCTGGCTGCGTCAGCCCAAGCTCCGGGCCGATGACGTGCACGATTCCCTGGCGGTCGTCGCCGATGTCGTAGAGCGGGATGCCGAAGTCGCGGCAATTGCGTTTCGAGCGAGGCGATCATGTCCTCGGCCATCACGTCGAGGAACGGCCGCTGCCGCTGCCTGGTCGGCACGATGTGATCGACGGTCGCGAACGTCCGATCGGGCCGCGCAACCTTCCAGCCGCGCTGCCGCAGCGCATCGAACGCCTGCGGCGTCGTCACCTCGTGAATGAGGTGCAGGCCGATGAACAGCTGCGTCGGCCCCGTCGGCAGTGTTCGAACCTTATGAAGGTCCCAGACCTTCTGGAGAAGTGTTTGGCCCATGGAAGAATTTCAATCGTAACATCCGCCGCCGGTCTTAACCACGAAGGCCACGAAGACGGGGTGAACCACGAAGGTCACGAAGAACACGAAGGTTGCGTAATCTTCGTGTTCTAGCTTCGTGACCTCGTGATCTCGTGGTTGGAAACTCGTCTTTGGTGACCTTCGTGGTTCAAGCGCGCCTGCGGTGGGCCGAGACCGAGCGATGGCCCTCGACCCAGCAGCGCCACGGACGTTCGACGGCCACGCGAATGCCGATCCGCGGTCCCGCGTCGCGATCGCCGCCGACCGAAATTCCGCGATCCTCAATCGTCAACTTGCTCTCGCCGAGAGGTCCAGCCGGTTGTCGCGTGATCGTGATGCCGAGCGCCTTCGTGAGATTTCCGGGGCCGCGGCAGAGGTCGTGTTCGTCGATCGCGCGGCCGTCCGGCGCGCGGCGCTTCTTCATCAGCGCAATGCCGTCGAGCGGCTGCAGCGCGCGAATCAGCACTGCGCCCGGATAACCGTCTGCCTCGGTGACTGCGTTGACCAGGTAGTGAACGCCGTAGTTCAGATAGACGTAGGCAAAACCCGGAGGCCCGAACAACGGCTCGTTTCGCGCCGTGCGCCCGAATGACGCGTGGCACGCCGGATCGTCTTCGCCGATGTAGGCCTCGGCCTCGACGATGACGCCGGACGCGATGCCTTCGCGGGTGCGGTGGACGAGCACTTTGCCGAGGAGATCCTCGGCGACTTTCAGCGTGGGACGCTCGTAGAAATCTCGAGACAGCGCCAGGGCTTCGAGGAACCGGCCTACGACATGGGCGGGTCCGCGGAGCCTTGTAGCCACGCGACGCGGACCCGCCAACTTACTCGCGGACCCGCCGACTTATCGGGTCGCGTATGCATGCGCGCGGCCGGCCGCGAGGACAGAGCGGAGCGCCTGGCCAGTGTACGAGGCGTCATTCTGCGCCACCTGCTCCGGCGTGCCCGTGGCGATGACGTAGCCACCCGCATCGCCGCCTTCAGGCCCGAGATCAATCAGATAGTCGGCGGTCTTGATGACGTCGAGGTTGTGTTCGATGACGAGCAGCGTGTGACCGGCTTCGACCAGCTTCTTGAAGGCGGCCAGCAGCTTCGCGATGTCGTCGAAGTGGAGCCCTGTCGTCGGCTCGTCGAGAATGTAGAGCAGCCGCTCGCCGCCGAACGAGGCGAGGTGCGCGGCAATCTTGATGCGCTGCGCTTCTCCGCCTGAGAGCGTCGTCGCCGGCTGGCCGAGCCGCAGGTAGCCGAGGCCGATTTCGTCGAGCACCTGCAGGCGGCGCAGCACCTTCGGAGAGGTCCCGAAGAAGCCCAGCGCCTCGCGAACGGTCATGTCGAGCACCTGGTGGACGTTCTTGCCCTTGTAGCGAACCTCGAGCACCTGCGGTTTGAAGCGCATGCCGTCGCAGTGCTCGCACGGAACGAAGACGTCGGCCAGGAACTGCATCTCCACCCGCACTTCGCCCTCGCCCTGGCACGCTTCGCAGCGGCCGCCGGGAACATTGAACGAGAAGTGACTCGCGGTGAGACCGCGCGCCCTGGCGTCTTTCGTCGACGCGAGCAGTTCGCGGATCGGATCGAACGCCTTGAGATAGGTGACCGGGTTGGATCGGGGCGTGCGTCCGATCGGTGTCTGGTCCACCAGGACGACATCGGTGATGTATTCGAGTCCTTGCAGCTCGCGGAACGAGCCGACCCGCCGGTCCCAGTCGCCCTTCGCGCGCTTGATGCGCCGCGTACAGCACGTCGTGGACGAGCGTCGACTTGCCGGAACCGCTGACGCCGGTGACGCAGGTCAGCGCGTTCAGCGGGATCTCGATATCGACGTCCTTCAGGTTGTGCTCGGAGGCGCCCTTGAGACGAATCTTGTGCGACAGCCCCTTGCGCCGCGGCGACGGCACCGGAATCGCGAGCTCGTTCCGGAGATATTTCGCGGTCAGCGAACGCGACTCGAGCAGCAGTCCCTGGTAGTCGCCCGAGTAGACGACCTTGCCGCCCTGCTCGCCGGCGCCGAGGCCGATGTCGACGATGTGATCGGCAACGCGAATCATGTCCTCGTCGTGCTCGACGACGAGCACGGTGTTGCCCTGGTCGCGAAGCTGCTGGAGGATGTCGATGAGGCGCCGGTTGTCGCGCGAGTGCAGACCGATTGACGGCTCGTCGAGCACGTACAGCGTCCCGACCAGCGCAGAGCCGAGCGACGTCGCGAGGTTGATGCGCTGCGATTCACCGCCCGAGAGCGTCGACGACAGCCGATCGAGCGTCAGGTAATCGAGTCCCACGTTGCTGAGAAAAGAGAGGCGACGCCTGATCTCGCGCAGCACTTTGTCGGCAACGGCCGCTTCCTTGTCACTCGAGCTGCAGGTTGCCGAAGAATTCCTGCGCCTCGCGCACCGTGAGCGCGGACACCGTATCGATCGTTCGAGCCGCCGACGCGGACGTCGCGTGCTTCGCGGCGCAGCCGCGCGCCACCGCAGTCCGGACATGGGAGGTACCCGCGATACCTGCTCAGGAACACGCGGACGTGCACCTTGTAGCTTCTTCCGCTCCAGCCATCGGAAAAAGCCGCGGATGCCGTCGTACGCCGCCGTCGCCTTCGACGACGAACGTCCGCTCTTCGTCCTTCAAGTCGGACCATGGCACATCGAGCCTGATGCCGGCCTTGCGCGCCGCGCGCTTCAGCTCCGCGAGCTGCGCCCGATAATGCGGCTTGCTCCACGGTTCGATGGCGCCCTGGTTGATCGACTTCGCCGGATCCGGAATGACGAGATCCATGTCGAGCTCGATGATGTTGCCGAAGCCGTGGCAGGTCGGACAGGCGCCGAACGGGTTGTTGAAGGAGAAGAGGCGCGGCTGCGGCGTCTCGTACGCGATGCCGCATGCGCGGCATTCGAAGCGCTCCGAGAACTCGATCCGGTCGGGATTCGGGATTGGCGATTCGGGATTCGCCGCCGTCGGCATCACGATCGCGAACGCCGCGCCGCCACCTTCGCGGTAGGACGTTTCGATCGAATCGGTCAGACGGCTGCGCAGATCGCCGTCAATGCGCAGACGGTCGACGATGACGTCGAGCGTCGATGCGGTCGTTCAGCGCGGCGCGATCGACTTCGTCGAACGTGACCGCGCGGCCATCGACGAGCACGCGGCCGTAGCCGCGGCGCTGCAGCGCGGCGAGCGTTTCGGCGATCGCATCGAATCCGTTGCCGTTGCGCGCGGGCCTGGCCACCTCGGCTTCGACGCCCTCGAGCAGCTCGTCGGACGCGTCGGTGTCGGCACTCGCGTCTTTCGGCGCCGACGCCGGCATCGAGACCACCGGAATCTGAAATCCGATCATCACGCGGGTGTCGACGGGCAGATCCGCCAGCCGCCCTGCGACAATCTCCGCGGTCTCGCGCACGACTTCCTGTCCACACTGGCGGCAGAACGTGCGGCCGACGCGCGCATACAGCAGCCGCATGTAATCGTGAATCTCGGTGGTCGTGCCGACCGTCGAGCGCGGATTCCTGACGCTGTTCTTCTGGCGGATGGCGATTGCCGGACAGATGCCTTCGATCTTGTCGACGTCCGGCTTCTCCATCCGCTCGAGGAACTGCCGGGCATAGGCCGACAACGATTCGACGTAGCGGCGCTGCCCTTCCGCATAAATCGTGTCGAAGGCGAGCGACGACTTCCCCGACCCGCTGACGCCCGTAAAGATGACGAGCTTGCCGTGCGGCAGGGTGACGTCGACGTTCTTCAGGTTGTGTGTCCGCGCGCCCCGGACGATGAGCGGGCCGCGAGCCGGGTGTCTAGCTTCGGGCATCTATGCAGGTGGCGGACCCGACAAGGTCCGCCCTACGTGAATTTTAAGGAAACCGTAAGAGAAGAATGCGTACTACCGCGGTTCGGCTACCGCAAGCGCGCTCGCATTCCGCAGCACCGACACCACGAACACCGCGAGCAGTCCCGCCGCGGCGAGCGCGCCCCCAGGTCGAACAGCCGGACCGTAAGCGTCCCAATCGACACGTGCGGATCGCGTAGCAGCGCCATCGCGCCGGCCGCGAGGATGATGCGTAGTTCCGTAGGTCCGATCCCACCGACCGACATTTTGAACACGCCCCGAACCGCGGTGGCCAGGAACACTTCTCCCGCGACGAGGAGATACGCGATGAGGAGCGTGAGCGCGATGCTGGGCGTGATGAACGGTGAGCACGCAAGGCCGCCGAACAGCAGCGTCGCGCCGGCGATGTCGAGGACGTGATCGACGTAGAAGCCGTATCGAGGCCGTTCGGCGCGTCGGACGCGGGCGAGCGTCCCGTCCAGGCTGTCGCCGAACCAGTTCAGCGCAAGCGCAACGACCACGAGCCAGAGCGCGCGGCGGTCCCAGCGCGCGGCCGCGAACGCGCGCGCCGGCCAGTCCCATCGCGGCCAGCGCCAGCGACGTCAGGTGGTCCGAGTTGATCCCGCGTGGAAGCCGTTCGGCGATGAAGATGAGCAGCCGTTTTTCGGCGGCGGCGAGAATGCTCCGGTGTTCGCGCACATGGGTCATAGACACCTCCTTTGTCCATGAATGTGCGAATCGAGGGAAAAGCGGCTCAGCGATCTGACCGGGCGCCGCGGAGCGCTTACCGCCGGGTTGGCGTCATCTGGACTGCCCTTTTTCGCCATGAAGACTGCGACCTGAAGGCGAGTATACTCACGTCACTTTCCACAGCCCAGGAGGTTGAGTGATGCGTGCATTGTTGACCGCAAGTCTCGTGCTCGGCCTCGCCACGGCGGCGATGGCGCAGACGGTGGATCTCAAGGTGGGCGATCAGGCCCCGAACTTCAAGCTGCAGGCGACCGACGGTAAGACCTACCAGCTGTCTGACTTCAAAGGGAAGCAGGCGATCGTGCTGGCGTGGTTCCCCGCGGCGTTCACCCGCGGCTGCACGATCGAGTGCAAGTCGCTCGCGGAGAATGGCGACAAGATCAAGATGTACGACGTCAGCTATTTCATGGCGAGCGTCGATCCGATCGAGAAGAACACCGAGTTCGCCAAGGCGAAGAGCGTGACGCTCGGCCAGGGCGCAAACCAGCAGATTGTCGAGAAGAAGGAAGCCGACTTCCCGCTGCTTGAGCGACCCGACGAAGGAAACCGCGAAAGCGTACGGCGTGCTCAACGACCGGCGGCACCGCGAACCGCTGGACGTTCTACATCGACAAGACCGGAAAGATCTCGTACATCGAGAAGATGGTGAAGCCCGAGACATCAGCCGAGGACATGATCAGCAAGATTGCCGAGCTGAAGGTCCCGATGGCGCACAAGGGCACGAAGTAAGAAGTTCGAAGGGCGAAGTTCGAAGTAGTTCCCTCCTGGATTAACTGATCCGGGGCTGCGGCTCCGGATCAGTTTCGTTCCGGTACCCGGTTTCTCCGTTCGTATCTCGCTCCTGTCTTGCATGCTCTCCTGGCATGGAGAGCACCCCGAAACAGCTCAGGTCTCTCGTGATCCTCATCGCGATCGCGTTGGCTGTCTTCGCGACGATGCCTGCGCGCGCAATCGAGTGGAAACAGTTCGAAACCGCCGTCCGCGGTTATCCCGTCATGCGCGACGCCAGCGGGTCGCGAATCGCAGACGGCGACTTCGTTCAGTGGATCGAACAAGACGGTCTGCATGTGCAGATCACGTACGTCTCTGATAACGGCAGGCGCTTCGAAGAAGCCATCGTGATGCAGCAGCGGCCCCGAGCTTGCTCAGACCAGGTGGAGGTGGCGTGAGCTGCAGCGCAGCAAGCCGATTCGCACTTTCGAGGTCAATTTCGCGTCCGGCGCCGCCACCGCGATGAAAGAAGAAAAGGGCGAGATGAAACGCTGGTCCGACACGCTCGACGTCTCGCGGGGGACAACGTTCGCCGGGTTCGGCTTCAGCATGGCCGCCAAAGCGCTTCGCGAGCGATTGATCGCCGGTGAGACCGTGGACCTGAAGGCTGTCGGCTTCACGCCGCAACCGAAGGTCGTCACGGTGGCGTTGTCGTATGCAGGGCGCGACACGATACGCATGTCCGGAGCGACCATCGCCGCCGATCACTTCATCGTCCACCCGAAGATTCCCGCCATCGCGAAGCTGTTCGTCAAGGTGCCGGACGCGCACATCTGGCTGACGACGCCGCCGGCGGGATTTCTGCGCTACGAGGGTGCGCTGGCGGAACCAGGCGATCAGTTGGTGCGCGATCGATCTGCTGCCGGGTGGGCCGAGCGAAGCCGCGAGGCCGGTCGCGACGAGCGGCAAAAATAGGAGTGGGGTCCGCCAGTGTGGGGGTCCGCCTTCAGGCGGACCTAGCCGGAGGCCTACGCCGACCGCGATACCTTCGACGCCGGGTTAGCCGCGACCTTCTGGCTGTAGCAGTCCGGGCAGAGACCGACCGATGACGTGGTGTTCCTCCGCTGCTGGAGGAACTGGTCGATGGAGAGCCACTCGCCATTCACCAACACTTTCCGGCACCACGCGCACATCGTCAGCATGTGCGAGAGTCGCTGAATTCTGAGGATCGCCTGGCGCAGGACGCCAAGCACGGTGATGAAGAGCAGGAGCGCGGCGACGACCTTGATCGAAAATTCGTGAGGACGGATCGCCGGCTTGAGGAAATCGCCGAATGAACGCGCCGGCAGATCCCAATACTCGTCGAGCGCGAAGATGACAATGAGGCCGACGAACCCCGCGACCGCCAGCGTGATGATCGGCGGGAGGTAACTCGAGTGCCGCTGACGGCTCATCCTCGCGCCTCCGCCGCCCGGGAGAGTTCCGGTCCGAGCGTGTGCTGGCACTCGGGGCACATGCCGTGCGTGGTCCCGAGACGGTCGCGCGACTGGACAAAGTCCTCGAATCCGATCCAGCGTCCCTCGTCTCCGACGCGCTGGCACGACGCACAGAGAATGAGCAGCGATTCGAGATAGGCGAGGCGGCGGAACGTGAGCCAGGAGACGCCGGTGACCGCCGCGCCGAGCAGCAGCACGAATCCCGACTCGATCGCGACCTCGACCGGCCGAAACGGCGTGGCCGGGGAGCCGAAGACCCGGTGCGAGACGTCGAGGTATTCGTTCACCCAGATCAGCAGGGCAACGAAAATGAAGCCGAGTGCCTCGAGCAGGAGCGCTTCGTTGACCGCACGGGACCGCTTCGGCATGTTCAGGAGCCGCTGTACTTATCGGCAGAAGCGCGGCGCCCTTTGGGCACCTGCTACAATCAACTCTCCCGTCACGCTCCCGCCCAGGCCGGCGTAGCTCAGTTGGTAGAGCGGCTGATTCGTAATCAGCAGGTCCGCGGTTCAAGCCCGCGCGCCGGCTCCACATTTCAAAGCGAATAAACTCGTCCGATGACTAGCGTGAATTTTCCACGAGCACGACGGCGCCGATCCAGTCACTTGGGCGGACGATTCGCAATGACGAGCAGCGGGCCGTGACCGCTCATCGCAGTCCGTGTCGTCCGCGATGCGCCGCACGGCAACACCGCCACTCGGCGTGACCGCGCGCGCCCCAGAAAGACGGCGTGTTCGACCGCATCCGCGGTTCGAGAATTCGACGGCATGGCCCGTGCACCTCACGACGCCAGAGTGCGAAGACTTTCCCTCCTTGCGCTTGTGATCGCGGCTGGTTCTTCACTCGCGCTCGCTGCTGAGCAACACCACACCGGCACGAGCGATGGATGATCACGAAGTGGTCTACGTGGCTCCGGATGGCGGCGCGAGATGATTCGCCGTGCGCGGATCTGGACACCGACTGATGTTGCCGCGATGGATGTCCGTCTCGGCCCGCAGGACGCCCGCCAGATCCTGCCGGGTGCCACCGTCAACTGCAGTTATCAGCCGCGCCAATACAGCCACGGTCACTCGCCGAAGTTCGAGTGCGTGCTGCCGGACGGCCATGTGGTCAAGGTGAAGTACGGTCGGCGCGATCCGGAGGTCTACGCCGAGGTCATCGCCACGCGATTGTTATGGGCACTGGGGTTCGGGCGAATTCGGAGTATCCGGTGAGCGTGGCCTGCAGCGGTTGCTCCTCCGACCCCTGGCATAGGCCGAAGCCCGAACCGGGGATACGAACCTTTGACCCTGCGATGATCGAACGGCGTATGAAGGGACACCAGATTGAAACGCACGATCGCTCCGGGTGGAGCTGGTCGGAACTCGATCTGATCGACGCGAACGCCGGAGGCGCACCGATGGCGCAACGAGACGCGCCTGAAGCTGCTCGCGGTCCTGTTGCAACACACCGACAGCAAGCCCGCGCAGCAGCGCCTGATATGTCTCGATCATCATTGGAAGGCTGGAGACGTGTGCAGCCAACCCTTCATGTATCTCTACGACGTCGGCCTGACCTTTGGGCGGCAAGTATGTGGAACTTCATGCATACCGCCGGTCTTAATTTCGAGAAGTGGGCGAACGCGCCTGTGTGGAAGGACTCGGCCGCGTGCATCGGCAACCTCGAGAAGTCTGTACGCGGCACGTTCGGGAACCCTCGAATTGGAGAAGCGGGACGCGCGTTTCTCGCCATGTTGCTCTCGCAGCTGACTGATCGCCAGATAGAGGATCTGTTCACCGTGGCACGGGTCGATCGCGTACTCCGTGGATGCAACGCCCGGTGACTGGGCCGCCGCCTTCAAGCAGAAGCGCGCCCAGGTCGTGAACCACAACTGTCCGTCCTGAACCCTACGCAGTTCGACCCGGACGCGCAGATTGGCGAGCGCGTTCTTTCCGTCGATTGGGTGGTCTGCTCAACTATTACGATCGCGCAGCGCGATGGTCGGCTCGACCGAGTAATGGGACACCGTCCGTCAGACGATGCTTCGTAATCAGCAGGTCCGCGGTTCAAGCCCGCGCGCCGGCTCCAGTTTTCCTACGATCCACGGACATGTGATGTCGAGTCGGCAATCGTGGGGATGGTTGACACCCAACCGGACACCCTAGCGGCGCCGGAGGCGACGCGCTTCTGACTAGTGCGCTACGCAATACGGCGCCGGATCAACGAGGCAGCGCCAGCCGCTCAACTGCTCTTGGAGCATGTGCAGCGCTACCCCGCTGAGATCAGGAATGAATTGCGGATTCGACGTCGTTCCCTCGACGAGAAATGGAATGCGTTCGTTTCTGAGTTGGCCGGTCGCGCCGGTGATTTGACCTGCGGCGCCCGTAATCCAGCTGGCGGCGCCACCTCCAGTCAGCGTCCCCAATAGGCGACCTGAGAGCGCCGGCCGTGCCGACCACCATGCCCGACGTCCCCTTTGCCGCCTCCTCGGCGGCTGCCACTCAACGGACCCGGCAGCGTCAGATTCGCCAGTGTCGCCACCATGCCGAAATGAAGATTGTTTCGTGCATCGACCGTTCCTGCGCCGGTGATCTGACCGAGTGACGCGACGATCGCCAGTTGAAGTGATCGAAGCGCAGTCCGTCCGCCGCCAGGCGCACGTTGGTGGTCAGTCGACTCGATGTTGAGATCGCTGCCGGTGTGAAGTCCGGTGAATGCCGATATCGCCCGCATCTTCGAACCGAGATCGAATCCGGTCAGCTTCGCCTTGTAGAGGCCGGCGTTGCCCGTCGCGACCAGTCGACCAATCGCGCCCGCGACATTCAGATTCGCCTCGATCGTGCCGGCAGCCAGATGGGCGCCTTGAGGAAGATGGATGCCGAGCGCCGGCAGGAACGCTTCGAGTTCAGGGGCGGACATGCGCCCGCCAGCAACCTTGATATTGACGACCGTCGCTTCGCCGCGCTTGTCGTAGGTCCCGGCGAGGCGAGCGGCCGCGCCGCCCATCTTCAGTGAGGATGGATTCAGAGTTCCCGTATGGGCTGCGCAGCGTCATACCTCGACTCGAACGAAACGGCGACCGGCCGAGATGCGGGTGAGCCGCCGGCCACGAGGAGCGCCTTCGACAGCGTCGCGTTGCCCACAATCGCGGCCACGCCGCCTTTGGACGCGATCCTCGCCTTCAGATCGAGCAGGCCGCCAGCCGACGGATTGAGGAAACCGGTCTTCGCGAGGTTGAGCCCGTCGATGGCGACCATGGCATCGACGCGGCGTCAGCGTCGCGTCGGTCAGGTCCATCGGGCCAACGTCGCCGGTGAGACTGAACGTGCCACCGCCAGGCAGCACAGCGGTCGCGGCGATTGGCCAACGGGAACCCGGCGACAGATCTGACGCGGCGACGTTGACGTGGTCGTATGTCGCGCCTCTGAGTCGCCCGTTCCGACAAGGACCTGGCCGTCGCTCAATTCGAGCTTCCTGATCGCGAAAGTCCCCGAGGTGTTCGACGGAGGTCGCGAGCGAAGCGTAGTTCCAGCGGCCGGCGGCATTTCGAGACAGCGTTACCACGGGCTGTTCAATCCTGATGTGCGTGACGTTGAGCGATCGCGACACGATCAGCGGCCAGAGCTCTGACGCCGACCATGACGGACTTCGCAGTGAGAAATGGCGACGCGCTGAACGCCGGATCGTCGGCGATGGTCAGCGTCTCGGCCGAGAGCGACTGGTGAAGCAGCGACATGCGCAGGCGGCCGAGTGAAACGTCGCGGCCAAGCGCCGCCGATGCGCCTGCTCGATCGTCGGACGGAACCGATTCGCGGGGATCACGAACGGCGCCACCACCAGCAGCACGACGACCGCGCCGCCGACGGCGAGACTGATTCGAATGGGTCGCGCGGTTCTGAATTCCATAACGCTCCTTCGTGAACACATCGAATCAGGGGAACCTGTCCCTATTGCGCCTGCCGGCGTGCCGGGGCGAGCACTGCGATACCGCACGTCAGCAACCGAGCTGTGATCGCGTTACAGATATTTCGAGCGGTCGTTGGAACCTCCCCTCCTCTGGAGTGGAGCAACAAGAGAACCGCTCCCCGCCAGCCAGGACACCGTCGAGTCCCCGCCCACTTCTCACCCTTTTCGCGCTTTACACCGGCGCCTCCGCTACAGGGAGCTAGACAGTTGGGCCTCACGGCCCGCTCACCAATCGCCGCGCACCCACGGCTAATTGCCAGGTCGACTACGTAATTACCTGTCTGGTCACAGCCGTGATCGCTCATCAGATGAGCCCTGGCACAGCCGACGAGCGACTTGAAGTCGATCGGGAACGCGCTAATAGCTCGAATGCAAACGTGGGCATTTTGACGCTCGAAAGTATCCGTGTGGAGGGCCTTTCCCCCGGTGGTTTCAGCAACTTTGGACGTTGCTCGCCCATGCTTTGCGGGGTTGGACGGGACTTGTCGCGTTACCTCTCAGCGGAGGCTAACGATGAAGTCTGTTCGATACCTGCTGGGCACGTCCGCGACGCATCCTCGCGGTCGTGACGTTCACATCGATGTCAGCTCACGAAATCGTGGGCGTCAATTCCCATGAAGGCAAGCGGCTGTTCGAGCGCGAGTCATTTGATGGCAATGGCCGCACGTGTAGCACGTGTCATACGAGCACCACTGGCACCATTTCCCGGCGGACGCCCGGAAGCGCATCAAGGCGAATAGACGCGATCCGTTGTTTCTCCACGACGGCAGCGACGATGGGCACGGCAACGGCGTGTCACGCATACTTGGCGATGCAACCGTGCTCGTCGAGATTCCGCTGCCGCCGAATGTCACCCTGGCGGACGCCCCCACCGCGCGGTCCGTCGTCGTGCGTCGTGGAATTCCATCCACGCTCAATACGCCCGCGCTCGATCGGGTGCTGATGCTGGATGGCCGCCAGCCAGATCTCGCGTCGCAGGCCCTCAGCGCGATTCAAGGACACGCCCAGGCGCGGCGAGTTCCGACGGATGCCGAGGTGAGACGCATCGCGGAATTCGAAATGAGCGACGCATTTTTCAGCTCGCCGGCACTGCGGGACTTCGCGCGCGGCGGTGCGCCGCCGCCACTGCCGCAGGGCACCACCGACACCGAAAAGCGCGGGCGGCGTTTCTTCGAGGATGTCACGGATCTCGCCGATCTGGAAGCACTGGCGCGTGCGGCGCATGCCACAGCGGACCCATGCTGAACGAGACAAATTCGCTCCTCTCGCCGTCGCCAAGGTCCCGCGTCGGCACTCCGCTTCCAGAGCGTGCGGGTCTCTGAGCTGAACGAGGCCCACAATCCCGTTCACGAATTCGTGTTCAAGAATGCGGACACCACAACGGCGCGGCTCGTGACACCGGATCCTGGTCGTGCGTTAATCACCGGCGTCGGAAAGGAGTCGGGGCTGTTCGATAACGTGAACGCCTTCAAGATCCCGACCTTGTGGGGCGTCAGTAAGACTGCACCGTACTTCCACGATAACTCGGCACGGACGCTCGAGGACGTCGTTGCGCATTACAAACAAGTTCTTCGAAGTCACCAGCGACTTCGACGGACCCGGGCCGCAGCCGCCGCTGATCGTGCTCACGCCGGGCGATCAGGCCGACATCGTCGCTTACCTGAAGCTGCTGAATTAATCGGCCTGATGATGACGCGATGCTCATATGGTCGGGCGATTGCGCGTGGGCGCACTCGAGCGTGCATCAACGTGCGCGACGCATTCTGCGGGCATCCGGCGTTCCTGTGGCGGAATCTATATGAGCGGGCGTTGCCACGCGCAACCGAGCGTGACGCAACGGCCACAAGTGACCACGGAAGGGCCGACCGTGCCCACGATTTTCAGGTCCGATCCGCCGCGAAGAGGAATCAGCGCGCGCCGGGTATTTCGATATCCACGCCGGTCGTCTGAAACGGCGCCACGGTCACATAGGCGATACGGTTGATGTTGACCGACGCGCCCAATTCGGCCGGCGTGCCCTCCGGGATCCCGCAGAGCAGGTAGCGTCCCTGCGGATCCGTCAGAGTGAGGGCGGCTGGGAAGTCCTCGAAAGGCTCGAAATCGACAAACGCGCCTGCCAACGGCCGCCTGCCGTCAGAGGAATTCCTCACACCACGCCCGAGATGTTGCGGTAGCCGGCGGCCGGTGGCGGCACCGACGCAGGATCAGCCGAAACCAGCGCCTTCGACACGACGCGGAGATCGATCATCGTCGTCGCCGCCGGCCTTGAATGTCGGCGCCGCGCATTGCTGGATGTAGCCTTCCTTCCAGACCTGAAGCGTGACGCTTGCTCCGTCCGGCAAGTTGGCGAGTTGATACCGTCCATTCGGATCGGTCGCGCGAGCGCCATTCGCCCACATATAGGAATAGCCGGACCTTCCGAGTTCGACCCACGCCGACACGGACACTCCCGCCAATGGGTCGAGGTCCCTGTGGAGTCATTTCGGTGATCATCCCGCCGACCGTATTCGGACCGACCAATGATCCGGGTGCAAAGGGAGAACTGACTGTTGCCAGCGGCGCCGGCGACGGCGCGGTCGGCGTGAGCGTGGACCCACCGCAGCCGGCCAGAACGACCGCGAGAAGACACATCGTTACGAGGCGACGCATGGTTATGGCGTCCAGTATGCCGAACTTCCTAGGGCGCCAGCACCCGCACCGACGCGTCAAACCTCCGAAAATTGCGTACGAAGCCATTCCAGTCATTGTCTGGCCGTTGCTGGCGCTGTACTGCTCCGTCATCTGCCAGGGCACCCAGGCGCCCAGCCGCGGATCCTTCTGAAAATCAACGGTGATCGACGCAACGAAACCTCTGCCCGATGGGCGTAACACCCGAAGGTTGGTGCGGATTACCGCGCCTTCCGCGGCGTCTATCCACATCGTCCCCGATGACTGCGCATCCACGCCATCGACCTTCACGACGATACGGCCGCCGGCGCTCCCTGTAGGCGAGCGTCGTAGCGCGCACGGCGCCGACGCGCTCGTTGCCCGTGCGGCTGAACGCGAATCGGCCTTGGGACTCCGGCTCGAGATAGCGGAGCGCAAACGTGGGATCACCCAGCGTCCGAAACACCGGACCGATGTCGAAGCGCGCATTTTCCCGCTGCAGCCCCCGCAAGCTACGCAGCCGAGTCCCCCGGCGGATCTCTGAACAAGCGATCCAGGCGCTCACCGCTGTCTGGCACCGGACGACCGTCAACGGCCAGCACATTCCGCACAAACATCCACTCGTTCGCGGCGGGAAGCCAGAGGAACAACGCCTCGGAGCCCATCGAGCGCCGACCAACGCGCGGTCTGGCGCCGGTGTCAAAAGGGTAGGCGAACAGATCCTGCTCGCACGATTCCTCGGCGAGGACGCCGCTCAAACTTGCCGACACGTTCTGAACAAAGCTGCCCGCGCGAAGGAGAATCTCCTGAACGGCAGGCTCGCGGGTGGCGGCATCGCCGCGTTGAGCGCTGGCGACCATCTCGCCGGCGCACAACGAGATCGTCAGAACAAGACAAGCGCGCAATGGATGTCTCTACAGCACGCCTTCGAGCGGTGAACGCGGCGGGGCGCGTCACTGTGCCCCGCCGCTGTCGAGCAATTACTTCTACTTCGTCGCGCGCGCCGGCGTCGCGCCGCCGTAAGCCATCTTGCCGCCAACAAACACCATCGTCGGCTTGATGTCCTTGATCTGATCGGCCGGAATCGTCAGGTAGTCCTCGTCCATCACGACCAGGTCCGCCAGCTTGCCTGGCGCGATCGAGCCGAGGTCATCTTCGCTCATGACGAAGAACGAGTTGCTGCGCGTATGTGCGATCAGCGCCTCTTCACGTGTGATCGTCTGGTGATTGACAACCTTGCCGCCGACCATCTTGCCGGTGGTCGCGAACCACAGCGTGACAAACGGGTTGTACTGGTTGACCTCGTTCGTGTCCGTGTGGAAGCCCCACATGATGCCGCTATCCTGGATCATGCGGAGCGGCGGCATGTCGCACGACTTGTCGCCATGCGCCCGATTGAACGCCTGTCCCATCACGGGCGGAATCGCGCGGACCGCGGCCCACATCCCGAGCTTCTTCATGCGGTCGAGATCGGTGGCCGAGATCTGGTCCAGGTGGCACAGCGCCCACCGCAGGTTCTTGATCGGATAGTCCTTGTTGATCGCCTCGATCTGGTCGAGGAAGAACGGGAACGACTCCGAGATCGTTGCGTGCTGCTGCAGCGGCATGCCGTGCTTGGCCACTTCGGTCGCCAATGCCTTCCACGTCGCGCTCTGCTCCGCCGTATAGCTCACGTGCGGCTGCATCATGTTGTCGCTGTACGCCAGCGACTCGCCCACCATCACGTCGTCGATGTAGCTGTCACCCTGGAACAACTTGATCTGACCGATGGACGCCACCTGGCGCTGGAGCGCCGCCGCGGCATCGCCCCCACGACCGCCGCCGGCCGCGGGGCCGACCATGCACTTGAAGCGGAACGTCAGCTCACCTTTGCGTTCCATCTCCTTGTATGAGTCCTTCTGCTCCTGCGGGCAGCCGGAAATGCCAGCGGTCGTCAGACCTGCCTTATTCAGGTCCTTGATCATCTGCGCCGAGCTGACCGCATAGCTGTCCTTCGGCTTGTCCGGAATTTTGCCCGCGACCTGACCGAGACCGGGATCGTTGATGCGGCCCGTTGGTTTGCCCGCCGCGTCCCGCTCGACCCAGGGCTGCTTGATGGCGTCAATGCCCAGCAGCTCAACGGCTTTGCTGTTCATGAACGCGCAGCAGCGCGAGAACTGCAGGTAGACGGGATTGTTCGGCGCGGCTGCGTCGAGCTCCGCTCTCGTCAGCGGCGTCGGATTGTCCGCGAACTGATCGTAGGCCCAGCCACCGAGGTTGTAGACGAACTTGCCGGGCCCGAGCTGCGCGGCCTTCGCCTTGACGATCTCCAGCGCCTCGCTTGCGCGAGGCGACGTCGTCGAACCGCGCCTCGGTGGTCCACGTCTCGGCGCCGCGCATCAGGTGCGCGTGCGCATCGATGAGACCGGGAATCACCGCCTTGCCCCCAAGATCGATGCGGCGCGTGTTCGGGCCGGCGAGCTTCGCGATGTCCTGGTTCGAGCCGACGGCGACGAAGCGGTCGCCCCTGACCGCGACAGCCTGCGCGATCGGTGAACTGGTTGTCGACGGTGATGATCTTGCCGTTGGTCAGCACGAGATCAGCGGCTGGCTGCTGCTGTCGCGTGCACCACCGCGGCGGCGCCGGCCGCTGCGCCGATCAGGCCGAGCAGCAGCGGTTTGAGAATCAGGCGTCTCATGGAAACCTTCCCCGGCGCGCAGACGCGCCGATCATGCGGTAAAGCCCTTGAACGTAAGAGGATGTCGCGGCGGATTATCGCTCGGAAATCCCTTGGAGCGTCAACCCGCAGCGTCGCTGTCCGGTGGCGACGCGCGCGAAAGCCACGGGCGGTCGTAGTTGAGCCGAAAGAGCGCGATCACAGCGTCGACATCGCCGTCGCCGGTAATCCAACGAGAGACCCATCCGCTCCGCGGAAGGATGTGATGAGGGTCAGCTAGGCCGTTCTGAACAAGCTGCGTTCGAACCGCGATCGGAAACGGGAGATCCGCCGAGTCGACTGCCGTGCAAGTGTCCGAGCTCTCGTCGTCCGACGCGAAACTCGATGCCGCCATATCGATGGGGTGAGACCGACACACCACCCCATGATGCGACTTCACGTTCAATCTTCTCGACGATCGGATCGATCACTCCGCGATTATTGATCACCTCTGACACCTGATCGATACGGACGTATTTCGCTATAATGAAGAGCACACTCTGGAATATCGCTTGCTCAACTCCCAGCGCGCGGATACCGATGGCCTCGGCCCCGCAGTAGGGATCACAACGATGATTCGTGTCCTGCGTCTTTCTATTCTTCTCTTCGTCGCAGCTCGCGTTCAGTTCTTCTTCGATCTTTGCGCAAACCCGCGTCGAGCAAAACGACCCGGCGATCATCGTACAGCGGCAACTGGTATACGAACGACGGCGCCGTCGAACACCGACGGTCACGCGGTGCTTGACCAACACGAAGGGCGCGCGCGCATCGATTACCTTCAACGGCACCGGCATCAGCTGGATCGGCGTGGCCGGATGCGTATGCAGGGCTCGCGACTGTGTATCTCGACGGCACGATGCAGGTGATCAACACCTACAACCCGATCTCGCAGTACCAGAAGGTGCTCTTCCGAGCGAGCGGCCTGCGCGTCGGGACCGCATACGTTCTCGATTGAAATCACCCACGAGCGCGGCCCTGGCACTGACGGCTCGTGGGTGTGGATCGACGCGTTCGACATCGAGGGCACGCCGATCGCGGGCGGTGTCACGGCGGGAACCGGACGCGTCGAGCAGAACAACCCGGCGATGACCTACACTCGGTCACTGGTATGCGAACAACAGCGCGCGCCCTGAGTAGCGGCAGCGCCGCGCTCGCGATGGACGCCGGCGCGCGCGCGAGCCTCAGCTTCACGGGGTCGGGCGTCTCGTGGATTGCGTATCGCGATCGAGTGGTCAGGCGTCGCGCGTGTCTACGTCGACGGCAGACCTGAAGACGACCGATCGACAACTATCGTGTCGCCGTCGCGCACGGGCGTGGCCGCCTACAGCATCGGCGGCCTCTGGCCGGGCACGCACACGATCACGATCGAGGCGACCGGGCAGCCGGAACTCGAGCGCGCAGGGATCGTGGGTGTGGATTGATGCGTTTGATGTGACGCCGTAGATGGGGTCGGTAGGTCGTTGTCGAGGACACCTGACGAAACCGAGTCAGCGCTGGGCGCGTGTCCTCGACAACTGACCTCCGACCCATTACCTGAATCTCGAACAGCTTCGGCCACAGCTTGCCGGTGACGAACAGTCGCCGGCCGGCAGCGTCGTAGGCAATGCCGTTGAGCGACGTCCGCGCCGCCGCGCTGTTCCTCTGGCGATAGCAACCCGCTCAAGATCGATCCAGCCAAGCACCCGTCCAGTCGAGCGGCGATATGCGCGCGATGAAGTTCGTCTGCCAGATGTTCGCGTAGATCTCGCCGTTCACCCATTCGAGTTCGTTCAGATCGCGCACGACGATGCCGGCGTCGGTGACGAGGACGCGGTGGGTTTCAGTCAGCGTCTTCGGATCGAGGAATCGCGAGCGACGCGCTGCCGTCGCTCATGATCAGCTCCGTGGCGTTGTGCGTTAATCCCCATCCCTCGCCGGTGTATTTGAATGTGCGAAGCTGCTTGAACGTGTTGCGGTCGTAGACGAAGCCGACCTGCGATTGCCACGTGAGCTGGACGAATCGTCTGGCCCCACGTCGTGATGCCCTCGCCGAAATAATCCGGCGGCACCGCGCACCTGCTGGAGCACCTTTCCAGTCGCCAGCTCCACTTTCCGCAGCGTGGACTGGCCGTTGAGACCGGTCCCTCTCGAACAGCACGCCGTCGCGATATTCGATACCCTGCGTGAATGCGCGCGAATCGTGCGGGTAGACGTGCTTGACGGTGTATCCCGACACGGGAGCCCGCGAACCGACCGGAGGAAGGCGCTGCACCTGATGTGGCTGCGCGGCAAGCGCTGGCAAATGATGCCGCGGCCAAGCCGAGAATCGCGAGCATGCTCTGTCGCGTGCGCACGGATTAATCGTATCCTCAAAGTTACATGTCCTCACGTATCGAAGACCTCTCGTCGGGCCAGCGACGTCCTCGCGCCCGAAATCGCGCGGCGCCGCACGTTTGCGATCATCTCGCACCCCGACGCCGGCAAGACGACGCTGACGGAGAAGCTGCTGCTCTATGCCGGGCGCCATCGAGCTGGCGGGCGCGGTGCGCGGCAGCAAGACGCAGCGGCACGCGGTCTCCGACTGGATGGAGATGGAGCAGCAGCGCGGCATCTCGATCAGCGCGGCGGCGCTCGAGTTCGAGCTCGAGGGCCGCCACGTCACGCTGCTCGACACGCCCGGCCACCAGGACTTCAGCGAGGACACCTACCGCACGCTGCTCGCCGTCGACAGCGTCGTCATGGTGCTCGACGCGGCGAAGGGCGTCGAGCCGCAGACGCTGAAGCTGTTCGAAGTCTGCCGATCGCGCGGCCTGCCGGTGCTGACCTTCATCAACAAGCTGGATCAACCGGCGCGCGATCCGTTCGAGCTGCTCGATCAGATCGAACGCGTGCTCGGCATCTCGGCGGCGCCGATGAACTGGCCGCTCGGCGACGGACCGGACTTCAAGGGCGTCTTCGACCTCGAAGCGAACGCGGTGCTGCTGTATGAACGGCAGGCGCGCGGCCGCAGGACCGCGCCGGTCGTCGTCGCCGGCGCCGACGCGCCGGAGGTCAGGGAGCTGGTTGGCGAACGCCGCCAGCAGGAGCTCATCGACGCGATCGACATCATCACGGGTGCCGGGACGCGCTTCGATCCCGATGCCTATCGCGAGCGCGCGGCAGACGCCGGTCTTCTTCGGCAGCGCGCTTGAACGACTTCGGCGTCGAGCCGTTTCTCCACGCGCTGCTGACGCTCGCGCCGAGCCCCGGACCGCGCGACCGCTGACGTCGGTCCGGTCGAGCCGACCGATCCGAACTTCTCGGGCTTCGTCTTCAAGATCCAGGCGAACATGAACCCGCGCCATCGCGACCGCGTCGCCTTCCTGCGCATCTGCTCGGGCCGGCTCGCCAAGGACATGCCCGTCGTGCAACGCGCCGGCTCGACACGCAGATGCGGCTGTCGCGCGTCTACCGGTTCTTCGGCCGCGACCGCGAGACAGTGCCCGAAGCGTTTCCGGGCGACGTCGTCGGCGTCGTCAATCCCGGCCGCATCGCGATCGGCGACACGCTGTACTGCCGGCAAGCGCGTCCAGTTTCCGCCGATTCCGCAGTTTCCGTCGGAGCAGTTCGCGATGCTGCGACCCGTCGACGTGCGGCACAAGCGCTTCGACGAAGCGATCGCAGCAGCTGGCGGAAGAGGGGCTCATTCAGGTCTTCATGCCGATCTCCGGCGTCCGCAATCCGATCATCGGCGTCATCGGCTCGCTGCAGCTCGATGTCGTCGAAGCGCGAATGTCGTCGGAGTACGGCATCGCATGCACGCTCGATCGACTGCCGCACGTCGCCGCGCGCTGGCCGATCAAACCGCCGGGAGTCGACCTCGTGCTGCCGACGTCAGGTGTGCTGCAGGCCGTCGATCGGCAGGAGCGCGAGGTGCTCGTCTTCGAGTCGGACTGGGTGATGCGCTACACGTTCGAGAAGAACCCGAAGGTCGAGTTCCGCGAAACGATCTAACCGTAACCGGGCATGGCCGATGCTTCTGTCGCATGGATGGCGCGTCTCATCAGGGGCCTCATCATCGTCGCCGCGATCACCGGTGCCGGCGTCGCGTGCGCGAACCTCGGCAACCTTCAGCAAATCATTCAGCCGCCGCGCTTTCGAACAGGCCGCCGGTCAGCCTGCGGAGATTCGACTGCTTGGACCCAGCGCGAATTCGCCCGCTCGGCGGAGCTGGCGTGCGCATCTGGCTCGCCGTCACCAATCCGAATCCGTTTGGGTTCACGCTGAGCACGCTCAACACGACGCTTACGCTCGAAGGCAATCACGCCGCGACCGGTGACTTCCCACTTGGGCTGCCGCTCACCGCTGGTCAGCAGACCATTGTGCCGCTCGACCTTTCGATCAGTTTTGCGGACGTGCCGGGGCTCAGCCGCACGCTCGGCCGTCTCGCGGTCGGAGGTACCGCTGCCTATCAGCTGGACGGCACCATCGGCATCGATGCGGGACGGTTCGGTGCGCCGACCTTCGGCCCGATGCGCCTCACGACCGGCGAGCTGCAGGTCCGTTAGATCGAATCCCGAATCCCGACTCCCGAATCCCGGGATAGAATCCCGGTCCATGAGCCAAGTCACCTTCAAGCGTCCAGACGGAACAGAGGAGTGCCCCGGTTATTACGTCGAGCCCGCCGCCGGGAAGAACGCGCCCGGCCTCGTCGTGATCCAGGAATGGTGGGGCGTCAACGATCACATCAAGAGCGTCGCCGATCGGTATGCGAAGCAGCGGCTTCCGGGTGCTCGTGCCGGATCTGTATCGCGGCAAGGTCGGCCTCGATGCGAAGGAAGCCGAGCACCTGATGACCGGCCTCAACTTCGGAGACGCCGCGGGCCAGGACATTCGGGGCGCGGTGCAGTATCTCGAAGCAGTCGAGCGCGAAGGTCGGCGTCAGCGGCTACTGCATGGGTGGGGCGCTGACGATTCTCGCCGCGGTATTCGTCCCCGAAGTCGATGCCGCCGTTGCATGGTACGGCTTCCCGCCGCTCGAATACGTGGACGCGTCGAAGATCAAGGCGCCGCTGATGGGGCATTTCGCCATTCACGACGGTTTCTTCAAGATCGAGCAGGTCGATCAGCTCGAGGCGAAATTGAAGGCGGCAGGCGTGAAGTACACCTTCTACCGGTATGACGCGGGCCACGCGTTCGCGAGCGACGACCCAATCATTCACACCGTCGGCCTCAAAAGGATGCGACCGCCGCCGTGCAGGCGTGGATCGCACGCTCGAGTTCTTCGACCAGCAGCTCGGCGCGCCGCAGCCCGCGTGAACCAGCCGCTCTCTTTGCGCGCGCCGTTGCGGACTTTCGCGACGGCACGCGCACACCACGCGCGTTCCTGGAGCAGTGCCTCAAGACGATCGCAACCCGCGATCGCACGATCAAGGCGTTCGTCACCCTGAACGCCGCAGCGGCCGCGCGCAAAGCCGCCGATGCCTCGACCCGCGCGCTACAAGGCCGGCCGGCCCCTCTCCCCTGTTGACGGCTGTCCCGTCGCGGTCAAAGACATCATCGCGACGGCCGACATGCCGACGCAGATGAACTCGCCGATCTACAAGGGCTGGCGTCCCAAGGCCGACGCCGCGTGCGTCGCCGCGCTTGCGGCAAGCGGGCGCCGTCATCGTCGGGAAGACGGTCACGACCGAGTTCGCGATCGGACGCTCTGGACCGACGAGAAATCCGTTCGACACGACGCGAACGCCGGGCGGCTCCTCGAGCGGATCGGCCGCGGCGGTCGCGTGCGGCATGGTGCCTCGCCGCCCTCGGCACGCAGACGCAGGGGTCCGTGCTTCGGCCTGCGGCCTACTGCGGCGTCGTCGGCTTCAAGCCGACGACGGAGCGCTGCACACAGGCGGCATCCATCTGCTGTCGACGACCTCGACCATCTCGGCGTCATCGCGGCAAGCGTCGAGGATGCGTGGCGCGGCGCGGCGCAGATCTCGCTCGGCGCACCGAGCCCTGGCGTTGGATTTCTCAGCGGCGCTGGCGACGCTCCGCCCGCTTCGCACGCAACCGAGAAAACTGATCCGGCTGTTCACGCGCGGTTGGACGGAGACCGACACAGAGACGCGCGTGAGCTTCGACGCGTTCGTCGATCGCGTCAAGGCGCGCGGGATCGACGTCGACATCTCGAGACGACGACCACGAGGTGGCGGGAGCTCGAGCACCAATTCGAGAAGGAGCTCGATGGCCACGTCGATCTGATCGCCTACGAGATGCGGTGGCCCTTCGAGGACTATCTCGCGCCGGTACGGTGCGCGCATGGTGGGCGCCCGTATCCGGCGAGCTTCTCGACCGCGCGGGAGGTGTTACTCCCGGTGACTATGAGGCCCTTCTTGCGACGCGCCATCGGCTGCAGCGCGCGCGCCGCCGCTGTGCTCGCCCGCTGCGACGGCTTCATCACGCTCGCCTGCTCGGGACCGGCGCCTCGCGGTCTGCGCGCAGACTGGAAGCCATGCACGTTTCCGTCTTACGCATCGTGGCTCGGCCTGCCGGCGTTTTCGTTGCCGCTGCTCGCGATCCACGGTCTGCCGGTCGGTGTTCAGCTGATCGGGCGCGCCGGCGCCGACTCGACGTTGTGCGCAGATCGCTCAATGGATGATGACGACGGCTCATCGCCGACATAGACGGCCTGCGCCGAAGCGCAGCGAAGGTCTGCCCGCCGAAGCGCAGCGAAGGCGGGCTACAATGGACGCTGAAACGGAGGTGCGGGATGAAGAAAGTCGCCACGCTCGTTGCCGTGTTCATGGTGTCGGCGCTGCCGGCGTTCGCGCATCACGGCTGGGGCGGCAACGAAGACAAGCTGTCGGATGTCACCGGCACGGTGACGACCGGCGTCAGCCTCGCGGGACCGCACGCGACGATGAGATCAAGGATGCCCAGGGACACATCTGGGACGTCACGATGGCGCCGCCGAACCGCACGCAGCAGGCCAGGCGTGACTGAAAAACTGATTCCAGTCGGCGCGACCGTGACGGTGCACGGTCACCGCAACAAGAGTCAGAACACCTACGAGATCAAGGTCACCAAGCTGACCTACAACGGCAAGCTCTACGACGTATATCCAGGGATGGATTAGCCGCAACTCTCAACGCCCGATTCCCAACTCCCAAGACGAGTCGTTGCGAAACAATTCTCCTTGGGAGTTGGAAGTTGGGAGGTTGGGAGTTCGTAGATGCGCCAGCTTCTGATTTGGATCGAAGGCACCGGCCTCGGGCACTTCATGCGCGAGTCCGGTCCCTGGACCTACGCGGTCGTCAACACCGCGCACATTCTCGGCGTTGCCTCCCTCTTCGGCTCCACTCCTCGTGCTCGATCTCCGGCTGCTCGGCGTCTGGACGCCGTGTGCGCCTCGTCAGATCTCGCGTCGATGCCGTCTCGCCGGTCGCCATGACCAGGGTTCGCGATCGCCGGCGACGACGGGCGCGGCCATGCTCGCGACGAAGGCGACCGCCTACCTCGACAATCCGTTCCTGCTGATCAAGTTCCCGGCGATCGCGCTGGGGCTCATCAACGTCGGCGCGCTGAACCTGACGCGCGCGTGGAAAGAGATGGGAAGCCGCGAGCTGTCGCCTCGCGAAGCGGCGGCAGCTCGCGGTCTTCGGCGGGTTGTCGCTCGCCTGCTGGCTCACGGCGATCACGTGCGGACGCATGATCGCGTTCTGGTAATTACCGCCGATCCTCGCAGAAATCTTCCTGCAGCTCCGCGCTCGAACGCTGGTAATAACGGGTAGATGTACGGCTTCGCCAACGTCTTCGCATCGTCGGCAGTGACCCGGTATCGAGATACTTGCCGCCAGCAACCGGCCGGAACCGCTCGACCAGGTGGAGCGCGTCGCTGTGGGGCGCCCCCGCGTCGTTGAGCCACGTCGCGTCGTTGAAGCGGGTCGTATCGACGACGAGCGTGTCGCCCTCGAAGCGGCCGATGGAGTCACCGAGATACGTCGGTTCGCCCTTCGTCGAGTGTTCGGTGCGTCGAGATAGATTTCGCGCTTGTTGCCGAGTGCGATTCGCTCGAACATCAGCGTGACGCGATTCTCGGTCGTCAACACTTCGAACCGGTTGTCGTTCCGCGCCATCATGCGGAACGGGCCGACGACCATGCAGTGCCTCGCCGGATCGAAATCGAGGTTCCGCGATTTCGCGGTCTGCCGCGCCGACGCGACGAGCGCGACGTGTCCGAGAGCGCGCCGCTCGCCTTCAACCCTCCGGGAGCACGGTACTCGGCGTCACAGGCTCATAGATGCCGGCGAGATTACGAAGCTTTGCGGCGTCGGATCGCGGACTCGCAAGCGGTCGGCGCGGCGCGCCGCGAGGGTTTGGCTGTCCCGGCGGCTGGTGCGGGCCCCGGCCGGCAGCGATTCGTCGGCGTACTTCGCCATGAATGCCGTGAACCGCGCGTCGTGTTCGGCGAGCAGTTTGTCGCGGCGCTGTGCCCACGAGATCGTCTTCGGGCGCGTTCTCGTTGCACACGCTCTTCGCCGCCTTCGGTTGGCTCCGCCACTTTCCGGTAATAGCGCGTGAGGTATATGGCGCCTTGAGCGCCAGTCGATCGTCGACGAAGACGCGCACCTGGATGAACTGGCCGTTGCCGATACAGGCGATACCGTTCCACGACGTGCAGTTCCTCGGAGTGCACCCAGCGATCGGAGCTGAGCCACGACTTCGCAGTTGAAGCCGACGACGTCGACGATGAACGTGTCGTCGCCTTCGAAATGTCCGCGGGCATCGCCGTTGAAGGTCAACGCGACACGTTCGCGCGGATGCGCACGAGTTCAAATAAATCCGAGCGAGCCCGTCGCTCATCGACGGACTGACCACACCTGATACAGCTTGTTCCCAGGCGCTTCGACCAGGCGGAAGTTGCCGCGCGCCGGTGCCATGTCCCTGGCGGAAGATCCCATCGAGCTTGCAGACCTGGCCGGTATCGTCGGTGTTCCACTTCGATCGCGTCGTGCTCGGCGAGCGCCCACGGGGTGACGAAGTCGGCGAGCTTCTTGTCGATGACTTCTGCACGGCAGTTCGGTCGCCGGTGCACCAAGCGGCGGTGGTCCGGGGTTGAGTCCCAGGCTGGCCCACGTTCCGAGAAAAGCAGGCGGGATCTTCGTCTGGGCGCCAGCGCCGGGCGGCGCGAATGCCACAGCGGAAAGGAGCAGCCACAAGCAGCGAAGGTCCGGCTGACGCCGGACCCCACACAGTGCTTGCCGAATGCGGACACGGCTTACTCCGGTTTGAATGAGAAGGTCTTTCCGTCGGTGAGCGTGACGCTCAGCAACAGCAGCTCGGGCTGACCATCGCGCCGCGGACGGCCCTCGAAGGTCACCTTGTCGCCCGCTTTCGACACCGCCTTGCCCCACCCCTTCGCCTCGAGCTGCCGCGGCGATGGGCCTTCGACCGTCCACTCCTGCGCCGCGCTCGGTGCTGCCGGCCTTCTTGCCTTGCAATGACAAACAGCGTGTGCGGGTTGGCCCAGCTCGCCTTGGTCAGCGTCCCCTCGATCGAGATGGTCAGCTCTGGCTCGAACTGCGACTGCGGAATGATGCGCGAGCAGCCTGGCGGTGGTCCCGACGGCGACCAGCGCGGCGATCGCGCACAGGAGAACTGAGTTGCGTCCGAATCAACTTCATGGCCGTTGTCCTCTCCTCTCGAGCTTAGAACAGATACTTCAGCGCGAACTGCAGGATGCGCGGGTCGCCGGCCGTCGTGATTCTGCCGAACAGCGTGTTGGTAAACGTCGTGTTCGGCGCCCCGACCGCGCCGAAGCCATTGATCTGCCTGCGCCACGCCGGGGCCGACGTGATTGAACAGGTTGAACGCCTCGAGGCGCGCCTCGAACTGGCGGCTTCCCGACACCGCGAACCTGCGGGTGAGCGCGGTATCCACTCTCCAGGTGCCCGGCGCTCTCAATGCGTTACGTCCAAGATTGCCATAGGTTCCGGGCGCCGGCGAGCGAGAACGACCGACGTGTCGAAATAGCGGTCGTTCGTCGGGTTCGACACCGTCCAATCGCCGCTGACGTTCGGCCGCTGGTTCTGGGCGCCGGTCAGCGCCTGGTCGCGCCCGATCGTCACGTTCAACGGACCTCCGCTCAGCGCCTGGAAGAGCGCCGATGCCTGCCATCCGCCGGCCCACATGTTCATCGAGCGCGACGAAAGGTCGGCGTGCTGACCACGAGCGTCGTGTTCACCACGTGACGACGGTCCCCGGCGCACGGACCCCAGTCCGCATGCGGATCGCCGGGGTGCGAATAGAGCGGATCGAGGAACTGTTGCGGGTCGCCGTCGTTCATGCACTTCGACAGCGTGTAGTTCGAGTTGACGCTGTAGTTGTTGCTGATGCGCTTCTGCAGCGCGAGCAGCAAGCCGTTGTATTGCGCCCGGCCATCCTGATTGAGCTGCGTTACCGAAGCGAAGTATTGACCCTCGGTCTGGGTTCTGCAGGAAGAGCACGCGCCGCTGATTGAGATTTCCCGCTGTCGCATCGGCTGTATAGACGCCTGGATTGATCTCGATGCCGTTCCAGAGGTGCGACGTGCGGTTGCCGAAGTAGCTGGCGGTCACCGACCAGTTCTCGCCGCACTGCTTCTGGAAGCTGACGTTGTAATGCTGCGTCATCGGCGGCGTCGCCTTGGCCGTCTGCGTCCAGTACGTGCCCGCCAGCGGAAACGTCGCGTTCTCTGTCGACGGGCAGCGGGAACGGATTGCCGCCAGGATAGGTCGCGAACGGATCGGACAGCGAGACGTTGTTCAGCGTGATGAGCGAACCCCAGGGCGGCACGCTGGCGCTGCAATGTGATGGAACATCGCCGGCTGATCGTAGACCACCGAATAGCCGCCGCGAATCACCTCGCGTCCCGCGCCGCGCGGATCGTAGACGACGCCGAGACGCGGACCGAGCTCTTCATGTTGCCGTTGCTCGATGCGTGTCCCGGATACCCGTCGTCACCCGGGAAGATCAGTCCGGCCGGCGCATTGACGTATACCTTTGCTGCTGGAGGTTCTGCGCGAAGCGCGCCGGGTCGAAGATCAACACGCTGGTTGTCGTCATTCGACGGGGAATACGGCTCCCAGCGCAGCCCGTAGTTGATGGTCAGCTTCGAGCTCGCCTTCCACGCATCCTGCACGTAGGTCGCGACGACACTGGTCGCGCTCGTTGAGGTGGACGTCGGCACCCTGCTGGATTTGCCCGACGCGTCCCGACCACATGAAGTCCGCGAGTGACAGACCCGTGCACGCTGCCGTCGAACGAGAACTGCCCGTTGGAATACTGCGTGTTGAAGACATGCATCACTCTGGTGCAGGTAATCCAGGCCGAATGTGATCTGATGCGCCCCGCGCACCATGTCGAAATCATCAGCGAACTCGTACATCGTGTAGTCGTAGCTCGCGTTGTTGTTGCCGCCGCCGCCGAGACTGAACGCGTTGCGTGACGCCCAGGTTCGGTGAAGGCGCCCGCAAGCGGCGTCGTGTAGACCTTCGCACCGAAGTCGGCGGGCGATTTGAAGATGGACGGCGTGCGGAAGTTGATCGATCGGATGCCGGTGGCGCGGAACGAGTTGATGACCGAGTTGCTGATCGAAAACGTGTCGCCGAACGACCAGGGACCGGCCGCGGTTGTCGACGCCTATCGCTCGGCGTGGTCAGCGCGTTCTTGCCGTCGAAGTAGTTTGGCAAGCTTGTAACGGATGTCCATGTAGCGCCCGTACATCCCATGCTTCGCGCTCTTCTGGTAGTCCACGCGTCCGACGAACTGGTTGTCCGTGCTCGGCGTCGGGTACCCGTCATTGATAGCGGCCGCATGGGTCGGTCGACACGGGAATGTATTGCAGATACTTCAGCGCGGTTGGATCGAACTGCGACGGGCTTACCTGGTTGTTGACAAACGGCGCGCGCAGCGCGATCTGCCGGCCGGTGTTGCACGCGGGCGAGGCGAGCGCTGTGAAGTCGCCGCTCAACATCGCGGCCGTCGGCGTGAACGCCTGCAGCGTGCTCGGCTGCGTGTGGATAACCGTCCCTGGTAGCCGCCAAAGAAGAACAGCCTGTTCCTCGCGATCGGACCGCCCACCGCGCCGCCGAACTGATTGCGCACCAGCCATCGTCCTCGGGCTTGCCTGGTCGCAGGGTCAATCGCGGCAAAGGCATTGGTCGCGTTGAACCGATGGTCGCGGTTGAACTCGAAGACGCTGCCGTGCAGATCGTTCGGTCCCCGACTTGGTCGCACGACGTTGACGATGGCCGATGCATGATGACCGTAGCGCGCCTGCAGCGCGCTGGTCTCGATGCGGAACTCCTGCAGCGCGTCGGGAAGCGGCACCGGCAGGTTGAAATTCGTTCCGGGATCGTTGTGGCTCGCGCCGTCCATGACGTAGACCGTGCTGCCCGGCGATCCGCCCGCCACGGAAATCGGCACCGTCGGGTAATTGCGGCTCGAGGCAAAGCCGCCCGCCGTATTGACCGTGACCCCGGGCGAGAGCAGCAGCAGGTCGGTGACCTGGCGTCCGTTGAGGGGCAGATTCCAGCACGCGCTGGTTGTCAATCAGCTGGCCAACGCCCGTGCTGCGCGTTTCGACCATCGCCGCATTCGCCTGCACGAAATCTGCTCGGACACCGCGCCGAGCGGCGAGGACGACGTTGATGGTCGGCGTCGCGTTGACGGTCAGCACGATACCCGTCTGGACATACGACCGAAAACCCTGAGCGTGGCTTCGAGCCGATACGGACCGACCGGGAGGTTCGGTATCACGTAGCCGCCAGCTTTCGTCTGACACGGCCGTCCGCGTCGAAGCCGGTCGCGGTTTGCGTGACGCGTGACCGTCACGCCCGGAAGCACGCCGCCGGTATCGTCCTTCACCGTGCCGGCAATCTGCGCCGTGGACCCCGCCTGCGCGGCTGCGAAGGTGGGAATGAGAAGAAGGACTAGAAATGCGGAGAGCAGAGCCGTGGCAATGCGCGTCATCGATGTTCCTCGCGGTGATTCCGTATGGTTTGTGGTCCCCCAGTATCCCCTTCGGGCCGGGGAACCGCAACTCACATGAATCGACGAGGAAGCAACACGAGGACGCAAAATTGTCGCTGAGAGCCGTCAGCTCTGCGTTGGGATTTCGGTTTTGGGATTTGGGATTGGGATTTAATTGGAGAGAGTGGCACGAGGATGGGAAGCAAGTCCGTCGAGGCACAGCAGGACGCCGCTGCCGACCACACGATCGAAGCTGCCGAAGCTCACCGCCGGAGAGAGCGCGCGCCGCGCCGAGCGGGCAACGTCTATCGCTCGCGCGAACACGGGCGCTCGCGGATCTCCAAAGGGCGTGTGCGTCCGCGCATCGCGCCATGCTGGAGCAGGCGATAGTCGATCTCGATCGGCGCCTTGCGGCGCTTGAAAATCCAAGCCTCGAAATCCCAAGTCCCAAATCCCAATAAGTGACCGGAGGAGTGTTGGGATTTGGACCTTGGGATTTGGGATTTGGGATTTATTTGACGGCGTCGAGCCCCGCCTGCACGAACTTCTCGTCATTGGCCGCCGACGATCCGCCCGAGCCAATTCCGCCGATCACCTTGCCGTCCTTGACGATCGGCAGACCGCCCTGCTGAATCGTCAGTTCCCACGCGCCGGCTGCGGGCATCGCGGATCATTGCCGACACTGGCTTGCCGGCCGTCACGTTGTCGCGCACGTCCTGGTCGGCATCCCGAACATCAGGGCCGCGCGCGCCTTCCCTTCCGCGCTGGTCAATGCGCGCGGCGCCGCGCCGTCCATTCGTTCGAAGAACACGAGATCGCCGTTCGCGATCGACCTGACGCGCGAAGCCGTTGTGCGCGTTGGCGGCGACGGCGGCGCCGCCTCCGCTGCCACCACCATTTTTCGCTGGCCATGGCGAGATCGATGTTCTGCGGCGGCGCCGGCGGAGGCCCACCCGCGCGCGGCCCCTGCGCACCGCCCACCCTGCTGCGCCACGACGTAGCCGCCAACCGCGAGAAGCGCCACCAACGTGAATCCAACGACGCGCTGCGTTTCATTTCAACCTCTCCTGGAATTAGGTTTTGGAACTTGGGATTGGGACTTGGGATTTCTGATTATTCCGCGCCGACGATCAGATCCGCGAGGCAGGCCGCGTCGATCGAGACCGCTGCGTCTGTCGGTGAACTGTTCGAGCGTGAAGCCGTCGGCGACGAGCTCGCGTTCGATTTGTGACTCGCGTTCCGCGCACGCGATGCTGTCCTGGAATTCCTGCGTCGCCTGGCTGTTGCCGGGCCCGATAGATGAGCAGGCGCGCGCGCGCGCTCGGCGTCGACGCGCGAATCACGCGCACCGACTCCGATCCACGGACGAACAACCAGATCGTCTCGACAAGTCCGGTCATGAATTCGACAGGAGTACGGCCCTGCTGGCCGGGTGAGTGTATCCGAGCCGCCGCGAGGGGCAACGCGGCCGCCCTTGACTGACCGCGTGACAGGCGTATGCTCGCAGCCAGGAGGCCGTATGAAGGATCTGCATGCGCCGTCGCGAGTGACGTCGAGGGAATCCGACCGAGCTGGTTTCTTTCGACGGGGCGGCACTGCTCTGGATCGACGCCATCCTGCTCGTGCCGGCGATTTTCGGGCTGATGTTCCTGCCGACCATCGCTCGAGCGCTCGCGCTGAGCGTCATCGTCGCGCTGCTCGTCACTTAGCATTACTCTTATTCGTGGGCGCGCGTGCATCCGGCGAGCGCCGGTGCCCATCTGCTCGACGCGCTGCACATCGGCCCGACGCCGCTGCGTCGCGTGTAGAGATTGCGTCGCTGGCGGATCGGCCGAATCCTGAATCCCTGTAAATGCTAGAGTAGGCGCCGCAAAGGAGCCTGCTCATGCGTGTCGCCGCCGGCGTGTCTCGTCGCGCTGTTTCTCTCTCGTCCTCCGCTTCCGCCCAGACCAGCTACCCGGCGCTCGAACAGGAGCCCGCGTGCCAGACGCTGATGCCCGCGGCTGCCGGAGGTCCGCTCCCGCGCAATCCGGACGTCGTCGTCCTGCGCTTCCTCGGCGTGTCGAATTATGAGCTCGCGTATCGCGACAACGTGATCCTGCTCGACGCGGCGGTGGACAAGCTGTCGTGGTGGGCGCCGAACAACATCACGACCGACGAGATGATCAAGCACGTCAACGCGATCCCTGATCGGTCACGCGCATGGCGAGCACCTCTGGGACGCGCCGTTCATCGGCGAGAAGACCGGCGCGCTCGTGGTCGGCGATCCGATCTCGATGCGCTGGATTCGCGGGACCGGGCGCGTCGGCGACAAGAAGATGGCTGTCGTGAAAGGGCTTGGCGGCGAGACCTTCAAGTTCAACGGCTTCACCGTCGAGGCCGTGCAGGGTCATCCACAACATCGTGCCCGATGAATACATGCGGAAGGATCGCGCGGCAGCCGAAGCGGTCGGCGCGCTCAAGGGCGGATTGACACCCGAACAGCAGGCGCACGATCGACGGCTCGGCGGCATGGTGCCGCTCGATGCGCGAGGAGCGCGAGAAGCTGGATCACCGAGGGGACGATCGCCTACTTCTTCACCTTCGACAACGGCTTCAAAGCCTTCTACACCGACAGCGCCGGCCCGACGACGGAGGCCGAGAAGAAGATCATGCAGGGCAAGGGCGGCATCGACCTGGGATTCATCCCGTATTACGGCGGCGAGCTCGCGATTCCGATCACGATGGAATACATCCGGCTGTTCAAGCCGGCCGTGATGCTGCCGACGCATCACGACGGCCATCGCAACCGGATGCTCGACATGCCGATGGGGCCGCTGAACCTGGCCATCCGCGACGAGTTCCCGAAGTCGAAGGCGATTGCGCCGCTTCTGCGGACGCCCGTGTGCATCAACACGGCGACCAAAGAGCTGTATCTGGGGAATTGAGCATGAGCAACTCCCAACTCCCAACCTCCAACTCCCAAGGCACGCGCTTCGCGACGCTTGCCGGCGGTGGTCGCTATCGTTCTCGCCGCGTTTGCAGCGATCTTCACTGTCGGCGCAGGGCGCGAAGGCGGCGATGCAGCAGGATCCCGCGTGCCAGAGCCTGACGCCGGTGTCAGCAGGGCGGACCCGCGCCGAAGGATCCCGAGACCGTGGTCGTCCGATGGCTGGCGTGGACCAATTACGAAGTCGCCTATCGCGGCAACGTGTTTCTGCTCGACGCGTACTACGATCGCGGGCCGCGGATGCATCCGCTCGGCATGGCGCCGACCGACATCAAGAAGGCGAACGCGATCTTCATCGGCCATGCGCACTTCGATCACATGTCGGATGCGGCAACCGTCGCGAAGCAGACCGGAGCGCCGGTGATCGGCGCGTCGTTCGCGAGCGAGGTCCTGACGAAGGGCGGCGTGCCCGCGAAGCAGTTCAAGGCGGTCAAGGGCGGCGAGGTCATGCAGTATCCAGGCGTGACGCGTCGAGGCCGCGCTCGGCCATCACAACGTGATCGCGACGACCGTGCCGGAGGGTTCCTGGAGAAGCAGGCCGCGGCGCTCGAGGCCGCGTCGCTGCAGAAGCCGCTCACCGACGCCGAGAAGCAGCAGCTCGACGCCATCCGCGCGCGCGGCAGCCGCGATCCGAAGATCTCGGATCAGGGTGTGATCAACTACCTCTTCACCTTCGGCAACGGCTTCCATCTGCTCTTCGCGGACAGCCCGGGGCCGATCACCGACGGCCAGCGCGCGATTGCGCAGAAGGCGCCCACCGTCGACGTCGCGATGTTTCCGTATTTCGACTTCGAGGCAGGGATTCCGCCGCTGCTCGATCTCGTGAAGACGTTCAAGCCGTCCACCGTCTTCCTCGGCCATCACGACGCCGAGGGGACGATGAAGTGGGCGTCGAACTACCCGGCCGCACTCGCGATTCGCGACGTGAACCCGAAGACGCGGACGATGGATGTCATCTACCGAACGCCCGTCTGCTTCAATACCGCGTCGAAGGAGATGGTTATCGGCTGGTAGCGTCGGAAGCTGAAACCCTTCCTTGAGCACCCACGCTTTTGCCGCGAGGAACAACGCGATCATCTGCTGGTGATCGTCGGGATCGACGATGATCACCAGCGAGTCGCTGTCGGTGCCGCGCGTGTGGCGGACGGCTTCCTTCGATCGCATCCTCGAATTCAGCGGCTTCATCCAGTACGGGAGTTTCTTCTTCTCGTCGACTCGCGCGATCAGACGAGTGCGCCTCGCCGGCGGGATCCGCAAGCGCCACTTTGCAGTAGCAGTCGCCGACATTGCGCCCCGCCTGATCCGCTCGAACATCATGGCGCGGCGCTCCATGCCGTTCCACACTTTGACGGCCGGCACGGATGACGGCCGAACCTCGATCGAGCTTCCCTTCTTCTTCGGGACGCGCATGAGGAACTCCCATTCATTGCGTTGCGCGTAATTGCCGTCCGTGACGCCGTAGACGTATTCCGTGCCGCGAACGAGCGGCTCTTCGCGAATCTTCCATCGCGCTGGACGATCGGATTTCAGCTCGATATTCACGCGGTCGAGTCGATAGCGTCCCTGCGGCATGGATAGCCTCCGAAGGATCTATCGAACGGGATCGCAGTCTATCGACCTGCTGACAGCGTCAACCGCCCGCCTTGCGCGCACCGGCCCGTCCTGCGCGCTGCGTGCCGCCTGACAGTGCCGACACCGCCCGACGACCTTGCCGCCCATCATGATCGGCAGCCCGCCGTCGACGGGAACCGCGCCCTTGATCCGCAGCACGCGCACGCCCTTCGCCGCCCGCCGCGAGCATGTCCTGGAACGCCTTGGTCGGCCGCTTGAACCGCGCCGCCGAGCGCGCCTTCGTCTGGCAGACGATCGTGCTGCCGAGCGGCGTGTCGTCCATCTTCTCGAAGTAGACGAGATCGCCGTTCGCATCGACCACGGCCACCGCCATCGTCCAGTTGTTCTTGCGCACTTCGGCCAGCGCGGCGGCGGCAACCTTTTTCGCGTTCTCCAGATTGATTGACGGCCCGTACGACATCTCACTCTCCCTTGATTGACCGATCGATCAGCTCGATCGGGTGAACGATCTTCCAGTCGTATCCGAGCCGCCGGCCGGCGGCGGCGATCTGCAGGATGCATCCCGGATTGCCGGTCGCAATGATATCGGGCTTCAGCGCGGCGATGTTGCGCGCCTTGCGCTCGCCGAGCTGCGCGGCCGGCTCCGGCTGCACGAGATTGTAGATGCCGGCGCTGCCGCAGCAGATCTCCGCTTCGGCGGGCGACAGCAATTCGATGCCCGGAATCGCCGCCAGCAGCGACCGCGGCTGCGCGCGGACGCCCTGCGCGTGCGCGAGGTGACACGCGTCGTGATAGACGACGCGCGCCTTGATCGGATGCCGCTGTCGCGCGCGGCTCGCCGATCTCCACCAGCACTTCCGAGACGTCGCGCACCTTTGCGCTGAACGCGCGGGCGCGCGCCGGCCCACGCCGGATCGTCAGCGAACAGCTCCCCGTAGTCCTTCATCGACGATCCGCACCCGGCGGCGTTGACGACGATGCGATCGACGCCCGACTTCTCGAAGACCTCGATGTTGTGCCGCGCCAAGGTCGCGCGCCTGGTCGATGTTGCCCGCATGGAGCGCCAGCGCGCCGCAGCAGCCCTGCGCGGCCGGCGCTTCAACGCGTGCAGCCCTCCGCGGCCAGAACATCGATGGTTGCCTGGTTGACGCCTGCGAACGCCAGACGCTGAACGCAGCCGGTGAGCGACCGCCGCCGTCAGCCGCGGCTGCTCCTGATGCCGGCGTGTGCTCGGGCGCTCGGGTCATCAGCGAGCCGAGCGATCGGCTGCGGCGCCATCGCGATGAGCGAGCGAATGCGCCGCGGCAGCATGTTGAGTGCGCCGCTGCGTTCGAGCGCGCGGAGCGATCGGTCCAAGAATGACGAGCGGCGCCATGCGCGAGACGAAGGCGCGCGGGGTATGGCAGCAGCGCGAACAGCAGCGATCGGAACAGCCGGTCGCCAAGCGGCCGCGTGTAGTGGCGCTCGATCTGCGCGCGCGTGTGCTCGATGAGCGGACCGTACTGAACGCCTGGATGGGCACGCGGTGACGCACGCCATGCAGCCGAGGCACGCGTCGAAGTGGCTGACGAACGTCGGCGACATCTCCGCGCGCGCCCTCGAGGCCGGCTTTCATGAGATAGACGCGTCCGCGCGGCGTGTCCATCTCCTCGTTCCACAGCACGTATGTCGGACATGACGGCAGGCAGAAGCCGCAATGCACGCACGCGTCGATGAGCGCCATCGACGGCTGGTCCGCGCCGCTGAAACCGCGCCGGCTGGGACTCGGGATTCGGCGGTTCGGGAGTTCGACGCTCACACCGGGCCTCGTCCCGCGTTCAGAATTCCGTGCGGGTCGAGCGCGTGCTTGACGGACGCGCCGAGCGAGCCGGCGTCACCAAGCGGTCCCCAGACATCGAGCTGCTGTTTCAACTGCGCATCCGCCCGCAGGACGACGACGTGGCGGAACACGTCGCTTCGCGATCGCAGACGCTCGACGATGCTCACGCTGCGCGCGGACATCGGCGTCGAACCGAAAGAGTCCCGAGCCGAGCGCGGCGCGTCCAATCAGCTCGACACCCGCGACGGTGCCGCGCAAGTCGTCCGATGAACGCGAGCACTGCGCCGAGCGAGGCAGGCAGCCACGCAGCCTTCACGACCGCTCCAGGCGAGGCCCAGATGGCGCGCGTGTGCGCACGCCAGACGTCAGCTTCTGACGCGGCCGCCACAACCTCGCAACTCGCGTCGCGCAGCCAGCGCGCGTGCCGTCTGGACGTGCGCATTGAGCGCGCCAGGCGTGGATTCGAACTTGAGAAGTAGCTGGTAGGTCCACCTGAAGGCGGACCCCACCGATCCATGCTCGTCGGATGCAGTCCGAACCTCGATTGCCGAGGCTTCGAGCTGACTGCTCGTGATCGCCGCGAGCGCCGCGATCAACGAGTCGGCGCGCGTCGAAGCGTGGCGATGAGCGTGCTCGACGCGCCGGGCAACGGCGTCAGCTTGAACGTCGCGCTCACGATGGCGGCCAGGCTGCCGAACGAGCCGCTGATCAGCTTCCCGAGGTCGTAGCCGGCGACGTTCTTCACGACGTTGCCGCCGGCTTTGATCAACCTGCCATCGGTCAGCGCGAGCCGAATGCCGATGAGCAGGTCGCGGGGCGTGCCGTACCGGTGACGCAGCGGGCCGCTGTCGTTGGTCGCAATCGCGCCGCCGATCGTCGCCTCGTCGAACGCCGATTCGATCGGCAGCCACTGCCCGTGCCTGCGCCAGCGTTCGATTGAGGTCATCGATGCGCGCGCCCGCCTGGACTGTCGCCGTCAGATCGGCGTGCTCGTGCGCGACGAGGGCGCTCAGACGCTTCGTGCTGAGCAGAATGTCGACGGACGAGGGCGTGCGTCCCCAGCCCATCTTCGTGCCGCCGCCGCGGATCACGACAGACGCACGCTGCTTCGACGCGGACGCGAGCGCGGCGGCCAGATCTTCGGCGGACGCCGGCTCGATCGATCTGTCGCGGCGCCACGCCATCGATCGACTCGGTCACGACCATTGCTGGAGACGTCGTTCGAACGATGCTGCGGACGCTCCGTTGTCGCGTCCGCAAGATCGTCTACGAGCAGGCAGGCGTTCCCATAGCTTCATCTGTATGCGCACCCCTAGAAACGTTCGCCTAACCCTGCCTTCTCGATTGGATGCGCGCGATACGGTCCGGGAACTTCGCCGCAGAGCCGCGGCGTCGGAAAGACCTTGCCCGGATTGCACAGTCCCTTCGGATCGAACGCGCGGCGCACGGTCAGCATGACGTCGAGGTCGTCCGCCGAGAACATCTTCGGCATGTATTCGGCCTTGTCGGCGCCGATGCCGTGCTCGCCGGTGAGCGACCCGCCCGCGTCGATGCAGTACGCAGGATTTCGCCGCGCCGACTTCGGCGGCGAGCTCGGACCTGGCCCGGAATCTTCTCGTCGTAGCAGATCAGCGGATGCAGGTTGCCGTCGCCGGCGTGGAAGACGTTGCCGATGCGCAGGCCGCAGCGCGCCTCGAGCTGCACGGATCCGACCGAGCACCTCGGGCAGCTTCGTGCGCGGCACGACGCCGTCCTGCACGTAGTAGTTCGGCGACACGCGGCCCATCGACGGCGAACGCCGCCTTTCCTGCCCTTCCAGATGCGCGCGCGATGCTCTTCGTCCTGCGCGACCTCCACGGTCGTCGCGCCCGCGCGGTCGGCAGATCGCCTCGACCGTCCGCGAACAGCTCGCGCACTTCCGCGACCGGGCCGTCGAGCTCGACGATGAGAATCGCTTCGGCAGGCGGGAAATTCGGATGGACGGCCGCTTCGACGGCGATGAGCGCCAGCGCCGTCCATCATCTCGACCGCCGCCGGGATGATGCCCGCCGCGATGATCTCGGACACGGCGGTGCCCGCGGCGCTGATCGATGTCGTACGCGGCCAGCAGCGTCTGCACGCTCTCGGGTCGTCGCAGGATCCGCACGATCGACCTTCGTGACGACGGCGAGCGTGCCCTCCGATGCCGATCAGCACGCCGAGCAGATCGGGACCGGGCGCGTCGGCAATCGCGGCTGCCGATGCTGCACGAGCTCGCCGTTGGGCAGCACCGCTTCGACGCTCGAGCACGTGATGCACGGTGAAGCCGTATTTCAGGCAGTGCGCGCCGCCGGAGTTCTCGGCGACGTTGCCGCCGATCGAGCAGACCTGCTGACTCGACGGATCGGGCGCGTAGTAGTAGCCGAAGGGCGCGACCTGCCGCGTGATCTCGAGGTTGGTCACGCCCGGCTCCACCGTGACGCGCCGGTTCGGGATGTCGACGTCGAGCACGCGATTGAGCCGCGCGAGACCGATGACGACGCCGCCTGGAATCGGCAGTGCGCCGCCGGAGAGCCCGCTGCCGTGACCGCGCGCGACGAACGGCACGTCATGCCGATGGCACAGCCGCACGACGTCGCCTGCACTTGTTCGGCAGACGAGCGGCAGCACGACGACGGGCGGCGTGCAGCGCAGATGCGGAAGCGCCGTCGCACTCGTATGTCAGCAGCTCGAGCGGCTCGGTGAGCACGGCGCCCGACCCGCAGACGCGCCGCAGCTCGCCGATGAACGAGGGCAGTCGTATCAGCGCGCGCGACGCCGCTTCGGCGGATTGCGAAGACGTCGTAGACGTAATCGTGCGCGCGGAGGGCCAAGCGGGCTCGATCGCGGCTCGGCGCGTCGGCGGCGCGCTCGACGCGGGTCAGCAGGTCGGCGCGCGACTGGCTGAAGATGGCGTCGAGGATCGCGTCGCGATCGGCATCCGCTCTGCTCGATGAGCGAGAGGAGCACGCGCGAGCCGTATGTTGATCCACCGCTGCTGCGGAACCAGCCTGCCGCCGCTGTCGTCGACGACCTGGCGTTTGAGCACCTGCAGCACCAGCTCCGCGTCCGTGTCCTCGTAGTCGGTGCCGAGCTTCTTGAACAGCTCCTTCACCGTTTCGCGCCGCTCGTCGAGCAGCTTCATGAACAGCTCCGGCGTGACGCGCTCGCCCTTCTTCGAGTACCTGCCGTCGGCCGTCAGCTCTGACGCCGTGGAACACGGTGAGATACAGGAAGTGCCAGAAGATCTCGTAGGTCGCGAGGTCGTTCATGAAGCGCAGACCGGTGTCGCGGATCGTAGATCGCGGCGGCGTTGTTGCCCGTGCAGCTGCTGGTACATGAACTCGGTCGCCATGTGCATCGCGTAGCGCATGCCGTCTTCGGTCGTCGGGCCCTGCGGCCGCGCGAGCAGCTGCGTCGCGCGCCTGCGTCGAGAACAGCTTCTCCGACCGTGAGATCCGCCTCCGTCGAGCTCCAGCGGCGCGATCGTGCCGTCCTTCGAGCAGGCCGAGGTCCTCGAGGCGCGCTTCGCTCGTCCGGCTTCAGTCTTGTCGACGACGCGCCTGCAGATCGTCGACGTCGGTGACGAGCGGCTCGCGCCCGGCCGCGACGTAGGCCGGCGCGACGGTCGCGACCCAGCTCTGTCGATACGTGTCGTGCAGCGTGCCGTTGATCGAGAAGAGGCCGGTCAGCCGCTCGCGCAGCTTGTCGAACCAGATGTCGCGCAGCGCCTTGCTGTCGATTCTCAGGCGCGCGCGGGTTCTGCATCTGCGCCGCCATGCCGCCAATCGGCATCGCCGCCGGCCAGCAGCGCGAGCAGCGCGTTGCGCCTCGTGTAGTACGACATCGACGGCTCGGTCATCGTCACCGGTGTTCGGGATTCGGGAATCACCATCGCCGGGTCGTGGCGGAACATGTCCTCGCGGCTGTTGATGTAGTCCCAGCGGCCGACGTTGGGGCCGATCAGGTTCTCGCGCAGCACCCACTGATCGACTTCCTGCTGCAGCGCGAACTCGGCGCGCTCGTTCAGCATCTTGATCTTCAGCGTGCCGCGCGGAACGCCCATGGCCTCTTCGAGCGTCTTCAGCAGCGTGCCGACGAGCCGCGCCTCCTGCCACGTCTCGATCTTCGGCATGTAGTAGTAGATGCCGGAGCCGTTCTTCTTCTGCGACTCGTAGTTGTTCAGCGCGTGGATGACGAGCGCCGGGAATGATCGCCGGCACTTCCTCGCCGTCGACCGAGATCTGCCGATTGCGGAGGTGCAGGCCGGCGACGCGGTGGAAGATCGTCGGCCACTTCTCGTGCGGCAGCCGTCGATGCCTGGTAGCGTCGCGCTTCTTCGTCGGGATGCGCGAACGGCTTGCCGTCCCACTCGTGCGCGAGGATCTGCTCAGGTTCTGCCACGCCTGATACAGCTGGTCCTTGTAGTCGCCGCCGGCGTCCTCCCAGTCCCACATCCACTGACGCACGCGCCGCTGTTGAGCGCGCCCATCGCCATGCCGAGATCGATCGACGGGCCCGGTGCCTTCGAGGCCCGGCGTCGTCGTGTCGCTCGGAATCGGCACCTTCGCGGTCGACGCGCCACGCCTTCGGGCGTCTTGCGGCCGAAGAAGCCGTCGAGCATCCCCTGCCGGATGTCGGCGACCGTCGCGCGATTGCCGTCGGGATCCGGAGACCTGGCGTTGCGGGCTCGAGGAAGTCATTATCGCCCTGGTGACGTGCGCGACGCGGGCGTGCAGCTGGTGCCTCGCCTGCATGAGCGCGGCGAATTCGTCTCGAGTCGCGCGCGTCAGGCGCGCGATCAATTCCTCGGCGTTGACCTTGCGGCCGTCAATCGTCTTGGTGCCGAACAGCTCTGGATATTTCTGGAAGAATATCCGCGCGGACCGATGCGGACGAGGACTCAGACACGTCAACCCTCCTGGCCTTGGTGCAGAAACTACGGATTATATTCGACGCGGCGAGACCGCTTCAGGCGTAGAGGCCGACCTTCAGGTCGGCCTAGCGCACGAGGCCGGCAGGTCGGTCAGAACGTGCACGACGTGCGCGGCTGGGTAGCCCAGCTCCTCCGGCGGGCTCCGCGGCCGCGCGCTGGATCCAGAAGGTCGTCAACCCGGCCGGAGCCAGCGCCATTGACGTCCCAGTTGTTCGAGGACACGAACCCGATGCGCGGCCTTAGGCGTCTTGCAGGTGCGTCGATGCCAGCTCGTAGACGCGCCGGGTTTGGCTTGAACACCTTGACCTCGTCCACGCTGATGACCGCGTCCAGCAGGTCCGCGATGCCCGCGCTTTGTCGTCGCCGCCTGCAGCATCTTCGGCTCGCCGTTCGACAGGCACGGCGAGGTGCAGCCCATCGACTTCAGTTGCTGAAGCCCGGGCTTGACGTCCGGGAACGCCGCCAGCGTCATGTAGGCGTCCATCAGACGTGTCCGCTTGTCTGCGGTCAGGATCCAGCTTCAGCGCGTGCGCCGAGTAGACGAGGCCGTCCTGCGTGACCTGCCAGAAATCCTTGTAGCGATTCATCATGCTGCGCAGCAGCTGTATGCTGCAGCTGCTTGGTGCGCCACATCACCGCCAGCGCCATGCCGTTGCCGGGAAAAGCTGCTCGCCAGCAGCGACGTCACCGAGCATACGTCGAACAAGGTGCCGTAGGCGTCGAAGACGAGCGCCTTGAGCGGACCCGCCGGATTCGGGATTCGGCTTGCCCGACGTAGTCGAGGGGATTGGGGATTCGTCGCATTGCGGATGCGCCTCGCGCGAGGGTCACACCGGCCGCGCCAATGCCCGCGATGGCCTCGAGAAATCTTCGCCGCTCGTAATGATGCATTCGCCGGTTCCTTTACGCCGACGCCATTGTAGGATGAGCGCACCCTGACGGTCCTGAACGAGGAGCGCCTCATGAAACTACGGCTTGCTCGCCGGAGCATTTCTCGGCATTCTTACCAGCGGCCGGTGCAACCGCCGGCGGCGGAAGCTGCGCAATCGTGCGACAGCCTCGTCTCCTGAAACTGCCGGACACGACGATCCCCGCGGCGAGCGCTCGTCGCAGGAGGGTCCGTTTACACCGCCCGCGCCGCCGGTCGCAGGCGCTCGTGCTGGCGCTCCGCTGCCGGTTCCATCGTTCTGCCGTGTGCAGCTCACCGTTCGTCCGCAGATCACGATCGCAGTCGTGGATGCCCGCAACAGGCTGGAACCGGAAATTCGAAGGCGTCGGCGGCGGTGGGTTCGCTGGCGTCATTTCGTATCCCGCACTCGCGACCGCGCTGCGAGCGGGCTGACGCCACTGGCAAGCACGGATACGGGGCATACGGGCACCGAGTGGGCAGTTCGCGCTCGGGACAGCCCGGAACTGGTCGTCGACTTTCGGATATCGCGCGATTCACGAGATGACCGTCAAGGCGGCAAACTGATCACCGAGGCGTTCTACGGCATGAAGTCGCGTGAGTCATGGCTCGTAGGGTGTTCCACCGGTGGACGCCAGGGCCTCGCGGAAGCGCAGAGATATCCCGACGACTACAACGGAATCGTCTCCGGCGCTCCCGCGATTGACTGGCAACGCCTGCTGTTGAGCGGGCGGTGGAACAGCGAGGCAACGCTGAAGGACCCGGACAGCTACATTCCGCCCTCTAAACTCCTCGCCATCAACAACGCGACGATCGCCGCCTGCGACGCGATCGACGGCGTGAAAGACGGTCTTGTCGCGGACGGCCGGCAATGCAAGTTCGATCCAGTGGCGATTGCCTGTCAGAACGGCGATTCGCCGAATTGCCTCACGGCAAAACAGACCGATGCTCTGAAAAAGATCTACGCTGGGTCGCGCGACGCCGACGGACGGCAGATTTATCCCGGCCTGCTTCCGGGCGTCGAGCGTGGCTGGGGAGCCTTTACAACCGGCCAGGAGCGCGAACGCTCCCTCGACCACTTCTTCAGCAGCGGGTACATGAAATATTTCGTTTATCAGGACGCGAACTGGGATCCGATGACCTTCGATTTCGCGAAGGACCTGGCGACGGTCGACGAAGGATCAGAAGAACCGCGCATGGCGCTCGAGACGATGAATTCCGATCTCAAGCCGTTTCGTGATCGCGGCGGAAAGTTAATCCTCTATCACGGGTGGGGAGACGATGCGATCTCTCCGCTCAACACGATCAACTACTACAAGATGGTGGTCGACAAGACGACCGGCGGGCCGAAGGCGGCGGATGCGTGGGCCCCGAGGATGCGAAGTTCAATCAGGCGGCGCAGAAGACCGGCGAGTTCATGCGGCTCTTCAGTGGTGCCGGGCATGAATCACTGCGGCGGCGGACCGGGGCCGAACACATTCGACGCGGTGACGGCACTGTCGAACTGGGTGGAGAAGAAGCAGGCTCCGGACGTGCTGATGGGATCGCACGTGACGAACGGCACGACTGGATCTCACTCGTCCGCTCTGTCCGTATCCCCAGGTGGCGAAGTATTCAGGTCAGGGCGACGTGACAGCGACGCCGCGAATTTCAGATGCAGTAACTACGAGCTCGATCTCTGCGTCTCGGCAGTCCCTGTGGCTCGGTCGTCACCTTCGACCGGAACTCAGTTGAATCTGCACGTACTCGAAATCGATCGGCTGGTGTGGATGCCGCGGCGCGGCGGCGCGATCCAGTTCGCGAACTTGCCGGGCTCGACGACGCGCCCGTGCATCATGGCCTGGACGAAGGTGTAGTCGCTCGGCGCCCGGCAGCCACTCGTCGCGCCGGGCGTTCCACTGCTCTGAGTCAGCACCTCGCCGTCCGGGCTGATGTGATGGCCGGCGAAGTTCCCGATCTCGCGGTGGAAGCCTTTGTGCGGCAACTCGAGGCGGAACTCGACGCCGCTCTTCTCGATCACCTTGTTCCACCGATCGACGCCGGCCTGCACCTCGCCGATGTAGTCGTCGCGCAAGCCGCTCGTTGAGCGCGTTCAGCGCCGGAATCTCTTCGTCGATCACGCGGCCGCCTGACAACCGTCCCGACCTTGTAGGTCGCATCGCTGAGCAGATGGTCGTCCGCGATCCGCGTCTTCCTCGTAGCGTCCCTTCAGTCCCGTCGTGTAGTAGCTCGCGGCATTCGACGACACGTCGCCGCCGAACAGATCGAGCGTCACGCTGTAATGGAAATTCAGATACCGCTGGATCGTCTGCAGGTCGATGACGCCAAGCGACGCGCACCTGGTCGGGGTTCTCGAGCTTGATGCTCGGCCATCACCTCCGCCGTCCGCTGGACGATGCGGCCGACGCCGGTCTCGCCGACGAACATGTGGTGCGCTTCCTCGGTCAGCATGAAGCGGCACGTCCGCGCCAGCGGATCGAACCCGGATTCGGCGAGCGACGAGAGCTGGAACTTGCCGTCGCGATCGGTGAAGAACGTGAACATGTAGAACGCGAGCCAGTCGGGCGTCGGCTCGTTGAACGCGCCGAGGATGCGCGGGTTGTCCGACGTCGCCCGAGCGGCGCTCGAGCAGCGCCTCCGCCTCCTCGCGGCCGTCGCGGCCGAAGTAGCGGTGCAGCAGATAGACCATCGCCCAGAGGTGACGGCCTTCCTCGACGTTGACCTGGTAGATGTTGCGCAGGTCGTAGAGCGACGGCGCGCACATGCCGAGCATCTTCTGCTGCTCGACCGACGCCGGCTCGGTGTCGCCCTGCGTGACGATGATGCGGCGGAGCATCGAGCGGTACTCGCCCGGCACGTCCTGCCACGCGGGCTGTCCCTTGTTGGCGCCGAAGTTCACCTCGCGTCCCTGCGTCGGCGGCGCGAGGAAGATGCCCCAGCGGTAGTCGCGGCATCTTCACGTAGTCGAACTGCGCCCACCCTTCGGGATCGACGCTGATCGCGGTCCGCAGGTAGACGTCGTAGTTGTGGCTCTCGTTCGGCCCCATGTCGTACCACCAGCCCATGTACGCAGGCTGCCAGTGCTCGAGCGCGCGCTGCAGCACGCGGTCGCGTCCCGAGATCGACGTTGTTGGGAATCTTGTCGATGTAGTCGATGTTGGTCATGGTCATGCCTAAGCCGATCGAGGTCGGCTCTAGTTGTCACGGATCGAAGTCGACTTCAGTCGCTCACGCGTCCCAGTCGAATTTCGGCTGCGCGCCGCTGCCATAGACCTTGAGCGCGCCCTTCTCGCCGGTGGCGTTCGGACGGATGAAGATCCAGTTCTGCCACGCGGACAGGCGGCCGAAGATCGCGCGTCGCCTGGGTTCTCGGGCAGCGGAAAGCGCAGGTTGGCTTCCATGCCCGTCAGCGCGTCGGGTGAGAGCGCCACGCGCGACTCGATCGCCTGCCGCACTTCGTCGTCCCAGTCGAGCGCGTCCGGCGCGTCGGTGACGAGGCCGAGCGCGACGGCCTCGGCAGGACTGAACGCGACGCCAATCTCTTCGCGAAGGCGCGTCGATGCAACGCCGCGTCGCCGTAGAAGCGCGCCGCGAGCCGCGACTGATCGTTCACCATCGGCAGCGCGCCGAAGTTCATCGGCGACAGCATGCAGCGATGCTGGCAGGCTCGCCCTCCTCCGGTCTGCAGCATGTAGACGCGGTCGGACGCGAGCGCCAGCTCGAGCAGCGTGCCGGCGAAGCATGAGCCAGGCGTCACGAACGTGAACATCGAGCGCGACGAGACGTCGAGGCGCGCGAAGGTGCGCCGCATCATGCCGAGCACCTCGCGGACGAACCAGTGGTCCTGGTGTTCGAGGATGAATCGATCGATGCGCGACAACGGCGCGCGGGTCGCCCGTCGTCTTGAACAACCACAGCCCGAGCTCGAGCTCGTTGGTCCGCAGCGCTCAGGATGGCGTCGTCCAGCTCGCGCGCCATCTGCAGCGGCCACCAGCTCGCCTCGGCGATCGACCCGTCGATCGGACGCGGCGTCGGAGTCTCGCGTCGACCCGCCAGATTGCTCCGGCGCCCGCACGGTGATCGTCGCCGTGCGCGCCGCGCGATCGAACGCGACGTCGACATAACGATAGTGAATGCCGCTCGTCATCGATCGTGCGCTCGAGCGGCGTCAGCGTCACGCCCTTCGCACCGGCCGGCCGATCGCTCTGTTCCGCCAGCGTGGCGGCGCGCTTCTTCACGAACTCGCCGAACTCCTGCGTCCGCACGATCTCGTCGACGAGCCGCCACTCCTTTGCGCGCGCCCCTTCACGCCGTCGGGCGTCGTGCAGAAGATGTCCGCGTGATCGCGCCGCACCCTTGCGCTTGTCGGTCACGCGCGTGAGCCCGCCAGTCCCAGGCAGCACGCCGAGCAGCGGCACTTCCGGCAGGCTGACCGCGGACGAGCGATCGTCGACGAGCACGATCTCGTCGCACGCGAGCGCCAGCTCGTAGCCGCCGCCCGCGGCGGTGCCGTTGCAGGCGGCGAGAAACTTCAGCCCCGAGTGCGCGGCTCGCGTCCTCGATGCCGTTGCGCGTCTCGTTGGTGAACTTGCAGAAGTTCACCTTCCACGCATGAGCTCGACTGCGCCAGCATGTAGATGTTCGCGCCGGAGCAGAAGACGCGGTTCTTCGCGCTCGTGATGACGACGGCGCCGATCTCGGGATGCTCGAAGCGGATGCGCTGCAGGATGTCGTGCAGCTCGATGTCGACGCCGAGGTCGTAGCGAGTTGAGCTTGAGCTTGTAGCCGGGCCGCAGGCCGCCGTCTTCGGCGACGTCCATCGTGATCGTCGCGACGCGGCCGTCGAACGACGACGCGCCAGTGTTTATAGCGTCGCCGGGTCGACCTGGTAATCGACGAGTTCTCTGGTTTCAATCACGTCACTTCACCTTCGAGCCCCGATCGTCAACGTCGCGCCGCGGCCCTTTCACGCAGTTTATAGCGCTGCAGCTTTCCGGTCGCGGTCTTCGGCAGCTCGGCAATGAACTCCACCCAGCGTGGCCGCTTGTAATCCGCCAGCCTCGTTCGCGACGAATTGCTGCAACTCTGCCGCCAGCTCGGGCGTTCCGCTGATGCCCTGGCGCAAGGACGACGAAGGCGTATGCGGCTTCAGGAGGCCGTCGTGATCGGCGCGTGCGCCGACGCCGCACTCGTGCACCGCCGGATGCTCGATGAGCGCATTCTCGACTTCGACCGGGCTCACCCAGATGCCGCCGACCTTCAACATGTCGTCGGACCGGCCCGCGTACCAGTAGTAGCCATCCGCGTCCTGGTAGTACTTGTCGCCGGTGCGAATCCAGCGGCCTTCGATCGTCGCCTTGGTCTTCTCGTGCTTGTTCCAGTAGCACGCGCACGTCGAGTCGCCGCTGATCAGCAGGTTGCCGATCTCGCCGGCGGGCACATCGCTGTTCTGTTCGTCGACGATGCGCGCTTCGTAGCCGTCGACGATCTGGCCGCTCGAGCCCGGGCCGGATCGCGCCCGGGCGGTTCGAGATGAAGATGTGCAGAATCTCGGTCGAACCGATGCCGTCGAGAATCTCGACGCCGAACCGCTGCTTGAAGCGCTCGAAGAGCGCCGGCGGCAGCGCCTCGCCCGCCGATACCGCGTAGCGGATGCTCGACAGATCGAAATCGTCGCCCGTCGCGCGTGTGCGCCAGCAGCATGCCGTAATTGGTCGGCACCGAGAAGAACAGCGTCGGGCGGTGCCGCTCGATCACGGCGTACACGTTCGACGCCGCCGGCGATCCCGGCCACAGGATCGTGGTCGCGCCAACGCCGAACGGGCAAGTCATCGCGTTGCCGAGACCGTACGCGAAGAACAGCTTCGCCACGCTGAAGCAACGATCCTCCGCGGTCATGCTGGAGAATGCCCTTCGCGTACAGCTCGGTGCACACGACCATGTCGTGGTGCAGGTGGACGCATCCCTTCGGGAAGCCGGTGCTGCCCGACGAATACGAGCCAGAACGCCGGATCGTCCTTGCTCGTCGGCTCGGCCTCGAGCTCTCGGCGACACCTGCCGCGCATCCGCGTCGTCACATCACTCGGCCGTCACGACGATGCGTTCAGATACCGAAGCCGCTCGCGTGGAATCGGCTTCGAGTTGCGGCAGGAGCGCTTCGCTGACGATTGCCACGCGCGCGCGAGAGTCGTTGAGGACGTACTCGTAGTCGGACGGCTTCCAGAGCGTGCTCGTCGGAATCGGCACCGCGCCGATCTTGATCGCGCCGAAGAACGCGTAGATGAATTCGGGGCCGTCGAGGAGAAGGAGCACGACACGCTCTTCGATGCGGACGTCGAAGTCGTCGCGCAGCATGTTGCCGGTGCGATTGACGCGCTCGAGCAGCTGCTGGTAGGTCACGCGCTCGTCGCCGCATTCGATGGCGACCTTCGCGCCGCGCCCTCGTGGACGTTGCGATCCACGAACCACGTTGCGGCGTTGAACGTGTCGGGCAGCCCGCAGCACGGGGATATCGTATCGTGAGCCATGCACGACTTCGTCTCGATTGACGGAACACGACTGGAATATGCGTGGCACGGCCCGCCGCCCGCGCACGCGCCGACATTGGTGTTCCTGCACGAAGGGCTCGGCTCGATCAGCCAGTGGCGGAACTTTCCCGCGGAGCTGTGCTCGCGCCCTCGGATGTGGTGCGCTCGTCTACAACGCGCTGCGGTCACGGCAAATCGGACTCGCTGACCGGTCCGCGTTCGCCTCGGCTTCATGCACGACGAGGCGATGACCGTGCTGCCGCGGCTGCTCGAGGTGTTCGAAATCCGGCGGCCGATCCTCGTCGGCCATAGCGACGGCGCGTCAATCGCGCTGATCCATGCGGGCTCGGGCGCAGGCGATCCGTTCGCGCTGATCCTCGAAGCGCCGCACGTGTTCGTCGAGGACGTCACCGTCGCGCGCATCGCCGAGCTGCGCGATCTCTACCAGCACGAGCGGCCTCCGGACGAAGCTCGCACGCCATCACGGCGCGAACGTCGACACGCTGTTTCGGTACTGGACCGACGTCTGGCTGCGGCCCGAGTTCCGCGCGTGGAATATCGAGGACTACCTGCCCGACGTGAAGTGCCCCGCGCTGATCATCCAGGGCAAGCAGGACGAATACGGAACCGACCGCCAGGTGAACACGCTCGTGGCTGCGCTCGGCGGGCGGTGTGAAGGCATCATGCTCGACCACTGCGGGCACGCTCCGCACGTCGGATCAGCGCGCGACGGTGGAAGGCATCATCGTGCGGTTCGTGCGCGGACTAGAATGAGAGCATGCCCTCGCCCGCGGGGCGCCTGACGCGCGCCCTGCAGCATCGCAACTTCCGACTTTCTTCGGCGGCCAGAGTATTTCCCTCGTCGGCACGTGGATCACGCGCGTCGCGACGAGCTGGCTCGTGTACCGGCTGACCGGGTCGGCGCTGCTGCTCGGCATCGCCGGATTCGCGGGACAGATCCCGACGCTCATCATCACGCCGTTTGCCGGCGTGCTCGTCGATCGGCACGACCGGCGCAGGATTCTGCTGCTGACGCAGGCCGGATCGCTTCTGCAATCCGCCATCCTGGCGATCCTGACATTCACGAGCGTCATCACCGTGAAGCAGATCATCTGGCTGCAGGTCGTGCAAGGCGTGATCAATTCGTTCGACACGCCGGCGCGGCAGGCGTTTGTCAGCGAGATGGTCGAGGATCGACGCGACCTGCCGAACGCGATCGCGCTGAACTCGTCGATGGTGAACGGCAGCGCGCATCATCGGGCCGTCGATCGGCGGACTGCTGATTGCGGGCTTCGGTGAAGGCGTGGTGCTTCACGATCGACGCGATTTCGTATGTCGCGGTCATTGCCTCGATCGTCGCGATGCGCGTGCAGCCGCGCTGTCCGTCACGAGAGCCGGCGAGATGCATCTGCTCGACGAGCTGCATCACGGGTGGAAGTACGTCCTGCACTCGGTGCCGATTCGATCGGCGCTGCTGCTGGTCGCGATCGTCAGCATGGCAGGCACGCCTTACACGGTGCTGATGCCGGCGCATTGCATCAGAGGTGCTTCACGGCGGGCCGAACACGCTCGGCCTCTTGATGACGCGCGACGGGTGTCGGCGCCTTGAGCGGCGCGCTGTATCTCGCGCAGCGTGAGTCGGTCGTCGGCCTCGGCCGCATCATCATGTGCGACGTCGGCCGTCTTTGGCATCGGCCTCGTCGTCTTTTCGATGACCACGGCATTGTGGCTCGGCGTTCCTGGTCCTGGCGGTTGCCGGGTGCGGCTTCATGATTCACCTGGCCGCGACCAACACGATCCTGCAGACCATCGTCGAGGAACGCCTGCGTGGGCGCGTGATGTCGTTCTACACGATGGCGTTTTTCGGAACGGTGCCGATCGGCAGCCTGCTCGGCGGCGTGATGGCTGACCGATACGGCGCAACCACCACGGTGTTTGCGAGCGGACTGGTGTGTCTCGCTGGCAGCGTCTGGTTTGCGTACAAGCTGCCCGCTATCCGCGCGAGGTCGTCCGGCCAATCTACCGCGAGCGCGGCATCATCACCGTGCCGGCCGTCGATACCGGCGGGAAGACGTTGTAAGAACACAAATCCCAAGCCCCAAGTCCCAAGTCCCAGATAGATGGCTACGAAACCGACGGCGTTGATCGTTGGCGCAGGGATCGGCGGTCTCGCCGCGGCGATCGCCCTGCGACGTGCGGGCTGGGCCGTGCGCGTCTTCGAGCGTGCCTCGTCGCCGCGCGAGCTTGGCTTCGCGCTGCTCCTGGCGCCAAATGCGATGCATGCGCTCGCGCGCGCTCGGCCTTGCCGAAACGGCCCGCCGGGGCGGCTTCGTAACGACGAGCGGCGAGATGCGACGTCCCGATGGGACGGTCCTCCGCCGGTTCGAGACCGCAGAGACTCAGAGCCCTGCTCGACGAAGATACGGTCTGCATCCTGCGTCCAGTCCTGCATGGCGCGCTGCTCGATGCCGCCGGCCTTGAATCCGATCGAGCTCGCGGCGGAGGCCATCGGCTTTGCATCCACGGCCGATCGGGTGGAACTGCGGCTCGCCAACGGGAAGACCGCCGCGGGCGACATCCTCATCGGCGCCGATGGTGTCGGCTCACTGATTCGTAGACAGCTGCATCCCGCCGAAGACGCGCCGCGTCCGAGCGGCCTTCTCGCCATCCGCGGCGTCGCGCGCGATGTCGTCCGACATCTGGGCAATTCGAGTGGCGCTCAGCACTTCGGCCGCGGCCTGGAGGCGGGCGTCGTCCGCGCCTCTGAGCACGAGGTACTGCTGGTATCTGTCGATTCGCGCCGATTGGGCCGGCACGTCCCGCGATGCGTTGACGCTCGCCGAACACTGCGCTGCCGAATTTCACGAACCGTTCCGCGCGATCGTCAATGCGACTCGACCCGAGGATCTTCGACTCGACGAGCTGTTCGAGCGCGACCCGATTCAACCGCTGCGGGCATGGGTCCGGTGACGCTGCTCGGCGATGCCGCGCATCCGATGCTTCCCCACGCCGGTCAGGGCGCCGCGCAGGCGCTCGAGGACGCTGTCACCCTTGGTTCAGTGATGAAGGAAAGCGGCCGACGCTCGAGCAATCGCGACGCCGCGCTGCGCCGATACGAGGAGCTGCGCGCACCGCGAACGCGAGCGGTCATCGAGGTTGCGCGCCGGAACGCGCGGATGGGATCCATGACGAGCGCGGCCGGCTGCTGGGTGCGCGATCAAGTCATTCGCTTCATCCCGCAATCGGTCATCACTGAAGTCGCTCGTCGCGTTGGGCAAAGCTCCGAGGTTATCTGTTAGAGTCCCCGCCCTGGTCGCGATAACATCGCCATCGACTCCTGTGAGTACTCTCCACGCCGTCGTCGTCACGGCCTCGGATCGGCCCGGCATGATGTCGGCGGTTACGAAGGTCCTCGCCGATCACAACGCGAACATCCGCTACGTCGACCTGCACTCGGCCGGCGATCGCGCGGACATCTACTTCGAGTTCACCCTCGAGGAGCCGCCGGACACGCTGTTCCAGGACCTGAAGCGCCTGGACGGCGTGCTCGCGCTCGAGGAGATTCCGTCGTTTGCCAAGATCTACGGCAAGCGGATCATCGTCATGGGCGGCGGCGCACAGGTCGGGCCAGGTCGCGCTCGGCGCCATCGCCGAGGCCGATCGCCACAACATCCGCGGCGAGCGCATCTCGGTCGACACCATCCCGCTCGTCGGCGAGCAGGAGCTCGCGGCGGCGTGCGCGCGCGGCGCGCGGCTGCCGCGCGTCAAGCTGCTCGTGCTGGCCGGCTCGCTGATGGGCGGCGCCATCTCGCAGGCCGTCGAGGAAGTGCGGCAGAACGGGCTGCATCGTGATCTCGCTCAACATGGCCGGCAGCGTGCCCGACGCGGCCGACCTGGTCGTCAGCGATCCGATGCAGGCCGGCGTCATGGCCGTGATGGCGATCGCCGACACGGCGAAGTTCGATCTCGTCCGGCAGCAGAAACGCCGCTACTAGCCAGGATTTCGTCCTTCTTCGTCGTCGCGCGCGGATGTTGTTCAGCATGATCGGCTGCGTCGCAAAGTCCTCCAGCTCGATGACGTTGTTGCCGCGCGGACAATCGCGCGTGGCGTAGGACATGCGTGCCCGATCCCATTCCGTTCTGATCGAGATTCATCTGGATCACCGTGAATGGATAGTCGATCGATCGCGGGCCGGTTTGTCGCCTCCCAGAAGCCGATCGGCCGATCGGTCGCGATGACGATGCTCCGCCCGCCTTCGGGCAGCGGCGTCTGTTGCGCGTAACGGAGGTCGTAGCCGATGGAGTCGGGTGTCCGGATGCGTGCCGACCGGCCGCATCTTCTGCAGTTGCTTCAACGAGCTCATCTGGACGCTTCATCAGGGCCGCGATGAGCCGCTCCCGCGATCGGACGAGGGTGACCAGCGGTTGACCGTTGATTTCGACCGTCTGCTGTCCAGTTCCGTATTGCGTGCTCAGCGACACGGCGTTGGAGGTAAACCGTTCGGGCTGTCCGTTCGTTTGCGCCAATGCGAGCGAACAGACCAGTACCATGCGAGGGCTGGCATCACCGATTAATGGACGGAATTTCATGGACGTGAGCTCCTCTCGGTCTCCGTTCATTCACGAAGGGTGCCCGGCGAGCCTCGAGGATGTAGGCGCGCTCATCCGGTCCCAACCACGGCGGGCCACCCGCCGAGGCATTCGGCGCGCAAGTGCTCCGGTGCTGAGGTCGCCGGTATCGCGACGTGACAGCGCGGGTCGCTCGAGAATCCACTTGAGCAGCGCCTGCGGCCAGCGACGTGATGCCGAACGGCGCAAGCGGCGCGAGCGCCGCGCCGGCGACCGCGCGCCCGCAGCAGCGAGCCTTCGCCGAACGGCCGCATCACGATTACGCCGAGCCCCAGGTCGGCAGCCGCCGGCAGAATCGCTTGACTCGATCGCTTCGTTCGACGCGGGTTGTAGGAACCTGGATCGCCTGAACGCGCGGGTCTTTCATCGCCTGCAGGAGATCGCCGAACGCATTCGCGCTGTAATGCGTGAGGCCGACGACACGCACCGCTCCCGCGTCTTTGAGCCGCTGCAGTTGACCGAGCCGCTTGCGCCACGCAACCAGGTTATGGACCTGGTAGATGTCCACGCGCCGCTCAAAGTAGCCGAGGGCGGCGGTCATCTGCTGTTCGGCTTCCGATATCGTTCGACGTCCAGACCTTCGTCGCCACGATCGCCCGGTCGCGACGGCCGGCGAGCGTGCGACCGAGCACGCGCTCAGCCTCGCCGTACATCGGAGACGAGTCGAAGAACGTGGCGCCCATCTCGAACGCCGCGTCGTTCACGAGCGCACCACTCGTCCGCAGCCTTCCCGCGCACGTCGAATGTCTTCCACGTCCCCATCCCGACGACTGGGACCCGCGAAGACCTGTATTGCCAAACGCGCGATGTTCCATCAAGAACGGAGTCGGTGCCTTGTGAGGCCCGCCTTGTTCGTAAGCCGCCGTCAACACGGTCATGGCTCACCGATCTCGAGCAGGAGCGGAGAATGATCAGACGCCTTGGTCACGTCAGGCGTCTTCAGATTTCACACGAACGCACATGCTGCGCGAACGCGCCCGGGACGAATCGCGTAATCCAGCCGGACGTGCGGTTCAGGAGTCGGCAGCGTATATCCAAGATCGGCCGGGTGCAGCCGCCTGAACGAATCGACGTACCCTCGCCGACAGCACTGGTGGCAATCGTCCTCCACCTGATGTGCCCGCCGCTCAGCCAGACGAGCGCGCGCAGGCGCCGCGGCAACATACGGACATCGAAGAGATCGCCCGGGCGCCACGGTGTTGAAGTCGCCAATCAGCACGTGCGGCCCCTTCTCGTGCGCCGATACCGCGCGCAGCAGCGCTCGGAGCTCGCAACAGCCGCCTCCTCTCCGGTCCAGGCCGCGTGCACCGGCGCTGAGGTGCACGCCAAACACGCGCCAGCTGGTCGGTCGACGGAACGATCTCGAGAAACGCATGGCGCGAGATCGCCGGACGGTGCGCGGCGAAGTGCGTGACCGGCTGGCGACTCATGAACGCGAGCGACTTTCCGGCGCGCGCTGACCATTGCTGCATGCCGGTTTCGCGTGCGAGGCACTCAACGACCTCGGGGCGCGTTGCCTCCTCCAACACGACGATGTCGGGGGCGACGGCACGAATGACCGCCGCGAGCGGCTGCTCGCGGCCGGCGCCCCCGCGCCGGATGTTATGCGAAAGGAGTCGAAGCGTCACGCGTGTCCCGAGCGAAGTCGAGAGGCTTTCTCGATGAGCGTCAGGTACGGCTGGTCGAGCAGGCCGCCGCGAAGTTGGATGACGACCTCGCGCGACGCCTGGATGTTGACCGGCCGGCCGGTCATCACCATCAACGCCTCGCGCAGCGGAATCAACGACGGCGCGATATCGGGATCATCGTCCGACAGCGGCCGTGAATGAATGCCGGGAACGAAGAACCCGGATGGCTTGAAGAGCGCAACCGCCTCCTCACCGACCAGCGTCAGGTCGAGGTCGCTCGTCCCCGGACCCTCCGAATCGAACGTCGCGCCGTCCTTCCAGCGATGCCCCGTGACCGCGCTGCCGCGAAGCACGACGCCCGTTCCCTCGGGAATCTCCTCCCGGATCACGCGGCAGAATTGCTCGAGTCGCTCCGGGGTCGCCGCCGAAGGGCGAGACGCAGGACATTGGCGCGTTTCTCCTCGTCGGTGAGGCCGCCCTGGCAATTGTTCTGCGCCTCGGTGGACATCAGCTTGGAATTGTCCCGATCTTTTGTGTAAGCTCAGGCGCAATGACGCTTCATCATCACCGGACCCCTGCATCACCACCAAGGACACCGCCTGCGTTGACGTCTGTCCGGTTGATTGCATTCACCCGCGCAAAGGATGAACCGGAGTTCGAGCAGGCCCCGATGCTCTTCATCCATCCGCGAAGAGTGCATCGACTGCGGCGCCTGTGTCCCGGCTTGTCCCGTGTCCGCGATCTACGACAGCCCCGACGCGACCCCGGCGAGCCAGAAGGAGCTCATCGAGGCCAACGCGGTCTATCGCGCCGGCGACCCGGCGGCCGTTGCCGCGGCGACGACCATCGTCAGCGCCCACGTGTCGGCGCATCCGGAGCTGATCAACATTCCGGCGGCGGAACGCGCGGCGGCGCATCAGAGCTCAGGCCGACCTGAAGGTTCGGCGGCGATGCAGCCGCGCCAGATCGCCGTCGTCTTCGACTGAAGCAGAATGCGTTTTCGCGATCGCGCTACCACGGTCCGCCGCACTTTCAGGCTTTCGTTCCCACCCTATTCGGCGGCCAGTGGGCAGCAGGCAGCGGGCAATCTTGCCATCAACTGTCGGCTGCTAGCTGCGGGCTAGTTGAGCTTTCGACCCGAGAAGCGGTGGTAAGCTCACCTCATGAGCGACGACGACAAGCGCGTGAAAGAACTTGACGATCGGCGAGCGCGGCCGCGCGGCGGTCGTCGCGACAATGATTCGCGCAAGCCATGCGACATGCGGCGTCGTCTCTGGCTTGCGGCCGCGTCGATGATGTTTGTCGGGTGGAAGCGCGTACGACGGATCGTCTGAGTGGATTTCTCCATCCGTCACACGTTCGAGAAAGTCCGGCCAGCCGAGCAATACGTAACTGAACGAAGTACAA
>ERZ1370068.3593-contig-2700_pt1 | contig 67152 bp, 96 predicted proteins | sample MGYA00561227_ERZ1370068 | MGnify/ENA primary metagenome ERZ1370068 (study PRJEB38410, sample SAMEA6850437) | metagenome | study: Metagenomic assessment of the ecological functions of the soil: analysis of the soil microbiota associated with the... | reverse complement strand
TACGTATTGCTTAAGCCCTGCGCTTCAGCCAGCCGAGTTTGATGTACAAAATCACCATGAGCATTTGCCCAACCAAAAGCGGGTACGCAATAGCCGAGTAGGGAGAAAGCACTAATAGCTATTATCAGAAAGCGAATAGGAAGCTTGCGGGAAGCGAGAATTCCTAGCAAAACGCCGATGATTGCAGGAAAAATGATCGCCGGCACCATCAATTGTAGTGTCGCCGGGACGCGGTCCAAAGATAACGGATAAGAACGGGTTGTTTGTAGTAGAAGGAATAACCAAAATCGCCCGTCAGGATATTGCGGACGTATAGCAGCAGTTGAACATGAAGGGGCTTATCGAGACCGTATGCCTTGCTCGCTATTTCTACTTTGTAGGCTTCCGGGCACTGGAAACTCGCCGACCAAGCTTTGAATCGGATCGCCGGGAGCCAGGTGGATTAGGAGCGAAGTTAAAGACAATTACGCATAGAAGCAGGGGCAACGCGTGCAGGAGCCTTCTCAGGATGTAGCTCTCGATCGACATGCTGCTCTCGCCCACACTCAGAATCTCAACGGCAATGAGGAGTGCTGCAGTATTGGAGTGATGGGTTCGGAATTCCTGCCCAACACTCCATCCATTACTCAGTCCCGCGACGCAGCTGCGGGCTAGAGTCGCGATCGAAATCGCTTTCTTTCAGAGGGCGCTCCTTTGGTCCACCAGATTTCATCCAACCTCTCGTAGGTTTCCGTGCTGGTCAAAGCTCCGCGAAATTGGTCACGGATGATGTTGAGTTGCAGCCGATCCGCGACGGGAATGAAGGGGAGATCCTGCATGATGATATCCTGTGCTTCATGATAGGCTTTGATCATCTCTTCCCTCTTTGTGGTTGAGACGGCTAGCTCAAACAGATGGTCGACCTTCTGGGTTACTATAGCGGGTAAAGTTGGTGAAGGGTTGTCCTGTGATGGAAGAAGTAGCGTACAATCTTGCCTACGCCCAGCGCCGGATGTCCCCGGTGGTCAAAGCGCCGAACCAAAGATCGAAATCATATTTCTGGAAAACTTTATTCATCATGACCGAGCGCTCGACCCGCTCCAATTTGACGTCAATGCCCACTGTCTTGAGCTGTTCGCGTATGATCTCCACGGGCCTTTCCGAATTGTCATTGCCCGCTTCGTACGTGAGCCGCAACGGGAACCTCATTCCCAAACCGCTTCTCGGATAACCCGCTTCGTTTAACAGGGCGTTGGCCTTCTGCACATCAAACGGATATTTGGGCACGTTGGGATTGTAGGCCCATGGAATCCCTTGGGGGATAACGCTGTCAATGGTTTTGCCCACGCCACGGTATCCTTTTTCGACGATGAACCGTCTGTCGATGGCGTGGGCGATGGCGAGACGAACTTCTTTCTTCGCTAGAGCAGGATGGTCCTTGAAGTTAAAGGCCACGCCGATGACCGAAGGGACCCAATATCCTTCACGATAACGTTAGGCAACCCTCTTGAGCCGATCGGCCTGTTGATAAGGAAAAGATTGGCTGGCAAAAATGGCATTGACTTCACCGGTTTCAGAAGGCAATCGCCCGGGTCGCGGCGTTGGGGATAATCTTGAAGATCACACTATCCAAAAACGGGCGTCCTTTCTTGAAGTAGTTTTCGTTGCGCACGAGAGTAATGTGACTCCCTTGACCCATTCCTTGAACTTAAACGGCCCAGTGCCGACGGGATTGTTCGTGTTGAGAGGATTCTTAAACACATCCGTTCCCCTCATAAAGATGCTTGGGCATGATGCAACCATCGTGCGCGGTGAGCGCATCCATGAAGGGTGAGTAGGATTTTTTAGGGTGATCTTCACGGTCTGGCTGGTTGGGCGTTTCATGGACTTGACGTTACGATACGCTTCCCGGCCCGCGCGTTGTATTTCCCACACCAGATTCTCCAGGCTGAACTTCACATCCGCTTAGGTGAGGGGAGTCCCGTCATGCCATTTGGCGTTATCACGGAGCAGGAAAGTGTAGACCAACCCGTCGGGCGAGATCTCCCACGACTTGGCGAGATCCGGGTGAAGATTCGACTGCTCGTCTGAGTGGACCAAACCAAGTTGTAGGATACTGGAGGTCACCATCGCGACAATCTGGCTGCTCTCGATCCCGCAGTTCAGGCGTTGAGGGATCCGTAGTGATGGCAAGGATAAGAGTTCCGCCTTTCCTCGGATTGCCTTGAACGGGGCCCGCCCAACTAACCGAATGCATCAAAACGAAAAAGGCAAAGCGCGATTCCAGCGCCGCGAAGCCGGCAGGCGCAGTCTTGATTGCGGGCTCATTTCGACGATTCCTTTCCTTCGAAGATCCACGATTTATTACGACGCTTTTAGACCTCTCCAGTGATCAAGTTCATCAAAGTAGAAACATCGGACAGAGCCTCGAGCTCGATCAACGAGAATCGCTCAACCGCTCAGCCCGATCACGGCTTAAAGCCATAGTCGCGCAATCCATGTACTTCGCATAGATTTCACTTTTTGTTTTGAGCGTGTGCCGCTCCGACACTTCGATTGTATGCATAGCGCCATTTTTAAGTTTAACCGTAATAAGATCGGACGGCTCGGGCTGTCCTGATTTCTCTTCAACGGCACATGCCTTATTTTATTCATCACGTTGCGGACCAGCGGGTCGCTGAATCTTTTCATCGGTAAACTGCTCGACCACGACTTTCCCTCCAGGAGCGCAACTGCCAAGATGAAGGGCATGCTGTTAGCGCCGGCTATTGCTTCTTGGGGATCGGTTCGGCAGAGCGAGCGGACGTGCAAATCGCATTCAATGCTCTCGACATCTTCATGTGTGAATGGGTGCCGGCGTCGTAGTTCTAAGATTCCTTCAATGGGGCGATGGGCCGGCGAACAGGTGGGGTATCGCTTCACGGTGGGTAGCTGTTCCATGTAGAAGTACTTGCCTAGATCCTTGGTCAGAGCATTCCAGTCGCATTCGCCGTCGAGGCAAAGGGCGTTGGCTAGACCTAAAGGCGCTTCCAAAATGTTTTGATCAGCCGTGAAGCCACGTTTTGCCAGCAACACAGCAGCGACTCCATTTCTGGCGGCGTTACCGGTTTGCAGAGCCTTGGCCATGCTGCCAAAGTTGCGCCGCAGTCCGCCGGTCGAAGAGGCGGCAATTCCAAAAGCTGTCGCCATCTGCTTCGGGCCCAAACTCATTACTTTTCCCGCTGCCGCCGCCGCTGCCATAGGTGCCTGTGGTACCGCCCGCAAACCAGCCTCCTGGAAGTCGGACCGCCGCGGTCTCGCCGGCGACCGGCGTCGAGGGCGGCATCCAGGCGAAAGCAGACGTCGCGACCGAGGATATAGGCCTCCAACAACTTTTTCCCGGAAGTTCCAGTTTCTTCGCCGAGTGCCAAGGCCGCCGGCAGCGTGTGCGTGCTGCCATGTAAGTTGTCGTCATAGTCCAAGATGAAAGCCATCGTACCGTTGGCGAGTGCGGCAAGAGAAGCCCGCTTGCTGCAGGTTGGTACCGATGACACCGGCTCGGGGGCGGCCCCGACATCACGGACATAGTCGGTTATGATTTTGGCTGCCGGTTGGAGTGATCCTGCAAGCGTCACACCCAAAGCATCCAGAATAACCAGTTTGGACGTGTCGATTGCTTCCTGGGGATATCCCGCAGCTCTGTCTCCACGACAAATTGGGCAAGGTTCTTTCTGTCGGACCCATTTTCGATCAACTCCGTCTATCGCCACATAGTCAACTTATTGGATAAACGCAAACTCGGACAGCATGCGCGTGTGTGATTCACAATATATTTTCTAGAGACACTGATATATATATTGTAAATTCTTGTCGGCTAAAAGCTCGATCGACGTCTCGGTTTTAGAGAACTAAGGAGGATTCAGGTGAAGAAGAACCTGCGCTGGCGCGAAAGGTGGCTTTGTCGTGCCGCACTCTCGCCAAGCTCGGGCTCTTCAAAGAAACCACTGGCCACGTGGAGCGCGCGTAATGGTAAAGACCAGATGCTGATCCGGAGGCCGCGGGCCGAGAGAAACCGGCCTCCTCTTCACTCAGCCCAGCGACGTCCTGTTGGCTGATTGGAAGGGCAAAGCTCAAGAAAGAAAAGCCGGCCTCTAAACCGCCCAATGAAGCTTGTATTCATGGAAGAGCTCTATAAGGCGAGGCCGGAAGTGGCGTGCGTGGTCCACGCCCACCCGCCTTGGCCGTTGTTCTCTGTAGCATGGGCGGAATCGAGCTCAGACCGATCTATGGCGGCTACGACTCCCAGCAGCATGCGGCTCAGTCTGAAGGGCATTCCGGTCTACCCCAATCACCCTGACACTCAATACTAAGGGATCAGGTTCACGCAATGCAGAAGGTTATGGGCGCGAGCGACGTCTGCATTCTTCGGGGCCATGGATTGATCGTCGCAGGAAGCAGCTGCTCGAGCAGGCGACTATAACGGCGATAAAAGTCGATACGCTGGCCGAGGATGAACCTTCAGGCCGCCTTCAATCGGAAAAGTTCCTACTATCCCCGATGAAGACATCGAGCAATTTCAGTGCGTCGCCCCGGAAGCGGGAAACAGCTCCCTGGAAGGCTTGTGGAGATATTACTGCGAATGGCTTATCAAGGGTTGAGAACCATCGGTAGAGAAACGCGGACAGCTGGAATCTCTCCTAGCTTATTCACTTTAGCCTGTTCTCCCTTGACCCCGTGCGGTCACTTCGAATAAGTTCTAGTCAATTCGGACAAAAATTTTGCGGCGATTGGGTTGACGTCTTCATAGCGTTAATGGGAGGAGAGACCTATGTACGACCTCGTGCTTAAAGGCGGAAGGATCTACGACGGCTCGGCATGCCCAGCTTCAACGGCGATGATGTGGCCGTCGCCGGCGGAGAAATCGTTGAGATCGGACGGATAACCGGCAGCGCAAAGAGCACGTTGAATGTCGGATGGTCTTGGCGCTTGGCGCCTGGTTTTATCGATCCGCACACGCATCTCGATGCTCAATTGTTCTGGGATCCGCTGGGCACCTCTTCCTGCTTTCACGGCGTCACTTCTGTCGTGATCGGCAACTGTGGTTTGAGCTTGGCGCCGGCGAAGCCCGAGGACCGCGAAGCCGTGATCAAAAGTTTCGTTCGCGTCGAGGCGATCAGCCGCCGCGTGCTCGAAGAAGGCTTCAAATGGAAATGGACTTCCACCAAAGAATATCTCGACGTCCTCGGAACGCGCCTCGAGCATCAACGCTGCCGCGCTCGTCGGCCATATCGCGGTGCGCCACTACGTCATGGGCGAGGATGCCGTGGAGCGCGAGGCGACGCCGGAGGAGATCGTGCAGATGCAAGCAGTCTGGTTCGCCAGGGGATGGAGGCCGGCGCCGTAGGCTTTTCCACCAATCAGAATCCCCGTCACATGAGAGAAGATAAAAGCCGGTGGCGAGCCGTCTGGCTTCAAAGGAAGAGCTGGGGTCGCTGCTGGACGTGCTAGGTGAGATGAACGCCGGCGTCGTGCAGTTGAGCGGCGGTGGCGCGGACTCACGCGGGCGCATCAGCTTACGCCGCCGATCTGGCGCGGCGCACCGGACGTCCGGTCCTGTGGCAGAGCATCAGCCATAGCTGGAGCCGTCCCAACCATTGGCAGGAGATGCTAGTTAACACGGAGCGGGTTTTCAAGGAAGAAGGTCTGCCGATTTACGCGATGACGTCAGGCCAAGCCGTTTCAGAATCGCTACACTTTACTCGACGCGCAGTGCTTCGATGAATTCGCGACCTGGAAGGCGGCTATGTTTAACACGGTGGAGGCACGCAAACAAATGTTCGCCGATCCTGATGTGCGAAAAACTGCGCGCGGAAGCGATCGAGGACCGATCCCCGTCGGTTTTTCCCAAGACGGTGGGATGTTATTTTCGTCGATCACGTCAAGCTCTCGAAGAATAAGCCGCTTGAGGGGAAGTCGGTGGAAGAGATTGCCAAGGCGCAGGGAAAAGACGGTCTGGATTGTTTCTTAGACTCTATCGCTTGAAGAAGATCTCGAGACCCGCTTTGTGCATATTAACACCCAAGGAGATCCCGAAGGCGGTGTGTGAAATTCTCAAGCATCCGTCTGTCGTAATCGGCCAGTCCGATGCCGGCGCTCACATGGGCTATGATGCCAGGTTCGGTTACTGTACGGCATTCTTGGGCCGCTGGGTGCGGGACTACGGCATCATGAAGCTGGAAGAGGCGGTTTCGAAGTTGACCTTCCGTGTTGCCTCGCTGTTTGGGCTTAGCGATCGCGGTTTAGTCCGGCCCGGCTTTGCCGCGCGATCTGGCTGATCTTCGATCCGGCAACCATCAACACCTTGAACCCGAATACGTTCAAGATCTTCCGGCCAACGAGACCCGTATGATCCAAACGGGCCGCCGGCGTCTATCATACGCGGTGAACGGGGAAGTCGTCATCGAGAACGGCGCGGCCAACGGGCGCTTACCCAGGGCAGGTACTGCGGCCGACGCGCTGGAAAGACTAGAGTTCAAGGTTCAAAGTTCAATGTTCAAAGTCCGGAAAGAAGCTAACTAAAACCTTGAACCTTGAACATTGAACCTTGAACGAACGAGCTGCACGCTCTCCAGTTCCTCCGCAAGCTCGCGCCCTTGTAGTACTCTTCCGTTAAAATTCCGTCTACGCGGAACTACGGCAGCTCCCTTCAGGAGCCGCCCGGCGCCCTGAACCGGTTGGCGGACGCGGAGCTGTTTTTGCACGTACCAGACCCGCGCGGCGACTGGATGCACCACCGGCACTCCAACATCTTCCCTCCGCCGGCACCACGTCGATAACGCGCCAGGCGCCGGAGCCGAGAAGATAGATGCCCTCAGCGTTCGGATATTTGAGAAACGATCGTTTGAGGTGATGGTAGATCGCTTCACTCGACAGGTTCTTGGCTTCTGCAGGTGAAGTGTCCATACCTTCCATTGCGAGCACCTCGAACCCAGCGTCGGTAAAATAGCGAGTGAACAGATCGTTGAGCTTGTTGTCCCGAAAGTAAGTGCAGCCGACGAATCTCCTGATTCCCAACGCCCGAAGCGCTGCGGGCTTGCGTCATGCCTGAGGTAAAGATGGGCACGTTTGTATTTCTCTTCCCACTCGTCCCACGATTTCTTGTTCGCTCTTATAGCCCCGCACCATAAACGGCGGCCCGCCTTCCGGGTGCAGTGAGGTCGACTCCGATGGCGGCAAGTTCGGCGACGCGCTCGTGGTAGGTCTCCAGCGCGTCAAGATAACCGCGCCTCGGTGTGCTGTTTGATGCCGGCGTAAACGGGAATCACTCCCAACACCCTCGGGGAGCAAACGGATAAACTCAACCAGAGAGCCTGACTCGTAGGTGGGTTTTACGACTCCCACGGTTCCTCGCCAATTTGCCGATGCCATTTTCGATCCTCCTTTGCCGCGCCGCTTGGGCAGCGGGCGATTTTAATCGGTTCAATCCTTGTTTGATTCCATTCAAAGCGATCGGTTGCGCTCTGCCGAGGGTGAGGGAAAGCGCCGGGCCTTACTTATGAAGACCTGGTTGCAGTCACTTTTCTTGGTTAGCTCTTGGATCAAACGGATCAGAGGCTGTGTTCCGTTCAAATGCTCTCCTGGTGCTCCTGCGGTATTCATCGCTCTCACCGCGTCCTCCCCGGCATAGACCCGGAGCAATAGCTCTTCGTCGGCAACCGAAGGTCCGCCGAACTTTCTCCGACCTCTTCAAGCGAAGGCTCGGGTGGCTCCCAACTTTGCCAGTCCTTTGGCCCGGCTGCGGCTCAAGATTTTGTCTTTCACGTTGGGATCCATCGAGTGCAGGCGCTTCTTTGCCCCAAAGTCCCAGTGCGTACTGGATGACTTGATCGGTCACTCTTTGTAGCGCTCGCCGACGATTACATTGATTGCTGCCTGGCTGACGACGAACTGCGAGAGAGGCGTCACCATGATGGGGTAACCGAAATCCGCACGCACGCGAGCCGCTTCGTCCAGAGTCTGCTGCAATTTGTCTGCTTTTCCCACCAGCCGGAGTTGGTGGCGCAAGTTGGAAATGACTCCCCGGCACCTGGTGCAGATACTGTGACTCCTCGTAGGCGAATGGCTTCCCGATGGCGAAGTCCATGCCGTTTGGCGACGGCTGTAAAATGCTCCTCGATTGGTTTGATTTCTTCCTCATTAATCACCGGGCGTAGCCCAAGGCCCGGAGATTTTTGGCCACGTTCAGAATAGAAGGTTGCGAGGAGCCGTTGGCGAGGGGCGGAATCGCGGTATGCAACGTTGTGATGCCGAGCTTCACCGCTTCGAGATAGCATAGGGGCGCCAAGCCATTGTTGCAGTGACGCATGATACTCCACAGGAACGTCACCCGCGTTTTGAAGAATGATCGGAATCAGCTTGCGCGCGCGTTCCGGCGTGAGCAAGCCGCCCACGTCTTTGAAGCAGATCCGATAAGGGCGAATGGAAGCTGCCTCCCGGGCTTTTTCGGCATAGTAGGCATTGGAGTGACGCGGGAGACGGAATAGATGAGATTAACGATCGTTTCCATCCCGACCTCGCGCAACTGATGCAGCTCCTCTTTAAGTTCCTGAAAATCATTCCAGCAATTAGAAGTCCGCGTCAAGGTTATGCCGTAGGAGACGACGCGCTCGATCAGCAGCCGCATCACCGAATGGGGCAATTTTTCGAAGGCGCCGGAGCCATGCATGCCGCCGTGGTTTCTCAGCCGGGTGCGGCTGAAACGCTTGGTTCCCTCGCGCAGCCAGATCCATGCGGATTCTCTTTGTGTTCGCGCACGTATTTCTTGATCATGACCGAGACGAAAAACTCCATCGATTCAAAGCCCACTCGATCCATTTGTGCCGCGATCGGGCAGCATCGCCCCCGTTCTCATGCCCAAGGCCCAGAGACTCTGCTGCCCATCACGCAACGTGGTATCGACGAAATGAATCTCGCTCATCTGAATCGCGGAATGTTGGAACGTGATGGAATAGTGAAATGATGCTAGACGTGAAAAGCAATATTCCGTCATTCCATTATTCCACTATTCCATGTCGTTCAATCATTTTTTTGCAGGCTTTCCCTGTCCCAGCTCCTTCAAGATCGAATAATCCGCAAGCTTGCTCTTCTCAACCGACGCCGCGCGCTTATCGACGTAGGTGACCATTTTTAATCAAATTCTCGACCGCCGCGTCCGGGGAATCAGGTCCACGTCTGCGCGTGCCCGCATCTGCTCGTAGGCGTAATCCAGGGTTTCTTTGTCTTCGATGCCGACCGCGCGCCGTAAGCACTTCCACGGAGCCTTCTTTATTGGTTGTCATGGTAATGGGTGGCTTCCAAATAGGACTTGACGAAGCGCACCCATTTAGGTCGGTTCGACTGTAAAGAAGCAGCCTTCACGGTGAGGGGGCCATTCATGAAGGGAGTTTTTTGCCCGTGACGAGAAAGAAACCCAACTGTTTCATTTTGGGCTCAAAGGCGAAATCCACGGGCGCCGCGTCAATGCCTCCGCGCATCAGAGCAGCCAGCCTTTCCTGCGATCCGCCGAGCTGTAGCAAGGTAACGTCTTTTGTGGTGTTGAGGCCGGCGTCCTCCAGCATGACACGGAGAATCAGCGACGATTTACCGCCGAGTCTGTTGATGCCGATTTTTTCCCTCTTCAATTGCGATAGATCACCGATCTTTTCCCGTGTTGCCACGGTGTACGATACCAGGTTGTCCCAGCTTCCAAGTGAGACCACCGGCACGCCTTGCAGATTGGATTGCACCAAACCGGTGGGCGCGCCCGAAGTGGCATCGATGTCTCCCGAAATCAGCGCCTGATAAGTTGTTGGCTCGCTATTGATCCTGATGATCTCGGCTTTCAAACCATTCTTTTCAAAGAAGCCTTTCTCCTGTGCGATAAATACCGGAAATGAAACGGTGGGAAACAACGGTACCCCGATTCGACCTTTTCCTGGGCGACTCCCATGAGCGGTGTGGAAAGGCTAGTAACCAGAATCAGGAACAAGAAAGTAAAAGTTCTGCGACTTTTCATGATCCCTCCTAAATGGTCGCGTGGGTTAATCCAGGGGCTAATACTGGTTTTATATTTACTATGGGCTCCCGCGCAATCACAATGGAAGCTCGGCGGCGCACGGCTCGTTGTTCACGTTTAATCTTTTTACTGCGCTCCTTCTACATTGCCTGTTCCTCCATTCCGGCGGTTTGGCGACTGCTACGATGTGAAAGTCGCCGGACGCCAACGGATCTTTCTCGGATCCCTGTTTTTTGAGAAAATTCTTTTGCATGTTTATGTCGGCGGTTCTTTCCGTAAAAGCACAGTTTTTGTGCAAGTAGGTAATTTCTTCCCCACTTCCGTACCTTTTACCTACCCACCATAAGTCGGCTTACTATAACCTATTGAGATCAGGTGCTTTCTTAGCTCTGGCATGGCCATTGCCTTTATTTCTAGTCGGCTGGCAAGCAGCGAAGAAAGATCTATTCGCCGGCCGAACGCAGGAAAAAGGAGGGTGTAGAAATGAATGCGAATGGAAAATTTACAAATATAGCTCCGATATTGCTCCTGGCAGGAACACTAACGGCCGTCGGTTGCGCCGGTGGCCCGTTAACGACGTCGAGAAAAAGGCGCCGGCATTGGCGCGCTTGGCGGCGCTGCTGCGGGCGGATTAATCGGGAGCGCGGTTGGGCATCCGGGTGCCGGAGCGGCTATAGGTGGTGGTCTCGGATTGGGGACCGGAGCTTTGATCGGCGACCAGCTGCAGGGCCAGGAGTATCAGAACGACAGACAAAACGAACAGATTCGCAGGAACAATGCCGAGCTCGAACGCCAGCGTTATGAGGCTCGAACGGTTAAGACGTCAACGGGGGAATACTAAGTTTCCAGCGGATGGGTCGACCATCTCAACGCAAAGGAGAATCGCGATCATGAAAGAGAAAATGATGTTCGTGAACGAGAAAATTCTACTGGGCAGCTGGCGCGGCGATTTTGGTTCTGCTTGTTGCCCTGATTATCGGCGGGATTTATACCATAACACCGCCCACCGGACCGGTAGATACCGCATATAAGATCAACCGGTTCACCGGAAAGGTCTGGTTGATCAAAACGTATAGCAAGGCGTGTCGGAAACCTGCGCGTCCTTGCTGCGCGTGAGGCAAAGGTCGAAGCCACCAAGGATTTGAACGGTGACGCGGACGTATCCGCCTCTGGCAATGCAACAAGAGCAAGCGAATTCAACAGCCAGAAATCAAAGGAGATAGTATTCCTTTATCAAGATTAGCACGTGAGTTTTGCATACACCGACCGTCGTTAACTGACGGTCGGTGACTACGTCTAAAGGAGAGGGTAGCAAATGAAAACGCGGATAGTGACAGCGGTGCTTGGCCTTCTGATGCTTAGTATGACGGCCATGGCTTGCGGCACAATCGCGGGCGGGGCGATTGAGCTGGCAGCGGCGCTGCCATTGGAGCAGGAACCGGCTATGGGGCTAAAAAAGGCGCGTTGATTGGTGGTGGAGCGGGAGCCGCGGCTGGCGCGGTCTACGATATTTTTGCACTAACCTCCGCGAACCCCTTTCCATTTGTCCGACGGCGGGCTCGCCAATTTCGCCATGACGTTTACAAAAGAACTCCTAGCCAGATGCGAAGCTCTCTCCTGACTTACAGGAGGACTCAGGCTGACAGGATTTGCCACCCAGCTTGGTAAAGTGAGTCGAGAAATTAGATTGTCGGCTCGCCCTAACAACACGTACTTAAAGTGGGAGGATATCATGCGGTTAAGACGCTTGATCTGCAGTTTGATTTTCTGTCTCGCGTTTTTGAACCTTGCTTGTGATGCGGCCTATAGCATCACCGCGACGAAAATTAAGGACATCTTGGATCATCCGCGGGACTACCAAAGTCAGGACATCACCGTCTATGGAACGGTAACGAATGCGGTATCGCTTCTGGTGATCAAATACTACGAGATCCAGGATGGCACTGGCAGCATCAAAATAGTCACAGACAGGTTGCTTCCCACGCGGGAGAGAAACTGAAGGCTACCGGGCGAATGACGGTTGTTGAAGTGGGCACGGAACGGTGGGTTGTGCTTCGTGAGAATCAGAATCCGGCAGGGCAGTTTGTAGAGTCAACGAAGGCCGACCCTTGAGCAATTGGAAGCGAGGACGTTGGCGGTCCTGACGGATCTAGGTTTGCGGTACAATGACGTCCTTCGTGCGTTGTCAAGATAACGCGGCCTTGACTCGGTCCGGCGTGAAGGGAATCGTTCGCAGCCGAGCGCCGGTGGCGTCGAAGATAGCGTTAGCTATAGCCGCCGGAATCGCGCTGGTGGTGGCTTCGCCCGCGCCGACTGCCGGTTGGTCAGGCCGGTTGATCGGTTCGACCACCACCTCTGGGATTTCTGAAAACCTGAGAATCGGATAAGAGGTCCAATCGAGGCTGGTCACCATCGAGCTGTCGAACTTGACTTTCTTTGAGAGTGCGGCTCATCGCCTGAATCACGTTGCCCTCGATCTGGTTTCTCAGGCCGTCAGGATTGATGATGAGCCCGCAGTCATGGGCGACCACCACGCGCTTGACCCGCACTTGGCCGTCGGCCTGGTTTACTTCGACTTCGGCGACGGCGGCAACATAAGCTTCCGTGCGGTCGTACTGGACGAACGCGACGCCGCGTCCGCTTCTTGCCCTCTCCGCTTGTCCAACTTTTTGAGGCGACGGCCGATTCGTCCAGCCGGCTCGCTTTGCTGCAGCTTCGAGAACAGCTTTGGCGCGCGGATCGATCAAATGCCGCAGACGAAACTCCAACGGATCCACGCCCGCCCCGGTGGCGAGCTCATCCATGAACGATTCGTTAGCGAACGTGTTTTGCGGCGAGCCGAGTCCTCTCAGTGCCGAGGCCCTGATCGGGCTCGAGTTCAGCCAGTGAACCATCACCCGGTTGTTTTGGAAGTTGTAGGTATGATTGGCGTTGCGATCGGCGCCAGATTGGTTGGGTTTGCCCGCCGACATTCCCGCTAGTGAGCCGGCAAGCAGACTTCCGGGCTGCCGTTGGGACGGCTGGAATGCGTCGGCGTCCAAACTTCGATAGTCCCACGCGACCACATTTCCTTGCGAATCAACACCACCGCGAACGTCCATAACCATCGCCGGTCCCAGCGGCTCCCAGCCATGCTCGTCGTGTCGCATCCACTGTACGCGGACGGGCTTTCCGACAGCCTGGGCGAGCAGCGCGGCATCGGCCGCAGCATCGTCCGCGCCGTTGTGGCCGTAACATCCGGACGCTTCAACAAACACCACTCGAACATTGGCGGCAGAGATTCCCAACAGCTGCGCGATGGTCGGGCGAAGTTGATGCGCTCCTTGAGTCCCAGACCAGATCGTTGCTTCTCCGTCCCTAACGTGGGCAACTCCGCAAGATGGACCAATGGAAGCGTGCAGTTGGAATGGCCATTGGTAAGTGGCATTGAACGTTTTGGCGGCGCCCGCCAGCGCGCCTTCAACATCACCGGTTTTGGCAGATTCTCTGCCGTTGCTCGGAATCTTTCGTAAGGTCGCGTAAAAAGCTCGCTCATGGGCGGAAGGGTCTGGGGGCCGTCCCAGGTGACTTTCAAATCGCGCGCGACGCGGATCGCTTGCTCTTCACGCTCGCACACGACGCCCACGAAGTTCCCCTTCACGACCACCTTGACGAACCCAGAAATGTCTTTGACTGAAGATTCATCGACCCTCACGAGTTTCGCACCAAGCTGTGGAGGCCTCACAGGTCGACCGTGAAGCATACCGGGTATGCGTAGGTTCTGCATGTAGACATGAACACCGGCAGCTTTGAATGGTATGTCGATGCGCGGCACCGGCTTGCCGACGATATTGTAGGTGCTTGTGCTTTTCGGTTTGAGTTTGCCGGTGACTTCTCGATTGAACTGCTGCCCACCAAGGAGATCGACATAGGAGACGGTCCTTTTTGCGTCGCCTTGGGCGCTGATCACTCCTTGCGACACTGCGAGTTGCTCTATCGGCATGCCCAAGCGCTCTGACGCCAGCGACAACAGTACCGCCTTGGCTTCAGCGGCCGCCTGGCGCAACTGGCTTCCGCCGCGCTTGATCGTTTGGCTGCCAAAGGTCGGCGCCTGGTCAACGGTATTGGCCGTGTCACCCTGTATCCAGTTTATCTTCTCAAAAGGATAGTCGAGTTCCTCGGCGACGATTTGGCGTAGCGAAGTTGAGACACCCGTGCCGAGCTCGACTTTGCCGGTCATCACTGTTACTCGGCCGTCTTTGCCGATGATCAGCCAAGAATCGATTTGGCCCGGCGGGAGGGGGCCGCCCGAAGTATGCGGCGCCGGAGCACTCTGGGCCCGCACCGTGACCGGTAAGCCGAAGGCTACGACGAGCGCGCCGGTGGCTTTAAGGAATTGTCGGCGGGTGATCTCAGAATTCACGTGAATGGTCTTCAAGTCGTGAGACTGTCGAAATGATTCACGAGCCGCGTAGTTGTGGGGGTCAAATCCTTCACTTTGCAACCCACGCTTTCTGTTGCCATTACCGTCTGGCTCTTTCGGCAAATGTCCAGTCGTAGACCACCTGGGGTTTGACGCTGATCTTTTCCTTCGCTCGAAATGTTCCCACGGCGATCCATTCTTCGGCCACGGAGTCCGGCACCGTTAGGTCAGGATTATATTGGTCGCGGTAAACCGAGTAGAATCTTTCAGCGGCAGGACGGTCGAGTTTGAGCAACTTTCCGAGCAGCCCGACGCCGATTTCCCGTTGGCTTTGGAGAAATAGGATCGCCGAGCGCAGGCCGCGCAACACCCGGACGATTTCATCCGGTTCTTTGTCGATCTTTCGCTGGGTGGTGCTCAGGCCGGCGATGGGAATGCGGACGAATTCTGAGGTCTCTTTCACGGACAAGAGGGTCCTGAATCCCTTCTGTTCAGCCCGATACTCGAATGGGCTGTTGACGACAGTGGCTTCGACGGAGCCGCCGAGCAGCGCGGCAAAACGGGCGTCCGGGCTGCCGGCGATCGCCTGCAGGGTAACATCTTTGTTGGGATCCAATCCATTTCGGCTAAGCAGTTGGTAAATCGCGAAGTCCGCCGAGCTGCCGAAGCTGTTGATGGCAATCCGTTTTCCTTTGAGCGCCTTGATGCTGTCGATCTCTGGTCGCGCCACGATGGCATAACCGCTCGACTTGGTGGTCGCTGCAACTATTTTCACCGGCAGGCCACGGGTGGCGGCGCCGGCGATAAACGGCAAGATGGTGACATAGTCCAGCTCGTTGGCCAGCAATGCGCTGAGCATCAAGTTCGTGCCCTGGAACTGAATGTAACGAACCCGCAGTCCTTCTTTGTCATAGAAGCCTCTTTCAGCAGGCGACTCTGTCCGGCAGCGACGTCCAACCCGAACCGCCGGTCCAGCCAATGTTCAGAACCTTGGACTCGGCTGCACTCGTCACCGGAACTGATCCGATGATGAGAGCGATAGTTACCAGGAGCTGGAGGCAACGGAGGTTGAGGTTTCATGGCTTTTCTTATCTTACCGCGCGGCTGCTGCCTTCTTGGGCGTTATATCGGCAGATGTTTCCTAAAAAGTCCAGCGTCCGGGGCCAGGATGCCGCATCGGCTTCAGGTCGATAACCGTCCCAGCCTTTGCGGTTAAAGGCGTGGCCGGCATTCGGATAAAAATAGAACTCATGGGGCTTTCCTAATCGCGTTAACTCGGCATCAAGGGTGCGCATTTCATCGGCTGGCGGGTTCTTGTCCAGTTCACCGAAATGACCCTGGATGGGGCAATGAATTTCCGCCGCGCGTTCCGATGGCGCCGGACCATCGCCCCAGGCCTTGTAAACACCGCCTCCGTAAAATCCACCGCTGCACGGAAAATAGGATTGGCTGCGGCCATTAAGCACGCAACGCGGCCGCCCATGCAAAATCCCACAATGCCTAATTTACTCACATCGGCGGTTGCACAGCCGCGTAGAAAACCTACCGCGGCATTCACATCATTGATGACCCCGGTGTCTCGGCGACTGCCGGCGCGTTTCTGGTGATCGGCGTTAATTTCCGGCGTATTCCTGTGATAGAGTTCGGGAGCTATACCCACGTAGCCGGCCTCGGCAACGCGCGCGTCATCTCCTGCGTGTAAACTCGGCAACTCCATCTTGATTCTGTATGACAACGATGGCTGGAACCGCACCCGTGCCTTCCGGTTGACATAAGTAAAGGCGCATCGGACTGTTATCGACGGTAACGGTTTCCCATGAAGTTTTCACGCAGGACCTCCCATTGGACATGAACTGTTTTTGCTGGCCTTTCCCTTATTCCCTTGCGCCGCAGGAGTCAACGGTAAAACTCGCATGGAACCTGCTGAAGCTGCCCTTATGGAAATATACTAACATTGAACGTCGTGATGACACGAAGTTGGCGCAATGCACGAACAACCGGTGAAAACAGCAAAAGCTTTTGTCGCGGGGTTAATCGTCCTGATATCGATTGTTACGGGACCCTGCTCGAGAGCGCGGAATCCGAGCCTACGATCAGACCGCCGCTAAGTTGACCAAGTCGTTCGACGTTGCCTTCAAAGAATTCAGACTGAACAACGGTCTTAGGATCATCCTCGCCGAGGATCATAGCGCGCCGACCTATTCCATCTGTGTCACCTACAATGTCGGCTCACGCGACGAGCGGCCGGGACGAACCGGCTTCGCCCATCTGTTCGAGCATATGCTATTTCAGGGGTCGGAGAATGTCGGCAAGGGGGAGCACTTTATCTTGGTGCAAAACAACGGCGGCAGCGCCAACGGCATCCACCAACGCCGACCGGACCAACTACTTTGAGACCTTGCCGGCGAACCAGCTGGAGCTCGGGATTTTTCTCGAAGCGGACCGTATGCGCGCGCTGAACATTACGCAGCCTAACCTCGACAATCAGCGGCAAACGGTGCAAGAGGAGCGGCGGCAGAACATCGACAACCGCCCCTATGGGAGAACCCACGAGGCGGTGATCGCAACCGCTTATGCCAATTTCGCATACCAACATTCGGTTATTGGCTCGATGGGACGATCTGAACGCCGCCACGGTTCAAGACGCCGCGGATTTTTTCGCATTTACTACGCGCCCAATAATGCCGTGCTGTCGTTGGTAGGAGACTTCCAGATGGATGTCGCCTTGAGTTTGATCAAGAAATACTTCGAAGAGATCTCCGCCCAACCAGCGCCGCCTGTACCCGATGTCGCCGAATCGGAACAGAAAACCGAACGTCGAAAGATCATCGAGGATGCTTTCGCGCAGGCTCCGCGCTTGGATATCGTTTACAAAATTCCGCCTGGTAACACGCCGGATTGGTATGCGCTCTCAGTGTTGGGACAGGTGTTATCCGGCGGTGTGTCGTCGCGTCTTTATCAAAAGCTGATAAAGGACAAGGAGGTGGCGCTGAATGTTTCCGCCGGGCCGGATGAGCGGCGCGGCCCTTCGCTTTCTTGGTTCTCCATTACGGCTCGTCCCGGGACCGATTTAGCGGCCCTGGAGAAACTAATTTACGAGGATATAGAACGATTGCAGAACGAGGAAATCGCCGATTGGGAGCTAAGCAAGGTGCAAATGCAGTTGCGCCGCCAACGCGCCCAGCAGCGCTACAGCACCCGGGCACGGGCTAATGCTTTCGGTCACTACGCCGTGTATTACAACGATCCACAGCTCATCAATTCAGCCCAGCAAAAATACGGTCAAGTTACTAAAAGTGATTTGCAGCGGGTCGCGCGCACCTACTTGAAGGAGACCCAACGAACTGTGGTTACGACCATGCCCAATCCTGCGGCAGCAAAAGCTCCACCGGATCATCGTTAGCCTCAAGAGATCATGCGTAGAAAAGCCGTCCTAAGATATTCAGCCTGCATCGTTGCATGGCTTGTTTTGGGTGTCGCCTTCTTGGACCCGAATCTGCCGCTGCTCAAAGCACAGGAATCAATCGAAACGCCGGCCAGCAAGGTCGAGCGCAAAAACAAAAGCGCCGTTGTCGCGGGAAGTGCTGCAGGTCAAACTACCAAAACCCGTTGAAGCCAAACTACAAAATGGGTTGACCGTGCTGATTCTGGAAGATCACCGGACGCCTTCGGTTTTCGTGCAGCTGCATCATTGGCGGCGCCGGCGCGGTGTTCGAACCGCCGAGCATGACCGGGTTAGCTAACGTTACGGCGCAAATGCTGCGTGAAGGCACGAAGTCGCGCACGAGCTTACAGATCGCGGAAGAGATCGACCGCCTGGGTGCGACTCTCGGAGCTGCGGGGTCCTTTGGCTCCTCTCAGGTTGTGTTTAGTGCCTCTGGTTTGAGTGATAATTTCGATTCCTGGTTCGCCCTGGCCGTCGACGTGCTCCTCAATCCCAGTTTTCCGCAGGAAGAGCTGGAGAAACTGAAGCAAAGGCAGCGCGCCCAGCTCCGTCAACCAACGTTCGGCGGCGAATTTTCTCGTCAATGAACGTTTCTACCGGGCCGTTTACGGCGATCATCCCGCCGCCACCGTCTCGCCAACGGTTGAATCGTTAGACGCGCTGACTCAAGAAGCTTTAGTTCAGTGGTATCGGGAGCGCTATGCGCCGCAAAATGCACTGCTTGCAATCGCCGGCGATGTTCGCGCTCAGGAACTGATCCCGCGGCTCGAAAAATGGTTTGCCGGCTGGCAGCGAAACGATGTTAAACGGACCTGGCCTCCTAATCCTGTGGCGGCCACCTCGCGCAAGGTTTATCTCGTTCACCGGCCGAACTCGGTCCAAACAACCGTGGCGCTAGGCAATATCGCTATCGAGCGCCGCAGTCCGGATTATATTCCTATGGTGGTCATGAACCACATTCTCGGCGGCGGGGTTTCGGGGCGGTTGTTCTTAAACCTTCGCGAAGAGAAAGGTTACACCTACGGCGTCTATAGCGACTTTAGCGCTCTACGCTACCCTGGACCGTGGCGCGCAGGCGGGAATATGAGAACGGAAGTGACGGCCGGAGCGCTCGTGGAGTTTTCAAAGAGATCGGCCGTATCCGAGACCAAACCGTTCCGCCCGCCGAATTGGAAGACAGCAAACGGGCCATCGCGGCGCGCTTTGCGCTGTCGCTGGAACAGCCGACGGCGATCCTAGGGCTTGCCGCTTCGCGCGTACAGTTTCGCCTGCCGGAGGACTATTGGGATACCTACCCGGCCAAAATCATGGCGGTGACTGCGGAGGACGTGCAGCGGGTGGCGCGCAAGTATCTCGACCCCGATACGATGCAGCTGGTCGCGGTGGGTGACGGTCTAAAGATTCAATCTGCCTTGGAACCCTACGGTCCGGTGGAAGTATACGATAGCGGCGGAAAGCTCACTTCATCTTTAAACAGCAGCAAGATTCCTTGACGTTGTGATTCTCAAGGCGTCGTTCACCACGGCCTCTTGCCTAGTAGAATCCTCTACAAATATACTTCGGACGAGTCTCACCTGATCAAACCCATTGACGGAGCTTCCACATGTCTGCTGAACTGAATTCCTCTGGCGCACTCGGCGGGTTACGCGTTACTCGATCTCACCGGACGCATGGGTGGTTACTGCGGTTTGCTGCTCGCCAACCTAGGCGCGGAGGTGGTTCTTATCGAGCCGCCAGCCGGCGATCCCATGCGCCGCGAGGGTCCGTTCAAAAACGATATTGTGCATCCTGACGGCAGCTTGTCGTTTGCTGGGTATCACACGAATAAGAAGGGTATCGTCCTGGATCTCCAAACCGCCCTAGGGCAAACCACATTCCGCGCTCTGGTAGCGAACGCCGACGTCTTGATTGAAGATCGGCCTGTCGGATATCTGGATCGAATCGGCGTTGGGTACCAGGCGCTGCAGGCTATCAATCCATCCCTGGTCATGACTTCGATAACCGGCTTTGGACTCACGGGGCCTTATCGTGATTTCAAGGCACCCAACATTGTTGCATTCGCTATGGGTGGTTTGATGAATCTCTGTGGCCATCCGCAGCGTGCGCCGCTCGTGGGTCCCTGTGACGTTGCGTACCATCTAGGCTCGGTTCACGCAGCTTTCGGAACTCTTGTGCGCGCTCTACAACCGGCGCGTTACGGGCCGTGGCGACCACGTGGAAGTTTCGTTGCAGGATGTCCTCGTCGCTGATCCCTTTCTCAGAATCATCACGCGGTACAGCGTGACGGGCGAGATTCCGGAACGCACGGGCCACGAGTCAATCGACAACCGTAGCCGAGACCTATAAATGTACGGACGGATACGCGCGCATCTTTTGCAATCAGCCCGACCACTGGAAGCGTCTGGTCGAGTGGCTGGGAAACCCGGCAGAGCTCATGGACCCGAAATTCGAAAACGTCCAGAACCGTCATCCGTTGCGGCCGGTTCTTGATCGAATTATCGAGGCGCGCACTTCGACCACTGAACACCAAAACTTTCTTTGAGGAGTTTCAATCTCATCGATTGGCCGCATCGCCCATCAATTCACCCAGCGGTTTCTTGGAAGACCCGCAGACGAAACATCGCCAGTACGTCGTGGACGTCGATGATCCTATCTCGGACTTCATCGCTTTCCCGGCGATCCTTACAAGTTCTCCGAAAGTCCTGGCGCATTGAACGGGAGCTCCGCTACTCGGAGAACATCAACTCGCAGTCACCAACGAATTGGCAAAAGCTTCGCCGTGGCTCGAAGCACTTGGCGGCATCTCGGAACAAGCGGCTGATTCATTGCACTTTTGCCGGTATTCGAGTTCTTAGTTTTCCCACCGGCATCGTCGGGCCGGCGTTGGGAAGTTTGCTGGCCGAACATGGGGCCCGAAGTCATCACCGTTGAAGCCGGTCGAACTGTGCGCAGCCCGCAGCGTGGTCAGCGGTTCCAGATCGCCTCGGACCTGGAAAGCCATCGCAACAAAAGACGAATCGCTATCAATATGAAGCATCCGGAAGGTCTGGAGCTCGCCAAGAGACTGATTGCTTTGTCAGACGTCGTCGCCGAGAACTTCAGCGCGCGGGTCATGGCGAGCTGGGGATTGGATTATCCGCGCATGAAAGAAGTTCGCGAAGATATCATCATGGCGAGTCTGCAGGCCTTCGGCCAGACAGGACCGCGCCGAGATTTTGTCAGCTTTGGCCCGATCCTCATGGCTTTCTCGGGAATGACTTACCTCTGGCGCGATCCGGAGGTCGAGCGGCCCGGCGCGGCTTGCCAGACAGCGTTTCCCGACTACGTCGCACCCTCTTATGGTGCCCTCGCCATACTGGCCGCGCTGCACTACCGCGCCCAAACCGGCAAAGGCCAATACATCGACATCTCCCAGGCAGAAACCGCGGCCTCCATGCTTGGTCCGGCTTACTTAGAATGGCTGATCAATGGCCGGGAGCCGGAGCCCCAGGGAAATTTTAGCCCTTGGCCGCGCCCCACGGCTGCTATCGTTGCAAGGGTGACGACCGCTGGTGCATCATTGCCGTGGAGACCCAAGAAGAATGGGTCCGGTTCTGCGAAGTAGTAGGACACCGTGAGTGGACCACTGATCCTCGTTTCGTTGACCTAACGGCGCGGGTAAACCACAAATGGGAACTAGATGCACTGGTCGAATCTTGGACGGCGCGGCACACTCCGCACCAGGTCACGCTGATCTTGCAACGCGACGAAATCGCAGCGGGTGTCGTACAGACGGCGGAAGATCTCTATCGTGATCCCCATCTGCGCGAGCGCGGGTTCGCGCGAGACGTTTACTATAATCAAGTCGGCTGGGTGACCCGCGCCGGCCCTTCCGTGCGGCTGACGGCAAGTGATGTCTCTCGTGACGAAATCGCTCACTCCGCGGGTGAAGACAACGAAGCTGTGTTTGGTGAGCTGTTGGGAATATCTACGGAGAGGATAAAGGAATTAACGCAACGAGAAGTGCTGCGCTGATTGCTGACTAGGTGATCGGAATGGCGTGTACGACATAGCAGCACAGAGGAAAAAATGTTGCAAGGATATCGGCTCTTTGATGCAGATGCCCACGCGATGATGAGCCCGCGGATGTGGGAGACGCTTCCCAAGCAGTACTTCGCCCGACGACCGCGACCAGCGCACGTTGCACGACGCCTCTGACATGGGTCGCTGGAACAACGGTTGGTTGGTAGAAGGTCAAATTATTCCTCACGCGATAGGTCCTGGGAGCCAACCTGGCAATGAGCCGGCACGAGTTCTCGAAGAGTTCGGCGCCGCTTCTAGCAGTGTAGACTTTCCGCTCAGCGGGTTCGATCTCTCCGATCCCGAGCGCGCGACTGCGCGGCCTGGATTACATGGGCATCGATCACCAGATGCTCTATCCGACAACTTTATACGCGCGCATGACTTCCGATCCTGGCTTCGAAGCGGCGCTGTTTCGTTCTTACAACCGTTACGTGGGCCAACAGTGCCAGTCGGCTTCGAAGCGATTGAAGTGGGCTGGGCTGCTCCCGTTACGGGACGCAAGACAGGGCTGTGAAGCCGTTGAAGAGATGCAGAAGCTTGGTGCCACCGCTGCCGTGGTATACGGCACCGCGGGTGATCGTTTGCTTTGTCATCCAAGTTTCACTCCGGTGTGGGATGAACTCCACCGCGCCGGTCTGCCGCTGTGCGTGCACATGGGCATGAGCTATCCGCCGTTTGGCGAGGTCTGTACTGGCCTTCTCGACGCCCATGGCATTGGTATGAGCCTGCCTGCGATGATGGCGTTTGTCGCAATCGTCGGACACGGCATGCTTGATCGCTATCCTAACTTGAAGGTCGGTTTTCTAGAATTTGGAGCGGAGTGGATTCTGTACATGGTGGCCCGACTCGATCACTACCTTCCCATCGATCGAAGTCAAATGCCGATCCAGACTGAAGTTCCGCAAAAAGCCATCCAAGATTACGTTCGCTCGGGCAAAATCTTTCTCGCCGGCGAAGCCGATGACAAGATGCTGGTTCACGAGATCGCTCTCCTCGGCGAAGATCAGATTCTCTATTCCTCCGATCTGCCGCACGGCGAAGGACGGCACAACGCCGCAAAAGAAATTCTTACCCGTACGGATCTTCAACGAAACGCAGAAGCGTAAGATTCTTTACGACAACGCGGTCAAGTTTTTCGGCGAGCCGTAAGCTTCCCGTTAAACAACGGTCGCCCACCAATGTATCGTGTCGCTGAACCGTGGCGACCGTATCGATCTGTTGCGGTCCTGGTATCTGTGGAGATCGCTGGGCGTCGGATAGACCGCAGCAGGTGTGCTCAGTTCGGTACGGCACAGTCTGCCGTTAGGTAACGCCGAGCTGGAACCAACTCGCCCAACCGATCGCACCATCCCACCAAGCGCTGTAAACCAGACCATCGCTGGCGACGGTGAACAGATCTATGTGCTCGGTGACCCGCGAGATTGCCGCCACCTCACCACCTGGCTTGCCGACACCTCCGGACACATTGAACCAGGCGGCCCAGCTCTGGCCTTCATGCCACCAGGTACTGTAAATCCGGTTATCCGTGCCGATCACGAACAAGTCGAGGTGGTTTGAGTATCGAGCAATCGCGGTTACCGATGAGCCGGCCGAAGCGACCCCACCCGACACCTGGAACCAGTTTCCCAACCGGTGCGGGCGTTCCACCAATCTCGACATGATCTTGCCATCCGATGCGGTCGTGAACAGATCCAGCTGGTCGGGGAAGCGAGCGACGACGGTTACCGTCGAGTCCGGCCGGCATACTAAATTCCCCACCGCAAACCAATTGTGCCAGCCGCTGCCAGCATCCCACCAGCAACTGTAGACGCGGTTGTCGGTGCCGAGAGTGAACAGGTCGAGGTGGAATGGATAGCGGGCAACTGCGGTAACCGTGGTTCCGGCGGCGGCGACTCCGCCTTGGACCTGGAACCAATTTGCCCAGCCGGTGCTGATATCCCACCAAGTGGACATGATCCGCCGTCCGAGGCGGTGGTGAACAAGTCGAGATGGTCGCTGTAGCGGCAGACAACGTTGACGGTCGAGCCGGGGCGGCACTGCAAGTTGCCGATCGGGAACCACCCATGCCATCCGCTGCCAGCATCCCACCAGGAGCTGTAGACGCGGTTGTCCGTGCCGACCGTGAACAGGTCCAGATGGCCGGCATAGCGGGCGACCGCACGTCACGGGTGAGCCGGCACCGCCAGGCGAAGCGTATACCGCCTTGGACATGAAACCAACCCGCCCAGCCGCTCGCTTGGTCCCACCAGTTGCTCATCGTGCGACCGTTGGACGCCACTGCGAACACGTCGAGGTGCTCTGGAAAACGTGCGACCACACTGATCGGCGTGCGGTCACGAGCTTGGAGGGTGGCGAACGGACTAATGCGGTTCCAGATCACCTGACGGCAGATGCGGCAGAACGGGACGCTGAGCTCCCGCATCTTGCAATTGTATTCGGGCCGGTAACCGCCACAATGATAGTAGTGTGCCCCTTCGAACAATCCGACCGTGCCGGCCGGAACCGGACTGCCGGCTATCCACTTGACTGCAATTCGGATTGGTCATCGTCGGGATGGGTGTGGCGGCCGCCACTGCCCATCGCCATTTCAGCGTGTTGCGGTCGGTATTAGTAGTAACGTTGGGTTCTGACGGCTCACCCACTGGATGGTGATCATGACCCGTCTCGTTGCCCCCGCGTAATACGGGTATTCGTCGGCGAGACCGAAGGCAGTGTGCCCCATCTCATGGATGGCGATCTCAGTGGCACCGCCCGCCAAGGAATAGGTGCCGACCGATCCGCCACTGCCGCCATAGATTGTCGAGTTGACTACAAATGAGCTACGACGTTGAACTCTGGCACTTGCGCGGCAGCCACCTGCAGCGCAGTGCTGGCTATTGCAGAACCAATAGGCGACGGATGTTGTTGGCGCCAAAGGTGGCATCAAAGTAGGTGCGGACACTCGCACCAGTATCCGCCCGCGCCAGCCGGGTCGTCGGCACCGGAGTCAGTTGGAACTGACGTTGACCCGAAAATGTTGAGCGCTGGGCTCAGCTCATCGAACGGCGGCGTCGCTCGGAACGCGTTAACGAATGCGGTATCATGCGTTGTTGAAGTCATTTTGCTGGGCATTGGTAAACCCCTCGGCCAACAGGACAACATTGAAAGCCCGATTACGGGGAGCGCTGCCAAAGATTTGGGTGTTGCCGATGACCGTGCCGTCCGATGTACTCACGGTCGCCCTATTCCTGAGCGTTCGTTGCCAATGGGAACCGGGCGATCTCAGTGACCTGAGTGCCCCTTCCACGGGGCTGGTAGTACGGCTAGCTGGCGCCTGTGCGTCCGGTCTGCCCGGCGCTATCTGGACGACGCTAAAATGGTCCGTGTCCTCCGGGACGGGACGACAACCGTGAACGCTCCCCGCGGCTGCGCCACGTCGACCCGCGAAATCGGCTCGCCGGGCTTTTCGGGGAAAACCTCCACACTGGCCGAGAACGCATTCCGAGCGGGGACGCGGGCCAAGGTGCGGCCACTTGTGTCACGGGTGTCGACGTAATAGCCAGGGTGCTCGACCCGGGCGATATCGGATCCGGTGATCGCCATTTCCACCGGCTGTTGACTGACAAGCCGCACTTGATTTCCTTCGTACTCAAATATCAAGCGCATAGCGCGGGTCGGCGCCGGTTGACTGCTATCGTTCATCGCCATGTCCTTACCTCCTTTTAAGCATGCCAGGAAGACAACACAAAACGCGACTTCCGCCAGGGTTAGACGCTTTTTATGACCGTTAATGATAGGAACCCGCTTTTTGGAGCCCACCCAACAATGACTGCTAAGTTGCTCTCAGTAAGTCCCGGTTAGCACCCGTACCACTGCTTGAGCAGCGATCAGGAGGAACACTGACGGCGAGCCCATTTTTTGAGAAAATAGTATCTGACATATATCCCAGAAACAAACAATTAAGCGGACCGCCTTCGGCGCAATCTGTCTTACATGCCGGCACTGCGCTTTGTCGAAGCAGTTATTCGCCCAGGGACGGCTATGGCGTTGGGCGAAGCAGGTTCAAAGCCGAGCCGGTGCGGTGGACATCAACGTCAACTCTAACTGACTAGACGAGTATGGCTGGCGAGTTACTTACTTCCTATCCTCCGGCTTTACATATTTCACGGTGCCGCCGCCTTTTTGCGAGTGCAGATAACCCTCCACGTCGCTGAGCGGGTTGGTGTAGTAGCGCATGCGGTGCTGGACGAGGTCGTCGGCTTGAGGGCCATGTGCAGAAGGGAAGATCCTTCTGCATGTAGGCGGCGATCTTGGCGCTCTCCAGGGTTGCGCCGTTGCGGCTGGCGAGCTCCTTGGCGAGGGTCTCAACATAGCTGTCCAACTCGTTTTCAGGGACGACCTGGGAGACAAGGCCAACGCGTTCGGCTTCTGCGCCGGTAAGATTCCTTCCCGTGAGCGAGATGTAAAATGCTTTCTTAATCGGAATTCCGCCGTGAAACAGCGATGGCGTTGCTGTGGCGCCGTAGCTGCCACGAATGATTTCCGGCATGCCGAATTTTGCGGTGTCGGCGCTGATCACGAGATCATGGCCGTTGATCATGGCCAGTCCCCCGCCGAGGCACCAACCCTGACCGCCGCGAGGGTGACTTGAGGAAGGTTGCGCATGATCCGAACGATCTCAACCACACCGCCATCGCCGCCCCGGCTGCGTCGCCGGTGGGTTTGGTTACTGCGCATGTCATAGAGATCGCGTCCCGAAGAGTAAGAATCGCCCGCCCTCTCGTAACGATACAACGTATTTTGTCGTTGTCCGCAAGAGAGCGCAAGATGCCGACGAGCTCGTTTAGCAGGGCGATGCTGAGCGCATTTTCTTTCCGGCCGGTTGAGTGTCAGCCAGGCGATGCCTTCCTCTTCGTTGATATTAGCTGGGATGAGTTTGTTGTCGGCCATGCTTTTTTCTCCCAAGGTGAAATTGGTTCCAATGGTTCAAGCCCGTTCCAGGGTTCCAGTTGTGAAGACGAATCTCACAAAAGCGGCCCCGGCGCGGAACGACCATGCAGATTTTTGAGATAGCACGATTATGAGAACCGGTAGAAGGCTTTTGGCGTTGTCGGCGAGGATTTTCTGCTTCGTCTTATCCGAGATGTCTTTGCGTCCGACGACTTGGCTTACGCTGTGCGGCCATTCCATGTCCCAGTGCGGATAATCGGAGGCATACATCATGCATTCGTCGCCGAACTGCTCGATCACCAGCGGCAGCGCTGACTCCTCGCCCTCGCAGGTGAAGTAGCAACGATGGTCCTTGAGATATTCGCTTGGCAGCATCTTGAGCGGTTCCATTTCCGATTTTCTGAGGAGATATTTTTCGTCGAAGCGCTCCATCCAGTAAGGCAAAAAGCCGACGCCGGCTTCGAGAAAACCTACCTTGAGTTTTGGGAAGCGATCGAGCACTCCATTGGAAATCACAGATACGATCGACAGCATCTGTTCAAAGGGATGGGACGTCATGTGCACACCCAGATATTTGTGAAAGCGCGTGTTGCCGACCGCAACTTGGGCGGTGGCATGAAAGCCGACGGGCACGCCGAGCTCTTGCGCTTCGGCGTAAATCGGATCGAATTCGGGTTGGCCCAAATCCAGTCCCGACTGCACGTAAGTGGGCATCATGACACCGACGGCGCCTCTTTCTATGACCGCGCGCCGCGTTTCCTTCACGGCTTCCGGCACTACTTGCGGGGCAATCACCGCTGCGTACTTGACTCGATTGCCGGTGCTCTTGCAGAAATCGTACGCCCAGTTGTTGTAGGCCTTCGCTAACTCGACGGCCAGGTCGAGCTCGCGCACCAGGCCGATGGCGAGGGCATTGCTCGGGTAGGCGACGGCGTCGCCGATTTTTTCCACGTCAAGGTCTTTGCAATATTCCTCAGGGTTGGCGGGTTTTCGGCCCGTCGTACCGTTCAAAAAATGTCCCAACCGAAAGAAGGGAAATAAGGCCCGCTGCGCGCGCGAAAGCGCTCCGGTAAATAGTTTTTATAGGCTGGCTCGTCGAGATGATGAGCATCGGCGTCGATGACGGTAAAGTTGTGATCCATGATTAAGCCTCCGACTCACTGGAGCGAGCTTGAACGTTGAACGTCTTGAACAATTTGAATCAGCTTTGAGGTTGGTTCACGGTGTTCAACTGATTCAAATCGTTCTAAGTTCACTGCCATGACACGAAGTTGCGCGAATCGACTGGTCTAGTCCTGTAGTCCGTAGCGCTGTGCTATGTTGAGGAAAATCGATCCCACAATCACCGTGCCGAGGGTAATAACCAGGCTGAAGGCAGCAAGCTCCCCGACGTGGCCATTGTCCCACAGCTCCCAAATCGTCACTGCCACGACCTGTGAGCCGGGCGAATAGAGAAGCAGGGCGATGGACAGCTCTTTGAAGGTAATCAGAAAGACATAGATCCAGCCCGCTAACAGCGCTGGCATGATAAGCGGAACGACCACTTGCCGCATCATTTGGAACCAACTGGCGCCGCTCACCATCGCTCCTTCTTCCAACTCCTTGTGCAGACTAAGCAAAGCAGAGTGGCTGAATCGAATACCGTAGGGAAGATAGCGCGCAATAAAGGCCAATATCAGAATCCAAAGCGTGCCGTACACGGGCACGGGAAGCATCAGGTACATTTTTAGAATCGCGATGCCCATCACGATGCCAGGGAAAACGAGCGGCAGCATCGCCATCTGGTCGAGTATCCAGCGAGATTTTATCGAAGCGCGCACGATCAGCCAGGCAGCAAAAACGTTATGAGGATGGCGCCTGTGGCTGACGTCATGCTCACGGTCAAGCTGTTCATGACCGATCGGATGATGCCGCTGTCATTGAAGGCCGTCACGTAGTTGTTGAAGGTCAACAATGAGAGAGCTTTACGCGAAGGAACCTGAGCGAAAGGCAGGAACGAAGACCAGGTGATCGCGACAATGGGCAAGAATTGCAGTAGCGGCAATACCAGCATCAGAAGACCGCCGAGCCAGCGCCATTTTCTGAGCTGAATGCGATGGGGGCGATACGCTTTGCCGCTGATCGTCGTGAACTTATATGTCTTGCTGGTAATGCGGTAGTAAGGAAAGAGACCGAGAGTGACGCAGACCGATGAGAATGATCGAATAAGCGCTCGCCTCACCGTATTTTGGAATCAATCCTCCCTTAATTTGCAGATAGATCTTCGTCGTGAGTACTTCTACACCGGCGGGAATCCCGATCAAGGCCGGAATCTCGAAGGCCTCTAGAGAACGGATGAAGGTCAAGATCAAGACCGCGAGCACACTCGGCAATGCCAGGGGGAACGTAACTTTGCAGAAGACCTGCCAACCGGTGCTTCCCGAGGTGGTCGCAGCTTCCTCCAACGATGGGTCCATGGAACGAAAGGGGTTGCCATCAAGAGGAACACGATCGGAATCCACAAAAAGCTCTCTACGAGCACCATTCCGCTCAAAGAGAAGATGTTGAAAAGTGGCGCGCCCATAATAGCCACGATGGGGGCGTTGAGGATGCCGGCTTTGGGCCCCATGAGCATGATCCATCCGACGACCTTGATGATGCCTGGAATCGCAAATGACACGTATGCCGAGACGTAGGCGAGCTTACGAAAAGGAGCGTCACTGCGCTCCGCAAGCCAAGCAAGAGCTGTCCCGTAAACCAAGGCGATGGCTGCGCTGCCGACCGAGAAAATCATCGAGTTTGTCAGCAGTGTCTTAACATCGCCCAGCGATTCGACGATGTTTTGGAAGTGCTGAATGGTAAAACTACCCGCCTGTAGTCCACGGTCGACAACCAAGCTGGTGTGAAGAATAAAGAAGAAAGGCGGCAGGACGAGGTAAGCCAAGATCAACGATGTGAATAAAAACATTAGCTGCGCGGGATTACGCATCATCATCGCAAACATAGCGTGCGCCTCCTCTCGGCTTAACGCGAGACACCAGGCTCTAGAACTGGAAACGACCCTCGCCTGCTATATATCAAATCCGTTCGGCAACTCAATTAGAATCAAGCCTCCGTTGGGTCCAATGCGCTCACTTCGATGCTCACTCCGTGAATAATTCTGGGTTAAGCCCAGGGCCCGATGAATGGCTCCCCGGTGTAGGTATCCGATAGTGGCTCCAAAATTTCCGGCCAATTGTTGGGGTCTACTTTTCGTCGTAGCGTTTTGGGACGCGGCCGTCCGTCCCAGCCCACTTGCTCCATATAATAGTAGAGCTCGAGGCAGTGTCCGTCGGGGTCAAAGGCATAGGCCGCATAGTCAATGCCGGGGTGCAGCTCTGGCGGGATGATGTCGGTCTCGACCCGTACGCCATTCTCCCGTAGAAAAGTGACGGCAGCCCTGAGCTGCTGGTAGTTGGCCAACTGCAAGCCAAAAGACATGTTGGAGGTTTTATCACTTAAGCCGAGCTTCCCACGCCACGACTTGGGGAAGAGGGCCAAGGAATGATGCTCGTTGTCGCAGCGCAGGTAGGCACACCGTTCGCCTTGCCACTCCACTTCCTCCGTCAGGGTAAAGCCGGCGATCTGCTGGTACCACTGCTTCGCGGTCGCGTAGTCGTCGACAAAGAGATTTACCGGACCGACGCGGGTAATCTTGAAGGGTTGGGGAAGCAACAGGCCGTCGACGTTGTATTTAAGCGGCATTGAGCTTACGTAGCGCCAGCCGTCAAGCACGTTGATACCCTTCTCGATGTCGGCCCTCACGAGTTCGTAGTCGGGAAGCTGAGGATCCGCGGGTGGATTCAGAGTGCCGTGGCGCATCGGTGCCGGGCGGGCATAGCCGTTCCAGCTGATTTGCTCGATGCCGTAGTAAAGCTCGAATATCTGTTCGTCCGGCGCCCACACATATAGGTGAAATTGGGAGCCCCCTCCTCCGGCTCTACCCTCCCGCATGATTTCAACCCCCAGGTCGCGAAAATATTTGCTCGCCTCCGCCATCTCGGTAACGCTTTGGACCTGCCATGTGATCTGATTGATGTCATTTTCCGCCCGGAAATGCTTCGAGTTGTCACCCGCGTATTGGCGCGCGTTGAACCTCTTCTTGTCGAACAGGGCGAAGGAATGATGATCGCCTGCGTGCCTCCCGAAGAAACCTGCGCCCGCCGGTTCGGTGACGAAAAAGCCGAGGAGATCGAAATAGAAGCGCCTGCTGGCCTCGAGGTCCGAAGCATTGAAGCCAAAATGGCCAAGTCGCCGAATCTTAAACGGCCGATCCAAGGCAACGCCGCCAACGTTGTATTTTTTTCGGCCGTTGTCGTCATGAGAGTCTCTCCTGTTATGATACGTTAACTCAGTCCATGTCCGCACTCCAGCTCATCTGGCTAAGCTCAACAGCTGGGAACTCAACTAACCCTCTGCAGGATGCCGATACCACAGCCTAGAGCGTTGCCGCAAGAACGTGCATCCTTTCGACACGATATTAAAAGACTGCGCGTTCGCCTTCGATCAGGTCTTTTTGTCCTTTTAACCTTGCAGCTGTTGTATTTTGACTCTTACGGTTGTAAGCGATTCTGAACTTATGAGAATTTATCCCAATGGTGTCACCCCTGAATGTTTTTATCGGGGTCTGGTCGAACGAATAGCGGCATTCGGGAATGACGGACTCTCAGAGGTCTGGAAGTGGCGTTTCAGTAGTAGTTGACCTTGAACCGAGTAGGAATTTAGATAGCTAACGCGAAAAAATTATCGCTGAAGGACAGGACAATGGCACAAGCAGCAACGGACAATGGACAGAGATGGGACCTTGAGGCGGATGTTGTGATCGTCGGGTCGGGGGCGGCGGGCCTTCCTGCCGCGATCAAGGCTGTTGAGGGCGGAGCATCGGTCATCGTAGTTGAAACGAATTACGATATCGGTGGGCACGCCATATTGAGCGGCGGCCATATGGCTCTGGGCGGCGGTACCAGCGCGCAGAAAAATACGGTATACCCGATTCGCCGGACACTGTCTTCTCCGATCTAACCGATTGGTCCATCATCCAACCCAACGGTTGGCCCGATTTCCGCTACAACGATCGGGCGGTGATGCGGGCCTTCGCCGATCATTGCGCGCTTACCTACGAATTCTTGCTGGCCAACGGCGTAGAGTTTACCGATAAAGCTCCGGACAATCACGGCGCATCCACGACCGGCAACTCCGCACCGAGAGAGAATCATGCATTCTGGACCAAGGGCGCGGGGTTGGAAAGTCCAAACGCCTCGGCGGGAACGGGCGTAATCAGGCCGCTGGAGGCAAGCGCGCGTGCCAAGGGCGTACGCTTTTTGCTCAACTATAAAATGACAAGCCTGATCCGCGAGCCGTCAGGGGAGCAAGAAACCGGGCGCGTGATCGGCATCACTGTGCAGTACACGCCGAGAATCATGCCGGGTGCAACGACACCACTGAAAAGCTTTCGCTCGGATGGGAACATTGAAAGTACCAAGCCGACGATGAGCCTACGCGCTACCAAAGCCGTTATCATCGCGACCGGAGGCAGTACGAGCAACGTAAACTTTCGCCGCATGTTCGACCCGAGGATGACCGCAGTAATCCAAGTCGGGGGTGAACCTTATAGCTATCAAGACGCCAGCGGCGAGCTTGCCGCCATGGCCATCGGTGCCTCGCTGTGGGGTCTGGTAAACCAAACTCTGGAAAACGGCGCCACCATTCGTACCCAGCGTGCCCTTGCCACGAAGTATAATTATGTTGCCTGGAAGGTGGAGAGCCCGATTTTTCCGCTCGTGCGCGCCACTGGCTTTAATGTGAAGGATTGGCAGGACGTGATCTTGGTGAACCAGGTCGGCAAACGATTCTACGACGAGACCAAGGGCGATCCGCCCCACGGTAATCTAGGCCACCAAATCGAGCCCTATACGCCAAACGACTATCGCAACAGCGCGAACATCAAGTTCAATCCCACGAGGTACAACTTTTTTAACGCGGCGATGGCGATGAACGAATACTCGGAGCCGCCCGATTATTGCGCCGGGCCGATGTGGGCTATCTTCGACGCGGATGCAGTCCAGAGGGAAGGATGGAAGGTCACGCCGCCGCACGTGGATCCAGAGGGTTATTTCTTTTCGGCGAACACGCTCGCGGAACTCGCCGCCGCGATCAGGAACGAATATCAAGCTAAGCCGATGAAGGGAGCGACCTTGCAAGCGACGGTGGAACGGTACAACTCGTTCGTTGACTCGGGCGAGGACATCGATTTCGGCAAGCCGGCGCCCCAATACAAGATTCAGACGCCGCCGTTCTATGCTGCGTGGGCAACGCCGGTGATTCACGACACGCGCGCCGGCCTCAGGATCAATGCGAGATGCCAGGTGATGGACATGAATGGGCAAGTGATCCCTGGTCTTTATTGCGCCGGCGAGTCCGCGGGAGGGTTCAATCAACACGGCATGGGCCGCTGCGCCACGCAGGGCTTCATCGCCGGTATGAACGCGGCGGTGGAACCGCGACACGAGTGAGCTGTCTGCTCGATTACATTCTCGACGCAGCCCAAGGACTGCGCATGGTCATTTCGACCCCTTCGGCCAAGCTCAGGGTAAACTCCGGAGAAATCTTTCTTAGATGCCTTGCGTTTGCTCGGGATGACGGGTTGGCGCGCGAACAGTGCTTTGCGCGCGTCATAAAATGCGATCGTCTTTCTGTGACAGCTACGGTTGGAAAAATGAAAGGAAAACCCAATGTCCCGTAATCAAATCCGTATCGAGTTCACCAGCAAGACGCCTTTTGCGGGCGGTGTCTCCTTCGGTGATACCGGCCCCTATGAGCGTCTCCTGGGAATGGTGTCCTTTGCTATCGATCCCAATGAAAAGGATCTCCCGCTCGTAGTGGACTTGGAATTGGCGCCACGAAATGCTGAAGGGCTGGTAGAGTTCAAAGCCGTTCTCGACATCGTCAAACCAGTGGATTTGAGTCGCGGTAACCGTCGCCTGCTGTTCGACTTTTCCAATCGAGGCAACCGTGGTGCTTTCACCCGCTTGAACGACGGCGGTGGCTCGGATCTTTCAAAGAGAGCTACGCCGGCAACGGCTTTCTCAATCGGCTGGGGTACACTGTCGTATGGTGCGGCTGGCAGGGCGACCTGGTTTACACCGGCAACAATCTCGTGGCCTTCGTGCCGGAAGCCAGGCAAAACGGGCAGCCGCTTCGCGGCCGAGTCCGGCAGGAATTCATCATCGACCGACGCGGTGTCCTCTCCATGCCCGTGAGTGGGGCGGCCAACATTCAATCGCTATCCGGTGCTCCATCGAGCCAGCGCGACTCTCACCGTGCGCGAGAAGGAGGCGGATCCGCGAGTACCTGTGCCCGACGGTGAATGGGAGCTGGCAAAGGCTAAGGACACGGACGGCAAAGTAGAGCTCACTCCGTCCAACACCGATCTTTACGTCAAGGGCGGTTTCAAGCCGGGCTGGATCTACGAACTGATTTACGACACAGAAGGGTCGCGTGTTATGGGCCTTGGTTTCCTCGGGTTGCGCGATCTTGTCTCGTTCTTGCGGCATGACACCCGGGATGCAGCGGGCAATGCAAATCCTCTTGCCGGCACTTGGGACAAGGCATACGGCTATGGTGCCTCCTCGCCGGGCGCGTCGTTCGCGAGTATGTCTATGAAGGCTGGAACCGCGATGCGGAGGGCCGGAAAGTCTTTGACGCCGTTCTCACCCACACAGGCGTGGGCCGTCTTTTTTCAACATGCGCTTCGCTCAGATTGGGCGCTACCCACGCCAGCATGAAGAGCATTCCTGGCCATCGGAGCGCTACCCGTTCACCTTTACGCCTGTCCCCGACCCATTTTCCGGAAAGTTGGACAGTGTGCTCAAGCGCCCGGGTACAGATCCGTTGGTCATACACAGCCATACAGCCGGCGAATATTGGGAGCGGCACGGCTCGATGACTCATACTGACCCGCGCGATGGGAGCGATGTGGAGATTCCGGCGAACGTGCGGATGTACGCTCTTACCGGCGCGCCGCATGCTGCAATAGCCGCCGACAACCCGCGTTGGATCGGACAACTGCCGCCGAATAATATTTCGCCGCAACCGTTCCTGCGGGCGTGCTTTGCGCTGATGGATCGCTGGGCAACCACCGGGGAAGCGCCGCCGCCGAGCCGTGTGCCGAGGCGGTCAGAAAAAACGCTAGTATCACCGGAAGAAGCGCTGCAACGTTTTCCGAAAATCCCAGGTGTCAATCTTCCCGCGACGCCGAGCCGGCTCCCTTACTGGAACTACGGCCCCGACTTCGATCGCGGTATCATGAGCGTCTTCCCGCCCGAAGCGGTGAAGGGTAAGGAGTATCCCGTCCAGGTTCCGCAAGTCGATGCCGACGGCAACGACATGGGCGGAGTGCGTTACCCGGACATGCAAGTGCCGCTAGGAACGTATCTCGGTTGGGCGCTACGAAAGTCTGGTTTCGCCGAGGGCGAACTACTCTCCACAAACGGCTGCATCATCACCTTCGCGCGCACCAAGGTGGAGCGGGAAAAGAGCGGCGATCCTCGTCTCTCGATTGAAGAGCGCTATGCGAGCCATGCGACTTACGTGGAGGCCGTGAAACGTGCGGTGGATGGTCTGGTCAAAGAAGGATTGATGCTACCGGAAGACGGCGAGCGGCTACATCGAGGCCGCGCGAAAGAAGAATCCCTGGATCCTTCTGTGCTGTTGGAACCGTTGGTAACCGCGGGACGGGAAGGACTGACATCGTCGCTCGAACTCTGTTTGCTTAGGGTTCGGAAACTATGGGAGCATCGGTCCGGCGTTAATCTGCGAGGGAAAATTTATATGGCTGAGTCAACGGAAGAACAGCGGGAAAAGGTCGCTGTTTCGTGTCGCATCTTGGCGATGGAAGGTTTAGTTGACGAGATTCTGGGTCATGTCAGCGCTCGGATCGCAGACACGGATGAAATGTGGATACGCTGCCGAAGCCCGGAGGAGGAGGGCGTACGCTACACGACGGTCGATGCCGTGCGACGTGTGGATTTCGATGGTAAAGGACCGCACAAAGGTGAACAATACCAAGTGCCGAACGAACTGCCCATTCACGGCGAGATCTACAAAAAGCGTCCCGCGGTGGGGTGCGTTATTCACGCCCATCCCAAGGAAGCGCTCATTTGCGGCATCACTGAGCTTGAATTCCGTCCCATCTTCGGCGCGTTCAATATAACCGCCATGCGCATGGCACTGGAGGGCATCCCGGTGTTTCCGCGCTCCTATCTAGTCAACCGTCCGGAGCTTGCCGCTCCGATGATAGAAATCATGGGCGAGAAATCGATCTGCCTGATGAAGGGTCATGGGATTACCGTCACCGGTAAGACGGTTGAAGAAGCCACCGTGCGCGCCTTGAACTTCAACACGTTGGCTAGAGCTACATTGCAAGTAGCTCAAACCGGCCGCAAAGCGCCGGATATCTCGCCGGACGATATCGAAAAACTCCCCGATCTGGGGTCCACCTTCAATGACACCTGGGTTTGGCGCTACTACGTCAGGAAGCTCAGAGAAGAAGATCTCCGTTTGAGCCGTGGATTTGATAATTAATGTGTATCCGTGGTCTCGTGCCGTGCATTCCGGAACGCAAAAAGATTCGACCCGTTTGCTCTCCGCGTTAGCCACATGAGAAGTGGCTTATCGACAAAAGTAAATAACGTAAATCGGATTGCTGTGAGCATTGTAGATATACAAAACCGGATGTATATCTTTTGTCAGGAGGCTGCTCATGCGAGTTGCTAAATGGGGAAACAGTCTCGCGGTCCGCTTACCCGCTGTGGTAGTCGAAGCACTCCAGCTCAAGGAAGGGGATAGCATCGAGATCGAGGTCGCGGGAGCTCGCCGTTTCGAGATCAAGAAGGCGCCCGGCGCTCGGGAACTGCTGGCGCGCTTAAGAAAGTACCGCGGTCGCTTGCCCGCCGATTTCAGGTTTGACCGCATCTGAGGCCAATGCCCGACGCTGAGACGTTTTTCGATACTAACGTCTTGCTCTAGCTCTCGAAGATGCAGCTAAGGCTGATCTGGCCGAACGAACTCATCGCAAATGGCGCCGTCATCAGCGTACAGGTTCTCAATGAGTTTGCCACTGTCGTCTCTGCGCAAGTTAGGGATGTCGTGGAGCGAAATCAGAGATGTGCTTAGTCCTATCCACGCCGTATGCGAGATTGAGCCAATAACCGTCGAGATTCGACGACTGTGGTGTCGAAATAGCCGAACGACTATGGATTTTCATTTATGACGCGACGATTGTGGCTTCGGCGCTGCTCGCGGGATGCAAAACTCTGTATTCCGAAGACCTCCAAGATGGACATGGTCTATAGAGAATAAACTTACAATTCGGAACCCGTTTACTTCTTACTGAAAGATTGTAGCTTATGTCTGACCCTTGGCTACACTCAACCTAATCATTCCCGCTTTAGAATCGGCAGACCGACTGAGGACAAAACGAATGGACGATTTTGACAAAGACCAAGTTCTCCAATGGTACACGCGGCTAGCAAGAAGAACTCTTAGGCGGCCTAAAAAGACCTTGATATAGTCGATATGCGTAAACTGTATGCGAAGAAATTTGGAATTCCAGCTGCAAAATCAATTGTAATGATCACGCCACCACGGTATCTCTCTCAGTTTGACTCATGGATCGATCTTCTATCAGGAGGCAACTACCGGCCTACGACTTGGTGGAGAACTCACACCGACCTTAAGCATGATCGAATCGCCAACCTTGACCGAGCTCAATTGGAAGTCGCAATAGAGAGCCTTTGCGGACTCCATCTTATGATCGTCACGCTCCCAGAGTTTGCGAGGGCAGTCCTGCCTGCCGGATCAGATTGGCGATTTCCACCCCAGCTTGTTTAACGCGAGTGAGAAAGTGCTCGATTTCTTCGGACGCTTCTATTAATTACACTGAATCGTCAGAACGAATCTTACTCGACCGACTTTGCTATCGCTCAATAACCGCCCCTAGTCCCAGTGCTTACGGTTGAAGTAGGAAATCGGGACGGATTGGTAACGTTTGTGAGTTCTCGCCTATCATCAACTCGTGAACAGTTTTTTCATCCGCTCGATAACTTCGGGCGGTTGCACGACAACCTCCTTTGCCAGCGCCTCTAGTTCTTCGACTGGCAAGCCGTTGGCTTCCCATTCTCGTTTCTTTACCTCGGCCAAGAGTTCCGGATCGTTCATGGTCTTTGCGAATGCGTCGCGCAGAACTTTTGTTCGCTCGGGAGACATACCGGGAGGGCCGATGACCGGTCGGCCGAAATCTCCCGGCGATAGTAAGACGACCGCCAAGCGCCTGATCGCGTCGGGCGTCTTATATTTTTCCATAAGCTCATAAATCGTTGGGACATCAGGCGATCTCGCATCGCGCTTTTTTCCACCTTGAACAAGCAGCCGAACAAAACCTGTTTTCGTCCATGTACGTCCCGGCTCCCGGCCAAAAAAGACGACAACGTCCCCGCGCGGCAGTGCATCTCGCCTTTCTCTACGGCAAGGTCGATGTCGGCAGCTCCCTGGTAGCCGACGACAACATTGAATTTTGCACCGAAGGCATCTTCCAATAGCTTGGGAAATAATAATCGGTACTTCCTATTCCTGTGGCACCGCACTTTGGCGCGTCAGTCGCTTTGCGGAGATCTTCTATGGTTTTGAAGGGAGCATCCGCACGAATGTAGAGCATTTCGCTCGTCCGCTCCGGAGTACCGATCCAGGTGAACTTGCTCCAATCAAAATTAACCTCTTTGCGTCCGATCAGCTGGTCAAAATAGAGCGCCGATGAAATCAATCCGATCGTCAGTCCGTCGGGCTTGGCAACGCTCGTAAAATAATTGGCGGCCGAGATCGAGCCCGCGCCCGGCATATTTTGCACAACGATAGTTGGATTGCCTGGAATATATTTATCGAGATGCTTGGTGATCATCCGCGCCCACGTGTCATAGGCGCCTCCGGGCGTAAATGCCACGATGACTCTGAGGGTTTGACCTTTGTAGAAGGGTTCAGCTTGCGCGCTTAAGTTGTCAGCCGGCAAAAGACTGCAGCCAAAAAGACACAGCACAAACAGGATCATCGTTTTTGACATGGTTACGTCCTCCTTTGTTGTCGCTGACGCGCTTAGACCTGGAGCGCGTAAAGTCGAGCCGGATTGGTTTCCAGAATCTTTACCTTGGCCGTTTCGCTGATGTCCTTTCTCTTTTGAACTTTGCGCACGACGAAGGGCTCGCGGTCGCCATGAGGCATGTCCGACCCGAATACCATGTTGTCTTCTCCGACGAGGTCGATAACTTGGGGCAAGAGAACATCGTCCGCTTCCGTGCTAAAAAAGATTCCCTTTACGCACGTATTCCATCGGCGGCAAGGCATGTTGCGGTGCCGTTTGCGAGTGAAACGTCGACAGCTGGTTACGCGTGCGTCTAAAACGGTGGTCCATTCTCTCGAGCACAAAATGAACCCACTGGCAGCCTGCCTCCAAAAGTAACTCTCAAGTCCGGAAAACGATCCAACACCCCGCCGCTTATCAAACCTACAAGTCCCATCATTACGGGCACAAGAAAGGCGATGACTCCCGAAGGATAGATGTGGCTATAGATATTATTTAGCGCGGGGCAACTCCAGCCCACGTGGACGGCCAACGGTAATTTCTCTTCGACGAGGGACTCAAAGAACGGCAAAAGCGTCGGGTGGTCGAAGGTGAGATCGCCGGCGGTGCCGAGAATCATAACGGCGGCGGCGCCGAAGATTTCGCTTCACGCACCTGGCGGACAGCCGCTTGAACGTCGTCGAGGTTGACGATTGCGGCCCACCTGATCCGCTCATTGCCTGCAAGTCGATCGCCCAGCCAGCGGTTGTAAGAAGAATAAAGCGCGGTCGCGAAGGCGTTGTTTGATGTCAGCGGGTAGGCAAGAAACAAGCTTGGATACACAACCTGGATCGCGATATCCTCTGCGTCCATCGAACGCAAACGTGCATTAATATCCGTAAGCTCCATGCTTTCAATAGTGTCGGGCTTCAGCGCTGTATGCCTTGTGGGTATTCCGTCGTAACTCGCGGGCGTGCCTAGAGTTGTTGCAGCCTCGCCCAACGCGTCGGGGAAACATCTGCTCGTCAATTACCCAGTACGCCAGACCATCCCGGCCAATGACCGAAGGGCGCTGAGGCCGAAAGGCCGGATCGAGGTATTGATCACTGAACGTCGTGGGGCACTCTTCGACGTGACCGTCGGCATCGATGTATTTCATCGCTTACACCTCCAGCGGTTAGATAATGGTTGCCGTGGGTAAATTTCTGCATCCTTAGGCGTTATTCACAATCCGTAAAGCCGTTTCGGATTATCGCCCAAAATTTTTGCGCTAGCGACGGGCTGATTTTGCCACCCTGAGCGAGTGTTTGAATGGCCTCGATATCGTTGGAGTAGTCGGCGTGGCCGTAGTCGGTGCCGACCATGAGATTATCTTCGCCGGCGTAATCGACTACGTAGGAAAAATCATCGGAAGTTTGGCAGGCGACGTAGATCCGGTTGTCGCGCAATAGACTGGCGGCCGCGAGATTGCGTTCCTTCGGGCGAACCCGTGAAAGAGCATGGCCAGCGTACTTCCGCTGAAATTCGCGTTCAGCTTGCGTGCGGATAACCAGATCGTTGATCGCGTAGGGAATCCATTGTGAGGTCGTTTCGACAAATGACCACCTTAGATCGGGAAATTTTCCGGCACACCCTGGTAGATCAAGTTGTTGAACGCGCCCACCGACGGCAGCTTGAAGCGTGAAAATACGTCCTGGCCAAACTGATCGTAGTAACCAAAATTGCCCGTGCCGGCATGAATGCAAATCGGCAGGTCGAGCCGCTGCGCCTCTTCATAAACAGGAAACAGGGAGCTATCGGAGAGCAGGCGCTCGCCCTCGAAGCCGCGCATAAAAACGCCGCAGGCGCCGTTGGTTTTGCCGAAATTGATTTCTTCGATGGCGCGGTCCATGTATCGAAGCGGAGGGAGGACAGCCCAGCGAAGCCGATTTTTCCCTAGTTTCCAGATTTGAGCGAGCCAACGGTTATAGCCGCGACAAAGCGCCAACTCCACTTCAGCTCGGGCCGTCAGCGGCCGTAAAAAGAGCGAGGGATAGAGAACCTGGATGTCGATGCCCAATGAGTCCATGTGAGCGAGTCGCGAGGAGACATCGGTGAGATCACGGGACTCCTCGGGGACGTTGAGACCAAGATTGGAGTTGGGGAAGACACGTTCGTCGATACGCCAAAACTCAACTCCGTTCTTGGTCGAGATTAGGAGCTCGGGTGCAAAGCGCTGATCTTGTTCCAGCATAAAGCTCCAGGTTCGTTCCGTTTCAATCACATGTGCGTCGGCATCGATGACACTCATGAATTGTTGCCCTCCTCGTTTCCCAGCATTCAGTGCTCGGAGCGGATTCCATCAGTCACTTCCCTTCTAGTCGCACGAGCAAAGTTCTGTCAACTCAACATTTTCTTCTCCGATTGCTTCGGCTATCGTTCGAATGAGGAGATAGCAGGGCCGGCTTGTGATATATAGAGCGCAGTATGGACAACGATCAATTTGCTGAGCTAACCGCATGGATCACTGAAGCGGGTTTGGCAGGTCAGGACGAAACGGCGACCCTCACAGGTTTCTGCGAGCGTGCGTTGGCTCTCGGTCTACCCCTTGCGCGTGCCAATGTTGTGATCGACACACTGCATCCAATCTATGAAGGACGCGCCTTTACTTGGACACAAAAACGTAAGGAAACGCGCCTTACCGAGTTTGGCCGGAGCGATGAACGCTTGGATTTCTGGGAGCGGAGTCCTTTCTACCGTCTCGAACTGTCCGGCGAGTCGTTTCTCCGGCGTCGGCTAAACGCGGAGACCGAAGGAGAATTCTCGATATTTTCCGATCTGCGGGCCGAGGGAATGACGGATTATCTGGCGATAACGAATCGGTTCGCCGCGGAAGGAATTATCGGTGACATGGATTGCGTCTACTCGTCGTGGGCAACGGATGCCCCGCAAGGTTTCCGAGACTCCGACGTCGACGATCTATCCCGGCTTATGCCCATGGTCGCGCTTACCTTGAAATCCGCCTCTCTGACGCGCATCGCCGGAACCCTGGTCGAAACTTATCTCGGCCGTGATGCCGGCCGAAAAAGTCCTGGGCGGCCGCATCGGACGCGGGGTCGCGGACCGGATCGACGCCGTCCTTTGGTTCAGCGACCTGCGCAACTATACGCGGATCAGTGATTCGGCCGATCCCGAACAAATTATTCCTTTGCTCAACGAATACGCCGGCGCGATTTTATCGGCGATTCATGGCCACGAGGGCGATGTGCTGAAACTGATCGGCGACGGTACGCTCGCCATCTTTACAGCGGCGGATCGGGCCAGCGCTTGTCATGCGGCCCTCGCCGCCGCTCTCGAAGCGCGCCGCGCGGTGGCCCTGGTGAACGAGCGACGAATAGCCGCGAATCTTCCCACCACCGATATGTATCTCGGCCTGCACGTCGGCGAGGTATTCTACGGCAACATCGGCAGCGAGGAGCGGCTTGACTTCACGGTGGTTGGACCTGCCGTCAACGAAGTGAGCCGCATCGCGTCGATGTGCCGCTCCCTCGATCAGCCCGTGCTCACCTCTTCCGCCTTTGCCGTCGCAATCGACGAGCCAAAAGACTTCTCGTCTCGGTAGGGCGCTACGCGCTCCGGGGCGTCGAACGTCCGCAGAGCCTGTTTACCGTGGATCGCGAGTCGGTTGCCGTTCGATCGCAGTCGCTAACGAAGCCAAGTGACTGCACTGGGATTGTAGAATTATTTTCTCGACAATCGCCCTCACCTGAGGCGAAGGCGTGAAGAAAAGGCATGACGAAAACTATTCGGGAAGCTGGTTCCTTTTCCTTAACGCTATCTGTGCTCGCTTTAGCGCATGGCAGCAAGCTCATGGTGCAATCGCAAATTCGCAAGCTTGAAGGTCTCAAGGGCAAAAGATCGGGATATCGAGCTTGGGCTCGGCGAGCGACTTGCTATTCGGTTACGTTCTCCGCAAGTACGGCATCGACATTTTCACTCAAACTCGCAAGAGATTATCCGCCTTTGCGGCTGATTTCTTTTAGAAGCTTTTCCCAGCGTTCGAGCTCCTTCTCGTATTTGTCGGTAGCAATTCCATGGTCCGGGCGCCAGCGTTTGAAGCCCAGGTTTTTTGACGCGCTGCCATATTCGAATTTTTCCAGCACCGCTTGGCCTTCGGGCCCCAAAAGATAGTCGGCCAAAAGTAAGGCGGCGTGGGGATGGGGCGGCTGAACCGCGATGGCGGCGCCACCGACATTTGTCGGCACGATGTCCATCGGGACCCAATCCACCGGCGCGCCTTTCGCGATGGCGTTCAACGTGTGGTTGCGAAAGATTGCGGGAGAGGCGAGGACTTCACCCGAGGCGATCAGATCGAGGAGGGCCGGCGGAATGATTGTGTGCAGGGCGATCTCTTGAACCTTGAGCTTCTTGACCAGCTCTACGCCTCTGGTTCTGATGATAGCGCCGATGACTTTGTAGGTCGGATCGCTAATGGACACTCCCATGCGGCCTTTTAGCTCCGGATGCAGCAGTCCTTCGTAGTTTTTTGGCACGGCGTTCTTAGAAAGCAGTTTGGTATTGTAAGCGAAGCCAATGTAGGATTCACGGGCGATGGCCCAAAAGTACAGGCCGCGTTCGCTTTTTTCTTTGGCGTCTTCCGGATAGGAAGCAAAATAGGGAGAATGATAGGGGCGCAACAGAAAAGCGTCGCGCATGAACATCAAATTCCCTTCGGTTGTTTCCACGGTGTCGGCGACGTATCTTTTGGCCTTAGACTCCTCCATCATTCGCACTGTAATATCGGAACCCGAGACTCGGTAGGCTTCAACCTTCACGCCGGGATACTTGGTCTCAAAAGCTTTAACTATCCCCTTGTACGATTCGCCGGCGAGAGAGGTGTACCAGACGACCTTGCCTTCGCTCTTCGCTCCCGAGTAGAGCAGCTGTTCCCGATCGGCGCCGCTGTAGGTAGCGATCTCCGTACCCGTCGTCGGTTTGCGGCCCTGCACCCGGGCCTCCGAGGGCAACAGGAACAGTAAGCACAGTATCAGACCCAGGATCTTTATCCTTTTCCCATTTTGGGCAATGACGCGACTTGTCATTTCTGAGTAATCTCCTTGACTAGTTTTTCCCACTTGGCGCTGTCTTTTTCATACTGTTCAATGGATCGGCCCGCGTCCGGGTACCAACGGGTAAAGCCGTACTCCTTGGAAGGGTGACCGTATTGAAACTTCTCCAATACCTTCTGACCATCGCTGAGGAGAAAATCAATTAGAAGCAGAGCGGCATGGGGATGAGGCGGTTGGCTGGCTAAGGCCACGGCCCCGCTGTTGGTAAAGACTAATTCCATCGGCTGCCAACCGACCGGCGAACCTTTCTCCATCGACACTAGCACATGGTTACGAAAGATATGGAACGAAGCACCGATCTCGCCGGAAGCAATGAAGTCCACCAGGGTGGCGCTACTCACCGTAAAGACTTTGATCTCCTGAGATTTGAGTTTCCTCACGAACGCCTCACCTTTGATCTTCAGCATCGCGCCGATAGTTTTGTTTGCGCTCTCACCGTAGGCGAGCCCAAGCTTTCCTTTGAGTTCCGGATGTAACAGCCCTTCGAAGCCTTTGGGAACCGCGCTCGCTGAGATCTGATTCTTGTTGTATCCGAAGCCGTTATAGGATTCGCGGTCGATGGTCCAGAACGTAAGTCCTTTATCGGCTTTTTCCTTGGCCTCGTCGGGATACCGCGCAAGATGGGGCGACCCGTAGGGACGAAGTAAATTATTGGCTCGTGACACCATCAATGAATCTAATGTGATCTCCAAGACATCGAAGACCGGGCGTCTGGCCTGGCTTCTTCAATCATGCGCGGGACAAGATCGCTGCCGCCGGCGCGATAGGCTTCTAATCTCAGTCCCGGGTACTTGGTTTCGAAGGCGCGGGCCATGGCTTTGTAAGAATCGCCCGGCCAGGGAAGTATACCAGACGACCTTGCCTTCGCTTTTGCTCCGGCATACGAGCAGCTGCTCGCGGTCTGAACCGTTGTAGCCTGCAAGCTCCGTGATGGAAGCAGGTTTGGGAGATTGCGCCCATGCATAGGAGCGAGGCGAAGAGCAAAGCAAAGGCGATCCGCACTGAAATTTGTTTCATTGCGGTCATCCTGTAGTAATCACTGTGATATCTGGTGCTGATACTTGTCGTGCCAATATCACGGCCAATCGTTACACTGTCAATCAGCTTGGCATAAGCGCTCTCAGTCGTCTCACTTCATCAATTCTTCACTGTTAGTTCTCGATTCGTCGTGCCGTTATAAACCTCGGCGTTGAAACTATCGCCGTCACGCATTCTACCACGGCTGTAACAACTCACAGTGTCAACGGAACGCGCCCCGTTTGGGGGATAGAAAAAGTACCCATTTGGGGATTGACGGAGCATCTTCAATATTGGTATGGCGGCATCTGTGGGGAATGAGTCGTTGAGGGGAAACTAACTTCTTAAATTAAATGCACAGGGAGGTGCCATATGCGATTAAGAGTTCTTATTGCGGTTATGGGTGGCGTTTTGGCGACAGCCACCGCGGCCAAAGCTGATCAGCTCCGTGCGCTGCTGACCGGCTACGAGGAGACGCCCTCGGCGGTGTCCACGACCGGCAGAGGCGAGTTCGTGGCCGTCATCTCCGATGACGGTGAAACCATCCGCTATAGGGAGACGTTTAGCCGGCTACAGGGGACAGTGACTCAGTCCCATATCCATGTCGGCCAGCTGAGCATAGGCGGCAGCGTCGTCATCTTTCTGTGCCAGACGGCGTCAAATCCCGATCCTACCGGTCTTGCTCCTCAGTGCCCTCAAGAGGGGACCGTGACTGGGGTGATCACAGCTGCAAACGTCATAGCCGGGTCTCAGGCACCTCAACAGCTCGCGGCTGGTGACCTTGCCGCGGTCGTCACCGCCATCCGCGCGGGCGCTACCTACGCGAACGTGCACACGAACCTCTCGCCGGGCGGCGAGATACGCGGCCAGATACGCACGGTCGGCAAATAGTATAGTGTCTTCGTCGGACGCCGGATGCTGCATCTAAGGCAGCAGATCTGAGAAATGCGTGCCGCTGGAACGTTTAAAGACGTATCTAGCGGCACGCATAACGTCTAGTGCGCAGAACCTTCGAAGTCACTCACCCTCAGCAAGCCCCGGCTTCACTTATTGCGCCTGCTCGATGTACTGCCGGAGAAAATTGATCATTTCAGGCGACGGTCTCTGACGCTCGTTTGAAAAGAGCCTCACCGGACTGGCCGACTTCAAAGCGCGGCTGAAAACGCATCGTCTTGATCGCGTCCGTCTAAAAGTCCTGATCTTTCGCCAACGAGTCAAAGGCCTGTCCGCAATGGTGCCAATCATTTCTGGCGGCGCTTTCGGCGGCATCAAGACCATCCGGGTCATGTTGGTGCTGGACATGTTGGCCGGCTTTGAGAGCTTCATATTTGATTCCCGAAGGCGGTTTGCCGAAGATTTCCTTGTAGTAATAGGTAAAGGGCTGAAGTTCTGGCACGTCGCTGGCTCACCAAGACTCTCGCCGCTCGGCGCCACCAAGTCCGTGTAGTAGATACGCTGTGACCATACCGGTCTTAACCATTTGGGGCTCAACGCTTGCTCGGTAACTGGGAAGCGTTTCATCGTGGTATTGCGCTTCGTTCCGCTGCACCGCGAGCCGCGCAGTCAGAACTTCTAGTTGTAGCCGGTGACGTAATCGTATTTTAGGCCTAAGCAGGTCGAACGACAACCGGAAGCGAACGTCTTTCGAGCTGCTTATTCCGAGCCCCGCGGCGCGAGATTTCTGCTGCCTTCACGAAGTCGGCAGGGTTTTTTATACCGTGAGCCAGCATCCGAGCGGATGTAGGAAACGGTGACTCCGTGGACACCGGTGATGAATCCAAACTTGGCTGATATCGACGCGCAGAGCGGGATCCTTAATCTGGTGTTGAAACAGGCTTCCGTGAAATAAGCCTGCGGTCAGCCCGTCAGCCTTTGCCACCTCTCCGATGTAGTTCACCGCGGTGAGACCACCTGCCTCCGCCCATGGTTCTGAACCACCACGGCATGGCTGCCCCGGAATGTGCTTGCTTAAGTGTTTAGCGAAAATTCTGCCTTCAATATCCGTGGGACCGCCGGCCGCGAAGTTGATGACGAAGGTCAAGGTCTTTCCTTGATAGAAAGGAGCGTCGTTTTCCGCTGCGAAACCTTGCGATCCATACCGCCGTGAACAAAGAGAAGCCGATAGCGAAGAATAACAATCGCGAGTTATTTCGTTTCATTATTCTCTCCTCTCAGTAATCGGTAAACGCTGCTTAGAAAATCCGCCGGCACGGGTGCCGGTCGTTACGCACACCGAAGCCGGCCTGCCGCCCTTCATACTTCAACTGGCCACGGCTTGTCTATCGCAATCATCGGCTTGCGTCGATCGATGCTGATGCGTCACTAAGGACGATCGGCACCGTTACGAATTTATCTAGATTTGACGCTCTACATCATTGACGGCGCTGCCGCGATAAGTATCCCGGCAAAGGAGGGCCCGGTATCACGCAATCCGATCTGTTGGTTATCAACAAGATCGACCTGGCGCCCTATGTCGGGGCTGATATGGTCAGTGATGGAGCGGGACGCTAAGACGAATGCGCGGAGAACAACCTTTTCTGTTCACAAACCTCAAGGATGGCACCGGCTGTGGTCTGCCGATCGTCGGATTGGCTGATCCGCCCACCTTCGATGATGCCGGTTTTAGACGTCAGTACTTCTTGGCATTATCAGAGCGTAACTTGATGAACGCTCCCGATCCAACAGATAACCGTTCACAGCATTCCTGCGTGCTCGGCCTAGCTTACTTTAGTTGTTTTTGTCTTGACAGCGCTGCCCTGCGCTGGTGTAGAACTTAATCGTTCTTGCGCTTTTCCCTTTGAGAGATAACTACGCGCCAGTGCACATCCAAAGGCAGCGCGGGGAGTATAGCGTTGCGCCTGGCTAAAGCTTTCGCCCAGATTTCAAACGGCCTCCTTGCAAATCACAAACCGCGCCGGTTTTCTCTGCGTACCCAGTTGGTCCTGCTCGTACTCGCAGTGGTACTGCCACTTCTGGTCTTGGCCGCGGTCATGTTCTTGCGGGATGTGCAGTTCCAGCGCGCCGCTCTTGAGCGAGGAATGAAGGATACGGCCCGTGCGCTGTCGCTTGCCCTCGACCGTGATGTGGGAAAACTGCACGCTGTTTTGGAAACGCTTGCGGCGTCGCCGTCTCTCGATTCGAGAGACTTCAAATCCTTCAACGAGCTTGCTCTACGAGCGACTGAGCAACGCAAGGGTTCCAGGATTGTCCTCTTCGACCGCTCGGGCCAGCAGATCATCAACACACTCCTGCCGTTCGGCGCTTCTCTACCCAATATTTTACAAGAAGCAAGGAAGAGCCCGGAGGCAACTGAAGGGGGCTTGCCGCTTGGAAGCCCTCCGACTGTGAAGTCGGTGCTGGAGACCGGTGAGCCCGTGATATCCGATCTTTTCATGGGACTTGTTTCCAAACGACCTTCACTTGCCACTACCGTCCCCGTAATTCGGGACGGTAACATCGCATACGGCCTAAGTATGGTGACCCTGCCGGCAAACTTCACGACTCTTTTGAGGGAGCAAGGGCTTCCAGACGAGTGGAACGCGGTGATTGTGGACAGGAACGGAACTATCATCTCGCGCAACCCCGATGCTGAGAGGTTTGTCGGCCGGCCTGTGTCGCCGAAACTTCGTAGACTGCTCAGCCAATCTGATCAGGGATGGAGCGCCAGCCAGACTTCGGACGGAGTGCAACTCTACAGAGCGTTCGCGCGTTCGACGCTTACAGGATGGGCCGTAGCAATAGAGGCCCCGCAGGCTGCAATTGATGCTGCGGTAAACCGTTCGATGCGGATCATAGGAGGAGCCGCCGCGGTGCTCCTGTTTGTTGCGCTCGGCACAGCACTTGTTCTCGGCAGGCGCATTTCAGGCCCGATTTCCATGCTTGCGAGATCCGCTGAAGCGATTCAGCGCGGAGAGCGGGTCGAGATAAAAACTTCCGGAGTGAAGGAAATCTCCGAGCTTCATTCCGCTGTACTTGCCGCAGGGAGGCCACTCGGGAATGGGCCGCGGAGCGCGAACGCGCAGTTATCGAGAAACGACTGCGACGGCTGGCCGAGGTAAGCGCAACCCTCGCTGAATCGATTGATTTTGAGGAAGACGCTCACGCGCCTGGTCGAATTCATGGTGCCGGATTATGCGGATTGGTGCTCCATCGACCTGCTGCGAGAGGGCTCAAATATTTGCCGCCGTGTCGCCGTGCGGACAAGCAGAAAAAGACAAAGAACCGATTGCGGAAGAGTTTTACCGGAATTATGCGCCTGACCTGAGCCGTCCCCATCCGATTCTTACTGCGATAAAGACCGGCCGCTCTGACTACATGCTCGATCTGGATCAGAGATGGACCGACCAACACGCTCGAGATGAGCGTCACCGGTTTCTACTGGAACAAATGGAATTGAGCGGCGTGATTGTCGTGCCGTTGCTTGTGCAAGGCCGAGTGGCGGGGGCACTCTCCATGTTCGCCTCGCGATATTCCGGGCGGAAATACACGGTCGCCGACGTCGAGTTCGCGGAGGAAGTCGGCCGCCGCGCCTCGATTGCCCTTGATAACGCCTGGCTTTATCGAGAAGTGCAGAGGGAATTGACAGAGCGTAAACAGGCAGAGGAAGCCCTGCGGGAGAGCGAAGAGCGGTTTCGGAGCACGTTTGAAAACGCACCGGTTGGCATGGCACACGTTGGCCTGGATGGCCGGTGGCTGAGGGTGAATGACACGCTCTGCGAGATTACCGGGTACTCGCGCAAGGAGCTTTTGACTAAAACCTTCGGCGACATCACGCATCCCGACGATCTGGAAAGAGCTGGGCGCGCGTGCAAAGCCTGCTCGCAGGCGAAGTGTCAACGTACTCGATGGAGAAGCGCTATCTCCGCAAAGATGGTTCTCTGGTCTGGGTGGAGATCACTATATCTCTGCGGCGCGATGCGGACGGGCGGCCGCTTTATTTGATCGGTGCGATTGAGGATATCACCGACCGCAAGAGGGCTCAGGAGGAGTTATGCGAAAGCGAGGAACGATTCCGGAGCTACTTCGAACTCGGCTTGATCGGCATGGCGATCACATCGCCGAGCAAAGGCATACTCGAGGTCAATGAAGAGATTTGCAAAACGCTGGGCTACGAACGCGACGAACTGTTGCGCAAAACGTGGGCGGAGCTGACTCATCCCGGCGATATCGCCGCCGATGTCGCGGAATTTAACCGTGTTCTCGTCGGGGAGATCGACGGCTATTCCCTAGACAAACGATTTATCCGCAAGGACGGCCGGGTTATCTACGCTACCATTTCGCTCAAATGCCTGCGTCTCGCGGACGGTTCGGTGGATTACTTCTTGGCTCTAGTGCAAGACATCACCGAGCGCAGACAGGTAGCGCGACGTCGCGGTGTCTATTTTGCCGTCGGTCAAATCCTCGCTGAGTCTCCGTCACTGAACGAAGCGACGCCGAGGATTCTCCAGACGGTTGGTGAAACGTTGGACTGGGAAATCGGTGCTATGTGGATAGCGGACTCGGACGCGAATGTGCTGCGGTGCCTCAAGGTCTGGCATGATCCATCCATCAACGTGGACCCTTTCGTATCGGCGAGCTACGGGCGGACAATCGCGCCGGGAGTAGGTTTGCCGGGGCGTGTATGGACAAGCTCAAAGGCCGTCTGGATCCCCGATGTTAACAATGACAACAATTTTTCGTGCGCAGCTTTTGCCGGTGAAGCGGGACTCCACACAGGCTTCGCATTCCCGATCCTCTTCCGCGACAAGTTGCTCGGAGTGACGGAGTTCTTCAGCCGCGAGATCCGTCAACGGGATCATGTCCTCCAGACGATGTTCGAGAGTATCGGAAGCCAGATCGGACAGTTCATGGAGCGCAAACGCGCCGAGGAGGCTTTGCGCGAGGCCGACCGCCGGAAGGATGAATTTCTCGCCATGCTGGGCCACGAATTGCGCAATCCGTTAGGGGTCATCAGTACCGTCGTACAGTTGCTCAATAGAAAGGAAGCCCCTGATCCCGAGGTGCAGGACCTTCAGAACACAATCAAGCTAGAAGTATCGCAGTTGACTCGGTTGCTCGACGATCTCCTCGATATCTCGCGTATAGCGCGGGGGCTGATCCGATTAAAAAGAGCCCTGTGACTTGGCAACGATCGTGCGCCACGTAGCTGAGGGGCGCCGCCTCATTCTGGAGAAAAATGGTGTCGATCTTTCAGTTCAATTGCCATCGCAACCGGTACCGGTCGTGGGCGACCGCACGCGACTGGCACAGATCGTGGGAAACCTGCTGGACAATGCCAATAAATTTACCGATGCCGGCGGGCAAGTCACTGTGCGTCTAGTCGAAGAACCAACCGGGGCAGGCGCCATTCTAACTGTCCGGGATAGCGGCATCGGTATGGAACCGGAGACGCTAATGCGCGTCTTTGAGCCATTCACTCAAGCTGAGCGTACCATCGACCGCAGCCGGGGTGGCTTGGGTTTAGGTCTGGCTCTGGTCAAAGGTTTGGTTGATCTACATGGCGGTGAAGTTTGGGCATCGAGCGGCGGAGCTGGATGCGGGTCCGAGTTTACGATCCGACTTTCTCTGGAACGCGAAACCCGGTTGCTCACCAAGCCGATCGAGCGAGGCGCAAGCTTCACTGAGCGGCGGCGCATTTTGGTCATCGAAGACAATCTGTTGGCGGCACAGAGCCTGCGGATGTTGTTGACGGAAACCGGGCACGCGGTTGAGGTGGCTCACAATGGTCCAGACGGAATTGAAGTGGCACGGCGCTTCCGACCCGAGATCGTGTTGTGCGACATCGGTCTGCCAGGATTAGACGGCTATGCGGTCGCTCGAGTGTTGCGGGAAGAACCCGGACTGACCGGCGTATATATAATCGCGGTAAGCGGCTATGGTCAAAACACCGACCAGCGGCGTGCATCGGAAGAAGGATTTAACGCCTATCTCACCAAGCCTATCGATTTTAAGGAACTGGACCGACTCCTGACTGAGACCGCCACATACGAGCGGTCCCCGCCAGCTTGCGTGAGCAAGCCCAGTAGTGATGCTCTCCTCGCGGCGCTTCTGAGTCGCGGCAAGCCCGTGCTTGAAGGCGTTCATATTGCCTGGAGGCCCGCTTTTGCCTTTCAATCCTGCCATTTCGTTTCATCCCACGTGGTAAGATTCATTTTCCCATAGTTGTTTCACTGTAGCAAAGTAGTGGCAAAGCAGAAAAATTCCATTGTGTTCTCTAGCGGGTAGACGCGCTATGAGGATTATTAATCCTCGTGTCTGTCGGATTCGCTTCCTGCCTCTATTCTGCGGACAACATCAATAGCAGCAGTTCCCAAAGATCTTGTGCCTCATTCGTCTCGTCGCGTTAAAGGCGAAAGGTACATCTATTCAGGGCGGCCGGAATGGATCGACATGGGGCCGGTGAATGAAATCGTTAATGAAGCGCTGCAGAACCGAAAGCGCCGGGACACTTCCTCGGATTCTCGTCCTTAGTGAAGGAGCTATTAATCGAACTCCAGTCAGGAGTTGTTGAGGTTAGCGTGACATCAAGCGGTCGTAAGAAAAGGACTTATCTGCCCATTTTTCATGCCCGCCGATACCATGTTCGATATTCCATTGCATCACGTCAAACATGCGCCCGGTAATTCCAGTCGCATCTTGCGAGGCCAGGTGTAACACGAGCGGTGTCACATGCTCGGGTACGACCGGGAGAGGTCCCGCCTTTCCTCCAGATTGCAGACGGGCCCGATTCTGTTCGTCAAACCCGGTGGTTCGAGTGTGCCCGGGAATAATTGTGTTGACCGCGACATTGAACTGCTTCACCTCATCGGCGAGGTAAAAGCTCAGCGTGGCGAGCGCCGCCTTGGACGACATATACGGCATTTCCATGCTGTTAGGCCGGAGCGCGGCATAGCCTCCTCCATGGGAATGATTGACTATCCCACTGCTCACCACATTGATAATGCTTCCCTTACGTTTCTCGATCATCGGCCGAATGAACCGTCTGATAACTTTCAAGGCACCGAACACATTAACCTTGAATAGTCTCTCCCAATCTGAATCTTTAGTTTCAAGCGTTGTCGCTCGTCCTTTCGGCGGGTATAAATCGCGTGAACGCATCGCAGCATTGTTAACGAGAATATCCACCGTCTTAAACTTATCCAAAGTGGCCTGAAAAGTGTGGTCAATCTGAGCATCGTCCGTGACATCCATGTCCGCAACGAAGATATTTTCGTTGTGATCTTTGAGCTCTTCCTTAAACTCGTCAACGCCAGACCATGATCTATCTGTCGCAACAACCTTCGCTCCTGCTAACAGAAACGCCCGGACATAAGCCCTCCCCATTCCTCTCGCTCCGCCAGTAATAACTGCTACCCGGTCCCTTAAATCATTCGCAACCCTTTCCATTAAAACCTCCACATATTCCGTTTTTCGCTGGATAGCAGGGCTTGTGTCTTTTCAACAATGCCCGGCCTGAGTTACGGCAAGCCAAACTCGTCCCGACGAGCAGCAACCTTGTCGATAAGTGCGCTACTGACTTTATTGACCGGGGGAACTTCGCATCCTTGAACTTCATGGTTGCATCGCGGAACCTTACTTTAATTATTGCCGAGCTCTTCGCGCTGCCTCGGCCCCCTTAGTCATTAGATCATCAAGTTGATCCAGCACCGTGCTATAAGTCCCTTGATTCATGTAACGAACGCCCCCTTTTTCGTAGGCGTCCACGCCCCCGCGATCTTCCATGCTGACATCGATACGCTCGTTCTTCGCCGGATCGCGGAAAGTGTTCATCGGGTCGCCGCCCTCCTGAACAATTTTTATTTGTTCCTTGAGCATATTGCGAAACATGACCAGACCGCGGTCCGATTCGCCCAGTCTTTCCTTGGATCGATCGAGAATCTCTCCTTGTGCGACCCAACAGAGGAGGTCTTGGCCCAAAACAAAATCTGGCAAATCCTGGATCGGCACTTCGTAGGCGGGCACGGGGTCTTGTTTCGGCACGTCAACGTCCGGACCTGGAAAGAAAACCTGGTACCCCAAATGCCACGTGTGGGTGTCATCCATTGGAACACGAATCTGAAACTCCGCATACCCGGTTTGGCCGATTCGCACGTAATTAGGGAAAATCATCGGGTGTCCCGATTCTCCATCGTTCACTATCTTCCGGATCTCCGACGACTCAGGCGCCGTTTCTGAATTCCGAACGGAACATAATCAAAGGCAATCTCTTTGTGAGGACGACTGATGCGCTGGAAGGATTTGATTTTTCGCGGATCGGTAATTCCGCGTCGCTCAATAGCATAAAGCCCAAAAAGTCCGTGAGCATAAGAGGTATGAACGGTGTCGACAGCGTTTTCCTGACATTGCAGCCAGTTGCATGGCAGCAGCGTGGTGCCGATTTGCCGGAAGACACCATCGAGCACGAATAGATCCCAGCGAGGCAGCAGCGGCGCGGGCTGTGGACCAATGTAGGCCCAAACAAGTCCACCAAGCTCCTGCACCGAGTATGCTTTTAGCTTGACGGTATTTTTGAACGTCGTCTTTTCAGTCTCAGCGGGTTGCTCGAGGCACTGACCAGTCCGATCGTACAACCACCCGTGGTACGGACAACGCAAGCCTTCGTTTTCAGGGATGCCGTATTTCAAATCGACACGCCGGTGAGCGCAACGCTGGTCAATGAGACCCAAACGACCTTGGCGATCTTGAAACAGGGTCAACGATTCGCCGAGCAGGCGAACTGCCTTCACCGGATTCTCTTTGATCTCCTGAGAGGTCGCGACCGGGTGCCAATAGCGGCGCATCAACTCGCCAACAGGTGTTCCAGCGTCTACTTTGGTCAACATTTCATTCTCGTCAACGCTCAACATGGCCGTCTCCTCTGTAGTGGGATAGTTTGCTTTCTAGAGATGTATGATCCCTTCATCTACCGCGCTGCTTAACGTCTGCTCCAATTGTGCCTTTGGAAGCGAGGACGGGAGAATATGAGACTTTGCGTTTTCATCCGGACAATCAACGCCTCTTCACTACACCGTGCGCGTGCTGGGGGCGAAAAGGTCCGCAACTTGTTCCTTGCCGGGCGTTAGCCCCTGCTCATAGGAGAAATCGATGGTCGTCTGGAGAAATTTTCGATTCGCCTCGACGCCGTAGGGGAACGGATCATGACCAAAAATCTCACGTGTCTTTGCCAAATACTCGGGCCCGAACACTAAGCTCTGGGGAATCCGTCTCGCTAGTGTTTCCTCCGCCAACTTCTTCGCTTCCAACAATGCCGAGTACAGGTTAAACGCAAGCCAGGGATACTTCTTATAGACGTCACCCCTGATAATGATTGTGTGATTGGCGGGGATAAAGCCGTGTGCGTTGAAGAATCTCGTGCCTTCGGCGATTTTGTCTGGAAAGAGAGGCTTTACTTTGCTCCAATCGCCGCCCGACGCTCGTATCCTTGTGGAACGGTCGACGATGTTCTGCTCCGGTCTAAAAGCGCGGGACACCGGAGCGGCATCGAGCTCGTGGTTAACAAGCATAGAGGCCAAGCTTTTATTTTCCGGGATACGCTGGAACTTGATACCTCGAGGAGGGCAAACCCGGTCGCACCGCCGTGGCTAAGGTCCTCGGATCTTTCCATCCACCACTCAACTTCATACTGAGACACGCCAAAATCGTGCTCGAGAACACCACGCGTCCAGAGTGCTGATGTTTGCTGGTAATCCCCCACGCCGATTCTCTTACCAGCAAGGTCTTCTGGTTTCTTAACTCCCGAATCCACGTTGATGAAGAGCTCGGAGTGCATGAAACGGCGCGCCGGAAAAGCGGGAATGGCAATCATATCCATCCCTTTGGATCTCGCGATTAGATAGCTCGATAGCGACATTTCGGATATTTCAAATTCTCCGAATGTCAACTGGCGCCAGAATGTGACCGATGGATCAGAAATCGTGTATACAAGATTCTCAACGCCTTCGATCTTTACTCTGCCATCGAGCAACGGCATCACTCTTTCATGGGGTCCCGTAATGAAGCTCAATTTTAGATTAGCCATAGACGCGAAAACTCCCTGGGAATTCCGAGGCTGAGCGAGGAGCAAACCTTCCGTACCGAAGACAATGCATTTCTGCCCTTATTTCTCCTAAATTGGTTTGGGCTTAGCCGCGCTGTGTTCATCTCTTTTGCGCTTCGTTCAATGATTTCTCCGCGAGATCGATGATTGGTTTCATGTTTATGAACTCGGGTCGAGCGGTGACGAAATATTCGACTCCGGGAGTGCGCCTTTGCGCCGGGAAAACATCTTCTTTGGGAATGTCCTCTCGCAAAGAATCCGCCCCTTCGTTGCCCGGGCGCTCGTTAGTGGCCTTTTGAAAAGCGATCTGGCCGGCGCGGGAGAGAAGCCAGTTCAACGCGAGCTTTGCCGCGTTGGGATGCGGCGCTTGACTGGGAAGGCTGACGGAGCCGTTCATAGGATTGACGAACGCGCCCTCTCTGAAACTCCCGGCATAAAATTCGTGAACGGGAAGCCCTCTGCCCGCTGCGACTCCGACGGCTCGAGCGAAGAAGTTTAGTGCGAATTTTCCGCTCGCCAGCCAATCGATCATCTGCGCGTCGTCGCGGCTTACGGTCACGTCCATCTCGCCGAAGAGCTTTCTAATGTATTCCGGACCGAGCTTCGGATTATGGTAGATGAACGTGAGGTTCTGGCTGATCATTCCCGGCATGCGGGGGTGGACCGCCACGGCCTTGCCCTTCCACTTCGGCTGCAACAGATCCCAAAAAGACTTAAGCTCCTTCGGATCGACCAGGTTCTTGTTGTACGAGATGCCGCCGCCCTGAACGCTGCCCTCGAACAGGAAAATATACTGGTTCTCCTGATCGATGTAGTGGTGTTTGCCGCCCCACCATTTGGACTCGTCCAACACCTCCGGCAGGATGAGCGCGGGCGGAATCGGATTCAACGCCTTGTTGCGATAAAACAGCTCGTAGGGGCTGTGCATGCCGCCGGTGTAAATATCGGCGAGATATTTCCCGGCTCGTCTTTCCTGCATGAGTCGCGGCGCGATCTCGGCGCCGCGGCCGACGACGAAGGAGAGCTTGATCTCGGGATAGGCTTTCTGAAAAAACTTGAAAACGTCCTCGAAGACCGTAGTGCCGTAGACGGTTAGCCGGCCCTCTTCCCTGGCTGCCTTCACCAGCTTTTCCCAATCACCTTTCCAATTCGTCTGCGCCGGAGACTTCGACGCAATGACGAAGAGGAGACCGAAGCTACAGAGGACGGCGGCGACTTTCATTGGTAACCATATGATCCGACCCGGCCTTAGCCGGCATTAATCCGCTTGGACCCAGTGAAGAATGGGGTCGTTTCACAGAGAGCCTATGACCGCCCGCTAGATGATGTCAAGCGGAGAGTTGCCCTGGATATCTTGGCTGAAGTTCGTAGAACAATCAGGGAGCAATCTGGCGATTATGTACGCCTTAAAGTATTTTATCCGACGGCGGATAAAGGCAAGAAAAGCGCAAACGAAATTTTTGTGATTGGACTAGAGTTGGGTGCTGTGGAGATCTCGGTCAGTGACACCGGTATCGGGATCTCGCCGGAGGACCAGGCAAGGATATTCGAGGAATTTCGCCAGGTCGGAGGCGACTACGCTCACAAGAGAGAAGGGACTGGACTTGGGTTAACGTTGGCCAAGAAGTTTGTCGAACTGCATGGAGGAGAGATCTGGGTGAAGAGTGAAGTCGGCAAGGGCTCTACCTTCAGCTTTACCTTACCTGAGAGAGCATCGTTGCAAGCTGATTCTGTGTGGAGGATAACAATATAAACCGTCGGATCGGAAGGTTCGAGTATTCACCACGTTGGATTGGAACTTCTGATATTCACTCAGCAGACCACCTGCGATTCGATGTCTCTCGCTCGGTGATGCGTTCCCTCACTGGAGTCCAGTCGGCCCTGGTGGCCTGCCGTTAGCGCTCCGCTTGAGCGAGGGGTTAGGCCGCACTGCGCCGGCCAGAGCCCTAGAACCAGTAGTCAGAAACACAGCGACCATCTCGCGGTAGGTCGTCAAATGTGTTCAGGCCGTCGAAGTGGTCGATCGGAATCTGCGCCACAGCTTCGGGCTCCGCCAGACGCAGGTTCACGGCGATCCGGAGACGTCCTTGCTGATCCTTCTGCAGTCCGCGCCAGAAGGCTACGCAGCCGCAAACTGGACAGAAGTGAAACTCGAGAGCCTTGCCCCGGACATACGCCTGCGTCTTACCCGAGACCTTGATGCCTTCATCTTCGTAGTCGTACGCCCAGAGCACGCCGTAGCGCCGGCATGCCGTGCAGTTGCAGGCGGTCGCACCGTCCGGTTGCCCTTCAAACTGCCATCGCACCGCGCCACAGAGACAGGATCCTTGAATCATTTCAGTGTCACCCCTCCTCGCCTTGTGGCGCGATTCCGCACCAGTTGCAGACTGCGCTCACCGCTCCGAGGGACCGAGGCATTCAGATGGTTCATGTCGCGGCGGCAGATGGTTTGTGCGGCCTAACGCCATGCGGTTAAGCCGTGACGAAAAAGCGAGACCGATAGGCGAGCGTTCTCGACATCAGCTTAAACCGCGGGTTAGACGGTCGGCCAGACTAGTCTGGAATCTCTGGCTCGACAAGTTTCGCCAGAAAAGCGAGCGATTCCTGCCAGCCGAGATAGCAAGCATCCGTGGGAATGACATTGGGGATGCCTTCTTGCACGATGTCTATCTCTGCCCCACAGGATACTTTCTTCAGGGTAATCGTCGTTTGCATTTCTCCGGCCAAGTTTGGGTCATCGAACTTGCACGTGTAACGAATACGTTCGTGGGTCGCGAGTTCGAGATACGTTCCGCCGAAAGAATGGCTACGGCCTGTGGTGAAATTGGTGAACGACATCTTATACGTGCCACCGACCTTGGCGTCCATATGGTGAACCTTAGCAGTGAATCCGTTCGGTGGAAGCCACCTTGCCATAGCCTCCGCGTCAAGGAACGCTCGGTAGATTTTTTCGGGCGTCGCGCGGAGCACCCGGTGAAGCTGGACGGTGTTGGCGATCATGAGCAGTTCTCCTTTCGATGTGTAGTGCGTGAAGCCGGTATGCACCGGCAGTGACATGTAATAGTCGAACGAGCAGGCTCAATTTCGACAACAGCAATCGCGCCTAACGACAAAGCTCACTTGCCGGGGCCGCTGGTCATACGGCTCACCCTGAAAGCCTGCATGCGGCCCCGGTCAGGTGCAGCGCCTCGATAGAGTTAGGCGGCTGCTCAGAACGCCGCTGCCGTCGGCGCCTTCGCAGGGAATCAATCGACAGCGGACCTGCAGCCGCCAAGAATCAGCGCCACCAAGCCAGTAATAATATACAGACCGGCAGCTTGTGGATATTAATATCGGCAAAGGCCGCCAGCACGGGCGCGGAGCCAGATCCGCGTCTTGAGTCCTCGGCTGTGCTTGATGCACGTGCCCGAACCTGGGCGGAACATACACACCTTCCATGGTGCCGTTGATGGCTGCGACGCCAAAAGAAGTTGACGATTCTTCTTCTGGAACGAATAGTGATTACTACCCCCAAACTCAGTAGGATTATTGTGCAACTGGGTGGGACCGCTGCCGATGCTTGAGCTGGATCAAACCACCGGATCTGTCACGCCGGCCAGAGGATTTGCCTCGTCGGGATGGACGCGAATGAGGAACGTCTTGACGGTTTCCGGATACGGCGTCTAATTGAGAACGCGATGAGCCACAATTAGCGGATGTGACTTCCAGTATGCGCGATAAACACGCCAGATCGGGTCTCTGCCCATCACGATTTCAGCGGCACCGGGAATAGATGGGCCGTCTTTAGCGCCGAGATAGCAAATGACGCGGGGGTTTCTACGGATGCGCTTAACTTTGTAGGAATCATCGAGAGTCAGAAACTCGATGCAGCCGTTGTTGACGGTCAGCCATACCTGGACCTTTACAAGTTCGCCAGATCTTTCATAAGAGCCGAACCATTGGTTATAGCGCTTGACGGCGCGCTCGAGTTCACCTGTCATTCTGACACATTTTCCGTGCGATTCGGCCCATAATCAAGTCATCAGTCATAGAGCTGGAATCTAGTCATTCGCAGAACTGCGAGCAACGGGACAGGCCATCTCGCCGAAGCTATTGCGTTGCACGGGTCACTATCATGGCGCAAGTGACTCCTAAATTAGAGCCGACATTTCGGCAGGTGCCGATAACTGGGCAATCAGATCTCGGCACATCGGCGACAGAGCTGCAACATTTGTGATGATTCAGATAAGAATCGAAACTGGCACATCCGTTGCTCTAACCGCTTTGCATATTATGAAATCTGCAACGAACGTGTTCGTAAATTGGAGACTGTCATGAATTCACGGGAAGTAATGATGAGCAATGCGTGTCGGGTCGTTTACGGGGCACGGAGACCTCAAGCATCAAATGGAGTCATGAACATACCACGGTATGTTTCCAAAGGCGTCTTGTTGCTGGCATTGGGCCTAGTCATTTGCTCCGGTCTATATCCGCTGTCGCTATCGGTCATCCGTCAGGCCATTTTTCCTTCACAGGCGCATAGCATGCTTGCCGGCCTTGAGATCAAAGTTGTCGGTTCGTCGCGCCAGATCGCGCAGCCATTTACCAAGAACGAACACGTTCAGCCGCGCCCGTCCGCCGCGTCTTACGATGCATCAGCGTCGACCTCGTCGGCAGTGGCTGCATCAAACGACATCGTCGATCAGAATCGCGACTTCGGCGCCGCAGTGAATCCATCGTTACAGCCTTCACCTCAAAAGATCTGCCGTTTTTACGATTGTTAACGATCGTGCGTCACTATTGTCCTTTTGGCGGAATAGTTGCCGCCTGAAGCTCTTTTCCCATTCTTCACAAGTTTGTTTGCAACGGCCCTATAAATCAATCTTCATAGGAGACCTTTCTAAAATCTGCGTCACCTAGTGTCACCAGTCACCTACCCAAAAAACAGTCTGGATGAGTCGAGCCGTTTCGCCGTGCGTTCGCTCTGACGGATCGTCCACTACCATCCCAAATAAGCTAAGGAATTTGGGGAGTGGTTTAGCGTACGGCGCATCATTCCCTATGCTCCATCGACGATCTATCCGAACTTGATCGCTAACAGGCATTCGGGATAAAACCCAACACGTTAGAGGTCAGAAACATGTCAGCGCCAGGTGCTCAATCAGTGGTAGATTGGGGCAACGTCGCTCAATGGGTTGCAGCATTCGTAATGTCTCTGGTGGCACTGGTCGCGTTGTTCAAGGAAGAGATCGTGAAGCGCTGGCGCCGCCAATTCTTGACCTTCTCTGCGCGTCACGCCTCCTGACTGTTATAAGACGCAATTGCGGTATTCACGACCTGGACCCGGAGATAATGTGCAGATACCGGATTTGGTAAGTGGCACGTAGCTAACTGTTATTACTTTCGCTTGTGGGTGGACAACCACGGGAAGACGAGAGCCGAACGAGTTCAAGTTTTCGCGACAAAACTCCATCGCCAGCAAGCTGGATGGGAAATTGGTTGAGGATAAGCATTTTTTGCCATTGAACCTGCGTTGGTCGCACAGCGAGGATCACCCTGAGGTTTTCGCCGAAGGCATCTCACCGTACATGGGAAAGCATTGTGATTTAGGTCGTATTATCGACCCCGAGAAGCGTGCGGACTTTGCAGATATTGAAGGCTTTGCCAAAGAAAAGTACCTTTTGAGTTGGCGGTCGAATTCCCGTCTGCCACGAGGAGTCATCTTCTCCAGCCCGGTGTGTACCGCCTCGAATTGAAGATCGCAGCAGGTAATGTGGCACCGATAGACAAAACGGTAGAGCTAAATGTGACGGGCAACTGGTTCGATGAAGAGGAAGCAATGTTCCGAGATGGGATCGGTCTGCGTCTTGTCTCGTGATCGACTTCAACAGCGTAATGCCACTGTACCTTTGGCTACCTGGGAACATGTTTCGTCCGCAACCCGTTTTAGGAGATCGGCCATCGCGATAATCCCCCAGAATCATCCGCTGTCGGCTGTTATTAAATATAGAATCTGCTGTCTGACGCTCTCCTCGTGCTCGGTGGTGATGCTCTCCTCCACGCTTCTGAATGTCTGCTAGGGACCCATGCTTGAAGACGTTCATCTTGCCTGGAGGTCCGCTTTTGCCTTTCAATCCTGCCATTTCGTTTTGTCCCAGGTGTCGAGATTCATTTTCATAGCTGGTTTCATTATGGCAAAGTAATGGCAAAGTGAAAAATTCTCTTGTGTTGTCTATCGGTTACGCGCTACGTGATTACTAATCCTCGTAGCGCTACGGTTCAGTTACAGCCTTCCACCTCCAACCGTGATATGTGCTTGGGGGTTGCTTGACTTGTCTCAGGTAGTCCCGATGCAGAGATTGCTAAACAGCGACGGCGGAGATTGAGAGTCTTGTGCCGGTGGGGAATGGTGAGTTTCATGATCAAAGGACTCATGTGAACCTGTTCAGCCCCCATAATAAGCCCAGGTCAAAGAAATCGGGCGCAACCAACGGTGCATCCTTTTAGTTACGCACAGTGTCACAAAGTTACCCGCTCTCTCTTCCTTGGCGTGACCACTGTGCGTTATGCACAAGGAATTTCTCCTGTAATTCAACACATTGGGTCGGTCTGTCAGGAGATTCTGGTTATGGCATCGCTATTGCGCACATTCCTGGGAGAGCTGAGGCGAGAAAAGTTTTTCGGTAAAGGTATTTTCCAGCTGCTCTGTAGGATCAACGCGGATCACTAGCTGGAGGAACGAAAAGGTGCAGGAACTTTTCGGCTTTTTGAGATGAATAAGATTTCCGCGGCTGAATCTCAAACAAGGCATCTATCATTTTGCAATCAAACGGAGTTGATTAACTATGGCGACTGATGCACGCCTTACTTTTCTCGCCCGCCTACATTCAAAGCCTTCAGCGCATTTTCGGGAACGACAAAGCACGCCTGTCGGCTGTGATGCGTAAGCGGCTGATCCGCTGGATGAGCAGCGACCCCCGCATGATCGATGTAGAAGGTCGCTTGCAGGAGATGACCAAGTGGGATATCGACATGCAGGTGCTCCCGGTGCCATTTCCCACGGCGCACTGGTGCAGGATAGGGCGCAGCGGCCGTGGAGCTGACAAAGCTGGCCAACGACGTAACTGTGCAGGCCGCCCACAGTCATCCCGACCGATTCCGGGCGTTGTTGGCCATGCCCTCCAATTTCCAGAACTTGCGGTGAACGAGTTGGACCGTTTTGCCAGCCGACCGGAGGTTGTGGGTACATCCTGGCAGGAAGTGCTGGTGGACGGCAAAAGTTAAACGACCCGGCGTTCATGCCTTTCTACGCCGAGCTTGAGCGCCGCCGTCTACCATTCCTGCTGCACCCTATCCTCGCCGCCGGGCCTCGACTGCATGCTAGAGCTGAACCTGCCAATGTCGTCGGTTCATGTTCGAGACTACCCTTGCGGCTGTGCGCCTGGTCTATGCCGGAGTATTTGAGCGCTACCCCGCGCTACAAATGATCTTTCCTCACTTGGGCGGACTCGCGCCTTACCCGATGGGTCGTTTGCAATGGGGTTACGAGCGGCCCCAGCGTATGAGAAGATTAGCGCGCCGCCCGAAGCCTACTTCAAGCGCTTTTACTATGACACTGTCTGTCGAAACGTGCCGGCCCTTCTACGGCCCTCTCGATGTTGGGGCGAAACAGATCATGTTCGGCAATCGTGGATATCCCTTGCGGGAAGACATCGAGTTGCAGCGGCGCGACATTGAAGCTAGGTTTAACAAAGTGGCGGAGCTAGACGATATTTACGCTGGCAACGCGGCGCGACTCTTGGGCATCTCGCCATCGGGCTGACTGGATGAGTGATTTTCGATTCCCACGAGGCGTAAACTCACGACAGGAGGCTCCGGTATATGACAGGAGACACTGAGCACGTAGAGACGGTCATTATCGCCGGCGGCCACGCCGGCCTGACCATGAGCTATTCTCTCAGTCGACTTGGGCGAGAGCATGTGATCCTCGAACGCGGCCGCGTTGGTGAGCGTTGGCGGAGCGAACGGTGGGACTCTTTCCACTTCCAATTTCCCAACTGGACTATCGAATTGCCGGGGTACAAATACCAATGCGACGATCCAGACGCATTCGCGCCGGCTTACGAAGTCGTGCGATTTCTCGATGGCTATGCTGATTTCATCAAAGCCCCGGTGCGTTGTGGAGTTGCTGTCACGTCCCTGGAGCAAGGTTTATCCGAAGGGCGATATCTGATCCGCACTCAAAATGGAACAATGAAAGCCGCCACTGTTGTGATCGCCACGGGTCCATTTCAACGGCCGGCAATTCCGGCGATCGGTGCAGAGATTTCCCGCTGATATGTTACAGGTCCATTCAAACAATTACCGCAACTCTGACCAGCTCCTCCCGGCGCTATCTTGGTCGTGGGCGCGGGCGCTTCCGGCTGCCAGATCACGGAAGATCTAATTCAGAGCGGACGGCATGTTTATCTTTCCGTTGGCCGTCATCGTCGATTACCTACGGCGTTATCGCGGGCACGATTTTGCCTGGTGGGGTGGACCATTGGGAAGTTGGGAACAGTCTGTGGACACGCTTCCGTCGCCTCAGGCCAAAAACGATCCGGGGCCGTTGCTTACGCCTGCCAATGGCGGTCATGACGTGGACCTGCGGCGCATGGCCGCCGACGGTGTAACGCTCTTGGGCCGTGTACAGGGGATTGCGGGATCTATACTTATCATCGCAGACGATCTCCAGAAGAACTTGGCGGACGGAGATCTTCGCTTTACCGACTACAAAAAACTAGTCGATGAGTATGTCAGCAAGGCCGGCCTGACTTGTCCGGAGGAGACTTCTTCTCGCCAGGAGTGGCCGAACCCGATGAAGTTTTGCGTCCGATACGGGAAGTCGATTTGAAGGCTGCGGGTATCTCGTCGATCGTCTGGGCGACTGGGTTCCACTCTGACTTTGATTGGGTGAAGCTGCCGATTTTCGATGACGGCGGCGAGCCGGTTCACCGACGTGGCGTAACTAGTCTTCCGGGAATCTATTTTATTGGGATCAAATGGCTCTATAAGCGAAAGTCGCACTTCATGGCCAACGCGGGTCCGGCCGAGGATGCGGCGTATATCGCCGCGGAGGATGCCAGCATAGTACAAGCAGGTCGTCCGAATGTGATTATTCACACGTAGGAAGATTAACTGACCAACCAAGCCGCGGAGGTATAAGAAGCGCCGTCTATATCGGGCCGCCGTTTTCTATTCAGCTCATCAGCAGCGTAGGATTGTACTAAATTCTCCTATGATCATTCCTGGGAGATTTGTCTGCGGCGTCGATCACCTCAACCGCGGCAGTATTGGGCCCTGCCAGAAAACGATTCAGATTTGAATATTGATCGCGAGAAGTTGCCAAACTCGCACAGTTAGGATTTCATCGTTGACGCCGCCAACCACCTGAAGTACAAGTCAGTTCAGTCGCTGGGGAGTTTGCTGCCGCGGCGTGCCGATCCTGCTCATATGCATAGTTTCTCTCCCGACTAACATCTCCGTTTCGGTCTCGTTGTTTTTATGGCAACTACGCCCAAAAACGCTCAAAGAATACCAAGGCGCAAACCGCGCCGTCCCTCGGTTAAAACGTCCGCTAAACAAGCGCAGACGATTGCGGAGTTACGCCAGCAACTCGCCGGATCTTTGCAGCGGGAAAATGCCACTGCCACGGAATTGCAGGAGGCGTTGGAGCACCAGACCGCAACGGCCGAGGTGCTCGGCATCATCAGCCGCTCGCCCACGGACGTGCAGCCGGTGCTCGATGCCATCGTCGAGAGCGCGGCCCGGGTTTGTGGGATTGATGACGTGTTGCTGCGACTCCGAGACGGGAACAGTTTGGTTGCACGGGCTCATTTTGGTCCCATACCCATTGGCCGCGTCGAAGTCAGTGTGGATGTTCCACAGGTTCTCTGGATGCGCGAGCATGGTACGCTTCATATTCCCGATACCCGCTCCGCGCAGAATGATTTTCCCTTATTGAGTCGCGTCCCTGCCGGCTGTGCGCACATGGTTGGCCGTTCCACTTCGCCAACAAGGAGAATTCATAGGATGGTTGGGTGCCCGTCGCATTGAGGTGCGCCCCTTCAGCCCGGCACAAATGAAGCTCCTCGAAACCTTCGCCGACCAGGCGGTGATCGCCATCGAAAACGTGCGGTTGTTCCAAGAACTCAAGGAGTCATTGGAGCAGCAGACGGCGACGAGTGAGATCTTGGGTGTCATTGCCAGCTCGCCGACGGATATTCAGCCGGTGCTGGACGTTGTCGCCGAAAATGCCGCGCGACTATGCGAAGCAACCGACGCTGCAGATTCGATCGCGTTGATGGTGATCGGAATGCGATTAGCGGCTCATTATCGGACAATGTCCCGGCGCCGGGAAGTCTATGCCGCCGATCAGTCGCGGAATCCATGCTGGCCGAGCGATTGTCGACCGGCAGACCATTCACGTCCATGATCTTGCAGCAGAGGTAGAGACCGAATTTCCGGAAGCCGAATCACGAGAGCCAGCGGCATCCGGACTGGTTCCTGCGCGACACCGTTGCTTCGTGAAGGAGTATCGCAATCGGAGCTATTCAGCATGCGCCGGACGGAGGTTCGTCCCTTCTACTGAGAAACAGATCGCACTTGCTCAAAACCTTCGCCGACCAAGCGGTCATCGCCATCGAGAACGTGCGGCTTGTTTAAAGAACTACAGGAGCGCAACGCAGAATTGCGCGAGGCCCTGGAGCATCAGACGGCAACGGCCGAGGTGCTCGGCATCATCAGCCGCTCGCCGACGGACGTGCAGCCGGTCCTCGACGCCATCGTCGAGAGCGCCGCGCGGGTTTGTGGGATTGATGACGTGGTGCTGCGACTCCGCGAGGGGAACACTATGGTTCCGCGGGCTCATTTTGGTCCCATACCCATTGGCCGCGTCGAGATCAGTATTGATGAGCCACAGTTTCGCTGGATGCGCGAGCATGGCACGCTCCACATTCCCGACGTCCGCGCGCAATACGTAACTGAACGAAGTACAA
>ERZ1370068.1794-contig-11736_pt1 | contig 67158 bp, 81 predicted proteins | sample MGYA00561227_ERZ1370068 | MGnify/ENA primary metagenome ERZ1370068 (study PRJEB38410, sample SAMEA6850437) | metagenome | study: Metagenomic assessment of the ecological functions of the soil: analysis of the soil microbiota associated with the... | reverse complement strand
TACGTATTGCTTGTTTCACCAGGTGACGACATGCCGAAGATTCACACATCAATCTTCAGCAACGGGCATGCAGGCAATTCCAACGCGATTGTGGAATCGCGATGGGAATTCAATACAAAGAAAAACCGCTCAAGCTGATGAGAAACTTACAGATAAGCCAATCGTTGTTTGCCGTGGATGGGCGACGGCCTGCTCACCGAAGGAGAAGTAGCCGAAGTTTTCCAGATGGCGTCCTGAAAAACTCGATACTTTATTTTATACAAGACAATGAATGGAGCCTGCAAGCGCTGACGAAGTCGGCGCGATGCATCCGAATATGCAAAGGTTTCAAAGGAATGGAAGTGCGCTCCATCGACGGAACAGATTTTTCGTACCGTATGAAACCATTCCGCGTGAAGTAATTCATCCTTATCTGTACCGAGCGTGTGCGCCATTCATATTCACGCAAAGGTTCCGCTGCTCGGCCACCACACAGCGCGGCGTAGCGCGAATGGTACCGCGATCTCGACGAACAAGTTCGGACCCGCTTACCGAAGTTCAGGTCGGCCTGAGCGATCTCGCCAGGCTTCGATGAGAAAGAACTCACTGCAGCTTGGGACGTCAATCGTGCGTCCGCGCCGATTCTCGAAAAAGGCATTGCGCGCCGATGATCCCAAGCCCGGAAGATCTTTTTCGACTACGACTACGCTCCTACTCCAGTCTACCGAAGAGAAAGGAAACCGCGAGCCTTCGTGAAAGACAAGACGCTGATGGTCGACTGCGCACCCTTTGCAGTTCAGGAGCTTTGATGAAGAAACATAAAGAGTGTTTAATTTTATGGACAAGACGTCGGCGGTAGACTCGGCGTGAGCCAGAGAAGCTGCGACGTCGCGAAAATTCGGCGACAAGAGAGTTTTCAATACGCCAATAAGCAGAGGCATTCATCATCGGAAGCACTGTCGGAATGAGTGCTGCCGGTCTCTCGCCTATCGTCGAAGTGCAGTTTTGCCGATTAAGCATCTGGCCAGGACTCAATCAGCTCTTCACAGAAGTTAGCCGATCGTGGCTATTCCAGCAACGGCAGCGGCCTGTGCGATGCATCATCAGAGTTCCCATCGGTTTCCATGGCAGCGGCGGACCGTAATACCCAACGAGTGTCGAGAGTGTCCTGACGAACATCCGGGAATTAAAATCGCTTATCCATCGAACGGAGCAGATCTGAAAGGATTCCATCAAGGCAGCATACTACGATCCGAATCCTTAATGCCCGAGCACAAAGGATTGTAAAATTGGTCGAAGATCAAAGGAACGGAGGATGCGAAGACGATCGAACCCGGGATGAGGATTATATTTTACCTTTTTGGAAAAAGCGAGAGTCGTTCAAATCGGCCGGAAGTAAAAACGAACCGACACTCTCGATCATCACTTTCACGGAATGGGAGTTTACTGAGCAGGAATGCGCAAAGCGATTTTCCTGGAAGAATTGAGATCATTGATCTGAGAACATTGGTTCCTCTCGACGAAGAATCAATTCTTAACATCAGTGAAACACGGGCGATGTTTGATTGTAACAGGAGCCGGTGAATACCCCTTCGCGCTTTCGCTTGCGGGAATGATTTCGGATAAATGTTTTGAATTTTTGATGCGCCGGCATCGAGGATTGGCTCGAGAATTTGCCGGCGATACCTTTAAACTCGGTTCTGAGGAGGCTATGGTACCCAATGTGGAGAAGGTGAAGAAAGCCATTGAAGTTATAGGATATTGAATATTGCCTTCGCGTTTTTAACCACAAAGGTGGTCTACACAAAGGACAAAAAGTGCTTTGTGAACTTTGTGTAGACCTTTGTGTCCTTGTGGTTAAGGTTGTTGTCGAAGGCAATCAAATCCGTCCTTATCGCCCATAATTTTTTTAAAAATATATTTAATGGCCTATCGTTTAATCACCTTACACGAGTAACTTATGTAAGTGTTTTAAACTATAAATTTATGAAGCCATGAAAATTTTACTCAGCGTATCTTTACAATATGTTTTCTGCTAATAACAATTACTTCTTTTTCAAATGCACGATTATCATAAGTGGCGGATGCAAACACAACATGGACGCTAGCAAATAGCCCTTATATCGTTACTGGCAATGTCGTATTATTTCCCGCTACACTTTGATTATTGAACCAGGTGTAACCATAAAATCTGATGATCACACTTATCTGGAGATACGACAATCAACTTTGCTTGCAATTGGTACCGCAGCTTCGATTCTGTAACTTTTACAAGTAACTCCTCCACCCAAGTGCCGGGATAAGGGGAGAGATTGGTAAAGGCGGCATATGGTTAAATTATGCTACTGTTGCAAACATCATTCAATTTCATAAACGTGAATTTGCAAACATTGGAATTATAATCATACTGGAGTAAATATTGGCAGTATCAGGAATTCTTCTATTTATCAATAATGTTTCGGACTAGCACTTGTATCGGGGCACAAATAGAGCCCTGTATTTTTAAATTTAATTCAACTCGGAATGGACAATGTATCAAATTGCTTACTTAACTTTTTGTACTATTTTCAGGTAATGGGACTTGGTATTCAAAATTTAAGAGGAGGAACAATGACCACTGCAATATTATCTGAATGGAACCGAATTGAAGAAGTGGATGGGCAAAGATAATTTATAAATGCAACTTACTAATAATCAAACAGGCATGAAATTACAGGCACATGTTGTAATGGAGAAACATTATCGATAATGTTTTTGTTGAACATAATACTTCTCGCAGGTTACAAGTATTTGGTCACTTCTTTTTATGATTGATCGCACAAATAATGAAATTAAATTCTAATGGTATTGGCCCTATGTAAGCATTTCAGCGCCACAAAAAGACATTGTTTCACAAAACACCATTGAAGTTAATGATATAGGAATTCGGGCTAGAGCATTTGATATCCATTGCAACAAATATAAATAATACTTTACGATTTACAAAATCTGCACAGCGTTCCATTCTAGCGTTCAATAATGACTGGTGTTCCACAGATTTTTCGACTATCGCCAGGCTCATATTTATGATGGCTACGACAACGCCAGCTATGGACTGGTAATCACTTTTACCCATTGATATGAATCAATGTTATTTAATCACGGATTTCGACTGATGAATTGCAATCGATTTCATTCACTGTATTTCCTAACCCTGTTACTGATTATTTGACAGTCGAATCAAATGAAAATATTTCCCGCGGAGGTTATCATTTTCAATATGCTTGGTAAAAATATTTGATAAACAATTAAAAAATCACACAAGACAACTTTGATATTCAACTCTCAGTAAAGCGTCCTTATGTTGTTCAACTATCAAATAGAAATATAAATAGGACCATGTTTGGTTAAAGAATATGATCAAGAAGGCGATTGATAAGACATTAACTTTCTGAAATAACTTGGGGATTGACTTTGCGAATAATTTCAACAAGATTCAGCCAGTCTGCGCAGATAAACCATCTTCTCCCTTTATTTTTTGTGAATGGTTTATCTCACTACTCAAACTTTCCTCTGAAACTTTCATTCCCGGATTGCAAAACATATAAAAATAAACTGGAAGCCGGAAAATCTTCCGCATTATTTCAAGAATATCCTGTGTGATATTTTTTCGAACATTAACTTGTCATTCACATTAAATATTTTTGCAGAAATTTATCATTGCCTTTCCTGAAGGATAAATTAAAAAATATTTTATCTGGATACAATAGATTTGATAGACGCTTGTCATAGTCAGCAAATCATTATCTTCTACCGACGTACATATATCGAGTTTTATGCTCACGGTATCAGTCGCCGAACAATTCAAAGCATCCTGGTAACAGTTATAATGATACCCAATGAGTCGACAACTCGCTGTGTTTGAAATTGTAAATGGCCGAATTTTTACCCCGTTACTCCACAAATAAGATGAAAATTTCCGGGATCCAGGGTTATCGATTCCCCTATACACAATGTTGTATCCCTAAGAGAGCTTTCTAATAAGTAGAGTTGTCAAGAGTGGGAATCAACATAAAACTTTATACGATGCGAACCTGTAAGTGAATCCGTAAAAACAATGTTCTGTCCAGAATTTGTAATCAATATACTCAGCTAAGCCTCCCTGCTGTATGCTCCATAAATAACCTCCTTGATTTACACAAGTCACTAGTACAGGAACACTCGAACACATCTTCGGTGAGGCCGAAAAATCTCAACAAAGGTTTTGAACTGCACTTACTATCACAGTATCAGCATCCGAACCACAAGTTTCGACATAAATCATTTTTACAGTTGAAGAACTCGATTGATAAATAGTAGTTGGATATGTTGTGGTACCATATGAAAATCCGTTGACGAATAATTCAAATAATCCATAGTTGGCAGAATATAAATAAGGAATAATTGACGACCCGGCAAGCAAATAAATAATTTTTAAGTTATCAAGAAAAAGCAACATCCGGCGGACTATCAATTGATGCCTGCAATATTATTGCGAAGGTGAGACACAGCCGAAAGAATCTTATCCCAACTACATTTGGCGTTGTAACCGCTTGGGTCCTTTAGAATCAATGTAATATCGTTCACAGTATTTCCGTCCCACTTCCATTGAAGAGTTAATCCAGGCGATGACGTAGAAAGTCTGATGGTTGTATTGGTACATACATGAGCAGCCGGTAAGATATCAATCGTTGGCAATGACGGATTTGAGTGATGAGTTAATAGAATATCCACAGAAGTATCTGCCCGCGTACGAGTTCGAAACGACCACTGAATAAGTTCCTTCGACACCATGTTGTAAATCCTGTAGTTCGCTGTATCAATTTTGTTCCCATCTAAAACCATTTCGATGCAATTTCCATCGCCAGGGCCGGCAAGGTAAGTTTCAGATGCTTCCATCACAGATTGCGAGTGAAGTAGAATTCATAATAGCTGCATCAGGATATGAATCAAAATAAATGGAAGTGAGCGGAACATTAAATGGAATGCCGGCAGAATCGAAAGCAATCAGGATCATAGTTTCCGGAAGACGTAACTGCACTGAAGATTTTCGCCTGGTTGACCACAGATATGACTGAGCAGGTGGCACAACTGTCAGGAAAGCCGTGTCGCCATTGCAAAAATGATTTGCATTCGAAAGTATTGAGTACGGCGCGCTAAAACTTCCGGTCTTATCAAGTTGAATAACCATATTTATCTTTCGCTCCGGAATCCATTGTCTACCTACTTCAACAACAAAGAGCCATTCTTCTTCTTAATCATCTTCACTGCTGTTTCATTTCCCGTACTTCCATAAGATTCTGAAATTTGGATTTGTCCAAGTGAATCGGTCTTATTAAATCCAAGATCAACACCCAAATTTGTACCCTGGTAATATTGAGACGATAGGAATTGCAAAAACCATGACTGTCGGTTTCAACAACTGGATACCGGATAATCATCATAGTTGGTTCCGAATGAAGTTGTCCAGCTTATCGCTCCTGTAGAAGAGTTATTTTCATCAGGAAGATTTGTCTCGGAACCGAGTGTATCCATTGTACCACATAAAGCACCGCTCCTCCATCAGATGACTCACTTATTCCATCGAAGTTTTTAAAAATAAAAATACATTGAATCAAAAACTATGTTCGTTTATGTTGGTGGAAATAATTTCAGGCACGTTGGCTATACCAGTTGCCTGCCGTATCGGATTCGTAATAATGCATTTTGATGAAGTGCATTTGTTGTGATTGTGTATTGAATCCATCGGAAAAAAACATAAATCGGCATCGCATACACCAAAGCCTGTCGTCCAGACTGAATTTAAAGATTGATCGAGGTTATAAAAGTCTACGAAATTGAACAAGTATAACCATCTCCATAAGTGGCTAACATTACGCCTGATTCGGGCATTGTTATTGATTCCATACAATCCCCAGCCATCGTCGATGCTATAATATTTTGAATTGACTAAGTACCGCCGAAAGAGTCTGCAATTATTATTGAAGCCTGTTCATCTCCATCATTTATTTTAGTACCCGAAATCGCCAACCGGCCATCTCCCAAAACACATATACTATTGAGAGATACATCTTGTGTTTCGTTCATTTCTTGTCCACAACGTATCCGCAGCAGAATCACACCTGGTAAGACAATAGTTATTATAAAATGCTCCGCCGGAAGATTATTCCATTACCGTTCGTCTCCTCCATGTCTGAATATACAATCCCGGCGTTACGGCCTAAAACTTGATAAATGAATTCTGAGCGGTCGTGGAACCACAGAAAATAGAAAAATAAAATTGCCAATGATAGAATTTTCTTCATCAATAAAAGATCTGGGGAATATGTATTTACTGCAAAAGTAAGCCACTATAAAGAGTAAACGGGTATTAAATGGATGGAAACCAATACTACGTGGTAAAGTGTCAGTTTATATATTCCTAAGTCCAGAAAATTCAATCCGCTGATACCTTATTCTACATCTGAGTAAGATTTCGACTTATTGTTTAATTATTTTCCGTTGATCGATTGCTTAGATCCGGGCAATTTAAGATGATTCCATTCGGTTGATGACATAAATCAATTGGAGTTATATTTTTTTTTCATCTCAAAATTTAGCAACAATGTCCCTATCGAGTTATAAACTTCAATTCTGTTTCAGAAGGATTTATTTTATCAGGATAATTTCAAATAATAATTTCCATTTGAAGGATTTGGGATAAAAGACTCACTGAATTATTCGGCCATGTACTACTTCATCACGTCGTGCCGAGGGTGGGCGCGCTGGTGGCGGAGACCGCGAAGCCTATACCTATCTGCCGCAGTCGTGAGCGGCTTGCTCACGCCACCGGCGCTCTCCGCGCTCATGGAAGAGGTGGCTTCGCAGCGTGAAAGTACCGCCGTCTCGCTGGCACCGTCAGCATCCACACCGGTATATCGCCTAGGGCGGCGGCCGTGACGCCGGCGCCCCGCACTCCTGTGGGCTCAATCTCGGTGGAGCGCTACCGCGCGACCGCGGACAGTCCTCGGACCCCGGCTCGTTCCCGAGCCGCTGGGCTTCCCGCCCCCGTGCCCGACCGGCCCGGACGGCTACTGAACGTCATCACGTCGCAGAACGGACTCGCGGCGTGGACGCGCGCGCGGTCCCGGCGACGATCCCATCCGCGCCATAGCAGGTGGGGACTTCACCCGGCCGGCGGCGCGCCGATGCGCAGCTCATGCGCCATCTCCGTGCCTTCCGCGTGCCGACGCCGTCTCCGTGGTGCGCAGACGCTGCGGGAACAGCCTGGAGTTTGCCCCGACGCTCGGCCATGCTTTTGCAGCGATTCCTCGAGACGTCCTCGAAGCGGTTCAGAATCGGCGTCACGGCCTGCGCCGGCTTCCTCCAGGTCATCTGGCTACGCAGAGCGGCGATCTCGACCCGGACGTCCGCCCCTTTCAACACGCCGGGGTCGACGCGCCGGTGGTCACGACTGACCACGGCGCACCGGCGCGGCTCCGCGACGCAGGGCAGGCGCGGCCGGGGCCCACTCTCTCTCGTCGCCGGTGACGCGGAGCTCGGCCCAGCCGAGATGCGGCGCGCCCATCAGCAAGGCTGCCCGGGGAGTTCGGCATCCGCTACCTCAGACCGCGAGGGCGGGGCGACCATCCTGGACGCGCTGCATGGCGCCGGCCTCGTGGACGAGGCCTTCGTGACGCGGTGACAGGCGTGCGGATCGATCCGACCAGCATCGATGGAGTGAAGTCGGCCCCATGCCCTGGATGCGTTGCGCCGCCTGATCGCCGCGGGGCGTTTCACCGCTACGGGACGCCGACTACGTGTTCCGCCGCTTCCGGATCCATCGAGCGCCGGAAGCTGTCGTCCGCGCCAGTGCTGGCGGCAAGAGAGCGGAAAGCAGCGAGGGTTACCACTCCGGGGCTGGAGCACTCCTCGCAGACCGGCGGACTACGCGGATCTCCGTCGCCTGGCCGTTACTGAATGCTCGCCGAAGCAATGATGATGTCGCCGGGGCTGACCTTCGGCGAGGTGCGCGGCGCGACCCTCATCGGTGACCACCTACGGGCCTCCCCGGGCAGCCAAAATCGCTGCCGTGATATCGGCCCCGCTCTTGATGCGCAGGCGCCCCGCCGCCTCGGCAACCACTACGGAGACCACGCGCGCCGTAGCGATTGTGCTTGAGGCTCATGAGTCAGTCGCAGGCCCGATAGCTCAAGTGTGGCGCCTCCCTTTGATACAAAGCTTCCCCTCGACCACCACCATTAGATACAGCAGACTTCCGCAACGGGCCGCAAGAACGTTCTGGTCAGCCGGGCAGGTCCGCCAACGCCTCGGCCGCCGCCAGCGCGCGCACCGGCGTGGGCCCGCCCCTGGTCGCCTCACCGCGCAGTACTTTTGAATTCCGGGATCCTGCCGTGCAGGTCGAGCACCGGATTGGTCGGGCAGCGCCAGCCCGCCGCCGCCTTCTGTAGCAGCAGAACGGGATGAATCACGGCGCCCGCCGGCGTGCCTTCTTCGCATCCGCGCGCGCAGTGAGGAGCGTAGATCTTGCCGCGCCGCGACTCCACCGTCACGATATCGCCCGTGCTTTTGACGCCCACCTTGTCGAGCTCGCGAGGATGAAGCGACGCCACCCGCCCGGCTCGATATGCGATCGAGCACGGCAAGGCACGGCGGGTCATCGCGCCTCGTATGCCAAGGTGCTCGAGCTGCCGGCCCGTGATGCCACCACCGGACGACTCGGCATCCTGGCCGCCCGCCGCGGGAGATCAGGTCCGCGGGCACGTAACTGACCGCGGCGCGCGTGGCGCTGCGAAAGCGTGGACGAAGATCGATGTGCCCCCGGGCCGCCGTCCTTCTCACGCACGGATAGGTGACCTGAGGACCTGCGCTCGAGCTGCCCTCGCGTGATGCCCGCGACGTGGAGCTCTCCATGCACTGGCGCGACCTCGTCGAACACCCCGCGCGGATGCCCGCAGCTCCAGGGCAGGCCCACGGCGCTTCTCGCCAGCTCCACGATACGCTGAGCCACAGGTCTCCCTTCGCCCCGCTGCCGGTGGGCCGGCGGGCCCGGCGGCCGAGCTGCACCATGCGACTGGTGCTGGCTCACCGCGCCGCATCTTTCTCCGGGCCATGCCGTGGCCGGCAACACCACGTCGGCGGAGGTAGGCTTCGTCTCCGAGGAAGATGTCCCGCACCACCAGGGTCCAGTGGTGGCGAGCGCCTCCCGGGCGTGATCGACGTTTCGGGGGCCGGACGATCGCCGGTTTCTCGCCCGGCGATGCAGCAGACGCTGCCGCGGATCTCCCTGCTTCTTCGCGGCCTCGCATGATCTCGACCACCGTCAGCCCGGCGCTTGGATCGAGCGCCACGCCCCGCGAGCGTGCTCGAAGCGCGCCTTGACTCCTCGGAGAGGCCAAGAAGCCGCCCTGGTCAGTCGGGATGGAACATCGGGGATCAGCCCCGGAGTTCGGAGGCGCCTTGGCACGCTGCTCCCGTCCCCGAAGAGGGTGAAGGAAGCCGGTCCCTGGCCTCCCGGATCTGCCGGCTTTTGGCGAGCGCGAGGGCGATGAGGCAAAGCCGCGCATTGTCGGTCCTCGCGCACGCTGGGAGCTGCCCACGCCCCCACACGACCATGCGGAGGCTCGATCGCGTACAGAGCGCGACCTCGCGGATGGTCTTCGCAGTCGACGCCGCAGGATGCGCCGCCACCACCTCCGCGAGTACTTTCACGCCTTCTGGCCAGCTGCCGGTAGCCGACTGTGCGATCGCGTGGACGAAGGCCTTCGCCGGCGAGGCCCTCTTCCACGCCATGATGACGTGAAGCATCGCGCGTTCAGCAGGGCCACTACGCGTCGGAGCTCGGCCTTCCTGAACTGCAGGCCGTAGGTCGCGTAGCGGGCGAGGTCACCCCGGCCGCGGGCTCGGCCCACGATGATGAGCTTCACCCCGCTTGCCACGCGTTCTTCATCCGTGGTGGCGCGCCACGGGATGGTCCGGCTGGTGGGTTGGCGCCGACGAGAGCGATCACACTCCGCCTTCATCACTGTCAGCGCACCTCCGCCCGAGGATCGCCCCCGAGTATGATCCCTCCGGCGAGGGCGGCCACGCTCGAGCGCATGGCACAGCCGGGTGCAGTGACGCGACGCTGTTCGAGCGAAACCGGTGCGCACCAGCTTCTGAAACAGATAGGCCTCGTTGGTGCCTTCGGCAGCGAGTTTCCGGTAGCCCGGCGAGCGCCCCCTTGCCGTGGATGTCCCGAGTTATCGCAGCGCACGGCTCGCGCCGCGACGATCGAGGGCCTCCTCCCCCACCTCGCCCCGCGGTAGCACCTCCGCCCAGCGCGCCGTCGGATCGACCACGAAGTCCCTAGCTGCTTTCCACCCCCGGCCGGCGGATGCGCGGGCCGGCGAGCCGGCGCTTGCGCAGCCACGCAGCTCGAAGCCGTAGCGTCCCTTCTGCCACAACAGTGTTTCGGCTATCGGTTCGCCGGTCCGCCGCGACCCTCCACCCAGGAGTGGATCTGTCTGCTTGCCTCTGACGTTAGGTGAGCAGGGCATCCCACCCCCGCAGTGGGCAGACGGAATCGACGGTCCGGCTCGGGCTGGATCTCTGCCCACGTCCCGCGCCGGCGATGAGGGCGCCCATCGGGCACGCCTGCAACGCATTCGCCGCAGGCCACGCAAGGTGGAGTCGCCCATGGGACTGCGTCGAGCGTCGAACACGATCTTGGAGTGCTCGCCAGCGAAAGCGGCATAGCCGATGACGTCGCCGCACCTTGCTCCTCGCGGCAGGCCCGCACGCAACGCCCTGCATCGATGCAGGCATCGAGGTGCCCGCGCGATGGCCTGAGTCGGGAGAGATCCGCCTCCGGCCGGACACGCCACCTGCGAAGCGCGGCTTGCCGATCCGGAGCGCCTTCGCCCACCGATCGATGTTTCTCCAGAATGGTAGAGGTGTAGGACCTCTCGGGGCACGATCGGAGTGAGGAGAAGCTCGAGTCAACCATCTTCTGGCCCTCGCCGCCTGCGCCCATGGCGGCGCTGTCGGCGGAGACTCCATGCCCTCCCGGGAGTAGCGGCAGCAGGCGTAGCGCGGCTACCACGCCCTCGCCCTTTGACCCCGACCTAACGCTGGCGGCGCGGCAATTGCCGTCGGGGCGCATGCCCTCCTCGTAGCAAAGGCGGAATCCCGGGACGCCGGTACCGCTGGCGATCTCGACGATGGTCTCGTTGAGCGGACCGACCGCCGCGCGGCCGTTAGCTGCTTTTGAACCTTCGATGGGCATGGCGTCTCTACCCGGGCCGGGGCCCGGTGGCGGCTTCCATCGCTCTTCTGGCTTCAAGTTCGCGAGGATTTCTGCTCGGAAAGTTATTGACAGCACAGGAAAGAGAGGGTTGGGAGCCGCCTCGCCCGAGACCGCAGCTATGGAAGGTCCATCATGGCCTTGCGTACAGCTCCTTCCAGCAAAGCCTCGGTCCTCCATCGCCGGTCACTCGATGCAGCCTGGAGCGCCCATGGCGCCCACTGACAGGGCGCACCGGCCACAGGACTCCTCGAGAGAAGAACTGGATCAGTTCCCCGCCGCGGCGGTCGCGCGGTCCTGGTCGGAGAGAGCAGCCCACTGACTCGCTGCCGAGCCGATGAAGCAACCGTACTGGTTGAGCGTATCGAAATTCGAGCGGGACATCGCCCATCGTCGCCGCCGGGAGTATTCTCCCCGGACGCTCCGCCGGGCAGATAGGCGTGGAATACCGGCGCCCGTCGGCCATCCCGCCTCCGTATCTCGCCGGTCAGCCCCTGTAGATCCAGTGATGCCGGCGTGGCGCTTAGATGCACCGCTTCGGGGCTTCTCCACGCGGCCGCTCAGTCGAGAAGCGAACCGCAGACCTCGGCGTCCATGGCGACCGCGCGTGTGACGAACCGGTAGCGGCGTGGCCGGTTTCGAGGGGATGCTCACGCACCCAGTGCAGCGCTCCCATAAAGAAGTTCGGTGCCTGGGCCGCCCGACGTCAGGCCCACCCGCGCTGACGGGGGGCGTGTCATGGCGGCGCGGCACGCCAGCTGTCTGCCCTCGGACGCTGGACTCCGATCATCGCCGATTCCTCGCCGCAGATATAGGCGCCCGCGCCCGGCGCCGGCGACGCGAGGTGGAAGCACGCAGGAGGCCCGCTCCGGAGCGCGGCCAGCCTCGCCTCCCAGGAGCTGGCAGCGGCAGCCGTGGTATTCGTCGCGCAGGTAGATGCGCATCCGGTCGATGCCCACCGCCCACGCCGCGACTTCAAGCGCGCCTCCATGAAGCGGTGTGGATCACGCTCGAGATACCAGCGGTCCCTTTTGCAAACGCCCGCCTCGCCCTCTGCTCGATATTTCAGATCGCCATCAGGACGATGAGCCGCTCCGCCGCCCACCGCTCTCCGACTTGCGCCCCGAGCTGGAAAAGCCCGAACGCCGCCCAGGCCACGCAGACCGGACTCTCCCATCACGGCCATGATATCGCCCTCGCGCGCCTTCTCGTACCGGTCATCGATGCACGAGGTGGCGAGGGCATAGCCGCCCGCGGCCCGGTAGGCAGTCAGTCGACGCGAGGAGTGGCCCCACGACATCGGCGCGTGGTGACGCCCTCCGGGCCGAGGCGCGGTGCGTCAGCGGCCTTTGCCGCCACGCCAGGCCGGCCACCCTTCGGCGGTAGTCTCCAGGGCAAGTGTGTTCTGGCCGCTGACGTACTGGCAGCCAGGGCCGTCCCTGCAGCGTCCGATACAAGTGTGCAGGCAGCACGCAGCACGTCGCTGCCGAGGATTTTCTGGGCGCGCCCCTGGACAGCCTCGGCGAGGGCGCCGGCCATCTCCGCAGGCGATGGAGTTCGCACACGCGCACGGTGATCGGCGGCGGAACCGCGTCGCCTGCCTGACCAACGCCGAAGTGGTGGAGTAACCGCCGCGACCTCATGCAGACCGCCATCGCTGAGCAGGTTCATCTCATCGCGGGCGAGGGCGCACCAGATGCGCGGCGGAGAGGTGCCCGTAGGCGGTCCTGATGCGGTGCAGGTATTCGATGAGAAGTGTCGGCGCTGGCGCGGCGTAAGCCTCAGAGAGGAGGTGGCCCACCGTCGCCGCGGGGCCTTGGGGGCTGACACTGTCAGCCCCCCTTCTGGAGAGAGCCCCGGACTCCCCGGTGTCCCGAGGGCTGCCGTTTCCCGAGGGCGAGCGAAGGCGCGCGACTCGCTCATGAGCCCATTCTAGCGCCTGGGCCGGCGACAACCACGCGCCTCGAGATTTGGCGCGGCGGCGCACTCGATCCGCGCTACGGCTGAACCCCGCGTCTCAGGGAATCGAAGTGGAACGCTCTGTCATCCATTGCTGCGGCTACAAGTCGACGCGCTTTCCTCTGCAGCGGCCGCGCGGTGGAGTTCAGCAGAGCATCGGGGCAACCACGGGATCGCGAGAGCGTGGGCACCATTGACGGCAGGGCTCGTTGCCCGGAGGCTGTACGCCCAACCGGTCGGGCGCATTGCCGCCCCGTGCTACGATTCCGGCACCATGGAGCTCACCAGCGATTCCGTCTTTCGACCGCGCGCGCCGCCCGCCATGGCGGCCCAGCCCTGCGGCAGGCGCAAGCGGCGAGCACCTCCATTCTCACCGGCGTCGGCGTCGCCGAGGTCTTCTACCCCGACCAGGGTGAGCGCGACGGCTGGCCTCCGCGGCCCTCGTCCGCTCTGCGGGCTACCGCGGTCGGTTGGCAGTCCTGGTAAGTGATACGGAAGTATTTCAAAGCCCAGCTGACACGCCGGACGGGTCGAGCCTCGAAGCCCCCTCGCCCATAGCTTCCCGCTTCCCCTGCCAGTCGCCCTCCGTGCTCAGCCGGTGGAGAGCCGCCGGAGTCGCCCCTGCCTCCTCCGGGCCCCTCGGGTGAGGAAGCGAGCTTCACATCGAGGTGTGGCAGACGCCGCGGCGCTGCCTCCTCCCATCGGGCGTCGACTGCGCCATACAGTGAACATGCCTGCTTGGAAAATGGGCCTTAGGGTGGTTGACCACGCGCACACCGCCCCGACGCTTGCTTCCCAGTGCTTTCCTGCGCGATAGAGTGCGGTGGAAGCTCCTGTGTCACCGACGAATGCTTAAATACCGGAGGTCCCGGAGATCGCCGAGCGCTTCCGCCTCCTCGCCCACGCGTCTCTCAGCCGAGGCGGTGCGCGCCGCGAGGAGCGATCTGAGCGGCCCGCCCCGGTCAAAGAGTGCCGTCACGGCTTCCCGCTTCCTCGCCGCGCCCACATTTTTCTTCCTTCAGCAAGGCCTGGCAAAAGATGTCCCTGACTTTCGCCGTCGCGTCGTCCTTCTTCCCGGCGGGCCTCGACTCCGCCACCGCGCTGGTTGCAAAAGTCGTGCCGAGGATTACTACGAGCAGCTTCGTCCCGTCCTTCGACTACGGACAGCGTCACCGGCAAAGCGCGCGAGCTCGAATCGGCGGGGAAGCGGTCGCCGCGCCGCGTTTCAAAGCCTCGCCGACCTGACCTGCGTCGATCTCCTGCGCCATCGGAGGTTTCGTGGCTCTCACCGACGACCGTGCCCAGTGGACGTGACAGACGCGGCGCGATCAGAAGCGCACTCCCATCACCAGGCGTCCCCGCCTGCAACACCCGATCTTCTCTCTTACTGCCTCGCGCGAAGCCGAGGCGTTGAAGCCGAAGATGACATCTTCATTTTATGTCAATGCTCTGACTACCTGATATCCCGATTGCTGTCCTGAGTTCATCGAGGCCCTTCAGCGCCGGCCAACCGGGCCACGCAGCCGTAGCCGAGGGGCGCGGCCGCCTGTATCCACGCGCCCCAGCCGGAGCGCCGGACTGGGCGCAGACTGCCCGCGCCTTCGAAGAGTCAGCAGCGGGACTTTCCCTCGCCTGATCGTAAGCATGAGCTTCAGAAGATGACGGTCACCTGCGCCTCAGGCTCTGCGACTCTGCCTTCCGCAAAGAAGTGGCTTCGCTGCGGAAGGCGCCTGTTGATCCCGTCCCCACTGCCCGCTGAAACCCGACGCGTCCCTCGCCCGGAGACCCGACCAGATCCGCCTTACGCGCTTCCGATTGTGAGGGCTGCCCGCCGGCCCTACGTAGTCCGTTTCAGCGATCGTCGATGAGCCGCGTTGTCCGCGTACTGTTTGCTGCGCGCGTGGCGCGACCAGCCGGGCGATCCGCCGACGGCGAAAATGGGATCGTGCGAGATCCGTGGAGGTTATCGAGGCGTCGCAGACGACGGCGAGAGAAAGAAGTCCACGCTGACGGGGAGGGCGGTCCGCGCGCGCATGGCTCCGTAGACGCCCCCGGGGCCACCTCGAACAGGCGCTCGCGCCCGGAAAGCCGCGGCCTATCTCCTCGGGCCATGCCCCGGAGCACCCGCGCGTGGGCATCGTCCACCTTGTAGACGCGGTGGCCGAAGCCGGGCATGCGCGTCAGTCGGGTTGCTTCGCTCACGCTTACGACATGCCGGCGCGGACCTCCGATCCAGCGCCTCGACGAAGGCCTCGGGCGCGCGGGGTCTTCGATCTGATGCAGCAGTGGCGAGGACGTCGTCGTTCGCGCCGCCGTGGCGGAGGGCCCTTGAGGGTGGCGATGGCGTGACACGATGGCCGAGTGGAGATCGGCCATGGTCGCCACGGCCACGCGGGCCGCGAAGGTCGACGCGTTGAACTCGTGATCGGCGTGGAGGGTCAGCACGATGTCCATGGTCCGGGCGACTCTCGGGAGGACGGCTCGCGGCCGTTGAGAAGGTAGAGAAAGCGGGCGGCGTGCGAGCCGGAGGGCTTTCCATCAGAGGGTCGTGGCCGGTGCGAATGCGCTGCCACGCGACGACGATCTCCGGCACGAGGGTCGCTGAGGCCGGAATGCCTTGCGGAGGTTCGCCTCGTCCTCGCTCGATCGAGCGTCAGCGGATCGCCGACGGCCGCCAGGGACACCGCGGTGCGGAGGGCGTCCAGGGGATGGCACTCGCGCGGCAGCGTGCGGAGCAGGGCCGCGATCTCCGGAGGCAGCCCTCGCGACTGTTCCAGGCGGGCCTGGAAGTCCGCGCGCTCGGCCGCCGTGGGCAATCTCGCCCGAACCAGAGGAGGGCGGTCACGTCTTCAAAGCCGGCCGCCGCCGCGAGATCGCCGATCTCGTGGCCGGCGGTAGTAGAGGCGGCCCGCCTCGCCGTCGACCTGGCAGACCGCCGATCGCGCCGCGATCATCCTCGAGTCCCGCCTTCCACGCCTGGTCCATGTCCGTCCTCCTCGTGTCTGAGCAAAGGTGCGCTTAGGTTGCTGAAGATTGATTATAATTGATTTATATTGATTGAACAAGACACGGCAAGAGACCTCGGCTCGATGGCGCAAGCGGCCGGCTGCTACGATAAGGACGCCAATGGTGATCCTCGGACGGCGAAGAGTATCTGACGGGCGAAGGAGGCGGCGGCCGTGCTCGGCATCAAGCGCGAGACCCTCTACGCCTACGTGAGCCGAGGATTCCTCAAGAGCTATCGCCAGGGCATCAAGCGCCAGCGGCTTGTACCGCCAGGCCGAGGTGGCGCGCCTGATCCAGCTCGCCCCCACCTCTGGGGAGCTGGCACCCGAGCGCTCAGTCGCGCCAGAGGTGCCACTCGCGGAGTCCTGGATCAGGGACTAAGTCAGCTCCGCCTGGAGCCGTCCAGTAGGTCATCCCGCACCCGAGAGCCTGGCTCGAGCTCACCGCACCGATGCCGGGCGAAGCGCGCCGTTTCGGCCGATCCGGAATCGACGCTCGGCGTCCCCTGCTCCGGTTCCTCCTGCTAGTCGGGTAGCCCCGGAGGAAGTCGTCAAGGATACGGGCGAAGGCCTCCGGCGCATCGAGAACCAGATGGTGATAGACGCCCGGCATGGTGACCAGCGTGGCCTTGGGAATGGCCGCGAGCATCCGGTCGGCCATCTCCTTCGGCATGATCGGTGACAGCTCTCCCCGGACGAGCAGGGTCGGTGCCGCGATCCCTGGACAGGAGCTCCCAGCCGTCGACGGGCTGCCGCGCCCCGTTGCACTGGGGGTCGAAGCGATAGAGGAAGCGACCCTCTCGCTCCGTGATCCCCTGGCGGCCGAGGTGCTCGAGCAGCTCGGGCGAGGCCACGGTCTCGGGGGCAGAAGCCTGAAGCTCTTGAGGGCCGAGGTCGAGGCGACTCTTGGCGCCGCGGGCCACGATGTCCCCGCCGGTGCATGGCCTGGGCCGCCCCTCGGGCAGTGACGGCCGGCTGTCCACCACGCAGAGCATGCGCACTCGCTCTGGATGCCAGGCCGCGAAGCTCATGGCGTTGTGGCCGCCCATCGAGTGGCCGACCAGGGCCATCCGCTTCCAGCCCAGCGCATCCATGACACCGAGCAGGTCGGAGGCGAACTGCTCGGTGCCGTAGCGAGAGTCAGGCGCCCAGTCGCTCTCCCGTGCCCCCGCTGGTCGAGCGAAATGATGTGGAACCTGTCAACGAATGCCGGCACCACCTCATCAAACCAATGGGACATGAGCCGAGCCGCCATGGAGGAAGCACAGGGCGGGCGTGGCCGGCTGTCCCCACTCGAGCGCGCGGAGAGTCATGCCGTTGACGCTGAATGAGCGACGGGTGGCGACGTCACATATGCGTACGAGGGTCGAGAGCGTCATGGGCGACATTGTAGCGTGCCGAGAAGAAAAAACTTGGGCTGATCGCGCATCGACCCCGTAAGTTGGGAGTGAGAATGAATCCGATGACCGAACCAACCGAGAAGAAGCAGCCGCCGATCCTGTACGGTGTCCTCGCAGTTGGCGCATTCCTCGCGATCATCGCCATCGGCTGGATGGTGCTCTCTCCCTCCGCGCTCCTCCATCGTCAGCTCGCCTCCGCCTCCTCCACCCGCCGTTGAGCCGGCCGCGCCGGCGCCGGACGTGGAGCGGCTCGTGCACGGGCGTGTGCTCGACGCGGAGTCGGGTGCGCCCCCGCGCGGAGCCTCGGTGTGGGCGGGCAAGGAAGAGATCCGGACCGACGAGGATGGACGGTTCACCACGCCGCCCCTGGGGCCGGAGCCGCCATCCTCGTCAAGAACCCGGGCTACGAGCTTCGCCGGCTCGTGGCCGACAAGGACGAGGTGACGGTCGCGCTCCTGCCGTCGAGGGCGGTGCGCGCCGCCTACCTCACCTACTTCGGCGTCGCCGACAAGACCATCCGGGAGCGGCGTGCTCGAGCTCGTTGCCCGCACCGAGCTCAATGCGGTGGTCATCGACGTCAAGGGCGACCGGGGCCTCATTCCCGTACCGGACCCAGGTGCCGCTGGCCCTCGAGGCGGGCGCGCAGGGCCCGGTGATCATCAAGGACTTCGAGGGCTTCATCGCGAGCCTCAAGGCGCGGGGCATCTACACCGTCGCCCGGATCGTCACCTTCAAGGACACCGTCCTCGCCCAGGCCACCGCCCGAGTGGGCCATCATCGACACGCGCACCGGCAAGCCCTGGATCGACAACGAGAAGCTCGCCTGGGTCGACCCCTTCCGCGAAGAGGTGCTGGGACTACATCATCGCCATCGCCAAGGAGGCGATCGCGCAAGGGCTTCGACGAGGTCCAGTTCGACTACGTCCGCTTCCCGACCGACGGCAAGCTGTCGGCCGCGAGCTACTCCCAGCCGAGCAACTGCGCAAACCCGGCTGCCCGCCATCGCCGGCTTCCTCGCGAAGGCCCGCGCGTGAGCTGGGGCCGCTGGGTGCCTTCGTAGGCGCGGACGTCTTCGGCTACACCGCGTTCAACGAGAACGACACCGACATCGGCCAGCGGGTGGAGGAGCTCTCCGGTTCACCTCGACTACATCTGCCCGATGGTCTACCCCTCGGGCTATCACCGGGGCATTCCCGGCGTGCGCAATCCCGTCGCCCAGCCCTACGAGATCGTCAAGGAGAGCGTCCGGCTCACGCGGAAGCGCTCGGCGCTACCGCGGTCGTCGTCCGGCCGTGGCTCCAGGACTTCCGCGACTACGCGTTCGACAAGCGCATCTTCGGCGTTCCCGAGATCAAGGCGCAGCTCCGCGGCGCCGAGGACGGCGGCGCCGTGGGCTATATGCTCTGGAACCCCAAGAACGACTATACGGGAGCGGCCTTGCCGCCCAAGGCGACGGCAACGGCGAGGGTCACCCCCTAGGCGTGGTCCGCTTTCTCCGCATCATCCCGCTCGTGGCCTGGGCGCTCCTGCCCGGGGCGGCCTCTGGCTGGCGATCTTCCGCCGAACGAGCTCGGGCGCATCATGATCCTCGAGTACCACAAGATTGACCTGCCCGAGGAGCGCTGGACGCGCACGCCCGCCAATTTCCGCCGTGACCTCGAGCGACTCTGGGAGCGCGGCGTACCGGCTGGTCGCCCTCAACGACGTGCTCGACGGGAAGATCAGCGTCCGCCGCGGCACTACCCCGTCGTCCTGACCTTCGACGATTCCTCGCCGGGACAGTTCAAGCTCATCGAGAAGAACGGCGAGTGGGTGCTGGACCCCGACTGCGCCGTCGGCATCCTCGAAGCCTTCGAGCGCCAGCACCCCGAGTTCGGCCACGCGGCGACCTTCTACGTGCTCCCGGGCGCGGATCCCCCAACCGTCTCTTCAACCAGAAAGAGCTGGCCGGCCGCAAGCTCCAGTACCTGGCCAGCCACGGTTTCGAGATCGGCAGCCACACCCTGTGGCACGCGAACCTCTCCAAGTATCCCGAGAAGATCGTGCGCCAGCAGCTCGCCACGGCCCAGGAGTGGATACAGAAGGACGTCCCGGGCTACCGGATCCGGCAGCTTGGCTCTTCCCATGGGCGCATTTCCCAAGGACCTACGCTGGGCCATCGAGGGCGTGGAAGGCAAGACCTCCTACCGCCATGACGGCATCCTCATGGTGGCCGGCGGCGCGCGCGCCGTCCCCGTTTGCGCGGTCCTTCGATCCGTATCGCCTGCCCCGCATCCAGGCCGTGGAAATCGAGCTGGCCCATTGGCTCAACTATTTCGAGCGGAATCCCCAGGAGCGCTACGTGAGCGACGGCGATCCGGCCGTCATCACCGTGGCCCCGGCGCCCTCGACAAGGTGCGGCGATCCCCGGGAGCGAAAGTGGTGGAGCGGTAGTAGACGGGAGGGCTACTTGTAGATGAGATACGACGCGCGGCGCTGGAGAAAGCTGGCCCGATCAGCTTCCGCCCACTGCTTCAGGCGTGCCAGAGAGTCCCCCGCAGGAGAGCCCACATCGTCGAGCGGTTCACCAAGAGGTTCTGGATGGCGGCCGCGCGGAACTGCGCCGGATAGCGATCCATCAGCGTTCGCCCGATGGTGAGGCCGACGGTGACCGGGCGCAGAGCGTCCCGATCAGTCACGACCAGGCGCACGCCCCCCACCTTCTGCCCCGAGTAGACGCTCGACACCGGCTGGAAGTTGATGGGCTGAAAGGTGACGCCGGCCATGTCGAGCGCGTTGAGCGCGTCCGCGAGCGCGCTCGGATCGGTGATCCACGGGGCGCCCACCACTTCGAACGGCATCTCGGTGCCTCGGCCCACGGAGAGATTGGTCGCCTCGAGGAGACCCACCCCCGAATACAGGAGCGCCTGGGTCAGCGAGCGGATGTTGGGAGAGGGGATTGACCCAGGGCAGACCCGTCTCGTCAAACCACATGGCTCCGCTCCCACCCCTCCAGCGGCACCACGGTCAGCTTGACGGGAATCTTCCGCTCGGCGGCGACCATCCTCGCGAACTCCCCATGGTCATCCCCGTGCGCACCGGGATGGGATGGGGAGCGGTGAAAGACCGGAGATCCGGGTCCATCACCGGTCCCTCCACGATCACGCCGGTGAGAGGATCGGGCCGGTCGAGCACGATCACGCTGATGCGGTGGCGCGCCGCTTCCTCCAGCACGTACACGAGGGTGGTCAGGTACGTGTAGTAGCGCACGCCGACGTCCTGGATGTCGAAGACCAGCGTGTCGAGGCCCTGGAGCATGGCCCCGGTGGGCCGCCGGTCGCTGCCGTAGAGACTCCACACGTTGATGGCCGGGCCGGGGCCCGCGCCCGTGTAGGTCCCGTTGGGCACGCGCTCGTCGAGGGTGCCGTCGAGGCCGTGTTCGGGCGAGAAGATCGCCTGGAGCCTCAGCCCGGGGCGCTGGCGAGCAGGTTGACGTTGCGCCGACCCTCACCATCCACGCCGGTTTGATTCGTGACAAGTCCAATGACCTTGCCTTTCAGCGGCGCCCAGGCCTGGCTCTCCAGAACATCGAGGCCGGTGCTGACCCTGATCCGAGGCAGCCCCTCCGCCTTCGTGGCCACCGCCGGGGGCGCCGTACCCTCCTCGGGCGCCGGCGTGGCATTCGGAGTGAAGAGCTTGGCCGCCACCACGGCGCTCACGCGGCGACGCAGCTCGACCACCGAGCCCTTGCCGGCCGGGTGCACGCGATTGGTGAGGATGATGGCGTAGGTACGCGTGGACGGATCCATCCAGATCGACGTCCCGGTGAAGCCGGTATGACCCACGGAGCCCAGGGGAAAGAAGGAGCCCAGGGTGCGTGAGTATCCGGAGGACATGTCCCAGCCGAGCCCGCGCGTGGCCTCGCCAAGCCCGTTGGGTGCGAACATGGCGCTCACGGAAGCGGCAGAAAGATACTGCCGTCCCCCGAACGAGCCGCCCGCGAGCAGCATGCGGCAGAAGCGCCCGAGATCATCGGCGGTGGAGAAGAGCCCGCGTGTCCCGCCACCCCGTGGAGCTCCCGGGCGCGGGGATCGTGGACCACGCCGCGCAGCATCTGTCCCTGGACGAACTCGGTGGGCGCGATGCGCGGGCGCCATGCCTTTGGCGGGTTGAACGTGGTGTCACGCATGCCGAGAGGCTGATAGAAGCGCTTGTGCGTGAAGCGGTCGAGCGGCTCGCCGCTCACCCGGCGCACGAGCTCGGCGAGCACGATGAAGCCTGTGTCGCTGTAGCGAAAGGGCGCGGTCATCGACGGCTCGCTCACTCCCGCCACGATGATCCGCATCGCCTCGGGGAAGCCTCTGGCCATCGCGTCCTGGGCGGGATGTCGGGAAAGCCCGCGGTGTGCGTGAGGACGCGACGAAGGGTGAGCCAGCTCAGGTGCGGCGCCTGGAACTCCTTGAGATAGCGGCCGAGCGGGGCGTCGAGATCCAGCTTGCCGTCGTCCACGAGGGCGAGCACGGCCGGTGCGGTGGCGATCACCTTGGTCAGGGAGGCGATGTCGAAGATGGTGTCCGTGGTCATGGGCTCGACAGCCGGCGTCACCGCCCGGGAGCCCACGCGCCTTCCGATAGAGCACGCGATCGCCCTGTCCGACCAGGATGACCTCGCCCGGCGTGTCGCCGGCGGCCACCGCGTCGCGTGCCGCGCGGTCGAGATCCGACCAGTCGAGGCTCTGCGCCACCGCCACGACGGGAAGAAGGAGGAGGACGGCGAGGAAAACCGCGGCACACCTCGGCATGACTCCATGATAGCGAGGTCGGCGCTCCGCACCGCCGGGAAAATAGCGCGGCCCGCGTGCTACGCTGCTGGTCATGCACCGGATCTTCGTGACAGGCGCCACCGGCTTCGTGGGGCACGCGGTGGTGCGGGCCCTTCTCGCGCATGGCTTTCTCGTGCGATGCCTGGTGAGGCCGGGCTCGGAATCCTTGCTGAAGGGCTTCGAGTCCATCGATCGCGTGCCCGGCGACGTGCTGGAGCCCGACGGGCTGCCCCTCGGTGGAAGGCTCCGCCGCCATCATTCATCTGGTCGGCATCATCCGTGAGCACCGCGCGACCGGCGTCACCTTCGACCGGCTGCACACGCAGGCCACGGCCAACATGCTGGGAGTGGCCCGCGAGGCCGGCGTCAAGCGCTACATCCAGATGAGCGCGGTGGGCACGCGCTCGGGCGCCGTCTCGCGCTATCACCGGACGAAGTGGCAGGCCGAGGAGGTGGTTCGCGCGAGCGCGCTCGACTGGACCATCATCCGCCCCTCCCTCATCTTCGGTCCCGGCGACGAGTTCGTGTCCGTGCTCGCCCGCATGATCCGTCGTCTGCCCGCGGTGCCCGTACTGGGCGACGGCCAGTACCAGCTCCAGCCGATCGCCGTCGATCAGATCGCGGAGGGCTTTGCTCGCGCGCTCCGGCTCCCCTCACGGTGGGCCAGACCTACGAGGCAGGCGGGCCGGAGCCCTATCGCTTCGACGAGCTCCTCGACATGGTCGGCAAGGCCGCTCGGCACGGCGCGAGTCAGAAAAGTTCACGTACCCCTCGGGCTGATCAAGGTCATGACCCGCGCCTTCGGCTGGCTGCCATTCTTCCCGGTGACCATGGACCAGATCACCATGCTCGAAGAGGGCAATGTCACTGATCCGACCCGGTTCTACGCCGATTTCAACATGACGCCGGAGCCGCTCGCCCTCGGGCTCCGTCGCATGTTCCCCAACGCATGATGGACAATCCCTTCCGCACCACCGGCCTCCGTCACGGCACGGACGATCCACGCGAGGCTCCGTGAGCGGATCGAAGCCCAGCTGACCGAGCGCATCGACGAGGCGGTGGAGATGGCCGCGCTGCATCTTCTCGTGGAGCTCCGCAAGCGTCATGATCGCCCGGCGCCGGAAAGCGACAGCCGTGAGGATCGTGACGAGTTCGCCGCCCTCACCGCGGACCTTCTCGACTATCTCGGAGAGGCGTTCGAAGCGGAGCTGAATGCGGACCAACGGAGGGAGCTCGATCGGGCGCGGGCGGGCGCCGATGCGCGTGCCCGGGGTCTACGCGCGCAGGTCTTTCTCTCGCGACAGCTCCCGGACTACTGGCAGCGCTTCGAGGCGCACCGCGCCGCTCACGCCGAGTTGCGCCTCGCCGCTCCCGACCGGCCGGGCGGTTTCCTCAAGCGACTGTTCGGATAGCCAGGACGCCGTCATGCGGCGCGGCGGGTGCCCCCGCGCTGCGTTTCCTCCAGCTCCAGCTGAGCGACCGCCCAGAGATCCTCGCAGGCCTCCAGCGCTTCCTGCCACTCCCCGTACTGCTCGAGCAGGAGCTGACGCTTGGCCGAAAGCCGGGCCTCGGCCTCGTCGAGGCGGATGCGGAGTTCCGGCAGATGGCGCGCGGAGGCCTTGGCCACTCCCGCTCGTGTCGAGGCCGCGATGCGGTCAAGCAGGTGATTCAACTCATCCGAAGCAAGCGATCCATGGAGTTCATCACTGCCTCCTACCCCGTCTCGCATGACGGGCTCTAATACTAAACATACGGTGAGTGTCATTGTCAAGCGCGCTCGGGCTTTTACCTTGCACCTCTCGTGCCTCTCTACCGGTCTAGGTTGAGACGGTCGACCCCGCGACGACTTCAGCGCTTTCTCCGCCATGGATCTAGAACATGTGTTATAGATTCGAAACACATGTTACAGCCTTGGATCCTGCTTCTCCTGAGCCTGCCTCCCCGTCCGTCGAGCCTCCGCGTCCGCACCTGGCGCAGGCTGAAGGCCCTCGGCGCCGTCGCGCTCAAGAGCGGCGCCTACCTCCTGCCCTTCTCGCCCGACCGCTACGAGCAGTTCCAGTGGCTCGCGCAGGAAGTTCAAAAGAACCGCGGGGAGGCGACGCTCCTCAAGGTGGACCGCGTCGAGAACGTGAAGCAGTCGGACGTCGTCCGCCTATTCCACGAGGCACGCAACGCCGACTATGCGGTCCTCACCGACCGCTACCGCAAGCTCGGCACGGGCAGGCGGCCGCGGGCTGCCGAAGAGCTGGCCCGGCTGGCCCGGGAGCTGGATCGGCTGACCGACATCGACTTCTTCGATGCGCCGGGGCGGCAGCAGGCGCTGCGGGCGCGGGAAGCCGCGGAGCGCCGCGCGAGCGGATCGCACAAGGGCGGCGCCCGGCCGGCCGGGTCGCCTCGATCTGGAGGCGCTCGCATGGGCGCCGCTGGGTTACCCGTCCCCGGCCTCACGTGGACCGCCTCGCGTCGGCATGGCTCATCAAGCGCTTCCTCGATCCGGCGGCGGAGTTCGTCTTTGCCCCGCCCGACGAGATGCCCGGAGACGTCATTCCCTTCGACATGGCCGGCGTCGAGTTCGGCCATCACGGAGATCACTGCACCTTCGAGACCCTGCTTCACCGTTCGGGGCTTCGCGACCGCCGACTCGCCATCTTGGCGGAGATCGTCCACGAAGCCGATCTGCGTGACGGCAAGTTCTCACGCGAGGAGGCGCGCGGCCTCGATCTGGTCCTGCGCGGGTCTCCTCGCCGCCGTCAAGGACGACCACGAAGCGCTCGCCCAGGGCCTGACTCTCTTCGACGGCCTGTACTCCACGATCGGCGAGCGGCCGATGAACGAGCCGAGAGCCGTTCAAGGCTGCCTGGACAACAACAAAGGAGATTACGCATGAGTGACAATCGCCGCATCCTCTTCGTCTGTCTTCACGGCGCCGCCAAAGAGTGTCCTGGCTGCGATCGACTGCGAGCGTCTCGCCGCCGCCCGCGGCCTCGAGGTCACGGCGGACTTTGCCGGTACCGAGCCTGACGCCGATATCGCGCCCGCCGTGGCCGCCGCCCTTCGCGCGGAAGGACTGGATCTCCGTGGCAAGAAGCCCCGCCTCGTCACGCGGGGTGACGTGGCTGCCGCGGATCAGGTGGTGGCCTTCGGTTGCGATCTTGGCGTTGCGTCGGTCCCGGGCGCACCGGATCGTACAGTGGGCTGACGTGCCGGCGGTCAGTGACGGGCTACCGGCCGCCCGCACCGCCATCCAGGCCCGCCTGGAACAGCTGATGGACGGATGGACGCCGCGATGAGGCGGGGCACCCACGCCAAGGCTCGTGTCGATCGCGTCCCCTGCCCCTGGATGCTCCGGCGCTTGGTCGATGGCGAGGCATCGCTCTTGTTCGCACGGCGAGAGGACGCCATGCCCTACGCGAGCCCGGTCGCCCGTGGGGCGTAACGCCCGCCTCGTCTTCACCGCGAAGAGCGCCCGGACCTTCTGCTATGGCGCGCTCGGCGTGCTGCTGCCGGTCTACCTCAGTGAGCTGGGGCTGGATGCGGGCGAGCTCGGGGTCGCCGTCACGCTGACTCTGCTCGCCAGCACCGCCATGACCTTCATGATCCGCTGGCCCGCCGAGCGCTGGGGCCCTCAGGCGGCCCTCATGGCGCAGGCGGCGCTCATCGTCCTGTCCGCGCTCGTCTTCCTGCTCACCCGGCAGCCCTGGGTGGTCGTCGCTGCGGCCATGGCGGGAAACCTCGCCGTCGGCACTGGAGAGACCGGCCCTTCCTCTCCCTCGAGCAGGTCATCGTCACGCGTGACACGACCCGCGAGCGGCTGACGACCACCCTCAGCTGGTACAACCTGACCGGGTACGCCGCGGCGGGACTGGGCGCCGCCGCCGTCACGCGGCTCGGCGCTTCGCATCGGCCCCTCTTCGCGCTCTTCCTCCTGAGCGGACTGGTCCAGCTCGTGGCCTACGGGCTGATGCGGCGCGATCCTCCGCGCCACGCCGGCGCCCACGCGGCCCTCGGCACGCCGTCGCGGCCGTTCGTGCGCCGCATCGCCGTCATCTTCGCCCTCGATTCCTTCGCGGGCGGCTTCGTCGTGCAGAGCCTCATCGCCTACTGGTTCTACACGCGGTTCGGCCTCGGGCTCGGCACGCTGGGCTGGATCTTCTTCGGCGTCCAGATTCTCTCCGGCCTCTCCCTCCTCCTCGCCGCCCGCCTCGCCCCGCGACTCGGCCTGGTCAACACCATGGTCTTCTCTCACCTGATCTCGAACGTCTTGCTCATGGGGGTGGCCCTGTCACCCGTGGCCTGGCTCGCCGTGGCCTTTCTCCTCGCGCGTCATCTCCTGTCCCAGATGGACGTGCCGACGCGCCAAACCTTCCTCATGCTCGCGGTGCGCGACCACGAGCGGGAGCATGCCGCCGCCCTCACCAATATGAGCCGGACGCTCGCCCAGTCGGTGAGCCCCGCCCTCACCGGGTTCGTGATGCAGGGGCTGTCCCTCACCGCCCCGTTCTTCCTCGGCGCCGGGCTGAAGATCGTCTACGACCTCTGGCTGTACGCCACCATCCGCCACGTGAAGACGTCGTGATGCCGCAGCGGGGCCGAGAAGGGATCGTGCGGCGCTTCCCGCCGCGCGGACGTCCCTTCAGGACAGCTCAGCGAAACAGCCGTCGCATTCCCAGGTCGACGAGGCGCGGCGCGAACACGTTCGCCACCGCGAGAAGCCAGGACGGCTTGCAGGGATAGATCTCCGCGCGCGGGCGCCTGACGCAGCGAAGGATAGAGCGCGCGACATGCTCCGAGGACTGGATGGGCCCGTGCGGTCCCGGCCCGGCCCGCCGCGACTCCACCTCGTGGAACTCCGTGGCCGTGCCGATCGGATAGACCAGGCTCACCTGGATGCCCGTGCCCGCAAGCTCTACGCGCAGCGCCTCGCTCAACCCGCCGAGGGCGAACTTGGTGGCGCTGTAGGCGCTGCGATAGGGCACGCCCCGCTGGCCGACGATGGACGAGACGTTGATGACATGTCCCCTGCCCCGGGCCCGCATACCGGGGAGGACGGCCTGGGTCGCCGTGAACACCGCCATGACGTTGAGCTCCAGCAGCTCGCGAAGCTCCTCGGGCTTGGTGTCCTCGAAGGTGGCGGAGAGGCCGCGCCCCGCATTGTTGACGAGGACGTCGATGCCACCCCAGCGCGAGCCGACGTCGTCGACCATGGCGCGGACCGCCACCGCATCGGTGACGTCGAGAAGCATAGACGGCCGCCTCGCGGCCCGAGGCGGTGATGTCGGCGGCGAGGCGGTCGAGACGCTCGCGCCGTCTCGCGCACACCGCCACGCGCATGCCGGCGGCGGCCAGCACCCGGGCCGTCGCCTCGCCGATGCCGGCCGAGGCGCCCGTGACCACGGCGACCCGGCCGGCCAGCTCCTCCGCCACCCCGGCGTGCTCTGGGAGCCCGGGGGCTACTTGCCCGTGACGGCCTTGACCGCTTCCTGCGTGACCGACACCATGCGATCGAGCTCCGCCTCGGTGATGACGATGGCGGGGAATAGAAGATGTGCTCCATGCGCGCGCGGGTGATGACCCCGCGCTTGCTCATCTCCTGGATGATGCGCGCGCCGACCTTCTGGTCGGGACCATAGGGCTTCTTGGTCGCCTTGTCCTCGACCAGCTCGATGGCGGCAAGCAGACCCTTGCCCGAGCGGATGTCGCCGACATTGGGATGGCTGTCAAAGGCCGCGTGGAGCGCCTTGTGCAGCCGCGTGCCCAGGGTGGCCGAGCGCTCGACGAGCTTCTCGCGCTCCATGATCTCCACGTTCTTCAGGCCGACGGCACAGCAGGTGGGGTGCCCCGAGTAGGTGTAGGCATGCATCCACTTGTCCTCGGGCTTGACCGGAGTCCATGGCTTCCTTCACGTCCCTGGACACCATGATGCCGCCCAGAGGCAGATAGCCCGACGACACTCCCTTGGCGAAGGACATGATGTCGGGCAGGACGTTCCAGTGCGTCATGGCGAACCAGTGGCCGGTGCGGCAGAAGCCCGTGATCACCTCGTCCGCGATGAACAGCACCTGGTGCTTGTCACAGACCTTGCGCACGAGCGGGAAGTAGTCGTCGGTGGGATAGAGCACGCCGCCCCCGCCGTGAATGGGCTCGGCGATGAAGGCCGCCACCGTGTCGGGCCCCTCGCGAAGAATCGCTTCCTCGAGCAGGCGCGCCGCGGTTTGCCCCGCCGTCTCCCGGGCTTGGCCCCTCCTGCCGGTACGGGTAGCAGGTGGGAATGTGGACGAAGTTGGGCACGCGCGGCTCGAACATCTTCCAGTAGGGCGACATCCCGGTGGCGCTCATGGCCTGGAGAGTCACGCCGTGGTACGCGAGCTGGCGCGCGATGATCTTGACCTTGTCGGAGCTTGCCCTTGGCCTTCCAGTAGAAGCGTGCCGTCTTGAACGCGGACTCGTTGGACTCCGCCCCGCCGCAGGTGAAGAAGACGCCCTGCATGTTCGGGTACGAGATCGAGATGAGCTTCTCCGCCAGCTCGACGGCGGGGATGTTGGACGACCCGGCGTAGGCCGAGAAATACGCCAGCTCGCCCATCTGCGTGGCGGCGGCCTTGGCCAGCTCACTCGCGCCCGTGCCCCACGTTCGTGTTCCACAGCCCCGCGAGGCCGTCGATGTATTCCCGCCCCTGGATGTCCGTGATCGTGGCGCCGCGGCCCCTGACGTACACCATGGGCTCGAGGTGATCGCTCGGATGATGCAGCGGATGGATGAGGTGGTCCTGGTCGGACTTGATCAGCTCTGCCGGCTGCACAGCCATGGGAAGCCTCCTCGAATGGGATCAGCGATGATGAATGGACTTGGCGGGCAGATGCGCCCGATAGTCGCCACCGGGGATGGGCGCGGCCCCGCCGAGGGTGCGACGAACCAGTAAACGGCCGCCGTCACGTCCCCGCCGGAGCTCATCCTGACCCCGACCTCCCCGCGATGATACTGGCTGCCCTCCGCGGAGTCCAGCGCCACCCACAGACCGGGATCGAGAAGCCGGTAGACCTCGCCTCGTATCGATCCACCCGCCCCGCGGAGGGCGGCGGGATAGGCGCCGAGGTCGAAGAGCAGCCCCGGCACCACGCCCTCGCCGAGATATTCCGTGCCGTCCCGCCAGAAGCCGGTGCAGGCGGAATCCGCGCATCAGCGTCCCGTACACGAAGAGCAGGTCATCGGCCACGAAGCCGCTCCTCGAAGTCCCGCAGGGCCTGGCCGTAGCGGGCGCCGGCGACCCACATGAGATCGTTGTGATGGGCTCCCGGGATGGCCACGAACGTCTTGGGGCCGGGCGCCTTGTCAAAGAGCCGCCGGCCGTGCCAGAAGGGCACGATCTCATCCGCCTCACCGTGCAGGATCAGGAGCGGACAGCGCACCCGGCCGATCTTGTCCACGTTGCGGAACTTGTCGAACGGGAACAGCGGCACCCTGGTCATCACCCTGAACGCGGTCAGGAACGGGCTTTCCAGGATGACCCCGCCCACGGGCCGGCGCGCGGCGAGGTCGACGGCCGCACCCGCGCCCAGCGAGCGGCCGTAGGCCACGATCGTCTCGGGAGCCACCCGCAGCTTCCCGTCAGGTAGTCGTAGGCGCCGTCGATATCGGCGTAGACGTGCCGCTCCGACAGGGCTTCCATCGCTCAGCCCATACCCTCGATAGTCGTACGCGAAAACACTGAAGCCCAGGCTCGCCAGACCGGGCAGCAAGGGAAGGACCGAGCCCAGATCTTCGCCGTTGCCGTGGCTCAGGAGGAGGGTGTACGTCGAGGCAGGATTGGCGAGATAAATCGCGGCAATATGCTCGCCATCCTTCGTGGGGACTTTCAGCACCTCCGGCGTGTCCCGGTAACCAGGCGGCGGGGGCAGGAAGATCATCCGGTCCGAGTAGAACCACGCCCAGGCGGCAACGCCCGCATAGGCGAGCACCAGAGAAAGGAGGATGCGAAAGAGCCCGGACTCGGGAATCAGCAGAGGCCTGGGCCGGGCTCGGGCCGCGGGGCCCGGTCAGGGACGGCTGGTCTCGGTCGCCTTCGAAGGCTCCTCACGGGAGCACGCGGTGGGACCGCCTCAGCCGATCTGGATTCCGTAGCGCGGCAGGATGAAGCGCGTCAGTGCCACCCAGCCGATCAGCACGCCGATCACGACCAGGGCCGTGGCCCAGTCCATCACGCTTCCTTGGCGGCCACGGCCTGCAGCACCGCATTGACGAAATCACGCTCGGGAATGGCGCCCTCGAACTCGACGCGATCATTGATGACGATCTTGGGCACGGCCATGACCTGGTAGCGCTGGGACAGCTCGGGGAACTCGTTGGCCTCCACGCACTCTGAGCGGATCCGATCCGAGGCGATCGACATGTGCTGTGCCAGGCGCACGGCCCGCGGGCAATGGGGTCAGGTGGGGGTGGCGAACACCTTGATGGAGACGTCTTCGGTCAGCCCGGCGAGGGCCGTCTTCGTCTCGTCCTTGAGCTGCGCCTCGCCGCGCGACACCGCGATGATGGAATCGATGAGATTGGAGAACTCGTAGCCGGCGGGGACGCCGAGGAAGCGGATGCCGTAGTCTTTCGTCCCCTCCACCGCGACGGCCGGGGTGACCGACACGCCGTAGGCGGCCGTCTCGTCCCGCTCGATATGGGGGTTCAGCACCTTGACCGCGATCTTGTCCGAAAGCGCGGCGACTTCCTTGATGAGCGAGACCGTCTGGCCATTGTTCTCCGGTCCCAGCTCGGAGGCGAAGACGGTCAACGTCACCGGGCCCGTCAGCTTCTCGAACTCCTTCGTGACCGCCTGCTCGTCCTGTGGGCTGAGAAATGCCATGGGCTCAGTATATCCTCACGCGCGAGGCTTGCCCCGCACGATCTCGAGCATTGCGCGATAGCCGGAGGGGTCGATGCGGGCGTCGATGAGGAGCGGCCCCGCCTCACCCTGTGCGGCGACGAGGGCACCCATGAAGCCGGCCTCGTCCTTGACCACTCTCGCCGCCACGCCGAAGGACTTGGCCAGCGCGGCCAGGTCCGGCCCCCGTACCGCATGGATACGCCCGTGTACCCCTTCTGCTCCTGCTTCACCTCGATGAGCGACAGCGCGGCATCGTTGAACACGATGACGGTGATAGGCGAGGCGCAGGCGGGCCATCGTTTCGAGCTCGCAGGCGACCATCATGAAGCCGCCGTCGCCGGTGAGGCAGAGCACGCGGCGCTCGGGATAGACGAGCTGGGCGGCGATGGCCGCGGGCAAGGCGAAGCCCATGGTGGCCAGGCCGTTCGAGATGAGGAATTCCCCGGGGCTCACCGCCTGCCAGTACTCGGCGGCCTGGAACATGTGGGCGCCCGCGTCCACCGTGGCGATGGTGCCCGCGGGCGTGTACTCGCGGGCGATCTGCACGATCCGGTGTGGCGCGAGTCCCGGCACCGCGATCTCGAGGGCGCGCTGGCGCTCACGACGCAGGCGGTCCACCTCGACCACGTCCCAGTCCGCGTGATGCTCGCGGAGACGAGGCGCCAGCTCCTCGAGGATGAGCCCGAGATCACCCACCAGCTCGAGGGCGGGAGTGAAATAGCTCCCGCCTCCCGCAGATGCGGCGGAGGGTGCCCGCACGAGGCTCAGGACGGGCGCCTCATAGCTCCAGCGTCGCGGGATCATCTCCACCGTATCGAGACCGAACGTGATGATGAGATCGGCGCGGCCCACCACCGGCTCCTCCAGCGCCCCGCCCGTGAAGATGCCGAGGGCCAGCGGATGCGGATCCGGCAGCGCGCCCTTGGCCTTGTAGGTCGCGAGCACGGGAGCGGGCAGCGCCTCGCAGAATGCCCGCAGCCACTTGGCGTCGCCTCCGCGGCATTGGAGCCCCACCAGCACTACCGGACGCTTGGCCCGCCTGATCATGGCGGCGGCGGTGTCCAGATCGGCCGGTGATGGCTGAGGCATGGGCGTGGGCTGGACGCTCGCCGCGAAGGGCACGGCGGCCTGGCTCGCCACGTCGGCGGGAAGATCGAGATGGACGGGTCCGCGCGGCTCCTTGAGAGCGAGCTGGGCGGCATGCGCGATCCAGTGACTCGCCGACTCGGCCGTCACGGCGACGCTTCCCTTCACGATGGGAGTGAGGAAGGCGGCATGGTCGAAAGCCTGATGGGTGGTGAAGCCAAGCGCGGCCGAGGGGTGGCGGTCGGACACATAGATGAGTGGGCTACGGTCCAGGAACGCGTGGGCGAGCCCGGTGGCGCTCGCGCTCACTCCCGGTCCCAGCGTGGACAGCACGGCGCCGGGGGCGCCCGTGAGCTCACCGGTGACCGCGGCCATGACGCAGGCGGAAGACTCCTGGTGGCAGAGCACGAAGGGCAGGCCCGCCGCGCGCGCCGCCTCCAGGAGCTCGAGGTTGGAGCCGCCGCCGGGCACCCCGAAGATGCGCTGGACGCCGGCGCGGCAGAGACCGTCGATCAGGATATCGGCGACGGTCGGCATCTAGGAGGCGGAGGGCCGCTCTACGCCCTAGCCGGCGAAGCGGGAAAGGACAGGGCGCATCCAGTCGAGGGCCTTGCGGATATTCGCCTCGGAGTTGGCGTAGGACAGGCGGAGATAGCCCTCTCCGTACTGACCGAAGGCGGTGCCTCCGAGCACGGCCACGCCACCCTCCTTGAGAATGGCCTCCGCCACCTCGGACGACGGCCGCTTGAGCGCCTTGATATTGGGGAAGACATAGAAGGCGCCCTTGGGCGTCCGGCAGGTGACCCCGGGCAAATCGTTGAGCCCCGACACGATGAGATCGCGCCGGCGCTTGAACTCGCCCACCATCTGGCGCACCGGCATCTGATCGCCCTGGAGCGCGGCGATGCCCGCCCACTGGGTGAACGAGGCGGTGCAGGAGTTGGAGTTGACCATGAGCCGGGTCACGTGCTCGGCGAGGGAATGGGCATCACGCCATAGCCCATGCGCCAGCCCGTCATCGCATAGGCCTTGGAGAAGCCGTCGAGGATGATGGCGAGGTCGCGCATCCCGGGAAGCGCGTGATGGAGACGAACTCGCCTTCGTAGAGGAAGGCCTTGTAGATCTCGTCGGTGAGCACGGGGATCTTGTAGTGGGTCGCCATCTCGGCGATGCGGCCGAGCTGGTCGAGCCCGAGCACGCCGCCCGTCGGGTTCTGCGGCGAGTTGATGATGATGAGCCTGGTCTTCGCGGAGACCGCCTTCTCGAAGACCGCCATGTCGAAGCCGAAGTCGCTCTCTTCGCGCAGGGGAATCGGCACGGGCACTCCGCCCACGAAATTGATCACCGACTCGTAGATGGGGAAGCCCGGGTTGGGATAGATCACTTCGTCGCCCGGGTTCACGAGCGCGGTGATGACGAAGTACATGATGGGCTTGGCGCCCGGCGTGACCACGATCTCCTCGGGCGCCACCGGGATATTGCGCGTGGCTCCCACGTCCTTGGCCACCGCCTCCCGGAGCTCGGGCAGGCCCGACGCGGGGCCGTAGTGGGTCGCCCCGTTGTCGAGGGCCTGCTTGGCCGCTTCACGGATGTGCTTGGGCGTGTCGAAGTCGGGCTCGCCGATCTCGAGGTGGATGATCTCCCTGCCCTGCCGCTCGAGGGCCTTGGCGCGCGCCAACACCTCGAAGGCGGATTCTGTCCCCAGCCGCGACATGCGCTCGGCAAAGTTCATAGTGGCCGCGATTATACTCGACGGCATGGAGCTGGTGGAAGTCGCTGCGGGCTGGTTCTGGATGGGATGGGAGGCAGGGCATCCGGGCGAGCGGCCGCGACATCGGGTCTGGCTCGACCGCTTCGCCATCGCGCGCGCGCCCGTCACCAATGCCGAGTACGCGAGCTTTCTCGAGGCGGCCGATGCGGCTCCCCGCCATGGTGGAACGACCCGCGCTTCCACGACCCGCAACAGCCCGTGGTTGGAGTGAACTGGTTCGAGGCGGCCCTGTACTGCGAGTGGCTGTCCAGCGACCAGGGTGGGCGTCATCGCCTGCCCACCGAGGCCGAGTGGGAAAAGGCGGCGCGCGGCGGGCTCGACGACGCCCGCTTTCCCTGGGGCAGCGAGCGACCCACCACCGCCCGCTTCGATGGGCCGGGCCGCGTCATGGACAGTCCCCGAACGCGCTGGGGCTCGTCGCGCTCTCCGGCGTCTGCCACGAATGGTGCCTCGACTGGGAGGACCCGGCCTACTACGCGACGTCGCCCGAAGCGGAATCCCCTCGGCCCTTCGCGCGGCTCGCGGCGCGTGTCCCGCGGCGGCGCATGGCGGCACCAGGATCCGTGGAGTCCGGTGGCCCACCGGTCCTCTCTGCCGCCGGACCTGCGCTACTCGGACTCATGGCTTCAGGGTGGTGCGCGTCCCGGAGAGCTAGGTCCGGCGTCTCTCGCTCATCAAAGATGGGCCACGGCTTCGATCTCGACGAGGGCGCCCGCGGGCAGCTTCGCCGCCTGCACCGTGGAGCGCGCGGGAGGCTCCGTCCCCGCGTGGCGCTTGTAGACCTCGTTCATCTCCGCGAAGTCCTCCATGCGCGCGAGGAACACCGTGGTCTTGACCAGCCGGTCGAGCCGGCTGCCCGACGCCTCGAGAATGGCCTTGAGGTTGGCGAAGACCTGCTCCGTCTGCTCGCCGACGGTGGCTCCGGTGAGGGTGGTCTCGCCCGGCAGAGCGCAATCTGGCCCGAGACGAAGACGAGGTTGTCCACCTTGATGGCCTGCGAGTAGGGCGCCCCTGGAGCGGGGCGGGCGCCTTGTCGGTGCGGACCACGAATTTTCTCGGCATGGACGTGTCTCCTCTATTGCCAGGGGCTGGCGGGAAGCGGCAGGCCTTCGAACTCCGACAGGGGCCGCAGATCAGGTTGAGTGGTGTCGAGCTCGCCCGCCAGTGCCCAGAGGCGGCGCAGATGCTGGGCGGCCATGACGGTCATCCGTTCGAGCAGCGCATGGCCATTCTGAAGCCCGCCGAAGACCTCGATGATGCGTCGGTACTCCGAGGCGGCCGCACCCTCGAACCAGCCCGAGATCCGGCCTCGCACGAGCGCGCCGTAGCGGGCGATGGCGGGACCATCGATCAGGTCGTCGGGAGCCTTCTCGTCGAGCCATGCCTCGGGCAGCGTCCCCATGTCCATACCGTCCACGTAGGCCAGCCCCCGCCTGAACACCTGGAAGGCCACATCCCGCACGCTTCCGTCACCCCGCGGCAGCCGGCGGTCGAGCGCGTCTACGGATAGCGCGGCCACGAGCTTCTCGGCGGCGGCGAGGATCTTGTCGAGGTGGGCGCCGAGCTCGAGCGGCGAGAAGAGCGGGCGGCGGGGACTCGGTCATGGACGGATCTACCGGACACTCAGGAAAACGTGGAGGGCACGGCGATCAGCCACGGCGAGGTCGAGCAGCCCGTCCCCGTCGAGATCGTCCACGAGCACGTTCGAGGCACGCTGGCCCCGAGGTGGAGAGAACCAGCGCTCTTCCCATCTCCCGTTCGAGAGCTCGAGGGCAGCCAGCCCGTCCCGGCTCTGGCGCGGCAGGATCACTTGGAGACGGCCGTTGCCCGATCATGTCCGCGATCGCTGCCTGATCCTGGTTGCGTGACCCGAGGGCGTGCGAGGAGTAGCCCGAGAGCCTTGGACACGGGGATGAGCGACGCGACCCGCCGCTCGTAGGCCACGAGCACGCCCGAGACATGCGGCGTGTTCACGACGAGGAGCTCGGGAATGCCATCGCCCGTGACGTCGGCGGCGCCGATCACGTGCACCCAGCGATGGTTCAGTCCGAAGGCCGGCCCCTCGGCGAGCGGCTCGAGGCCTCCCTCGCGCCAGCCGAGCACGAGCACGGACGAGCCCTGGCGGCCGGCGCTCTTGACCACGACCAGGGCCGGGCGGCGACCCTCCCCGATGGGCGCCACGATGGGGATGAGATCCCTCGATGACCGCGGGCGCCTTGACGACATAGCGGGAGCGAACGGTCAGGGCATTGGCGGCCACGATCGACTCACGGTGATCGCGCCCGCCTCGATCCTGTCGCCGAGGGCCCCGCGCGGGTAGCGCTCCGTGCGGTCCGAGAGAACCATGGCCTGAAGCGCCCCTGAGCCGTCAGGCTGCCCACGGTGATGCGGGCTTCGGGCAGGGCCTGCGCATCCACGCGCGCGACTACCGCGGCACGGAGGGCAAGCCGGCGATCAGGACGAGGGCGCCGTCCGCAGCCACGGCGAGGAGATCGTCCCAAGACTTTCCCTCGAGGTTGACGGGCACGGGAAAGGTCAGCCGCGAGAGCGCGCTCCCCACGTCGTAAGTTCGCAGCGCGCCGTCACTCCACACGAGGAGACGGCCGTCCGGGGAGACGGCCACCACCGCCCGACGCCCTTCGCCGAGCGCGGCCACCGCGGGCGGACCGTCCGCACTCGCCACTTCCCCGTAGCGTCCGAGGACCTGGAGCTCGGTCTGGCTGATCTCGAAGATCCACAGCGTCCCGCTCGCGTCGATGGCCGCCAGGCGCTTCCGGAGGCAGCGAGACGATCCATCGCACCGGCACCTCGGTGGGCACGGAGAGGACGACCAGTCGCGGGAAGGTTCCCTGGCCGCCCACGACGCGATTGGCGCCGGCCGTGCCGTAGGTCAGCGGTCCGGCCCAGGCGGAGCCGCCGAGAGCCGCGGCGGCGAAGGCGGCCGCGCAGAACCGGGCGAACGCGCTCTAGCGGCCGTGGAAGACCACCGGTTGCTTCTTGGCGAAGGCCGCCACGCCATTCTTGAAGTCCTCGGTGTGGCCGCTCGCGGCGATCGCCTGCGCCTCGAGCTCCATCTGCGTCTCGAGGCTCTCCTGCGTCGACTGGTGGAAGAGCGCCTTGGCCCGACCGAAGGCCAGTGTCGGTCCCTGGGCCAGCTCCTTGGCGAGCGCGGCCACCGCCCCGGGAATTCCGCGTCGGGATGCATCCGGTTGACCAGCCCCACTCCACGGCCTCGCGGGCGGAGAGCACACGGTTGGTGTAGTGCAGCTCGAGGGCCCGCCGCAGACCGATCATGCGCGGGAGGAAATACGACGAGGAGCCGTCCGGCGACGCGGCGATCTTCGAATACGCCATGGTGAACTTCGCCGACTCCGCGGCGACCACGAGGTCACCGGACAGGGCGAGGCTCATACCCCCGCCCGCCGCCACCCCGTTGACGGCCATGATCACCGGCTTGGCCGTCCGGGCCAGGCGCGAGACCGCGCCGTGGAGATACGTGGTCAGCTCCTTGATCACCACCCCGATGCGGTCGGCGTTGTCGTTGAAGTCCTTGACGTCGCCGCCCGCGCAGAAGGCCTTGCCCGCGCCCGTGACGACGATGCAGCGCACGGCGCGGTCCTCGTCGGCTTCGAGGGTGGCGTGGAAGAGATCGCCGCCCAGGGCGAGGTTCAAGGCGTTGTAGGCTTCGGGACGGTTGAGCGTGATGGTGGCCACGCCGTCTTTGACCTCGTAGCGGATCGTCTCGTAGCCCATACCGGTCTCCTTTGAGAGTGCTGGCGACGCCCGCCGTGGCGGCGTGGACCGATCGACCTAGCGGCGGTCGCCGATGCGGTGGAGCTTGAGAAGGTTGGTGGTGCCCGTGACCCACATCGGCGCGCCCGAGATGATCACGATCACGTCGCCGTTGCGCACAGTGCCGTCGCCGAGCAGGGTCGCCTCCACCTCGTGCACCATCTCGTCCGTGGTCTCCACTTTCCGGATGAGACGAGAGCTCACGCCCCAGTAGAGCCCGAGGCGGCGCTGCACCTCGGGAAACGGGGTGAGCGCGACCACCGGGACCTGGGGGCGCTCCGACGAGATGAGGCGGGCGCTGAAGCCCGACTGGGTGAAGGCCACGATGGTCTTGGCATGCAGCACCTGGGCGGCCCGGCAGGCCGCCTCCGCCACCGCCTCGGGAAAACCGTAGGCCTCCGGCCGCGAGGGCAGCGTGGAACCCGCTGGATCTCCCGCTCCGCGCGGACGGCCACCCGCGACATCACCTCCACCGCCGCCACGGGGTGCTGGCCGGAGGCCGTCTCGGCGGAGAGCATGAGGGCGTCCGCGCCCTCGAAGATGGCGGTGGCGACGTCGCTCACCTCCGCGCGCGTGGGCCGCAGATACGTCACCATCGACTCCAGCATCTGGGTCGCCACGATGACCGGCACCTTGGCCACGCCGGGCCTGCCGGATCACGTCGCGCTGGATGATGGGCACCTCTTCGATGGGCACCTCGACGCCCAGGTCTCCGCGCGCCACCATCACCGCGTCCACGAGGGCGAGGATGCCGGGCAGGTTGGCCACGATCTCCGCCCGCTCGAGCTTGGCGATGATGGGCAGGCTGGCCCGCTGATCCAGGAGGAACTTGCGCACTTCCTGGATGTCGGAGGCCGAGCGCACGAAGGACACCGCGACGTAGTCCACGCCGTGCTCGATGCCGAAGCGGAGATCCTCCTTGTCCTTGGCGGTGAGGCAGGACAGCGGCAGGGGCAGGCCGGGAAGAGCCACGCCCTTGTGGTCGGAGACCACGCCACCCGCGGTCACGCGACAGCGCGCTTCGCCCGCCCCTACCGCCTGGACGGCGAGCTGGATGGTCCCGTCGTCCATCCAGATCTGGTCGCCCGGCTTGAGCGCGGCGAAGAGCTCCGGGTGGTCGAGCGAGGCGCCGGCCGCCGTGCCCTCCACGGCTCGGCGGTGAGCGTGAAGGGCTCGCCCGTCATGAGCATGGCGCGCCCGCCCACGAAGTTGCCGAGCCTGATCTTGGGCCCCTGGAGGTCCTGGATGATCGTGACGGGATGCCCCCACTCGCTCTCGCCTTCACGAATGGCCCGGATGACCGCGGCGTGCTCGGCGTGGGTGCCGTGGGAAAAGTTCAACCGGGCCACGTCCATGCCCGCGTGCACCATCTTCCTGAGCGTGACCACGTCGCGGCTGGCCGGTCCGATCGTGCAGACGATCCGGGTCCGTCTCATGCGAGCACCTTGGCGAGGATCTGCCCCGTATAGGATTTGAAGCCTGCCGGACCATCTCTTCCGGGCTGCCCGCGGCGACCACTCTTCCGCCGTCATTGCCGCCTTCGGGCCCGAGATCGATGATCCAGTCCGCCGTCTTGATGACATCCACGTTGTGCTCGATGATCACCACGGTATTGCCCTGGTCCACGAGTTGGTTCAGCACCTCGAGCAGCCGTCGAATGTCGGCGAAGTGGAGGCCGGTGGTGGGCTCGTCGAGAATGTAGAGCGTCCGCCCGGTGGCCCGCCGCGAGAGCTCGGTGGCGAGCTTCACCCGCTGGGCCTCGCCACCGGACAGCGTGGTGGCCGACTGGCCGAGACGGATGTAGTCGAGTCCCACGTCGTGCAAGGTCTGGAGCTTCTGCTTGATGGCGGGCACGGGCTCGAAGAAGCCGAGGGCTTCCGCCACCGTCATGTCGAGGATCTCCGCGATGTTCCGGCCCTTGTAGCGCACCTCGAGAGTCTCGCGATTGTAGCGCTTGCCCTTGCACACCTCGCACGTGACGTAGACGTCGGGGAGGAAGTGCATCTCGATCTTGACGAGCCCGTCCCCCTGGCATGCCTCGCAGCGCCCACCCTTGACGTTGAACGAGAAGCGTCCGGGCTGGTAGCCGCGCATGCGCGCGTCCGACGTCCGGGCGAGCAGCGTCCGGATGAGCGTGAACACGCCGGTGTACGTGGCGGGGTTGGAGCGCGGGGTGCGGCCGATGGGCGACTGGTCGATATCGATGACCTTGTCCAGATGCTGGGCGCCCTCGATGCGATCGTGCGCGCCGGGACGCTCGTGCGCCCGGTGGAGCATCTGGGCGAGCGCGCGATACAGGATGTCGTTGACGAGGGTGGACTTGCCCGAGCCCGAGACCCCGGTCACCGCGGTGAAGGTGCCGAGGGGAATTTTCGCCGGCATGCCCTTGAGATTGTGCTCGCGCGGATTGTGGATGGTGATGTGCTTGCCGTTGGGCGAGCGGCGCTCGGTCGGGACGGCGATCTGCTCCGCCCCGGAGAGAAACTTCCCGGTGAGCGAGGCGGGATGGGCCGCGATCTCCTCGGGCGTTCCCACCGCCACCAGATGGCCACCCAGCTCCCCGCTCCCGGCCCCAGGTCCACCACGAAGTCGGCGGCGCGGATGGTTTCCTCGTCGTGCTCCACCACGAGGACGGTATTGCCGAGGTCGCGCAAACGCTTGAGGGTATCGAGGAGACGGCTGTTGTCGCGCTGATGGAGGCCGATGCTGGGTTCGTCCAGGATGTACAGGACGCCCACCAGGCTCGACCCGATCTGGGTAGCCAGGCGTATCCGCTGCCCCTCGCCTCCCGAGAGCGTGGCCGCGGCCCGGTCGAGGGTGAGGTACTCGAGCCCCACGTGAGCGAGGAAACCCAGGCGCTCGCGGATCTCCTTCAGCACGCGGCGGGCGATCTGCGCGTCTCGCTCCGAGAGGGTGAGGGTGTCGAAGAACTGCCGCGCCGACTTGATGGAGAAGCGGACCACGTCGGAGATGGAGCGCCCCGCGATCTTCACGGCCAGCGTCTCCGGGCGCAGCCGGGAGCCCTGGCAGGCGGGGCAGTCCCGGAGCGCCATGAAGTGCTCGAGCTCCTGCCTCACCTCGGGTGAGAGCGTCTCCTTGTACCGGCGCTCGAGAATCTTCACCGCGCCCTCGAAGCCATCACCGGGCTCGCCGTGCATGATGATGTCCCGCGTCTTCTTCGGGAGCTTCCCCACGGCGTGGCGAGATCGAACTTGTAGCGGCGCGCGAGGACCCCGAGGGTCTGCTTGAAGGTGGCTCCGCCCGTTCCCGCCCAGGGGCGAGTGCGCCGTCCTTGAGGGACCGCGCGGGATTGGGCGCCACCAGGGCCGGATCGATCTCGTAGCGCGTCCCGATGCCCCCGCACTCCGGGCAGGCGCCGTAGGGGTTGTTGAAGGAGAACATGCGCGGCGACACCTCGGGAAAGGAGATGCCGCAGGCTGCGCAGGCGAGGCGCTCCGAGAAGACGTACGACGGGTCCCTCCGCCACCTCCACCTGCACCACGCCCTCGGCCAGGCGCAGCGCCGTCTCGAGCGAGTCGTTGAGCCGGGAGCCCAGGGTGTCGCGGATGACCAGCCGGTCCACCACCACCTCGATGGTGTGCTTCTTGGTCTTGGCGAGCTCGATATCCTCGGCCAGCTCCTTGAACTCGCCATTCACCCGCACCCGCACGTAGCCCTGGCGGCGCAGGTCGAAGAAGAGCTTGCGGTACTCGCCCTTGCGCCCGCGCACCACAGGGGCGAGCACGATGATCCGGCTGCCCGCGGGGAGGGCCATGACCCGGTCCACCATTTGCTGCACGGTTTGCGCGGAGATGACCGCGCCGCAGCTCGGGCAATGGGGCACGCCGATCCTCGCGAAGAGCACGCGCAGATAGTCGTAGATCTCGGTCACCGTACCCACCGTCGAGCGCGGGTTCTTCGACGTCGTCTTCTGCTCGATGGAGATGGCGGGCGACAGCCCCTCGATGGAGTCGACGTCGGGCTTCTCCATCTGCTCGAGGAATTGCCGGGCGTAGGCGGACAGCGATTCGACGTAGCGCCGCTGGCCTTCGGCGTAGATGGTGTCGAAGGCGAGCGACGACTTGCCCGAGCCGGAGAGACCGGTGAGGACCACGAGCTGGTCCCGGGGAATCTCGAGGTCTATGGACTTGAGGTTGTGCTCGCGAGCGCCGCGAATGACGATCCGGTCATTGGCCATCGGAGCCCATTCTAGCTCTTGCGTGGGCGGCGGGCGAGCCCGAGCACAAGCGCAGCCGCGGGCGCGGCCACCACGGCGGGATAGGCCAACGGCAGTCCGGCCCAGCTCTCCGAAACATTCGTCCACTGCCCGGCCACGGCGAGTGCGCCAAAGATGACCAGCCCCACCAGCCCGGCCCACGTTCCCCACGGCCCACGGTCCGCCCGCGGCGGCCAGAGCACGGCGGGCGCCAGGGTGGACGTGGCCAGGCCGCAAGCGGCCAGCACGAGTCCCCAGGGCTCGACGGGCCACAGGCTGGCCAGCGCGGCGCCGCCCAGGATAGCCGACCAGAGACCCAGGTCGTGGCCGATCTCGCCGCCTCCCGTGACGTCAAGCGCGCCGATGCGCGCGCGCAGAGCGGTGCTCGAGGCAAGGAAGCTCGCGAGGGCGGCCAGAGGCAGCAGCGACGACACCACGCCTCCCCCTCTCAGAGTGGGCGGCCACGCCAGGCGCTCGACCGCGACCCCGCCGAGAAACAGGTCGGGAGCTCCCAGGGCGCAGTACACGGCCCACGCGACTCCCCAGGCGAACACAGCGATCAGCGCGGCCCCGTGACGGCCATCTCCCGTCGGCTCTCCCGGCCCACGATGCCGAAGCCGAGGAGAGCCAGGGCGCCCCGCACAAAGTGAGGAGCAGACCCCACCGCCTCGACGAATCCCTCGCCGGCCATCGGCCCACGAGATGCCGAGGCCGGCGCGCCGGGCACGGCCTTGCCGACTTCGAAGCGGAGCCTTGCTCCCGGCGGCCAGCGCAGCTCGTCCCCGGGACGCAGCGTCACCGAATCGCCCGGCCGCAAATCCCAGTCGCTCTCCGTCACCCGGGCGCCGTCGACCGCGCGGACATGAAGCTGAGCCGGGCCGGCCGCCGTCACACGGTGCTCCTCTTCGAAGACGAGCGTGCCCGGGCCGCGCCCCGCTCGAAGCTCGCGCCCCGGATTGGCCCATGGGCTCGAGGCGGGGAGCTTGAAGCCGGGCAGCGAGGCCACTCGCGCCCAGGCGCCCAGCGGACCCATGCCCGCGCCGCCGGCCAGGGCCAGCATGGGCACGATGAGGCCGCAGCCGGCCACGAGCAGCAACGCCGGCACCAGCCGTCCCGATCGGCGCCACGCGAGGAGGATCCAGGCGCCGCCGGTAGCGACGGCGATGCCCTGCCATCGAGGAGCCCCGAGCCATGCCGCGACGTCGCCCGCGAGCACGAGATTCGCCCAGAAGAGAATCCCCACCACGAGGAGGAGGGCAAGCACGGGGAAGAAGCGTCGCCCGACGGCGCGGGCGGCACCACCCCGCCGGCCAGGGCCAGAGCGAGGAGTGGGGCTACGAGGAAGCACGAGCCCGGTCCACAGCCCATCGGGCCCGCTCTCGAGGACGAGGGCGGGGAGCGCGAGCCACACCGCCGGAGTGAGCCAGATGGCGAGGTGCGCGCGGCGAAGGTCAACGGTGGAGGACTACCGCCACGAGCCACGCGAGGGCGGGGGCGGCCACGGCACCATACCACCAGAGCAGCGAAAGTCCCGCGAGGCGGATGCTCCCGATCTCCGAGGGCAGGAGCGCGATGAGCGGGAATCCGGCGAGAAGCACGAGGAGCAAGACGGGGCGCGCGAGTCTCACGACGGCCGCATCATAGCAAATCGGGGTAGAATGACCGAGGCTCTCAACTCGAGTACAGGAGAAGACATGTCTGAGCGCATTCAGCGCGTCATGGTCATCACCGCCCATCCCGACGATTCGGAGTTCGGCGCGGGCGGCACCATCGCCAAGCTCACCCGGGAAGGCAAGATCGTCACCTACTGCATCCTCACCAACGGCAACAAGGGGTCGAGCGACCGCACCATGACCCCCGAGCGGCTGGCCCAGATCCGCGAGGAGGAGCAGAAGAATGCCGCGCGGGTGCTCGGGGTGGACATCGTGGACTTCCTCGGCTTCCCGGACGGCGAGCTCGAGGACACGCGTGAGTCGCGCATGGCCGTGTCGGCGGCCATCCGGCGCCATCGGCCCGACCTCGTCATCTGCCAGAATCCCCACCGCACGAAGAATCTCGGCGCCTCCCACCGGGACCACCGCACGGCGGCGGGCATCGCCATCGACTGCGTGTATCCGCTGGCCCGCGACCACATGGCCTTTCCCGAGCTGATGGCGCAGGGCCTCGAACCGCACAAGGTCAAAGAGGTGCACCTGATGTGGTGGGAGGCCCCCGAGGTCATCGTGGACATCTCGGAGACCATCGATCTCAAGATCAAGGCGCTCCAGTGCCATGCCAGCCAGTTCAAGGATTTCCCCGCCGTCGAGAAGCGGGTGCGCGACCGGAATGCCGAGCTGGGCAAGCCGCACGGCCTTCCCTACGCGGAGACCTTCGACCGGATCGTCCTCGAGCGCTAGCCCGCTCCACGCCGGCCGCGTTTGAACCCTCATCGCGGAGGAGCCCCTGATGGCTGAATCGGCGACGACGCTGGTGGACCTGATGGGCCGGAGGGTCTCGGCCGATCCAGACACGCCCTACTTCCACCTCTACGACGAGACGGTGACCTACGGCGATCTCTGGCGAGAGAGCGCGCGCTACGCGGCGGGATTGCGCAAGGCGGGAGTGGAGCGCGGCGACAAGGTCTGCCTCATCTACCCGACGTGCAAGGAGTTCTTCTTCACGTTCTTCGGAGCCCTGCGCCTCGGCGCGGTGCCCGTCCCCCTCTATCCGACCCTGGGTGTCGAGGCCACCGCCAACATCTTTCGGGACTCCGAGGCCAAGGTCGTCGCCACCATCGGTTGGTTCCGCAAAGGCGTGGAGGAGAGCCAGGCCGGCGTGTCCACCATGCGCCACGTGCTCGAGCCTCAGGACCTCGAGGCGGACGCCCCCTTGCCTCGCCTTTCCCACCGCCTCCGACGGCGACACGGCCTTCATCCAGTACACCTCGGGAAGCACGGGAAGTCCCGCGGCGTGGTGCTGAGCCATGCCAACGTCACGCAGACGGTGGCCTTCATGGCCGAAGCGGCCCAGCTCACGCGCGAGGACGTGGTCGTCTCGTGGCTGCCCCTCTACCACGACATGGGGCTGATCGGCTGCGCCTTCACCCCGCCTTCCATCGGCTCGCCGCTCTGGCTCCTGCCTCCCGATCTCAAGAACCCCCGCACCTGGCTCGAGCTGATGACGCGCGTCAAGGCGACCTTCACCGTCTCGCCGGACTTCGGCTTCAGGAACTGCGTGAGAAATATCGGCGACACGTCGGGCATCGATCTCTCGTCTCTCAAGCAGGCGCTCTCGGGCGCCGAGCCGGTCCGCCTCAGCACCATCGAGGCCTTCGAGAAGAAGTTCAACGTCTCCAACCTGATCACACCCTGCTACGGCCTCGCCGAGGCGACGCTGGCCGTGGCGATCTGGCCGCGCAAGACACCGCTCCGGCTCGATAGCTCGGGCAGGTTCCTCTCCGTCGGACCGCCGTGCAAGGGCGTCTCCGTGCGCATCATGGACGAGGCGGGGCCGGTCGGCCCGGGGGTGGAGGGAGAGATCTGCGTGAAGAGCCCCGGGGTCATGCAGGGCTACTACAAGAATCCCGAGGCGACGCAGCGCGTTCTCTCCGCGGACGGATGGCTGCGCACGGGCGATCTGGGCTTTTCGACCGCGAGGGCTTCCTCTTCATCAGCGGACGTCTGAAGAGACCTCATCATTCTCGGGGGCGCGAATCTCGTCCCCATCGACATCGAGGAGATCGTGGATCACGTGCCGGGCGTCCGATACTCGGCGGCCGTGGGCATCGAGAGCGAGCGGACGGGCAGCCAGCGCCTCTACGTGGTGGCCGAGGTGCGCGAGAGCACCGAGGAGGTCGAGCGGCTGCGCAGCGTGGTTCGCGAGATCATCCAGCGTGTCCGCCGCGGGAGCGGGCATCGGCCGGCACCGCGTGCTTCTCGTCAAGCCCAGCACCATTCCCAAGACGTCGAGCGGCAAGATCCAGCGCTCGCGGCTCGGGCAGATGATCGTCAACGACGAGCTGGGAGACCGCATCGTCCATGCCTCGGGCGGGCACGGGAGCTAGGATGGAGTTCGGCTGCCACCTGCCCATCTTCGGTCCCGCGGCCACGCGCGCGAACCTCCTCACCTTCGCGCGCGAGATGGAGCGGCTGGGCTACGACAGCCTGTGGGCCAGCGATCACGTGGTCGTTCCCTACGCCATCGCGTCCCGCTACCCCTATCGGGACACCGGCGAGTTCCCTCTCCCGCCCGATTCGAACTTCCTCGAGCCCTTGACCGCGCTGGGCATGGTCGCGGGTGTCACGGAGCGGGCCCGCCTCGGCACTACCGTGCTCGTCCTGCCCCACCGTCACCCCGTGCTGGCCGCCAAGGCCCTGCGCCACCCTCGACCATCTGTCGAACGGACGCGTGATCCTGGGGGCGGGCGTGGGCTGGATGCGTGAGGAGATCGAGCTCCTGGGCGCGCCCTTCGACGAGCGCGGCGCCTGGTCGGACGAAGCCATCCGCGTCATGCGCGCCTGCTGGCGGGACGAGCGCACGCGCTTCCAGGGGCGCTTCTTCAATTTCGCGGACGTCGGATGCTTCCCCAAGCCGGTGCGCGGCGACATTCCCATCTGGATGGGCGGCCACGCCAAGCCCGCGCTGCGGCGGATCGTCGCCCTCGCCGATGGCTGGCACGCGGCCTTTCCCACCGCGGAGGGCCTCGAGGCGGGCCTGCGCGAGCTGCGGGCGGAATGCGCCGCCCAGAAGCGGCGCTTCGAGGAGCTGACCATCACGCTCCGCGCGGGCCTCGCCTTGCGCACGAGCCCGGGCGGCGCAGGGCGGCGGGCGCTTCAGGGCACGCCGGACGAGATCGTGGAAGACCTCCGGCGGTTCAAGGCGCTCGGGGTGAGCCACGTCCTCATGGAGCCGAGCTACCGCGAGACCGACCGGATGATTCGCACCTTCGAGACCTTCGCCCGCGAGATCAGGCCTCGCGTCTAGCTTCACCGCCCGTGCGCGACATTCATCAGCACCGCTCGCTCCTGGACCGCTCCTCGAGAGACCGCCGCCCGCTCACGGACGGCAAGTGATCATGCCCGCCATGCTGTGGCGGAGGCTCGACCAGCCGGGGCACGACGCCGCGCGCCTCGTCTTCCATGACGCCCAGTGGCACCTGACCGGCACCGCGGTATTCGTGGAGGCTCTCGAGCCGTGTCGGCTCGACTATCGTGTGGCGTGCGATGCCTCGTGGCGGACCATGGCGGCGTCGGTGGCGGGGTGGTTGGGCAACCGGGCCATCGGCATCGAGCTGCGCACGGATGGGGCTGGCCGCTGGCGGCTCAACGACGCGGACTGCCCCGCCGTCGCGGGTTGCCTCGATCTGGACCTTTCCTTCACGCCGGCCACCAATCTGCTGCCGGTCCGGCGCCTCGCTCTTCCCATTGGGGAGACAGCCGCGGTTCGATCCGCCTGGCTCACCTTCCCGCTCTCACCCTGGAGCCGCTCGATCAGGTATACCGCCGGACCCACGCCACGACCTACGCCTACGAGAGCGACGGGGGCAGGTTCTCGACCGAGCTCGAGGTGAACGGCGACGGCTTCGTCACTCGCTATCCGAATCTGTGGGAAGCGGAGGCCGCGACGGCATCCTAGTGTCCTCTAGCGCGCGTTGTGGAAGATAACGCCCAGGGTGTAACGCTCGCCCGAGAGCAGGCGGCTGACCCCGTGGCGCATGTTGGCACGGTAGTGGCCGCGCGCGCTCGCCACCGGCCGGTGACGGGTGGTGAAGATGACCGCCTCGCCCTGATCGAGATGCACGACGCTGCCCCGCGACTGGGCCCGCGGCCGCTGCTCGACGAGCAGGAACTCGCCGCCCTCGAAATCCTTGCCCGGCTCGCTCAGGAGCACGGTGAGCTGGATGGGAAAGACCACGTCGCCGTAGAGATCCTGGTGCAGGCAGTTGTAGCCGCCGGCTTCGTAGCGCAGGAGCAGCGGCGTGGGCTTGGTCTGGCCGCGACGGGCACACAGGGCGAGGAGCGCGCCGAGATCCGCGGGATGGCGCACCCGCGTCTTGAGCGCGGTCTCCCAGCGATTCGCCACGGAGGCGAGCGGCGGGTACGCGTGCTCGCGCATCTCCCCGACGAGGTCCGGGAGGGATCGGCGAAGTACTTATACTCCCCACCCCGAAGCGGAAGCGCGCCATGTCCACCCGGCTCCGGAAGCGGGCCTCGGCGCTGAAGAGAGCCCGGAGCTCCGCGCATTCGGCCGGCGTCAGGAGAGCGGGGGTGCGCGCATATCCCCATTCGTCGAGGGAGGCGCCGATTCCCGCCCAGTCCAGCCGGGCCAGCCGGTCGGGAATCGGCGCGCTCATGCCGCCTGAGGCTTGCAGACCTTGCACGGCCGGTACCCGATGGAGCGCGCGTCGTCCACCGACGCGAAGACCACGCGATTGTCCGGACGCATGTGGCGGCCATGGGCGCAGCCGACGCGGCAGACGATGCGGGTGCTCGTGCAGCCCTCGTAGATGGGGGTGGTCCGCTCGAGGGACAGGAGCCTGCTCTTCACGTCCGTGCCGAAGAGATAGCCGCCGAGCCCGCCGCCTGTCTGGAGCACCCGATGGCAGGGCACGATGAAGGGCACGGGATTTCTCCCGAGGGCGGTGCCCACGGCCCGGACCGCGCGCGGATGGCCGATGCGCTGGGCGACCCAGGCGTAGGGACGCACCTCGCCGAAGGGAATGTCGCGGGCCGCCGCGAGCACCTTTTTCTGGAAGTCCGGCACCTCCGTGAGATCCACGGGCACCGAGAAGAATGCCCGCTTGCCCTCGAAGTACTCGGAGAGCTCCTCGCGCGCCCGCTCCACGAGGCGGCGGGCGACGGCGTTGGCCGGCTTCTCCAGCCGCTCCGCCCGGATCAGGGAGACTCCGCGTGGGGTGGCCTGGATGGAGATCTTGTCGAGGAGCCGGCTGCTCTGCCGCGCCGACTCGCGCGCCGCCTCGAGCACCTGCCTGGCCAGATCTCCCGCGTCCACATCGGGTGCGAAGTACCGCGCGAGCATGTCGTCCACGCTATCCTTTTTCATGCCGCCCCTCCTTTGACGAGTGCCGACTTGAGCAGGCTCTTCCCCGCTGGAGCTGGCTCTTCACCGTGTTGATCGAGATGCCCCGGATCGCGCGCGAGCTCCCCGTACGAGAGGCCGTCCACGTAGCGCAGGGCGAGGAGCACCCGCGCTTCGGTGGGCACGCCGCCCAGCGCCCGGCGGAGATCGAGATGGGCGTCTGGCGGGTCGGGGCGCGCCGGCGGCTCGAGCTCACCGGAGCGGCTCTTGCGCCGCCGGAGCTCGTCCACGCAGACATTGGTGAGGATGCGGTAGAGCCAGGTGGACACCGCCCACTCCGCGCGATAGGTCCCCGCGCCCAGGTAGCACTGGAGGAGGGCACGCTGCACCGCATCCTCGGCATCCGCCCGCGATCCCAGGAGGCGCCGCGCGACGCCCAGCAGCCGTCCCCCGTAGCGGGCGACCAGCTCGGTAAAGGCCGCCTGTCACCCCGGGCCACCCGTCCCATCAGCCGTCGTTCCTCGTCCATGGCAGTCACTACAGAGATATACGCAGGAGGGCGGTGAAACGGGCGGAAGGAAAAACGGGAGGAGGATCTCCTAGGCGCGCTCGACGCGGACCTGCGTCCCTGCCCGCACCTTCTTGAACACGGTGGCGTCACCGACGATCTTGCCAAAGACATTGACGGGGCTGGCCGGCCGTATCTCGCTGCCCCGGCTCATCGGCGTGGGCCCGAAGAAGATGCAGAAGGCGGAGCCCGGCGGCCAGTAGCCGAGATCGCCCATGCTCACCGTCTCCACCGGCTTCTCGGGCTTGGCCTTCACGGGAATGGAGAAGTAGATCTCGTCGCCCCAAGTCTCTCCCGCCACCCCGAGAGGAAGCGCGTCCCAGACGAGCCGGGCCGTCTCGGACTCGTCGAGAAGGGCGTCGGCGCTGATCGAGCCGGCGGTGATGCGGATGCGTCGCGGAGCCATGGCGCCTAGTCTAGCAGGCCGCCGATAAAGGCCCATCTGCTTCGTTGAGCTCCCTCGGCCGCACGCTCAACGTACAGGAGTACGCCTCGCGTGCGGCACTCGGTCGCCGCCTCGCAGCTGGACCTTTCTCAGCGGCCTGCGGGTTTCGAGCCTCCTCGCGAGCGACGTCAGCCGCCGCGGCGCTTCCGGTGGGCGGCGAGCCGGGCGTCGAGGCCGGCCCGGTCGGCGATGGCCGCGGGCCCGGGAGCCTCCGACCGACGCCGCGCCGGCGCAGGCTGCCACCGCCGCCGCTTCCCACGCGTCGCCGCTCCGCTGATACTCGATGAGAAGGGTGGTCGCGAACACATCGCCCGCCCCCGTCGGATCCACCTCCGGTCGCCATGTCGGCCATCACGTGGTAGGGCTCGCCGTTGACGTAGAGGGTCGCGCCGCGCTGCGCGCGGGTGATGGCCCCGACCGGCACCTGATGCAGCCACGTCACCGCCGTCTCCTCGGAATCGCCCACGTCCTCCTCGCTCACCACGAGGAGCTGGGTCCAGGGCAAGACGGCCTCGGCGTCCTCCCACGGCTGGGGGGCGATCAACCCGCCCCGGCCACGCTTGCGCATCCAGCCCTGGGGTAGCACGGCCACCGAGGCATCGTCGAAGGCGCCGGCCAGCGCGGGATCCACCTCGTTGGCCACGGGGCCGAGGACGGCCAGGGGCGCCTCACGCCAGGCGGCGGGCAGATGCTCCGCCTCGAGGTCGACGGCGCGGGAGAGGAGGGTGAGGGTACGCACGGCCTTCGAGTCCTGGAGAGCGTGTCGCCGAGCCGGTAGCGCGTGGTCTGGGGTGACGGGACCACCATGACCTCGATGCCGTCGGGAAAGACGTCGAGGTTGTAGTCGGGGGCGACCGCGGTGAGGAGACCGACCCGAAGCCCGAGGCGCTGGGCGGTCAGGGCTGCGTAGTACGCGGAGCCGCCGGGCCTGATTCCCGACGGCGTCTCGTCGAAGGTGACGTGCCCGACGGCCACGAGATCGATCATGCGGAAGAAGCGCGGAGATCAGAGCTCCAGCTGCTTGGCGATGATCTCCTTCATGACCTCCGACGTCCCGCCGCCGATGGTCATGAGGCGCGTGTCGCGGAAGAAGCGCTCGATCGCGTACTCGCGCATGTAGCCGTAGCCGCCGTGGAGCTGGACGCAGTCGTAGGCCACCTTCTGCGCCATGTCCGCGGTGAAGAGCTTGACCATGGAGATCTCCTTGCACCGCGTCGACGCCCTCGGCGAACTTGAGGCAGGCGGCATAGGTCAGGCAGCGGCCCGCCTCGATGAGGGTGGCGAGGTCGGCCAGCTTGTGGCGGATCACCTGCTTCTCCGACAGCGGCGAGCCGAAGGCCTGCCGCTCGCTGCACGTAGGCGATGGTGTCCTCGAGGGCGCGCTGGCAGCCCGCGATGGCATGGAGCCCGGCCACCAGCCGCTCGCGCTGGAAGACCCGCATCACCTCGTAGAATCCCACGCCTTCCCGGCCCAGGAGGTTCGCCGCGGGCACCCGCACGTCCTCGAAGGAGAGCTCGGCGGTGTCGGAGGCGCGCATGCCCATCTTGTCGAGCTTGCGGCTCACGGTGAGGCCCGGCGTGCTTCGCTCCACGAGGAACATCGAGATGCCGCGATGCCGCTTCTTCCCTCTCGCCGCGCCTCGGGTCCCGGCTCGAGACGGGCGGCCACGAAGTAGAGGTCGGCCATGGCCCCGTTGGTGATGAACATCTTGGTCCCGTTCAGGACATAGTGATCGCCGTCGCGCGGCCGCGCGCGTCTGGATGGCCGCCACGTCCGAGCCCCGCCCGGCTCGGTCACGGCGATGCAGGTGAGGCTCCGCCCCGCGCAGATGCCGGGCAGATACCGCTCCTTGAGGGCCTCGCTGCCCGTCCAGTAGAGGTGGGGCGAGGCCATGTCCGTATGCACGCCCACCGCCATGGCCAGCGATCCCGAGCGCGAGCGCGCCATCTCCTCGCACAGCACCATGGTGGTCGGGAAGTCGGCGCCGGCGCCCCCGTACTTCTCGTCGTACTCCACGCCGAGGAAGCCCAGCTCGCCGAGGCGCGGCCAGATAGACTTCGGGATCTGCCCCGCCTGCTCCCACTCCTCGATATGCGGCTCGACCTCCTTCTCGACGAACGAGCGCACGGTCTGCCTGAACATGTCGTGTTGTTCGTTGAAGATCTTCACGCGGCCTCCGGCTTTCCCTTCACTCTCATCAGAGTAACCTGCCCTCAGCCCCACTTCTTCTTGACGGCATCGCGGTCGACTGACGCCGTCGGCGGTGCGCGGCAAGGCGTCCGTGAACTCCACGACGGTGGGGCCGCTTGAAGCGGGCGATCCGCGAGGCGACGAAGTCGGTCGACCTGCTCGCCGGTGTGCCGCCCGGCGGGCGCACCTCGACCACCGCCTTGATCGCCTCGCCCCACCTCGCGTCCGGCACTCCATAGACGCACACTCCGCTCACGCCCTCCATCTGCATGATGACCGTCTCCACCTCCGCCGGATACACGTTCTCTCCGCCCGGCTTGATCAGCTCCTTCTCGGGCTTGCGCTTCACATAGTAGAGGTAGCCGTCGGCGTCGAAGCGTCCCACGTCCCCGTGTGGTGCCAGCCGTTGCGAAAGGTGTGGGCGGTCACCTCGGGCTGGTCGAAATAGCCCTGGAAGACGAGCGGGCCGCGCACCACGATCTCCCCGGGGTGCCCACGGCCACCGGGCGATCCTCGTCGTCGACGAGCGCGACCTGGCTCAGGGGCACGGGCTTTCCCGAGGCGCCGGGACGCTCGGACATCCGCTGGAGGGTGACGAATCCGCTCGTCTCCGACTGGCCGAATCCCGTCCAGAACTGCGCCCCCGTCTTCTCGTGCAGGCGCAGGATGGTCTGGGGCGAGTCGAGGCCGGACACGTGGGTGAGGCTCGCGTAGCGCGCTCCCCAGCTTGTCCGCGGCGTCGAGGAGACTGGTGAGCACGGGCGGAAAATCCGAGACATGGGTGATGCCGTGGCGATCGATCAGCCGCACCGCCTCCTCCGGATCGAAGCGCGGCACGATCACGTTGGCGCCGCCGGCGTGCATGTGGGCCAGGCTCAGGCCGAGCGCGGTGATGTGGAAGAGGGGCAGGGCCACGAGGTAGCGGTCGGCGGCGGTGATGCCCATGGACGCCCATGGCGGTGAGGTTGGCCGCGATGACATTGGCGTGGGTGAGGACGGCGCCGCGCGGCACCACGTCCACCGCCGCCGTGGAGATGGCGGCGAAAGGGTCAGCCGGCGGACACGGCCGGGGGACGCGGTTCCGCTCCGACCATAGAGCGAATCGAAGGGCTCGAAGCCCTGGCCCCCGAGCGCCCGAAGAGGTACCAGTGCGGCCACCTGCGGCTTGCTCGCGGGCCACCCGATCACCACGGGGAGCGTGGCCGCGTCGGCCACCATCATCCTGGGCGCGGCGCGCTCGACCACCCGCGCCACCTCCTCCGCGGTGAGCCGCCAGTTGATGGGATAGGCGAGGATGCCCAGGCGCGCACAGGCTCCATAGAGCACGAGGTACGCGGTGTCGTTCTGGGCGAGGACGCAGATGCGATCGCCCTTGCCGATGCCGAGGGCGGCCAGTCCGCCCGCCAGCTCGTCCACCCGCCGCTTGAAGTCCTGGAAGCGACAGCGACGTCTCACCCTGGATGACGGCGGGCGCCTCCCCGTGGACGGAGGCGCCCCGCGCGATCATGTCGTAGACGGTGAACACCTGTCCGCCCATGGCTACTGGCCGACGATGTCCTTCTTCATGCCGCCGAGCGACGCTCAGGAGCTCCTGCTGCTCCTTCGGTCCGACCTTGAACTTGTTGAGCGTCTTCACGAGATCCTCCACCGTCGCGTTCCACTCCGCTTCCGTTATCTTCATCCCCGCGTGCACCGTCTTCATGTCCCGGCCGAGGTAGGCGCAGGGCCCCCGTCACGTCACAGATCTGATCGGCGAGATCGGTCTGAAGCTTCGCCATCTTCGCGGCATCCAGGCCCTTGAAGCGGGCATTGACGCGGGGATCGGCGGCGAGATTCGCCACGAAGTCGTCCACCACCTGCTTGATGGCCTCGCGGCCGCCCAGGCGCTGGTACAGCGTCGGCGTGGCCGGGGCCGAGGAGGGCGTATCGGAGGGTGCGGACGCGCAGGCGGTGAGAATCAGGGCCAGCCATCGGGATCAGGACGGCTCGGGTCAGAAGTCGCATCAGCACTCCTCCTGGGATAGAGCTAACTCAGCCATCGTTTGCGGCGCTTGTAGTGCTTCACGTCCCGGTACGATTTCCGGGCTCCCACCTCGGTGAGGCCGAGGTAGAACTCCTTGATATCGGCGTTGTCGCGCAGCTGGTCGGCCGAGCCGTCGAGGACGATGCGGCCGTTCTCCATCACGTAGCCGTGGTCGGCGATGGCGAGGGCGAGGGTGGCGTTCTGCTCGACGAGCAGCACGGTGAGCTTCTGCTCCCGATTCAGCCGCTGCACGATCTGGAAGATCTCCTCCACGAGCATCGGGGCGAGCCCCAGCGACGGCTCGTCGAGGAGGATGACCCGGGGATCCGACATGAGGGCGCGGCCGATGACGAGCATCTGCTGCTCGCCCCCGACAGATAGCCGGCCTGGACGGCGCGCCGCTCCCGGAGCCGGGGAAATACTCGTACACGCGCTCGATCCCGCTCGGCCACGCGCTGGCGGTCGGGCTGGATGTGGGCGCCCACCGACGAGGTTCTCTTCCGTGGTCAGGTGCTCGAAGACGCGGCGGCCCTCGAACACCTGGACCACGCCGCGCCGGACCACCTCGTAGGGCGGCAGCCGGTCGATGCGCTGGCCGGCCAGCTCGATATGGCCCTTGGTCACTTCGCCCGCGCTCGGTGCGGAGCACGCCCGACACCGCCTTGAGGGTCGTGGTCTTGCCGGCGCCGTTGGCGCCGAGGAGCGTGGTGATCCCTCCTTCACGCACCTCGAGCGACACCCCCTTGAGGACGAGGATGACGCCGTCGTAGATCACTTCCACGTTGTTCAGGTTCAGCATGGTCGCGTTGCACCGGAGGGCGCGACGCCCCTCCGGTGCCCTCCTCCGCGGGGCCCTTACTGGCGGCCGCTTCCTTGGTGTGCTTGGCAATCACGTCCGGATAGGCGGAGAACCAGTCGGTCACCTTCTCGAACTTGCCGCCCTTGACCTGCCAGATCTGGACGAGCCCGCCTCCCTCGTGATCGGTCGGCGTGACATCTTGAGCGGCGGCACCAGCCCGCCGAGGGTGAAGTTGCTGATCTTCTCGAAGCCCGCCTTGGTGTCCACGCCGGTGATCTTGCCGTCCGGCTTCGCCTTGAGCGCATTGCGGATGGCCTCGACGTGCACCGCGGCCATGGAACACGCCGCGATTGTAGTAGACGGAGGAGGCCATCTCCTTGGGCGCCGGCTTGCCCTGCTTCTTGTACATCTCGCGGATCTCGTTCAGCACCGGGTAGTCCTGGCCCACGCCGGCGAACTGCATCGTGTAGTAGCCCTCGGCCACGCCGAAGCCGCCCGCGGCCTCGATGTTCACCTCGGCCGAGCCCCACACGAGCGAAATGACCTTGCGCAGCGGATAGCCCTACGCGCTTGAGCTCCTTGATCGACACCGCGGGGCGCCGCCGAACAGGTGCGCGATCACGAAGTCCGCGCGGTAGCGCTGCGCGATGTCGAGCACCTGGGCGCCCATCTCCACGCCCGGGAGGCGGTACGGCGAAGGTCTTGAGCTGGAAGCCCTCGCGGCCGCGAGAGATCCTCGAGGATCTCGATCGGCTCACGACCGGCCGGGTTGTCGTAGAAGATGTACGCGATCTTCTTGCCCTTGAGGCTGCCCCCGAGCTGCTTCTTCACGAAGTCCACCGCCGCCGCGCCCTGCGACCAGTAGGTGGCGGCCATGGGAAAGATGTACGGGTAGCGAATGCCGTCGGCGGCAGCGGCGCTGCCGAAGCCCGGCGAGGTGCCGGGGATCCGGTCTTCCGTCAGCTTCGCGGCGAGCGCATAGATCTGGGGCGTGCCGTAGACGGCGATGGTCACCGCGCCTTCCTTCTTGTGGCGCTCGTAGGACTCCACCGGCGGGCGGCACCTTGTACTCGTTGTCGATCTCGAGGCGCCTTGATCTTGTAGCCCCTCGACCCCGCCCTTGCTGTTGACGAGGGCGATGTAGTCGTGGAAGCCCGGGACACAGGACGGTGCCCACGATCTGGGTCGCTCCCGTCCGGTCGCACTGCATGCCGATGACGATGTCGCCCTTGGCCTGGGCGTGGGACGGCGCCGGCGCGGCCAGACCGCCCGCCAGGACGATGCGCCGTCACGATGGCTAGAATCTGTCTCATGAGATTTGCTCCTTTCCTCGCGTACCTCAGTACGCGAATGGCCAGATGCGGAAGTAGTTCCGGATGTTCCGCCACAGACGGTTCAGGCCCTCCGGCTCGACGATCAGAAAGAAGATGATGAGGGCGCCGAACAGCATGAGGCGGAGGTTGGGGATGAGGTTGAGCACGGTCTGAGGAGCGAAGAAGAGGCCGCCGAAGGCCTCCATGGCGTAGCGGATCACGATGGGCAGCAGGGTGACGAAGGCGGCGCCGAAGATCGAGCCCAGAACGGAGCCGAGCCCGCCGATGATGATCATGGCGAGATAGTCGATGGAGACGCCGATCTGGAACTGCTCGTAGTTGGCGATGCCGAGGTAGTAGGTGTAGAGGACCCCGGTGACCCCGGCGTAGAAGGACGAGATCGCGAAGGCCAGCAGCTTGTAGCGGAAGATGTTGATGCCGATGATCTCGGCCGCGATGTCCTGATCGCGGATGGCGATGAAGGCGCGACCCACCCGGCTGCGCACGAGATTCAGGGTGGCCACGATGGCCAGCACCACGAAGACGAGGAGGAAGTAGTACATCTCGCGCTGGCTCGAGATCACGATAGAGCCCAGCCGGGGACGCGGCACGTCGATGGAGGCCTGGACCCCGCCGCTGATGAAGGTCACGTGGTTGATGGTCCACTCGATGATGAGCTGGCCGGCGAGGGTGGCGATGGCGAGGTAGAGGCCCTTGATGCGCAGCGAGGGGATGCCGACGATGGCCCCCACCGCCGCCGCCATGAGGCCTCCGGCGAGGAGATTGACCGGCCACGGAGAGCCCAGGCGGATGGCGAGGTTCGCCGCGGTGTAGGCGCCGACCGACATGAAGGCGCCATGGCCGATGGACACCTGCCCCGTGTAGCCGACCAGGATATTGAGGCCGAGGGCGCCGATGACGGCGATCCAGACGAGGTTGGCCACGGACAGGTAGTACTGATGCAAGACGAGAGGGATGACCGCGAAGAAGAACACGGCCACCGCGGCCACCGTCCACTTCGCGATGGGCAGCGGATAGAGCGCCATATCCGCCTCGTACGTCGTCTTCAGAACCCCCGATTCACGATGGAACATGCGCTCTCCCTCTATTCCTTCGGACCGCGGTGTCTAGCGCGATGAGAAGGGTCCAGATGCGAGGCGGCGAGCGCCGCAGCAGCCCGAGGCGTACTCCTTGTACGTCGAGGGCTGCCGCAAGCTGCCAACGAAGCAGATGGGCCCTTATCATCGCGCTAGACCCTCTCGATGATCTTCTTGCCGAAGATGCCGTAGGGGCGAATCATCAGGGCGAGGATCATCAGGACGTAGGGCGCGAAGTCCTTGGTGCCACCTCCCACGTAGGGATCGATGTAGCCCGCCGCGATGTTCTCGACGATGCCGACGATGAGCCCGCCCACCACTGCCCCGGGAATCGAGTCGAGGCCGCCGAGGATCACCACGGGGAAGACCTTGAATCCCACGAGGGAGAGGTTCACGTCGACGCCGATCAGATTGCCCCAGATGATGCCGCCCAGCGCGGACACGACGCCGGTCATGGCCCAGGCCAGCCCGAAGTAGCGCTCCACGTTGATGCCCATGGCCATGGCCACCTGCTGGTTGTCCGCGACCGCGCGCATGGCGATCCCTTGCGGGACCACAGGAAGAAGCAGGCGAAGCCCGTGAGGAAGACAATGCTCACCGTCGCGCCCAGTATCTGGATCGGCGGAATGAAGAGCGGGCCGATGATGAAGGGCTCGTCGCTGATGGGCAGAGGCAGCGACTTGGTCCCCGCTCCGAAGAAGGTGGGACCCACGCCCCGCAGGATGGAGGCGAGCCCGATGGTGGCCATCACCACCGCGATCACCGGCCGGCCGATGAGCTTCCGCAGCACGATCCGCTCGAGGGCGAAGCCGAAGGCGACCATGCTGGCGAGGCCGAGGATGACGGCGATCCAGAGGGGCACGCCCGCCGAGCTCATGGCCAGCGCCACCACCAGCCCCGCGATCATGACGAACTCGCCCTGGGCGAAGTTCACCGCGTCGGTGGCCTTGTAGACGAGCACGAAGCCGAGGGCGATCAGCGAATACATGAGGCCGATGAGCACGCCGTTCGAGAGCAAGAGGAGGAAGAACCCGAATTCCTCAGACATGGGCGGGCGCCTTCTCCACGTCCTCGATGCGGGCTCGCGACTGGATGGACGCCTGCCGTCCGTCCTCGTAGGTGATGGTCGTGGCCAGCTCGACCTCGTGCCCTCCGCTGTAGAACGCGTCGATGACCGCCGCGTACTTCTCGGCCACGAACTTCCGTCGGACCTTGCGGGTGCGTGTCATCTCGGCGTCGTCGGCCTCCAGGTCCTTGGTCAGCAGCAGGAAGCGCCGGATCTTCGTCGCCTCCGGCAGCGTCTCGTTGCCCTTCCGGATCTCGTTGGCGATGAGCTCCCGCACCTCGGCCTTCTGGGACAGGTCGTTGTAGGACGTGTAGGCGAGACCGCGGCGCTCGGCCCAGTTCCCCACCGTGCTGAGATCGATGGCGATCATGGCGGCCACGAACGGCCGCTCGTTGCCAAAGGCCACCGCCTCGCGGATGAACGGGCTGAACTTGAGCTTGTTCTCGATGAACTGGGGCGCGAAGGGCGTGCCGTCGGCGAGGGCGCCCACGTCCTTGGCCCGATCGATGATGACGAGGTGCCCACGTGGGTCGATGAAGCCGGCGTCGCCCGTGTGGAACCACCCGTCCGGATCGAGGACCTCGCGCGTCGCGTCCTCGTTCTTGAGATAGCCCTTGAAGACCGAGCACCCGCGCACCAGCACTTCGCCCCGCTCCGCGATCTTCACCTCGATGCCCGGCACGGGCGGCCCGCGCTCGTGGGGTTTGCCTCGGTGTCCGGCTGGAGCGAGACGAGGCCGCTCGTCTCCGTGGACCCGTAGACCTGCTTGAGATTGACGCCGATGGAGCGGAAGAAGCGGAAGGTGTCCGGCCCCAGCGGTGCCCCCCGGTGAGCGCCCACTTCGCCTGCCGAAGCCCCAGCTGGTCGCGCACGGGACCGTACACGAAGAACTCGCCGAGCGTGGTGGCGAAGCGCAGACCGGCCGGCACGGGCTTGCCGTCCGCGCGCAGGATCTCAGCGCGCTCGGCGGCGGCGCGGAAATAGTTCGAAGGTGCGCCGCTTGAGCGGCGTGGCGTCGGCCGCCCGCACCTGCACGGCCGTGAGCATGTTTTCCCAGATCCGTGGAGCGGCGCGAGCACGGTCGGTGGGCCCGAGCTCCCGGAGATCTCGCTGCACCGTCTCCGGGCTCTCCGGGCAGTTGGAGCAGAATCCCGCCACCAGGCTCGCGAAGAGGGTGTACGTGGCGTCTCCCGCCCAGGCCATGGGCAGGTACGCAAGCGACGTGTCCTCCGGCTTCACGCCCTCCTCCTGGCAGAAGATCTCGGCCACCCCGATGGCATTGGCGTGGGTGATCATGGCGCCCTTGGGATTGCCCGTGGTGCCGGAGGTGTAGCAGACAATAGCGACATCGGCCGGTCTTGCCTTTGTCGACCTCGGCCTCGAAGTAGCCGGGGTGCTCGGCGCCGAACGTGCGCCCGACCTCCTGGACCTCCTCGTAGGACTTGAGCCAGTCATGCTTGTAGCCTGCCATGCCGCGCGCGATCGTCGTAGATCACCACGCGGAGCGCCGGTGAGCTCGGAGCGCAGCCCCAGGATCTTGTCCACCTGTTCCTGGTCCTCGGCCACGATCACGCTCACCTCGGCGTGGTTCCAGACGAAGGCCAGCTCCTTGGCGATGGAATCCTGGTACACGGCCACCGACACGCCGCCCAGGCTCTGCACGGCGACGCTGAGCGGCGTACGAGACGCGGCCGGTTGTCGCCGATGACCGACAGGCGGTCGCCCCGCCGGAAGCCGAGGGCGGCCAGCCCCAGCGCGAAGTCTCGCACCTGGTCGTGATACTGCCGCCAGGACCACGTCTGCCATATCCCGCGGTCCTTCTCGCGGATGGCCGGGCGGTCTTGCAGCTCGCGGGCATTGCGCAGAAGCAGGCGCGGTAGCGTCGTGAGATCAGCCACGTCGGCCTCCATTGGTGGCGGCCTTGGGGTCGCCCAGATAGGCGCCTTGATCACCTGCGGGATTGGCCCGGACCTCGTCCGGCGTACCCTGGGCGATCTTCTGTCCCATGTCGAGCACGGCCACGCGATCCGAGATGTCCATCACCACTCCCATGTCGTGCTCGATGAGGATTATGGTCGTGCCCCATTCCTGGTTCACGTCGAGGATGAAGCGCGCCATGTCTTCCTTCTCCTCGTGATTGCAGCCGCCCATAGGCTCGTCGAGGAGCAGGATCTTGGGCTCGAGGGCGAGGGCGCGGCCCAGCTCCACGCGCTTCTGAAGCCCGTAGGCGAGCGAGCCGGTGGGCAGCCGGCGCAGATCCTGGATCTTCAAGAAGTCGATGATGTCCTCGACCCGCCGCCGGTGGTCGACCTCCTCCTTCTGGGCCATGCCCCAGTACACGAAGGACGCGAGCACGCCTGACTTCATTCGCGCGTGGCGGCCCAGCATCAGGTTGTCGAGCACGGTCATCCCGCGGAAGAGGGCGATGTTCTGGAAGGTGCGCGCCACCCCGAGCTCGGCCACCTGGCTCGGGCTTGACGTTGGTGATGTCCGTGGCCTCCAGCATGATTCGCCCCGAGTCCGGATGGTAGAAACCGCTGATCATGTTGAGGAGCGTGGTCTTGCCCGCCCCGTTGGGACCGATGACGGACAGGATCTCGCCCTGTCGCACGTCGAGGCTCACCCGGGTCACCGCGTGGACGCCGCCGAAGGCCTTGGAGACGTCCGCGATGTCGAGCTGATTGCTCACGAGAGCCACCGCTTCCTCCGCTTGTAGTGCTTGACGTTGCGATAGCTCTTCCGCTGGCCTACCCCGGACAGCCCGGAGATAGAACTCCTTGATGTCCTCGTTCTCGCTGATCGTCTTCCGGTCGCCGTCGAGCACCACCCGGCCGTTCTCCATCACGTAGGCGTAGTCGGCGAAGCGCAGGGCGATGGAGGCGTTCTGCTCCGCGAGGAGCACCGACACGCCCTCTTCGCGGTTGAGCCGGCTCACGATCTCGAAGATCTCCTGCACGAGCATGGGAGCCAAGCCCATGGACGGCTCGTCGAGCAGCATGAGCTTGGGATGGGCCATGAGGGCCCGGCCGATGGCCACCATCTGCTGCTCGCCCCCGAGACGTATCCCGCGCCCACGCCGCGTCGCTCGCGGAGCCGCGGGAAGTACGTGTAGACCAGCTCGAGGTCGCGCTTGACCGCCCGCCCGTCCCGCTGGGTGTAGCCGCCCGTGAGCAGGTTCTCTTCCACCGTCAGGTGCTCGAAGACGTGGCGCCCTTCCATGATCTGCACGATGCCGAGCCTCACCACGTCGGAGGGATCCCGCCGCCGGATGGGCGATCCCTGGAACTCGATGCTGCCCTTCGTCACCTCGCCGCGCTCCGTGCGGAGCAGGCCGGAGATGGCCTTGAGGGTAGTGCTCTTGCCCGCGCCGTTGGCCCCGAGGAGGGCCACGATGGCCCCGGCGGGGACGGCGAGCGACACGCCCTTCAACACGAGGATGACGTGATCGTAGATCACCTCGACGTTGTTCACCGCCAGCAGCGGCGGGGGCGTGTCGCTCACGGGCCTCCAGCCATCCCCGCTACTTCTCTTTCGAGCAGTCGCGCTGGGTGTAGTTGAGCTTCTTGCCCTCCTCGATGGCCATGGCCTCGATCTTCGGGCGGACCACGTCGCGCATCGGCTCGATCCATCCGGAGATGACGTTCCACTTCTTGCCGTCCCACTGCTGGATGAGGAGAGGCCCGTTCCCCTCGTGGTCTTCGCAGGAGACCTTGATGGCGTGGGTGAAGCCCTTCATGCCGAGCTGCTCGAGGCGCCGGTCCGTGAGGTTGAAGTTCTCGAATCCCCACCGCACCTGCTCGCCCGTGAGCGACCTTGTTCCCGTACTTGCCCATGGCGGTGCGGATGGCCTCGACCATGAACATGGAGTTGGCGATCCCGCGGTTGTAGAGCGGAGCGCCCATGTCCTCTTTCTTGCCCGCGCCCTTGCCCTTGTCGTAGAGGTACTTGTCGAGGTCATCGAAGACTTTGAAGCTGGTGCCGGGGGCGTGGAAGGTCGCCCCTTGTAAGGCGGTGGCGCCCGCTCCCGCCGGCACCACATCGGAGTCGTTGGCCGACCACCAGTTGCCGATGATGCGATCCATCCTGATGCCGACCGCCGCCGCTTCCTTCACCGCGACCTGGTTCATCACGCCCCAGCCGGACAGGAAGATCCAGTCGGGGTTCAGCCGGCGGACCTGGAGCCACGTCGCCTTCTGCTCCTGGCCGGGATGATCGACGGCGAGCAGGGTCAGCTCGAAGCTGTACTTCTTCGCCAGCTCCTCGAGGGTGGTATTGGCTTCCTTGCCGTAGGGGCTGTTGTGGATAGATGTGGGCGATCTTCTTGCCCTTGAGCTTTTCCAGCCCGCCTTCCTGCTGGCCCGATGTAGCGAATGACGGCGGAGGCCTGGCTCCAGTAGGTGGTGGGGAAGCTGAAGACCCACGGGAACCAGCGGCCGTCCGCGGCCGCGGTCATGCCGTAGCCCATGGAGAACACCACCACCTTGTCCACGGCCGCCTTGGGAATCAGCGGTGTACGTGATCGCCCGTGCTGTACGGATTGACCAGCACGGGATTCTTGCCCTTCAGCCGCTCGTAGCACTCGACGCCCTGCTTGGTGTCGTACTGCGTCTCGCACTCCTCCCAGACCAGCCTTGACGCCGTTGATGCCGCCGTCGCGCTCGTTCACGAGCGTGAAGTAGTCGACGAAGCCGTTGGCGATCGGGATCCCGCTGGGCGCGTACGGGACCGGTGCGGTAGACGAGGCAGCGGGATGAATATCCCCTTGCGGCTGAGCGGCCGCCAGCATCGGCGCCGACGAGCCCCAGCGTCACGGCCAGCAGCGCGCAGGCCGATCAATCGATCCTGCATCGCTCATTGACACTCTCCTTTCGTGCATGCTAGTGGGGAAACGGCCACAGCCGCAGCTTGTCCTTCGCGATCTGCCAGAGCCGCGCGAGCCCGCTGCGGCTCGACGATCAGAAAGAAGATGATCAGGCCGCCGAAGACCATCAGCTCGATCTGCTTCTGCAGCGCCACCGGCATGCGGCAGCCCGACCAGCGTGAGGCACGTTCGTGAGGAAGATCGGCATCGAGCACGATGAACGCGGCGCCGAGGAACGAGCCGAGGATGCTCCCGAGCCCGCCGATGATCACCATGAACAGCACGAGGAACGAGAGGTTGATGTCGAAGGCGAGCGTCTCCGGCGCTGCCGAGGTAGAGGAACACCAGCTCCGGCGCCGGCCACCCCGCAGTAGAACGAGCTGATGGCGAAGGCGAGGAGCTTCGTGCGCATGGGACGCACGCCGATGATCTCGGCGGCGATGTCGCGGTCGCGGATCGCCATCCACGAGCGGCCGACGCGCCCGCGCACCAGGTTCTTGGCGACGAGCGCGAAGATGGCGACGAGGGCCGATGCGCGATCACGTAGCGCGCCGCCGCGCGTCGAGCTCGGGACCGCTGACCAGCACGCCGAACATGGAGCGTTCGGTCCGGCGCGGTGATGGTGCCCGACGAGGCATAGTTCACGAACCACGCGCACCTTGTTGAACAGCCAGATCAGGAAGAACTGCGCGGCCAGGGTGGCCACCGCGAGGTAGAAGCCCTTGATCCGGAGGCTGGGGATGCCGAAGACGAGGCCCGACGAGCGGCCGCGACGAAGCCCCGACGAGCACGAACACGACGATGATGTTCACCTGCGGGAAACGCCGTCGGACAGCTTGAAGGCCGAGTACGCGCCGACGGCCATGAAGCCGCCCGTGCCGAGCGAGACCTGGCCGGCATAGCCCGTCGAGGAGATTCAGCCCGAGCGCCGCGAGAGCGTAGACGAGGAGCGGGATCAGCACCGCCTGCAGCCAGTAGCTCGCTGGCGACGAGCGGCGGCACGACGAACGCCGCCACGACCGCCGCGAGCGACGACGATCGCGATCCTGCACGATCGGGAATACCGCCTGGTCGGCTCGCGTAGCGACGTCTTGAACTGCCCCGCCTCCCGATAAATCACGCTCGAATCACGCCGACGCGACACCAGGATCATCTGCTTCGTTGCGCCCTCGGCCGCACGCTCAGCGCGTGGCTGCGGGCTCCCGGGCGACCCGTGTTGTCAGGGTTGTGCCGCACCGTCGCGCGCTCGACATCGGCGTCGGCGGTGTTCGCTAGCGTGGTCGCCCAGGGGTCCCGGCCCCGCCCGGCCTCCGGGGCGTTCTCGCGCTCTTCGCGGGTCGATCGTGTCAGGGACGTCATACGCGCTCGATGATCTTTTCGCCGAACAATCCTTGCGGCCGCGCCGAGCAAGAAGCCCAGGGCGAGCACGTAGGCGAACCAGTTCTCGATGGCGCCGCCGACGAGCGGACCCCAGTAGACTTCGCCGAGCTTCTCGCCGACGCCGATGATGAGCCCGCCGACGATCGCGCCCGGCACCGGACTCGAAGCCGCCCAGGATGAGCACGGGCAGCGCCTTGAGCGCGATGAGCGAGAGGCTGAACTGCACGCCGCTCTTGGCGCCCCACATCAGCCCGGCGACCATCGCCACGACACCCGGCCACCGACCACACCACGATCCAGATCGTCTTGAGCGGGATGCCGATGCGAGAGCGCCGCCTCGTGGTCGTCGGCGACCGCGCGGAGCGCGCGGCCGATGCTTGGTCCGCTGGAAGAACACGGCGAGGACGGTGACCAGCGACGGCGGCGGTGATCGCCGCGCGTCAGCTCGAGCTGGTTGATCTGCACGCCGCGCACGATGAACGAGCGATCCGGGATGCCCGATGTCGAGCTTCTTGACGTTGGCGCCCCACAACATCTCGCCGAAGCCCTCGAGGAAGAAGTTGAGGCCGATCGTCGCCATGAACAGGATGATGTACGCCTGGTTGACGAGCGGACGCAGCACGACGCCGCTCGATCGCGAACGCCAGCGCCACCATGACGCCGGTCGTCAGCACGAGCGCGACGATGACGGGCGCGCCGCGCTCCAGCAGGCCGACCAGGGTGAGCGCGGCGAACAGCACCATCACGCCCTGCGCGAAGTTGAAGACTCCCGACGCCTTGAAGATCAGCACGAAGCCGAGCGCCACCAGCGAGTACATGAGACCGGCCGCAGATGCCGCCGATCAGCACCTCGATGAGGAACGCCGGCGCTACCCGCCATGTCGGCGAACGGCGCGACCGCCACCGCGTACAGGAGTCTAGCATCGCGGTCGAGGCCCCCTGACACCATTCATGCGCGACACCCAGGTACGCGTCGAGCACCGCCTGGTCGCTCCGCACCTGAGCTCGGCGGGCCGTCGGCGATCTTGCGGCCGTAGTCGAGCACCACCACGCGATCGGAGATGTCCATGACCACGCCCATGTCGTGCTCGATGAGCGACGATCGTCGTGCCGAACTCGTCGATTGACGTCGAGGATGAAGCGGCACATGTCCTTCCTTCTCCTCGACGTTCATCCCGGCCATCGGCTCGTCGAGCAGCAGGAGCTTGGGCTCGGCGGCCAGCGCTCGGGCGAGCTCGACCCGCTTCTGCAGGCCGTACGGCAGGCGGCCCGCCGGCGTCTTGCGAATCGCCTGGATCTCCAGGAAGTCGATGATCCGCTCGACGACGGCCCGGTGCTCGAGCTCCTGGCGCTTGGCCGGGCCCCAGTACAGCGCCGTCCGTCAGGAAGCTTCCGCGCATCTTCAGGAGCCGGCCCGTCATGATGTTGTCGAGCACGCTCATGCCCTTGAACAGGGCCACGTTCTGGAACGTGCGCGCGATGCCGAGCGCGGCCACGTCCGGCAGGCTGACAGGCGCGTGCGATCGCGTCCCTCGAACGCGAATCCGCCCCTCGTGCGGGTGATAGAACCCGCTCACGGCGTTGAGCAAGCGTGGTCTTGCCGGCGCCGTTGGGTCCGATGATCGCCACGATCTCCCGCTGCGGGACGCTCAGGCTGACCTGGTGGACCGCGAGCAGCGCGCTGAACCGCACGCTCACGCCCTCCACCTCGAGCAGCGGCCCTCCGGCTTCGTTCACCGCGCCACCGGAACGGGCGCCCCGACGTCGCGGATCACCACGTCCGCCCGCATGGTGCCGGTGCGGCCGTCCTCGTAGGTCACCTTCGCCTCGACCTGCACACGATCCTGCCCCGAGTAGAGCGCGTCGATGAGCGCCGCGTACTTCTGCGCGATGTACCCGCGCCGCACCTTGCGGGTGCGCGTGATCTCCTCGTCGTCCGGGTCGAGCTCCTTGTGGAGGATCAGGAACCGCCTGACCTGCGCCCCGCGCAAGACGTCGTCCTCGGCCAGGCTCGCGTTCACGCGCTCGACTTCTCCGCGGATCAGCTCGTAGACCTCCGGCTTCTGCGCGAGATCGCCATAGCTCGTGTACGCGATGTTCCGCCGCTCCGCCCAGCTGCCGACGGCCGCCAGATCGATGTTGATGAACGCGGTCACGCACGGCCGAGCCTGGCCGATGCACACCGCCTCGCGGACGTAGGGCGAGAACTTGAGCTTG
>ERZ1370068.1579-contig-11486_pt1 | contig 67183 bp, 72 predicted proteins | sample MGYA00561227_ERZ1370068 | MGnify/ENA primary metagenome ERZ1370068 (study PRJEB38410, sample SAMEA6850437) | metagenome | study: Metagenomic assessment of the ecological functions of the soil: analysis of the soil microbiota associated with the... | reverse complement strand
TCCCACCATGGCACTGGTTCAAATAAGCTGTTTCAAAAATAAATAATTAAAAAACTGAAATTTTAAAGAGTTTGTTTAAATTAGTTTTCTGAAAAATAATCGTAGTAATAATGCAAAATGAGGAAAGTCAGCTTATCTAATAAAGGAATCTTAAACCTAACTCACCTCCTTGATAAACTGGAAACTATGAAAGTTATAAAAGAAGAAATAAGAAACGTATCGCCGCCAATGGGTGTTAAAGTGCTTCATGTTTAGTTTTTATGTGTGGGTAAAACATAAATTTGTCTTTATGTTTAATTATAACATGCTTTCAAAGAACAGTCCAGTGTGGAATACCTGTTGAGTCAGTAGATTCAGATAGCAGTGTCAGATCCAGTTTGAAAATAACGCAACAGGATTAAAATTATCACTGTAAACGTAACTGTAAAATACCTGAGAAGACGGAAGAATGGTACGTTTAAAGATCATTTGAGCCGCCGCAGGGGTCCCATCAGGGGCTGATCCGAAACATCCGTGGCACTTCATCTGGGAAGGGACTGGCGAATAATTTACTTTTTTCAACGGCACGACAGAGCATTTTGTTGATGGGATGGCGTGGAGGACCGAACTGGCAATATCTCCAAATAACGCCAAATAATGTCAAAGTTGTTTTTGGTGGGGAACAATCTTTGGGTTGGTATTTGGATGGAACTTACAAGATGTCTAAAGCGGTGAGCGTGGAAACTGGGAGTTTTTAGTTAAAAACCTGAGCTCATGACTCTGCTCAGTTAGAGGTTAATAATTGAATAGTGAACTGATGCTTCTGCATGTCCATAACTTTGATGAAATACTTGAAAACTGAACTTCTAAAATAAAAGCTTTTCAACAAGTGAAATAGGTTATAAAAATGTAATCCTGGTATGGTCAAGGCTTGGTCATTCTCAGCATTGCCTAATCTTGCAGATAACTGAGCAGCTTCCAGATGGACAGGGGAACAACCATTGAGAACAACTCCTAACAATTGGGATCCCTGCAAACATTCTGGCTTAATGAATGCCTGATCCATTTGAAAATCTGTGGACCGGGTGCCTCGATTGGTTTCACTGATCAGATTATTCGCAAACACTTCCGCAGTTGAAGAGCAGATTCAGAAGAAAACGCAGCCAGAATCATCTGGGGCAGACGAACGAGAGTAATGCTACAAAGACCATCATTATCCCTACTGGCACCAAACCAGGAGGTAATTAGAATTACTGAGACTTGCGGCGAAATGGGAAATCGCGCAATAAGCTTATTTAATGTTATAGAGAAGGCGCTAATTTTTATGTCAACATCTGGCCCGAGGCGTTGGTGAGTCGATCACGGCCGGGATTTACAACAGCGGCTGGCGCCCAAAGGATGAGCGGGTTATGGGTTGATTTCTCTCACCAGTTTGAACAGAAACCGAACGGCGATGAGCTTGTCAACAACGGTGTGTATTGCTCAGCGAAGCCTGCGAGATCTATGCGGTCTACCTTCCAAAAGAAGGAACTCGGCAAACCGTTGAACCCAAGTCAGCAGCGAACTGGCGTTCAACGTGCCTTCACTGGCGTAGAAAACCTGATCCCGTCAATCAAAGTTCTGGTTTGACTTCCAAAGACCCGGCTGGTTCGATTGGTCTGATCAGGAAGCAGAATCCGCAATGATCAGCCTGTTCCTCTCACTTACCCAACGGACGCATCGGCCCGATGGTCGGGGAAGTTATGCACCAGCGTAATTCCCAGTGGCCACCCGTTGCCTTATGTGACCGTGATGAGACCCCACCCCGTAATGGTGAGCCCAGTAACTTCCGTAGCCAGCACCCCCAGCCGGGGTAGTAATACGAATATCCCTGTTGCTGCGCGTTGTACGCGGTCTCGAGCCGCGCCTGTTCCGCCTCCGCAGCGAGGTGCGCCTCGGCTCTGCTCGCTGTTGTCTTCTTCCCAAGTCGCTTGCTCACCTGCGCAGCGCGCCGTTGTTCCGTCCAAGTCACACTCTCCGCGCGCCACATTGCTCCTCGCCTCGTAGCTCGGGCGGTTTCGTAATCCGAGGCTCGAGCGGATCATACCCGAATCGCCCGCAACCCGTTGGCAGATTCCGAAACTTCAGCTTCGCGCTGCCTGAGCCTCCAGTCGGGACATACGTCACCAACAGGCCATCCGGATCCACTTTTTCCAAAGTCACCTTCTCGTAAGTCTTTCCGTCGAGGGTGGTAATCCGATCGGGAAATCCCGCCGGAGCCCCAGCTGACTGCCACCGACGGTGCGTTCGCGGCAGGTAGCGCCTCCCCGCCGCCAAAGCGTATCGGGTCGTAAAACACCAGCGAGAACGCGGCGATCACCAACAGCCAGGACGGATCGAGTTGAACCTTGGTTTCGATCAGGGTAACACATACATACAGATGCGAGTGTAGAGTGCCCACGCTTCATGTAACTTAGCACCAGTTCCCCGGTTTGTGAAGTAAAAACCTGCGAACTGCGAACCTCAGATTGGGACTATCGGCCCAGTCCGGCAGAGCGAACGCGATGATGCTGCCGCCGGCGGGACGGCCGGATTTCGCTCCTCCGGCGGAGATCACGACAAATTGGCGGCCATTGATCATATAGGTGCTGGGGGTGGCATTGCCCCCAAACGGCAGCTCGGCCTGCCAGAGGATGGCGCCCGTCTGCTTATCAAACGCCCGGATGGTTTCGTCCGCGGTGGCGCCGATAAAAATAAGGCCGCCCGCCGTCACGACAGGTCCGCCATAGTTTTCCGTGCCCGTTGGCGGGATGCCGCGGGCTTTCAATTTGGGGTATTCGCCCAGCGGAACCTTCCACTTGATCTCGCCAGTGTTCAGGTCCACGGCGTTCAAGGTGCCCCAGGGCGGCTTGATGGCGGGGTAACCTTCCGCGTCGGACCAGCGACGGAATCCGGAGAACGCATACGGCGGAGTGGTGTTCACTGGATGTCGGGGCAGCATTTCCATCTTCGCGACGTGACGCCGAAGGTTGCGCCACGCCGAGCACATAATCCAGGATGGCATTGCGCTGAGCATCGGAAAGTTGATCGAAGGCGGGCATCCGCCCGGCGCCCTGCCGCGTGATGAGCGACAGTTGCTCGCGAGGCTTTCGGCTGCCGACGTCGATGAGGGAAGGAAATCCACCGGGCGGGTTGCCCGCGCGATCCAGGCCGTGACAAGGCGCGCAAAAGGCCATGTAGTCCCGCTCGCCGCGCGGGACGGACGTGCCGTCGGCGCGGCGTGTCTCGACCATTTGCATGAGCCAGGGAATCTCGTTGATGTTGACGTAATAAATCCCGTCGGGATCGGCAGCACCGCCACCCCATTCCATGCCCCCGTCGAATCCCGGGAACATGACCGTCTCCTTGAGGCTCGGGGTGGGAAACGGTCCGAAGTTGGGCGAGAGCCGGATTCGCTCGAGCGTGTTGGTATAAGCTTGCGGTGAAATGTTTGAGGCATCCGCTTCCCTGTATCCTTGCCGCATGAGCGGCGCAGGCTTGGCGGGAAACGGTTGCGTCGGCCAGGCCTGCTCGCCACGAAGGTCCGATTGCGGAACTGGTTTCTCCTCAATCGGCCAAAGGGGCGCACCGGTGACGCGATCAAACACGAACAACAGGCCGTGCTTGGTGCCTTGGGCCACGGCGTCGATTTTTTTGCCACCGTGGGTCACCGTCAATAGAACCGGAGGACACGGCAGGTCCTTGTCCAGCAGGTCGTGGTGGACGATCTGGTAATGCCACAGCCGCTTTCCCGTCGAGGCGTCGAGGGCGACCAGGCTGTTCGCGAAGAGATTCATCCCGTGACGATTGCCGCCGTAGAAATCGGGTTCCGCCGTCTTGGTGGGGACGTAAACAATCCCACGCTTTTCGTCCAGCGATTGACCGGACCATGGCATGAGGCCGGTGGCGGTTTTGTAGGCCTCGGCGGGCCAGGTATCGTAACCTAATTCTCCCGGACGTGGAATCAGATGGAATATCCAGCGCCGCAGACCGGTTCCTGACATCGAAGGCGCGAACCGCGCCTGGACCGCCGAGGCCACCGATGATCAGAAGATCCTTATAGGTGACGCCCGGCGTGTTAAGGCCGACGCCAGGTGTCCCCTCCACATCCAGGCCTGTGCCAAGGTGAATGGAACCATTCTGCCCGAAGCTTCGGATCGTCTGGCCGGATTTCGGATCAAGCGCGTAGAGATGATTGCCAACACCGGTGAAGAGTCGCTGTTCGCCGCCGGTTTCATTTTGCCAGAACATCACCTCTAGCCCTCTCTTTGCCCGATAGCAGCCCTGGCGATTCGACCGCGCCAGCAGGCGGTGGCGTAATGCGTCGCACTGGGCGTGAAATGGTCCCCGTGGCGCCATCCCCGAATGACGGATCTGGCGAGCGCCCCCGAACCGCGGCCTGGGTGATTGAATGCGACGGTGACGCCGGTCAAAGCGCCGGTTTCGCGTGGCGCTGCGGTGTTTCCACCGAAGCTGGCGGTGCGCCTCCTGGACGCATGGGATCCCCGCGCCCGTTCCTCTCAGCGCTTGAGGATGGCCAATGCGCTGGGCGTTGCTGTGCTGACCCCGGGCGGGAGGAAGCCGTACTCCGCTGCCATCGAGGCGATGGCGCTGGAAAACACGGTAGTAAAATCACCGTGTGGGGAACCGGTCGTTCAGCCGGGCCGACGAACTGTTCAGCCGGTCAGCAATGTGACGGACGCCCGTCGAGCCACGCTGGCGAGTCTATCCCCGCCGTTTGAGCGGCAGAGAGGCCACCTGAGGAAGCAAAGAACCGCAGAGCGCCACGATTATTGACTGGAGTGGCGAAATATTCGAGATCCTCGAGACGATTGAAAGACGTGTGGTGAGCCGCGAGGGCGCAAGCATCGTCCACGACATATCCATTGAGACCGACACTAGGCTCTCACGGGGTCGGAGAGGGGAAGGTCAGCGCCGCGGCCGTATGACCCCATGGTGATGTCCTGTCGATCGCGGAACCAAAGTTTGGCAACGTAAAGGGTGTCGTCAGTTTTTAAATGGAGGTAAATTGCTTCCAAAGAATGTGTTGAGTGGACTGTGTAAGAAAAACCGTGAGTTTGAAATCAATCGTTGTTTTTGCCGTGGAATCAAAACTGAATTGAACTGAACGAAAACTGGAGCACTTCTATCCCAAAGGGTCCAGTAAACAGATCTGGTGAATAATCCCGCTGTGGTGTAGCCCCCAGCACCGTCGGGGCCTCCTGGGGACCCTCCATCTGGTATAGTTCCCGTAGTCGCAAGAATATTCCCATCGGAGGTAGTGAGGAGCCCGTCTACTGCCGGCAGGTGGTTGGCTGGGAACGGCCTGGCCATGGCCCACCAGCTGGCTGGAATGGTCAACAGGTAACGGCCGCTGATGCACGCTTCAGTAGACCCACGTGCCTCGCCATCGAGGCTGAACACTAGGGGGTCGAGACCGTGTGGCGCAGATAGTAACCTCTAACCGCCGGGTAACCTGGCCCCTGGGCTTTAAATAACAAATGTGAAATAAGAATGCATAGAAATAATGAGAGAGCAACAAGTTAGCAAAACATGGAATTCGTGGCATTGTAGTGGTCCCGCAAAGCGGGGTGAAGACGCAAGAATCGCCCAATAATGTCTAACGGAAGTGGTTTCAGGATCAATCGGGTAGAACAAAACTTTGAGAAATGCAATGAAATAACAGCGGGTCTTAATCGTATGAACGTGGGGGGAACAGTAGCGTGCTTCGATTGCCCGCGAAAGAGCGCCGTGCTGGAGTGGACGCGGTGAAGATACTGCGCCAGGATACGCCTCCGAAGGTGGAACGGCGACTTCCGGGGAAAAACACCGGCTGGGCGGTAAAGTTGTTCGGAAACGCCGAAAGAACCAGGCGCAGAGTGTTAAACACCGCTTGGTCGAGGCGGGCCTTGGGTGCGGACATGCAGGGCCTGATGCAGTGTCGATCGAGCTGTCGGCAGATCGGAGCGTGGCCGTCAGAACCCCGGCATCGTGGTCGCTGTTCCAGGAGCCGAGGATTGGTGAGCGGGGCCAGTGGCGATCGCGTAGGTGACGGTCGTGCCCTCGCAGACTTCGCGCGCGGTGAACGCCGAGGTGGCGCTGAGAACCAGCAGAAAGTCCGGAGTCAGGTCTGGTGAAGGACACGGCACCATAGCTGTTGTCGTCGGGCGAGGCCGTCTTCTGAAGGGTGATCGCTGACGCCGGTCCGGGATTCGTCTGCCGACGTGCTTTGACGGCGCAGTGCCGTCGGCCAGGAGCGACGCGCGGGTCTGGAAAGTGAAGAAGCGCGCGACGTCCGTGGCCGCCAGATGATCGCCGACGACCAGCTCGTGCACGCGCATAAGCCGTGCAGGCGATACCGTCCGGCAGCGTGTTGATCAGGTGGCACACCAGCGTCGTTCCCGAGCGCGGGATGCCGGTGAGGATTACGTTCGGCGCGGTTCCGATCGCCTCATCAGCCGCCGGGCATGGTCGGTGCGTCGGCGTCCTGCCGTCGGCGCTGCCATCGACCATGGCCAAGCGACAGGATGACCCGTTGCCAGCTTGGCAACGAGAAGCGCGTACCATTGGCCAAGAGCCAGCCCCTTCGCCCGTTGTCTGACAGCGCCACTGGGTTGCGTGAGTGGATGCGTGCGCCACCTGGCTCTGCCCGGAGCGCGGATGCGGTCGACATGGATTGGAGCTGGGACGTAGCGAAAGCCATCGCGGTGCTCGAGTCGGCCGGCGGCCTCGGCTTCGCGGATGCGCGCTCGAGTCTGGCGCGACCGTGTACTGGGACGCCACGTCTCCGCACTCGTCGCGGCGGAACTGGATGCCGAGATACCTGGCGATCTGGTCGACCTCGCCGGCCGATCCGGGCGACCACGAAGTCCTCGTAGCGCGAGACGAGCACGCCATCCGATGTCGTCCAGCGACGAAGCCGAGAGGAGGTTGTCCAGATCCCGCCCTGCCAGAGACGATCGACCGCTGTAGTCCGGCTTTCAGCGAATCCGAGACACCACGACGTCACGCACATCTCGATAGACGTAGACTCCCTTCGTGTTGTTGGAAAGGCCGAACTCGGCGCGAATCTCCGGCGTGCAAGCGTGCGTCTTGAACACCTTCCACCCCGCGTGTCCCGCATAATTTGGTCCGGAGTTGCGGGAACTCCTCCGGGCGGACCCATTCGACGCGTGCGCCCAGCCCAGCGCCGATGAGGTGGCTGTCAGCCGGAACTGCAGCGTCGAGCCCGACCGTGGCATCCCGCCACAAGACATCCACACCGGCGGCTATCCTGGAGGCTCGCTCGCCCACGAGCGTCCGCCGCAGCGCTTGCTTCCACTTGCCGTTTTCGTCAGAGGCGAATCCGCGGCCGGGCAGTAGAGCCTCGGCCGGCTGGTAATTCCAGGTCGGCGAAGTCGCAGAGCGTGCGCAGCGCGGTTCTCGTCCGGCTGACGATCGACTCGTACCGCAGGCTGAGGCACCGCGCGCGTGGCTGCGCGCCAGCTGCCGTCGGATGTGGAGCACCGATTGTGCGTGGACGCGGCATGCGCCCAGCAATCCGGAGCGCGGCCCAGCGCTGTCCCCGGTAGAAGCGGCGGTACGCCGAATAGACGGCGCTCGATCGGCTGACGCCAAATCACGATCAATCGGAACTCGGGCACGTCGAACAGCGGCAAGGAAGACGGGCCAAAGAGCAGCCGAAACGCCGCGGGAGTACTTTGAAGAAGATCGAGGCGCGCCGCGGCTGCGCATCGAAGAGCAAAGATGCGCCATTGTAGCTGCGTCCAAAGCCTGCATCGGCGAGGTCCCAGGTTCCCGCTCGACGCGTCGACATCTGCGCGACAGGAACAAACTGGGAGCCTGCCGCGCTGCGCAACACGGGCTGCCATAGCGCGCCGCATTCCCCGGCGACTTCCGGATGGTTCGTGAGGGCTCGCACTATGCCGCTAAGTTCCGGATCCTCGGGCCCCGTGATGAAGCAGATGGGCAACTTTGTCGCCGAGCCTTCCGCAGCAGGCTCCCTTGTGATCGCCGATCACAACCTTCTCTCTTGGTGGTTCCGACAATACCACACGCGCTGTCGAGGAGGCTGCATCTCGCCGTGGCCTTCATCGCGCCAGGGAAGTGTGGGCGCCCCACTTGCGGTGGTGATCGTTGAGCCCCTCGCGTGCTCCCTGTACGAAGCAGATGGTGCTTGACCGCGCCCGGCAACCCCTGGTCGCCAGGAACGCGCCCCCGGAAAGCTTGAAGCCCCCTCCTCAAGGAGGCCTCTTCGTCATCGGTCCGGCAGTTGTTGTCCTCCTTGCCCCCGTTGACTTGCTCCTCACCGTCGGCAGGCCTGAGGAAGTAGGCGCCCGGGAGGTGTCGGAGTTTTCATTTCCTGTTCGGTCGTCGGGGCAGTACGAATTCCTCGTGCACGGTCGACATCTCTTGCTCCCGGCGATCACGAGCATGGACGGCCTGAAGATCTTCCTTTCCCCGAATGAAAGCGATCGCATTTGCTTTGCCGTCCGCGCTGGCAGTCGAAACGCTACCGGCGTGCTCACGTCCGCGAAATCGAACTGACCCGTCACGCCGTTGGCCCCATTCATGGTGAGCACGTGGATCCAGTCCGCAGAAAATCCCCGAAATACACGCGCCAGCGTACGGCGCGGGATTTCCGCCATTCTGCGCGAACGCTCCGGCGAGATGATGGTCTGGATCTGCCCCCGCCGACCTTCGGCGTGGTTGTAGAAATGGATCGGATATGTGACCTGACGGATACGGGGTCGTGTCCGGAACGCAATTGGCATCTGGCAGACGCGGGCAGGGCCCCTTGAAGTCGCTCCATCCATATTGACGTTCGCGACAGAGCGTGTTCAGCTCCCTCCCACGTCCAACCCGATCGTCGCCGATCAGCACGCTGCTGTTCGACGCCCGAGCGACAGGCGAAACGGATTCTCGCAGACCGTACGCGTAGACTTCCTTGCACGGCCCGCTGCCCTCCGGCGGCGGAGGGCCCGCTTGTCGCACTTGCGCCCAGCTGGGTCGAACTTGTACGGTTGTCCACGGGAATCTTGCCGTCGGGACGGACACGCAAGATCTTGCCCTCAGAGTGTCGACGGTCTGGGATGGCTGACGAACACGCCGCCTGTCGCCGACCGAGACGTACACAGGTTCCGTCGGCGCCGAACAGGAGGTCGCCCCGCTGTGAAAGCCGTTGTCCGACGGGATGGGATCGAGAATGACGGTCTCATTCGTGCCGCTCCCGAGGACGGTTGTGAAGCGGGACACGCGATTCGTGGGTGTTTGGTATGTAGCCGAGCGCGCCTGGCCTCGGTCGTAGTAGAGGTACACGAACTTGTTCGTCGCAAAATTGGGATCGATGGCAATGCCGAGCAAGCCGCTCTCTCTCCGTGCTCAGCTCACCGTCACGTATGGCGTCGGGCGCAGTGATCCGTCGGGGTTGACGACCTGGCACCTTGCCGCTCGCCTTCTCGGTGACCAGATCTTGACCCCTTGAAGACAAACCCGGTAGGCTGGTCCAGTCCGAGGGTGACGAGGGACGATCGAACCTTGGGCGGTAGGCCGATGTCCTGGTTCGCCGATCGTCATCACCATCACGAGCCTGATGATCGTGCCGAACATCCAGTCACGCATGGAATGGCCTTTCCCGACGAAGTTCGATGCTGGACCGGTTACGTTTCCCTTCGTACTGAACCGGGGTGAGCCCGTGAGGCCCTGCACGAGGCTGCGTCGTGCCGGACCCCTCGGGTCCGGTGATGAAGTAGATCGACACGGTGCTTACGATACTGGAGGCGGTTGAAACCCTGGCAGAAAACTCGCGTTCGACACCGTGCGCGCCGGTCAGATCCAGCTGGACCAGACCGCCGCCACCCCGCTATCCTGTGGCGAATCTCGAGCGGCATCCACTCCTCACGATCGGTCCGCCGCTTGCCATTGCTCATCACTATGCAGACTCGGATTGGCGCGCGGTCACCCTGCGCGAGCTCACGGCGCCTGAGAGCGCTCGTCTGGCTCAGCGCATTCCCGTTTGCGGTGCTGCTCGCATTGTCCCTGACCTCGATCGTTTGTCGCGCATGGATGGTCAGGCCGTTCATCGCCCCCTACGTGGCGAGGAGTGGTGCGCAGGCTGGGGCGCAGTTTAGTTTGCAACTACCGTTCTGGCTGTGGTGCTGCTCTACTGGTTGAGCTGGTCCGTGATCGCGCCGGTGACAACGACGAATTCGCTACAATTTGGCGCGATTGTGGGTGATCAAAGGCAACGGACTGTTTCTGAATCACTTCCTACATCAGATCCCGCAGATCATCATGCCTTGGTCGTTCGATGCCGTGCACTACCCCTTCCTCCGCTTGCGCTACGGCTACGGCGTGCCGAGCTTCCTCTGCCTGCTTGGCATCCTGGCCATCCTTTCACGTGGGCGCGTGAGCGTGGCGACAAGGTCGACGGACTCCGCGCCTGCCTGGGTTTCTTGGCGATGCCCATGGTCGCGTCATGCAGGCGACGACGACGGTGAAGAACAGATCGATCTGGCGGTCGCAGAACCCGGCCTCCTCGCCTGGGCATCCAGGAGTCGCGTCGCCGCATCGCCAGTGCAGCGTAGCCAGGCCGGGCAAAGCGTGCTGCTTTGCGGCGCTCGCCCCGGCGTTCGCCGCGCGGCGGCGCAGCTCTACCGGCCTCCTTATGCCTTCTTCGCCGGTGTCGCGGCTCCCTGTGGATCGTCCGGCATCGACGTCGTCACATCGCCGGGTTCATCGGCGCATTCGCCGTGATGTTGTTGCTGAACGGCAGCCTCGAGACTTCATCTCAATAATGTTCTCCAGTTCGGCGATTGGCGAGGTGATCCGCTCCTGTACCGGTACAATGCGAACAACGACGGTTGGCGAGGATTCATCGCCAACGAGCTGAGGTATGCCGCGAGCCTACTGGATGTTCAGTTCTGGCCCTCGAGCCTCCGGCATCATCGCGCTGCAGAAATTCAGCGTATGCGAACATCTTCTCGCGTCCCTTCACCTGCAGGGTCCGGGCTCATGTCCCTGCCGTGGCGCCAGCAGGAGACGACGATCTGCGTCGCGAGCTCACTACGCTGGTCGGAACAGAGGAGCTCTCGACGTATGGCATCATCGGTGCGCTCGCCATAGCCGTGGCGCTGATCGCCGTCATCGTGCGCCGACGGTTAGACTTCCCCGCTGTCCTGATCGTCGGAGGCCTCACCGCCCAGATCCTGATCGCGTTCACTCGGGTGGCATCAGGGAATCATCGCTATCTCGTCCCTGCCATGGCTCTACTATGGGGCCGGGACGAGTCTGCTCCTCACTTCCCCACATCACCATCGACTCGCTCGGCACCACGGCGCTGGTGGCGGCGTGCGCGCTGGCTCTCGTGCCGTTCGGCGTCATACGGAGTCCCGAGCGGCTCGCTCTGGCCTTCAGGGATCGGGATGCGCTGCTATCGGGTTCAGTCAGACAGATGGTGGCGCGTGCGGAGACGTGGAAGCGAAACGGAGACCTGCCGGTGGTCCTGACCGCGGAGCGCGCCCCCATCTTCTACCTCCTGCGACCGGCTCGCCCCGAACCTGATCGCGATCCCGAACCTGACCGAGGACGACATGCTCAAGCTCGACGACGTTCACCGAGCTGGGAACGTACCGGATCGTCGCGATCCGACCGAGCCGAGGCTCGCAAATGCCGTGTGCGAGGATGCGAAGTCCATTCCTCCCGCGCGCATTTGCGTCTGGCGCCGGAGATAGCGCCCATGGGGATCAGAGTTTCATGCACATCGGCCGCAGGGGAGATGTCGAGTCCCGCCACTTTTGAAAAAGCCGTCAGGTGCCCTCGCGGTGGCCGCGACGTGAGAGCCGCCAGCGCCGCTCATCATCGACACCATCGGCGCGGATGCCGTGATCCTTTCCGTCTCATCCTGATCGTTGGTCTCCAGAAGTCTGGCACGACCTCGCTGGCACGGCTGGTCCAGGACGCGGCCGGCCTCCCGCGCCTCTTCCAGGCCGAGGGTGACGACTTCTGGGGCAACGTTCCGCCTTCACTCCGGCGGCGTACCCCGCGGGACATCTCTACCAGAAGCATGACGGCGTGCACGGGCATGAGCTCGGCGCCGAGGACGCGAATGGTGATGTCATAGCGACGATGATGCGCGGTTGCGGGCTCTCGTCGCCCGCGCCGGCGATGCTGCGGCCGTGCTCAACAAGAACCCCTACAATTCGGTCCGGCTCCCGTGGCTTCGCACGATCTTCCCGGATGCATTCATCGTGGCGATCATCCGGGACCCCAGAGCCAATATCTATTCGCTCCTCAAGAAGTACCACCCCGACGCGGACATCGTCGGCTTTCATCCGGAAGGTGGATGGTGGGGACGAAGCCGGACCGTTGGCGTGACATGGTCCTCAACGACAAGGTCGAACAGTGCGCCTACCAGTGGTGTGCCGTGAACGCCAAGATGCTCGAGGATCGGACCTGCGTGAACCTCTTTCTTCGTACGCCGCCCTCTGCGCCGACCCGGCCGCACGCCGCCATACGCGCCATCGCCGGCGGCGCCGGGATCCCCGCGTTCCAGCTCCGTCTGGCTCTGCCAGAGCTGAACTGTTTCGACCGGGAATATGAGAAGGGTCGCGGCTGCGCTCGAAGAACCGGTACTACCGCGAGCTGGGCCTCGGTGCGGACCCCGAGCTCTGAGATCGTCCAGTTCCGGCCCTTTCTCTCAGGACCACCTCCAGCTCATCGACCACATCTGTGCGCCCCTCGCGAGGGAACTGGGCGCGATCTCGTGACCATCGCCACTTCCGCCCTTTACCCCAACCAGCGCAGGCGTTTCAACCCGTGTTGATTCGCACGGTCCTCGATGCGCGTCGGACCGCCGGGCGGAAGTACGCGATGCAGACCAGTCTGCTGGCTGCGTCGGTGCCATCATGTCAAGGGGCGGGTCGGGTCATTCACCCTGGAGGTCCTGGTCATCGGCGAGACATCGCCGGCCCTGATACGCTTCCTGACGAGTTGCGGGCAACGGTCACCTCGACCAAGCCGCACGAGCACGATCGATTTTCGCGGTATGCCAACAAGCTGCTGGGCGTCCAGATGGCTGGCGAGGCGCCGATTCTCCTCGTCGACAACGACACGTGCTTCGTGGCCGATCTGGGTGATATTGGCGCCGGGCCCGATATCCAGGTCATGGCGGGCGTCGCCGGCGACGCCCGCGTGTCGCCGGCGCAATGGGAACACATCGAAAGGCATCTGCGCATCAAGCCGCTTGATTTCGAATGGTGTCCGCTGAAAGAGCAGATGGCCGCCTTCCGGGATGGGGCGCCGCCCCGATCTCGACGCGATCTTTACGTGAACAGCGGTGTGGTGCGGCTGGCGAATCCACGCGAGTTCGGGCTGTGTGGGCGGAGCACATCAGGCAAATTGCCGAGGCGTTCGACGGGCATCCGCTGAAGACGCCAAGCGTGCATGCCTTCCTCGATCAAACGGGGCTGGCGACGGCCATTGGAACGTGGGGACGATTCGCATTGCTGGATGATGGATTGAACTATCGCCCGCGATGCTTCTGGATGGGGAAGAGGGGCGACGCGGACATCCGCCTGTACACATGACCGCGATGGACCTCGCGGATATCGGCGCCTCGCGGGCACGGTGGAGGAGGCGATTCGGCGCATGCCTTCTGGGATCGGCGCGTCCGATCCGGCATCGGGCCGCTTGATGAGGGGAGCCCGCCGATCGGCTGAAAGAGCTCGAGAGGATATGCGATGTGGTTTCGATCTTCGAGGTGAATAGGATTCCGTGGTCCTGACATTCGCGCTCGCGCGTACGACGATGGTGGTCGCGCCGTCCCCGATCGACGCCCCACGTCCCCGCTTGCTCGTTCCAGACTTCGCGGACCCGACCGAGTCTCGTCCCGGCGCGTCGTTACCAGCCGGCCACGCGCCTCCACAGCGGCCCCATCACGGTGTCCGCGCGCCGCGCGCCGTGCCGAGCGCCTCCGCGAGCTGCCGGCGCATCACGTCGGAGCGAGTACTGGCGCCGGACGTGGTCCTGGGCGGCGCGCTGAACCGCGGCTCCAGAGCGTCTCGTCCTCGTAGAGTTCGACGACCTTGTCGACGAACTCGCCGTCGTCGCGCGCGATCAGGGCCTCGCGCCGATCCTCGAGACCGAGGCCAGTGGCGCCCACCGTCGTGACGACGGCCGCGATCCCCTGGCTCATGGCCTCGATGAGCTTCAGGCTGATGCCGGCCCCGAACCGGAGGGGAACGACGAAGACGCGGCATTTCTCGTAGTACTCCTCCACGGCATCGACGTAGCCGGCGACGACGATGTGCGGTGACGCGAGCCGGCGAACGACGTCCGGCGGCTCGGCGCCCACGATCACGAACCGGCAGTCCGGGAGGCGCTGCTGGATGGCCGGGAACAGGTCGTGCGCGAAGCGCATCACCGCGTCGGTGTTCGGCGGATGCCCTGGAGAAACCCCCGACGAAGAGCAGGTCTCGGCGCTTCGAGAAGGGCGTCTCGGGTGCCCGCACGTCGCGAGCGTGGCCCCACACGATCACCTGGTCGTGCCCGGTCTCCCGGACGACCACGTCGCGCTCTCGCTCGACACGGTGACGACGACGTCGGCGCTCTTGACGATGTCCAGCTCCTGCCGGAGCATCCCGCGCTTCTGGGCCTCGCTCAGACCGCGGCCCTCCAGCTCGGCCCGCAGGAACTCCCTCACGCAGAACACCGCCTCGGCGTCGTAGACGATCCGGGCGCGGGGAAAGTGCTCGCGGGCCAGGTCGAGATACTTGGCGCCGTTGTGCGGCCGGCTGATGACCACCACGTCGTAGTACCCGGCGCGGTCGTGCAGCAAGTCTTCCGGCAGGAAGTCGTCGCTCGAGAACACCTCGATGCCGAGCTGCTCGAGGTGGCGGGTCGCGGGCTGGTGCTGGGTGCGGATCGTCAAGGGCACGAACGTGACCACGTGCCCCAGCTCGCACAGCAGCTCCAGCATCTTGAAGGTCCGCGGCAGGCCGGAGCCGAGGTGGAGGCGCCGGGATCTGATCGTCCATGACGAGCACGCGCGGGCCGGGGCGCCGATCACGCGCCCGCAAGACCTCCCCGTGGGAGGGCTGCGTCGCGAGCTCGGCCGCCCACTTCTGGGCGAACTTCGGCTGGTTGGCCCGGCACAGCGCCTCCGCCCGGGCGAGGGAGCGGCTGCCGAACTCGTAGTGGAAGACGCTCACCTGCGGCTGGAAGACGACACGGTGGCCGAGGCGCCGCACGCCGAAGCACAGGTCGACGTCCTCGTAGTAGGCCGGCAGGTAGCGCTCGTCGAACCCGCCCAGCGCGTGGAACAGCTCGGCCCGCACGAGCAGGCACGCGGCCGAGCAGTAGTCGACCTCGCGCACGTAGGAGTACTCGGGGCGGAACGGATCGTCATCCCGCCCGTAGCCCAGCGCCGATCCGTCGCGCCAGATGATCGTCCCGGCCTCCTGGAGCGTTCCGTCCGGCCGGATGAGCTTCCCTGGACGGCGCCGCACTGCGGATACCGCTCGATGGTCGCGAGCAGCGTCGACAGCCACTGCGGCGTCACCGTCACGTCGTTGTTGAGGAACAGGAGGTACGGGCCGGTCGCCAGGCGGGCGCCGCGATTCGAGGTCCGGATGAACTCCACGATTCGTGTCGTTCCGGACCCACCGGACGTTGTCGAGCCTGGCCAGGAGCTCCGGCGTCAGGTCCTGCCGAGCAGTCGTCGACGACCACGACCTCGAAGGGCACCTGCGTGTACGCGAGGATGCTCTCCAGGCACTGGTACAGGTATTCCGCCTTGTTGAACGTCGGGATCACGATGCTGACGACGGGGCTTCGTACGAGGGGAAGGTCAGGCGCGCTGATGGCTCGGCCAGGAAGAGCGCCAGCTTGTCCTTCCAGGTCCGCTCCAGGAGCGAGCGCGCCGCCGCCCGCGAGCTCTCGGGCGCCGCGAGGGGGACGAGCGGAGCCGTCGGTTGCGGGGCCCGTGGCGATCCCGTCGAGACTCCCGATCTGAGCCGCGAGCCGTCGCCGCCTCAGCGCGCCGCGCACCCCGTGGAGCCGGACGTAGCCCGCATACAGCGCCCACACGTCGCGCGCGGGCCGGCGAGCCAGGATGGCGGGATCGCCCCAGGCGGCCAGGGGCCACTCATCGGAGCGCGCGGAGGCGGTCGAGCTGCTGAAGGTGACCTCAACCTCTTGATCCGCGAACTGGCGGAGGTCGATCCAGCACTCGGTGCGGCTCCGGCGGCCGTCGGGTGCGGGGGCGTGCAATCGCCACGTGCGGGTGACAGCGTTCCTGCGGCTGCTCGCCACCGACAGGGCGATCTCCGATTCGCCGGATGGCTCGGCGCCGGCATCCGGCGACGGGCCGATGAGCGTGCGGAAGCACGCGTTGCGCGGCATCGTGAAGCGGTAGGAGACACGGCGCGGGGAGGCCGTCGCCGCGGGCGGGCTGTCGGAGCTGGGATCGATGGCCGCCGGCGTCAATACTCGGAACGGCACCCGATCCCAGGCGGTGCGAAACCACAGGTCGCGAAGGCCATCGACGCGTCGCCCCACCTTCGCCTGCAGCCGCCTCGACGCGGGCGCCGAGATCTCTCAGGGGCTGGGTCAGCCGCCAGCTCGTCGACTGCCGGGCGACGTCCAGCTCGTGCTGAACGCGGCCCATCTCCGCCCCGCAGATTCACAGTCTCCTGCTCGGCCGCCTCGCCCCAGCTGCCGCGCCTCTCGAGCTGGACGTCCAGCTCGTGCTGAACGCGGCCCATCTCCGCCCGCAGATTCACAGTCTCCTGCTCGGCCGCCTGCCCCAGCTGCCGCGCCTCCTCGAGCTGACTCGCCAGACCGTGCATCGTTCGACGTGGCGCTCGGCATCTGAGTCGTCGCTCCGCCTCTGCGAGCCTCCGCCACGCCTCTTGCAGCCTCCGCGCGGCGGTCATCACTGCCGCCTCGGCCTCGGACGGCGCGATCCGTTGCCGCCTGCAGCTCGGCGGTCGACCGTCTCGTCCCGGGCCAGGGATGCCGCCGGACCGCGCGGCCGACCCGGACTCCGGCGAGCGCGTCTGAACGTCGGCGGAATACTGTCCGAAGTGGTCGAGCGCCTCTTGCAGGACCGTGTCGACCGGGCCCGGCGCCCAGCGCTCGTCGACCCGGGCCGCTGACGTACGTGCGGAGAACGAGATACAGCGCCCGGGCGGGGAACGTGAGCCTCGGCTCATCGACCGTGTCGATGACGGAGGTGGCGATAGTGCTGCGACTCGTGCTCGAGGAGGGCCCGGGCCGCCTCCCGGATCTCCGCCGACTCGCCCAGATCGCGGCGGTCGAGAAACGCGGCCAGGCGCTCGACCGCGCGGTCCACGTCGTCCATCACGTCCTCGTAGAACACGAGCAATCGTCGCCGTCCGGACGTGTGCGAGAGCGACGACGTCACGTGCGTCATCCAGAGATCGACGCCCTTGTCGAGCGAGAACCCGTTGCGGCGCCGCAAGGAGCGCGCGACGTCGATCGGGTTGCGCAGGCAGATCACGTAGCGCATGGACGGCAACAGCCGCTGCCAGAACGGGAGGGTCAAGCACGTGCGCGGGTTCTTCCAGCTCCAGAGCGGAGCCGTGCCGAAGTCCTGCTCGAATGACGGCTCGCGCCCGTTGCCGCAGGTCGCCGAGGGCCGGCCCGGTCTCCCATCCCGCATCCAGGACCGGCGGCTCAGACCAGGTCCCGCCCAGCCGGGCGAGGATCTCCTCGTCGATGTCGTTGAAGAGCTGATGCTCGTAGAAGCCCCGCGGGTTGTCCGGCATGGGGCTTCATCATGTGCTCGGGCGGTCCGAGATCGGGCACCCAGCGACTGCAGGAGCGCGGTGATGAGCGAGGTTCCGCTGCGATGCATCCCGAGCACGCAAACGATCTCCGGTGCCATTAGTCTCGTCACCTCCGCGACACAACACAGATGCTGGCTAGCTCGATCAAGGACGCCACGCTGATGGCGGCGCCTACCCACAAGCTCGATGGCCGGAACGTCAAGCGAACGCGATGGGCCCCCGCCGGGACGACGACTCCCCGAAGAGCGTAGTCCGTCAGAACGAGCTTCGCCGGCTGTCCGTCGATCGACACGTCCCAGCCCGGATAGTAAATGTCACTCATGACCAGAAATGATCGCAGAGGTGGCGGATGTCCGAACGTCCACCGACCCGCTGGTCAGACGCGTCACCTCCGCCGTCCCCTCTGCGTCCAAATTCTGGGCGGTAAATGCCATCACGTATGCGGAGATCACGAAGCCGCTCCTGACCTCGAACAACGACAGGAACATCGAGACGGGATACCACAGTAAGACCTGGGGGTCGGCGAAGGTAGGGAAGCCACTCAGGATCAAGCGGTCCCACAGGACCCGCGGCGCCAGGAAGTTCGGCAGGTAGTAGAGGAGCGCGTCGCCCAGGGGCAAGAACACGTCCGGCCAAGACGACGGGCGAGAAGAACAGCGTGAAGAGACATGAATAGAAGAGCGTCACCAGAAGCGCGTGCCGAACGGGAGCGGGCAGGGTGTGTGCGGCCTCAGACCATTGGCTCACGTGCGAAGTTGATCTTGTCCTCGACGATGTAGTGCGGCCTGGCCTTCTACTTGAAACACCTGGGCCACGCGGCGCGAGATCAGCCGGTAGTCGGCGGCGTTCTCGGGAATGGGTACCCCTGACAATGCATTGAGCAGCCTGTAGAAGAGCCTGAGGTCCACCGCGCGAAGAGCCCTGTGTCCGGCGAGTCCTGGCGAATCGTGAACACGATGTCGAACAGGTCACCGTGGGGGGCCAGTCGGCGCAGCGCCGGGAGGTGACGGCGAAAATTGCGCTGGATGGTGGCCTTGTCGGCAACGTAGTCGAGGTATTCGCCGCCGGTGAAATAGCTCTCCGTGTAGCAGCTCCTCCGGCAGGGCGATATCGTCGAAAAACCAGGCCGCAGACCGGGCATTTCACGATCCCATGGCTCGAGGTAGAACGGGAGCATTGGGCCGGGATGGCCGCAAAGCTCGCACTTGGTCGACGACATCAGGGCCACAGCATACCGCCTGCTCCACGCAGCCGACAAGCGCCGCTTGCTCGACCATCTCCGTCCGAATCAGAAGGCCGAAGGCGGCCGCCGTCGAAATCCCCACCCACCGCCTCCGGATCGACGACGAGCACCCGGCGCGTCGTCCGCACGAAGACTCACGGAGAGTGGCGGGCGTGGCTCACCGCCGAGGACCTCGAGCTCATCAACAGCCGCCTCGCCGAGTCGATGCTGGCCCTGGACTATCCCGTGATCTCGTCGATCGAAGACCCGGGCCGATTCCCATCGCGACCACCTTGGAATACGTCGAGCAGTTTCTCCCTGGAGATTCCTCAGCGCCGTCTCCGATCGAGCCCGGCCCGGTTGGCCGACCCGAGAGCGCTCATGGTGCTCGGGCACGGCCCAGCAGGTCTGCCGGCGGATGCAGCGAAGCCTGCGCGCGCCGCGAGCCTCGAAGGCCGACGCGGTGGGGCCCGCTCTGTACCCCCATTTTTTGTTGCCCCTCAGCGCCGTTGAACATTTCCTTGGTGCCTTTCCGGCCGCCTCCGGCGGCGGCGCGCCGACGAGCCGTCCTCGGGCCGAGCGGCACCGGTGCCGTGGATCTCCATGAATAAGCTGAGGTTAGGGGCGAGAGGGCCACACAGCTTGCGGGCACACCGGCTGAGGCGTACACTGCGCGGCGGCGCTGACCAGGTCTGGCACGGCAAATGCTCGGTGATTCCGGGGCGCGTCAGCCATACCGTTGGCCGAGGAGCCAGAGCGGGATCGGCGCCAATAGTCGGACAAGGATACGGGATGGTGCGGAATCCAGGACGCTTCGCTCCGGTGCTTCACCGGCCCAGAGCCGGTCGCGATAGAGACCGCCGGAACTCGCTTGATTGGAGAATCGTTTTCTCGAATGCGCCACTTTGTTGCTCAATTCCATGTCAATACCCGGAGCCGCCTCTCATGAGCCGACGCTGCGTGATCGCTGTTCTGGCAATCCTTTCGCTATCGCTGTTTGTCGTGCCCGCCTGGGCCGGGAGCAACACCTGGACCGCTACCGGGCCGACCGGCGGTGCCATCCGGGCCGTGCTCGTCGAGGATCCCACCGCGCCAAGCGCGAGCAGCACGGTGTACGTGGGCACCCTCGGCAGCGGCGTCTTCAAGAGCGTCAACGGGGGCGATGCCTGGGCGCCGAGCGGTCTCGACGGATTCAGCATCCGTGCGCTGGCACGCGACCCGACGGCGCCGGGGACGCTCTATGCGGGCGGCGAGAACGCCACCGACCCAGCGACCGGCGGCGTGTTCAGCAGCCAGGACGGGGTGCTGACTGGACGCCGGTGGACGACGCCGGGCTCATCAACAAGAAGGTGCAGGCGCTCGCCTTCGACGGCGTCGCACCTCTATGCCGGCACCGCTGGCGGCGGCGTGTTCAGGTTGGACGCGGGGACCTGGACTCAGATCAATACCGGTCTCGTGGCGCTGGCCGGGGAGTGCAGCAATTGCCCTCCAGGTGCTATCGCTCGCCACCGATTCGAGAACCCCGGGCACGGTGTACGCCGGCACCGAAGGGGCCGGGCTGTACAAGTCCATCGATTCAGGTGCGAACTGGGCGCGGCACCCGACGACCACCAACCAGGGGTTTCGCTCGGACTGCCTCGAGAAGGCGGAGATCCAGGCCGTGCTCGTTGACGAGACACAGTGCCGACCGAGACGCTCTACGTCGGCGCGAAGGGCAGCGTCGGGAACACGCGGTTGCAGCACAGTCGTCAACGCACCAGCCGTCGGTCAGGGGCCCGGGTTCTTCAGGTTCGTGAGCACCGATCCGCTCTGGGATCGCAAGATGAACGGGATGTACGGGGATCAGATCCCGCCGACCACCACCCTGAACGTGTACGCGATTGCGATGATCGGCGGCCGGATCTACGCCGGGACCGATTTCGGCGTGTTCACGAGCAACGATCGGGCCCAGAGCTGGGACGGCGTGCCCCGCATGCATGACCCCCGGTGGCCAGCAACCTCGTGGGCCTGCCCATCAGAGCGCTGGCGGCTTCCTTGAACGCGAGCGTATCGACGACGCTCTACGCGGGCAGCGTCGGGCGCGGGATGTTCAGGCGCGAGCACACCGGGGCCCCATCGGGGACCAAGCGTGGATCGAGAAGAACAGCGGGTTGACGGCGCTGCGGGCCAAGTCCGTGGCGGTCCTGCCCGTGATCGCCCAGCCCGGGACGTCGAGGGTTCTGGCCGGTCTCAGCAGCGGCGGCATCGTCAAGAGCGATGACGGGGTCACCTGGCTGAACACGACGGAGACTCCGCCTCCCACCCACTACCCCGCCGTCGCGCGCACCGTGAACGGCATCGCCGTCGATCCCTCGGATCTGACCACGGTGTACGCGGCGACCGGAAGAGGGGTGATCAAGAGCACCGACCGCGGCGATACGTGGACACCGGCGAGCTCCGGCCTGCCGACCGAATTGGACCCCCGATCTTCTGCGACCCCAGTGCAGCGGCCAAGTCAACCAGCTCAACTTCACCGTGCCGCGGAACGTGAAATCCATTGCGGTCGATCCGGCCAATCTGGATGTGCTCTACGCGGCGGTCGGCGGCGTGTATACGAGCGTGGACGGGGGCACGAGCTGGGTGGCGCTGAACGGGACGCCGCCGGCCACGCTCCTCCCCAGCACCGTCACGTCCGGCGACCGGCAAGGTGTCGGCCTCTGGTCGTCGACCCCACCCACGGCGACCCTATCTTCGGGACCCTGTACGCGGCGACGAGCGGGTTCGGCGTGTACAAGAGCATCAACGGCGGGCGCGTCGTGGACGGCGGGATACCGGCATTCTCCCTGCGCGGACCTGTCCATAACGGCGCTGGCCCTCGATCCGCTGCCCGTCGGGAGCTCGCGGACCAGGCTCTACGCCGGGACGTCGACCGGGAAGCTGTATCGGAGCGCACAACGGCGTCAAACTGGACGGCGCTCGGCACTGGCCTTCCCGGACGATCCGATCACCGCACTCGCAATCCGGATCGCAGACCCGACAGGTCATCTACGCGGCCCTCAGCGGGGCGGGCGTGTACTACAGCGCACGACAGCGGCGTCGAGCTGGCAGGTGCTGGACAATACCGGCCTCTCGCTCGACGTGGCCGGTTCTGGCCGTCGACGCCACTCAGAGCCCGCCGACGCTCTACGCCGCCACGCTCGGGCGCGGGATGCACGACTTCGAGATCGTCCCCGCCACCGCTCCCGCCATCTTCTCCAGTCGCCGCCGGGCCCCTATCCCTTCGAGGCCAGCGCGTCCGCGGTAGCGGTCAGTCGCCACCGGCGCTGAGCACGACCCAGATGCTCTGGTCCACCAACCGAGGCCATGCCGGGCCCGCTCACGCTGACCGGGACCGAACGTGGACCGCCTCCCCGGTGCCCCTCGAGACCGGGTTGAACCTCATCACCCTGACGGCCGTCGACGCGAGCTCGAACGAGGCGAGCACCTCGCTCACGGTGAACCTGGCCGAGCCCGAGCCCGTGATCTTCGTGAGTCCCCTGTCGATGCCGTTCGGCTCCGTGCCAGTGGGCAGCGCGTCCACCCTGCAGAGCTGTGACGGTGCGCAACGACGGGACGGCCGAACCTGATCCTGGGGACCGTTGCGCTGGGCGGCGCGAACCCCGACCAGTTCAAGCAGGCGGCGGCCCAGGATCTGTGCTCCGGCGCACACGCTCGCGCCGACGCAGACGTGCACGGTGGGGATCAGTTCAAGCCGACGAGCGCCGGCGCGAAGACCGCCACCCTGACCATCCCGTCGAACGATCCGGTCACGAGCGTCGTCACGGTGACGCCGCTGAGCGGGACCGGCGGGGCGGCGACGCCCGTGATCTTCGTGAGTCCCCTGTCGATGCCGTTCGGCACCGTGCCGGTGGGCAGCGCGTCCACCCTGCAGAACGTGACGGTGCGCAACGACGGGACGGCCGACCTGATTCTGGGGACCATTGCGCTGGGCGGCGCGAACCCCGACCAGTTCAAGCAGGCGGCGGCCCAGGATCTGTGCTCCGGCCGCACGCTCGCGCCGACGCAGACGTGCACGGTGGGGATCAAGTTCAAGCCGACGACCGCCGGCGCGAAGAGCGCCACCCTGACCATCCCGTCGAATGATCCGGTCACGAGCGTCGTCACGGTGACGCCGCTGAGCGGGACCGGCGGCGACGCCCCGTGATCTTCGTGAGTCCCCTGTCGATGCCGTTCGGCACCGTGGCGGTGGGCAGCGCGTCCACCCTGCAGAACGTGACGGTGCGCAACGACGGGACGGCCGACCTGATTCTGGGGACCGTTGCGCTGGGCGGCGCGAACCCCGACCAGTTCAAGCAGGCGGCGGCCCAGGACTCTCTGCTCCGGCCGTCACGCTCGCGCCGACGCAGACGTGCACGGTGGGGATCAAGTTCAAGCCGACGACCACCGGCGCGAAGACTGCCAACCTGACCATCCCGTCGAATGATCCGGTCACGAGCGTCGTCACGGTGACGCCGCTGAGCGGGACCGGCGCGGAGGGCGCCGCGTGATCTTCGTGAGTCCGCTGTCGATGCCGTTCGGCACCGTGTCGGTGGGCAGCACGTCCACCCTGCAGAACGTGACGGTGCGCAACGACGGGACGGCCGACCTGATTCTGGGAACCATGGCGTCTCGCAGGCGGCCCAGTCGCTGCCGACCCGTTCGACGGCGTGCTGGCGGCCCTCGAGGACCTCGTCGCGGGCCCGGGACGCGGCACCGCATCTCGACGCAAACGACGCCCGAGGGAATCGATCGTCACGGATCTGCGCCCGGTACGTCAGGGATGCACCGCTCGAGCCCGACCACCGGCGTCTCGAAGAGGTGGACGGTGCGCGCGGTGCTCGAGTCGATGCGCCAGAGGTCCGCCTCAGCGATGACCCGTCGACGGTGATCGTAGGATCGGCACATTGCCGAAGCGCCGGAGCAGGTGCTGGCTGACCCGCAACTGGCTGCGAGGGCTCAGCAGAGACTTCAGCCGGCCCGGCGCGTCCAGCCCCTCGCGCTCAGCATAGATCCCGTCTGACGTCAGGAGGAGTGCCATGCGCAAGGCTGACGCTCAGGCTATTGAGCTAGATCCGCACGGGCGTGACGCGCCAGATCTCCTTCGCGTACTCCTGGATGGTGCGGTCGCTGGAGAACTTGCCCATCTTCGCCACGTTCAGGATCGACATCCTCGTCCACGTCGCCTGGTCGCGATACGTCCGGGCGACGCGGTCCTGGCAGGCGACGTAGGAGGCGTAGTCGGCGAGAGCAGGTAGTGATCGCCCCGGTGGAGCAGGGAGTCCACGATGGGCTGGAACAGGCCGGGATCGCCGGGGCTGAAGGCGTCGTCCCTGATCATGTCGAGGACACGCGCCAGCTCGGGATCGGCCCGATAGCACTCGCGCGGGGTCGTACGCTCGGCCGGAGGGCCGCGACCTCGGGCGCCGTCAGGCCGAAGATGAAGATGTTGTCGTCGCCGACCTCCTCGCGGATCTCGACGTTGGCGCCGTCCATGGTGCCGATGGTCAGCGCGCCGTTCAGCGCGAACTTCATGTTGCCGGTGCCGGAGGCCTCGGTGCCCGCCGTCGAGATCTGCTCGGACAGCTCCGAGCCCGGGAAGATCTGCTCGGCGAGCGAGACGCGGTAGTCGGCGAGGAAGACCACCTTCAGCAGGCCGCGGACCGCGGGATCGTTGTTCACCACGTCGCCGACGGCGTTGATGAGGCGGATGATGAGCTTGGCCATGACGTAGCCGGGCGCCGCCTTGCCGCCGAAGATGACGGTGCGCGGGACGACCGGCCCGGAGGCGCCGTCCCGGATGCGGTTGTACTGCGTGATGACGTGCAGCACGTTCAGGAGCTGGCGCTTGTACTCGTGGATGCGCTTGACCTGGACGTCGAAGAGCGAGTCGGGATCGATCTTGAGGCCGATGCCCCGGCGCTCGTACTGCCGCCGGATGGTCTCGGCGAGGCGGAGCTTGTTCCCGCGCTTGGCCTTGCGCCACGCGGTGCCGAAGGCGCGGTCCTGGGCCAGCGGGGCGAGCTGCTCGAGCTGGTCGAGATCGGTGACCCAGCCGCCGCCGGCGGCCTCGGTGATGAGGCGCGCCAGGTCGGGATTGCTCTTGAGCAGCCAGCGCCGCTGCGTGATCCCGTTCGTCTTGTTGTTGAACTTCTCGGGCGTGAGCTCGTAGAAGTCCCGGAAGACGTCGTCCTTCAGGATCTGGGTGTGGATGCGCGCCACGCCGTTCACGCTGTGGCTGCCGACGATGGCGAGCGCGGCCATCCGCACGCGCTGCTCGCCCTCCTCCTCGATGATCGACATCCGCCGGAAGCGCTCGTCGTCGGCGCCGAAGCGGCGGCCGACCTCGGCGAGAAAGCGGTCGTTGATCTCGTAGATGATCTCGAGGTGGCGGGGCAGCATGGCGCCGACGAGGCTCACCGGCCAGCGCTCGAGCGCCTCGGGCATCACGGTGTGGTTGGTGTAGCCGAACGTGCGCGTGGTGATGTCCCAGGCGCGCGTCCAGCGTGAGCCCTCCACGTCGATCAGGGTGCGCATCAGCTCGGGGATGGCCAGCGCGGGATGCGTGTCGTTGAGCTGGATGGCGACCTTCTCGGGGAAGCGGTCGAAGACGCCGAGGCCGCGCGGCTCGTCGAACATGTGGTAGCGCTTCTTGTACCGCCGGATGATGTCCTGGATGGTGGCGGCGACGAAGAAGTACTCCTGGGCGAGGCGCAGCTCCTTGCCGGCCAGCGCATTGTCGCTCGGGTAGAGGACCCGGCAGATGTTCTCCGACTGGGCGCGCGCCTCGATGGCGCCGATATAGTCGCCCTCGTTGAACTCGTCGAGGTCGAACTCGCGGATGGCCTTGGCGCCCCAGAGCCGGAGCGTGTTGACGGTCTTGGTCCCGTAGCCGGGGATCGGCGTGTCGTAGGGCGTCGCGAGCACGTCGCGCGTGTCGACCCACTCGTGCACGAGCTGGCCCGCGGCGTCGATCGAGCGCTGGACGCGGCCGCCGAACTGCACGCGGAACCGCGCGCCCGTCCGGTCGATCTCCCACGGGTTGCCGTAGCGCAGCCAGCCGTCGGCCACCTCCACCTGGGCGCCGTCGACGATGCGCTGGTGGAAGATGCCGTAGTCGTAGCGCAGGCCATACCCGTAGGACGGATAGCCGAGGGTGGCCATCGGAGTCGAGGAAGCACGCGGCGAGCCGGCCGAGGCCGCCATTGCCGAGCCCCGCGTCCCACTCCGCCTCGCGCAGGTCCTCGAGCTCGTAGCCCAGCTCGTGGAGCGCCTTGGCGCACTCGTCCAGCAGGCGCATGTTGACGAGGCTATTGCCGAGCGTGCGCCCCATGAGGTACTCGAGCGACAGGTAGTAGACGCGCTTGACGTCGCGCTCGTAGTACGTGTCCTGGGTGTGGAGCCAGCGCTGGATCATGCGGTCGCGGATGGCGAGCGCGAGGGCGACGTAGGGCTCCCACTCCGTGTCCACGTGCCGCGGCAGCTCGGCCAGGGTGAACTCGAGATGCCCCAGCATCGCCTTCTTCAGCGACTCGGCGTCGAGGCCGAGCGTGTCGTACGGCAACCCCTGCTTGCCACCAGTGCGCTTGACCGTCGCCGGCTTGCTCGATCGCCGTGTCATGGGCCGCTGGTGTCCCGAGTCCCGGAATGTGCCGACAATGCGCCGGGCGGGGCCAGGGGGCCCTCCCGCGGGACACGCTGAGTCGCGACCCGTTCCGGCACTCGATGGGGCCACGAGATCGATTGGCCGTGGCTTCGGCGATCCGCAGAAGATACGGTCCCGCGGGAGGGCCCCCTGACCCCACCCGACGCCGTGAGTCAATGATTTCTGACTCAGGACTGCCAGCCCGCATGCATCAGTGAAGGCGCATACGGTGACCGGGCGGGGGCCGCGGCGGGGGCCGGGGATGGGTCCGGTGAGCCCTTCCCGTCCCGCGCGACTACGACACAGCGGCCCCGGAGTGGGAACGGCTCGACGGGTGACCGGTCCAAAGTCGGCGGTGGTCACAGGACCCATCCCCCGGCCCCCGTCGCGGCCCCCGCTCGCCACACGCGTGCTCCATTTCGGGGATCATGCAGGCTAAGCCCGCCGCGGGCGCGGCCAGCGCGGCGTCCCACTCGGCCGGATCGAGGGGCACCACGCTGACGCCGACGGCGAGCTTGTGGCGGGCGCCGCCCAGGATCACGCCGTGGAGCGGGCTCACGTCGCCGTAGTCGCGCCCCCAGCCGAGCGTGATGTGCTGCTGGTCGGGCAGGAGATCATTGGTCGGGTCGAGGTCCACCCCATCCGTGGCGCGGGCAGTGCACGGCGAGCCAGGCGTGGGAGGCGTCGGCGCCCTGCAGGCGCGGCCGGCCCGGCGGGGGCGTGGTGAGCAGATAGCCGCTCACGTAGCGGGCGGACAGCCCGAGCGAGCGCAGGCACGCGATCTGGACGTGCGCGAAGTCCTGGCAGACGCCACGGCGCTCGGCGAGGACACGCTTGACCGGTGTCCGGATCGTCGTGGCGTCGGGGTCGAAACGGAACTCCGTGTAGATCCGGTGCATCAGGTCGACGGCCGCGGCCAGGAGCGGCCGGCCGGGTGCAAACGAGGTCCGCGCGAACTCGGCCGCCTCGGGATCGAGCGCGATATAGGGCGACGCGAACGCGTACCGGACGGCCTCGCCGCCGGCGACGCCCGTTCGATAGACGAGGGCCCGGCGCGCGTCTTCCCACGGCGGGCTCAGCTCCGGCTGGGGATGGGACCGCGCGGGCAGGACCTCGACCAGGCTCCGCGCGCTCACCGTGAGCTCGCTGTGAGGCTGGAGCAGCGTGAACTGGTCGACCGCATTCCCGAAGTAATCGGTGCGGCGCGTCCATCGCGCCGGGTGCGGCTCGACGGTCAGCTCCTGCCGGCGGACCCGCTGGCGGGGCAGCTCACGCGGCCTCAGGTACGCCATTTGCTGGGACGTCGACACGCGGGTGGCATACGTGTACCGGGTGTCGTGCTCGATCCGATAGCGGGCGGTCATCACGGTCGCGTGCTCAGAGCGTCGCCGTGGCCTGGGCGGTCTCGTAGATGTGGCTGAAGTAGCGCAGCGTGAGCGCGTCCGACAGGCGGAGCGCCAGGCGCTCGCACCGGCGGAGGAAGTCCTCGAGCGCGCCGGGCATGATCAGGAGGCCGCCCGTCGCGGGTTCCGCGATGTGGCACATCGCCTGTGCCTCTCCGATCTCGGCGATCAGCTCCTCGAGGTCCGCGCTCGGCAAGAGGCGCACCTGCTTGGCGAGCTTGGCGAGCTGAAACGCCGCCGACCGCGGATGGCGTCGGTCGCACTAACAGCAGGTCCGCCGCGGCCAGCCACTCCGGGGGCGCACGTAGCGGGCGCGATAGGTCATGGCGCTGTCGGACAGCTCGAGCAGCCATTGCAAGGCGGCCGCGTCCTCGCCCGAGGTGGTGACTTCACCGACCGTCGTCGCGACGAAGAACAGTCGCTCGATGTAGCGCCCGAGGCTGAGGAAGCGCCAGCCGTCGTCCCGGGTCATGCGCTCCATCTCGATGCCGACGGCGGCGGCCAGCGACACGATGGCCCGATCGATCAGCGCGAGCGCTCCGGCGAGGTCCGCGGTGTCGGCCCGTGCGAAGGCCTCGAAGACTTCGGTGACGAGCCGCACCGAGTCCGTGGACAGCCGGTCGCGGACGGCGCCCGCCACGCGCGCGGTCTGCTCGAGGTTCCAGGCGAGGCTGAATCCGGCCTTGCGATCGAGCATGTCGGTGATGAGGTCGGGCTCTAACCGGTGGGGCGCCCCGCTGTACGTCTCGCCGGGCGCGCGGAGCAGCCCGTGCCGGTGACACGTGCGAATGACCGCGGGCGACAGCTCCGAGGTGAAGGCGCTCTCCTCGGGCAACCGCGAGAGCACCGCCCGCAGCAGGCGGGCGCTGTTCTCGCTCCGCTCGGTGTAGCGCCCGAGCCAGAACAGGTTCTCGCCGGCCCGGCTCGACACCGCGCGCTGCGAGATCGCGATGTCCTCGGGCTTGAGCTGCCCGGGCAAGAGCGACAGCGGCTCGATCGGCGACTCCGAGAGCACCCACGTGTCCTTGCTGCTCCCGCCGAGCTGGCTCGAGACCATGTGGCGGTCCACGCCCGCGATGCGCGACAGTCCGCCCGGCATCACGCGGTAGTCGCCCCGGCCGTCGGCGACGAGGAAGGCACGCAGCATCAGCGCGCGGCTCTCGATCCGCCCGCCGTGCCAGACCGGCGCATGGGAAAGCGGGAGATACTCTTGAAGCACGTAGCGGCCGGGCGCCTCGGTCAGGTGCGTGATCCACCGTGCGCGGCCGGCCTCGTCGAGATCGCCCGCGAAGACGGGCTCCATGCGCGCGTCGGGGAATGCCGGCTTGATGACCATCTCCGGCAGGCGGCGCCGCGCCTCGTCGAGCGCGGGCTCGTCTCCGCACCACCACGTGGGGATGCACGGCAGCTCGAGCGGCGTGCCGAGCAGGCGCTCGGCGGCCTCGGGGAGGAACTCCGAGAGCGCGGCCGACTCGAGCACCGCCAGGCCGAACGCGTTCGCCACGAGCACATGGCCCGCGCGCCACGCCTGCACCAGGCCGGGCACGCCGAGCGCCGAGTCCGGGCGCAGCTCGAGCGGATCGCAGAAGTCGTCATCCAGCCGCCGCAGGATGGCGTGGACGCGCTCGAGGCCGGTCAGCGTCTTGAGATAGACGCGGTCCTCGCGCACGGCGAGGTCGCCGCCCTCGACGAGCGTGAAGCCGAGGTAGCGGGCCAGGTACGCGTGCTCGAAGTACGTCTCGGTGTACGAGCCCGGCGTCAGCAGCACGATGCGGGGCGCCTCGCCGTCGCACGGCGCCCCTCGCGAAGCGCCTCCTGAAGAGCCAGGAAGAACTGGGCGAGCCGCTGCACGCGGAGCTCGCGGAAGGCATCGGGGAAGAGCCGCGAGACGGTGAGGCGGTTCTCGAGCGCATAACCCGCGCCCGACGGCGACTGGGTACGTGTGCCGGCCACCCACCATCGGCCGTCGGGGCCGCGCGCCAGATCGAAGGCGACCTGATGGAGGTACACCCCGCCCGGCACCGCGACGCCGTGACAGGCGCGCAGAAAGCCGGGATGCCCGTGGACCAGCGCCGGCGGGATGAGCCCTTCTTCGAGGGTGCGCTGTGGGCCATAGAGATCGGCGGCCAGCGCGTTCAGCAGGCGCGCCCGCTGGCGCAAGCCCCGGGCAATCGGCTCCCATTGCACGGCGGGCACGACGTTCGGCAGCACGTCGAGCGCCCACGGCCGCGCGGGCCCGCCGGCGTCGGCGTAGACGTTGTAGGTGACGCCGTCCTCGTGAAGCTGGCGCGCGGCCGCGGCCTCCACGGCGCCGAGCGCGTCCACGCTGAGCCCCGGCGTGTGGCCGGCGAAGCCCCGCCAGTGCTGCCGCACCGCGCCGGCGCCGTCCATCAGCTCGTCGAAATGGCCGGCGGGCGCGGCATACGACGTGAGGATCGCGTCGAGGCCGGGTCGTTCCGCGTGGGCGCCCGCCCGGCCGGCGGGGCGCCCGATGGACGGATCGGGTCGCGATGACATGGTCAGGTGCGCAAGTCCAGAGTACACGGGAACTCGCGGCTTCTCGAAGAATGCGACGTCACGAGACGGCCGGGGTGTGGCCGCGCGCGAAGAAGCGCCCTCGCCGCCGGCTCTCCGCCTCGTAGCCGTTCACCGGGAGCGCGTCGTAGCTCCGTCCGCCCGGATGCGTCACGTGGTAGCGGCAGCCGCCGAGCGAGCGGGCCATCCAGGTGTCGACGATGTCGAACGTCAGCGGCGCGTGGACGGGGACGGTGGGATGCAGCGCGGACGGCGGCTGCCACGCGCGGTAGCGCACGCCGGCGACGAGCTCGCCGTTCCGGCCCGTCGGGTGTAGCGCTCCCGGGCTCAGTACCTGAGCTTGTTCGATGCGTCCAGCGCCGCCACCTTGTAGCACTCGGCGAGCGTCGGGTAGGTTGAAGACGGTGTGCAGGAAGTAGTCGAGCCCGCCGCCGAGGGCGAGCACGGCCTGGCCCACGTGCACCAGCTCCGTCGCGCCGGTACCGATGCAGTGGATGCCGAGGAGCCGGCGGGTCTCGCCGTGGAACAGCATCTTGAGCATGCCGCCGTGGTCGCCGAGGATCTGCCCCCGCGCGATCTCCCGGTAGCGCGCCACGCCCGTCTCGTACGGAACCTTCTTCAGCGTCAGCTCGTGCTCGGGCGCGCCCACCATGGAGATCTCCGGGATCGCGTAGATGCCGATGGGGAAGTGCGGCGCCATGGGCCCGGTCTCGACGCCGAAGGCCGCGCAGGCGGCGAGGCGCCCCTGCTCGGACGAGGTGGCCGCGAGGCTCGGATAGCCGATCACGTCGCCCGCCGCGAAGATATGCGGCACGGCGGTCCGGAACCAGTCGTCGACGGTCATGCGGCCGCGCTCGTCCGCGACGATCCCCGCGTTCGACAGATTCAGGGCGTCGGTGGCGGCGATACGGCCGGCCGAGTAGAGCACCATGTCGGTGACGATGCGCTTGCCGGACTCGAGGTGCAAGACCGCCTTGCGCGGCGGGCCGTCGGCCACCTCGATCGACTCGACGGCCTCGCCGAAGCGGAACGTGACGTTGCGCGCGCGCATCTGGTGGAACAGCTCGTCGACGATCTCGCGGTCGAGGAACTCGAGGGGCCGCTCCCGCCGCTCGACCAGCGTCACCGCCACGCCGAGGGCGGCGAAGATCGAGGTGTACTCGATGCCGATGACGCCCGCGCCGACCACGGCGAGTGTCCGCGGAAGCTGCTTCAGCTTCACCACGTCGTCGGTGTTCAGGATGACCTCGCCGTCGGCCCGGATCCCCGGTGGTTGGGCCGGATGGGTGCCGACCGCGATCAGGATGTGCTCGGCGGTGATCTGCCGCCAGCCGGCATTGGAGCGGATCATCAGCGTGTGGGGATCGACGAACGAGGCCTCGCCGGACAGGAGCGTCACGTCGTTGCGGCGGAGCTGATTCTCGACCACCTCGATCTCGCGGGCGATCACGATGTCGATGCCGGAGAAGAGCTGCTGGCAGGTGGGCCGCGCGTCGAGCCTGGCCCACGGCAGCCGGTCGCCCTTGCCCGCGAGGCCGGAGAAGGTGATCACCGCCTCGCGCAGGGTCTTGCTCGGGATGGTGCCGGTGTCGATGCAGACGCCGCCCACGGCGCGGCGCTTCTCGACGACGGCGGCGCGATGGCCCAGCTTGGCAGCCTGAACGGCGGCGCGCTGGCCCGCCGGGCCGCTGCCGATGCAGACCAGGTCGTACTCGTAGGAATCGCTCATGAGGTGCGGCGGTCGGCGCGGGCTCGGATCATGCCGGATGGATCATTCGCAAGGAGCGCGCCAGGAGAGCCGCTGCGAGTAAGTATCTGTTTCTGCAACAGAGCGAGGGCCGGAGCGGACGTCGGGTCGATGCGCGGTTGCCTATTCGTGATGCAGGGATGGGCAATCGCCAGGCGCTGTCGGATCGCACGTCGGGCCATGCGGCCTACACCTGACCCACCCAGGAGACCTCGGCGACCTCGGCCCAGCGCGCGCGAATCCGATCCATCTCGCGTGCGGGCAGAGGGCCGGCCGCGAGCAGCGCGGCATCCTGCTGCCAGTGCTCCGGCTTGGTGGTGCCCACGATGGCCGTGTGCACGCCCGGCAGCGAGAGCGTGAAGCGAAGCGAGGTGGCGACCGCCGCCTCCAGCGGCTCGCGCAGGAACGGGTAGTCCAGCTTCTTGAGCCGCATCCAGTAGTCTTCGTAGTACGAGTCGGGCCTGCGCGTGTAGCGCCACGCCACGTTGGCGATCGGCCGCTTGGCGATCACCCCATCCGGTACCGCTGGGCCAGGGGCACGGTGAGCTCGATGGCCTCCTGGTCGGCGACGCTCACCGAGGTCTGCAGCGTGTCGAAGGCGCCGCACTCGACGGCATAGCGCGCCGCCTGGCCGTCGCCGCTATAGCCGATGTACCGCGCCTGGCCGGCCGCCCGCACCTGCTCGAGCGCCTCGACGACGTCGCCCTTCTGGAGCTCGGCGAGAGCGCAGCTATGGAGCTGGATCAGGTCGACGTGATCGGTGGCGAGGCGCTTCAAGCTCCGCTCGATGCTCTTGCGCAGCGCCGCCGGCCGCCACTCGCCGCGCCCCCAGCCATTGCCGTGCCCGCACTTGGTGAAGAGGTGGTAGTCGGCCCGGCGCGCGCCGATCGCGCGCCCGATCAGCTCCTCGCTATTGTCGTAGCATTCCGCCGTGTCGATCACGTTGAGGCCGGCGTCGAGCGCCGAGCCCAGGAGGCGCTCGACGGTCCGCCGGCTCACGCGCTGGTAGCCGATCTCCGAGCCCCCGAAGCCGAGCACGCTCACGTCCATGTCGGTCTTGCCGAGCCGCCGGCGCTCCATGCGAATATTCTACGTCACAGAGGACGCATTACCGTTCCCGCGCAAGAAGACCCACCCGGAAGCGGGCCGCGACGAGGAATCATTCCATCGCTCGTCAGCGGCAAGCGACACAGACTGGAAGGGAGAATCTCGTCATGATCAAGCACCGGTTGACCTTCCTCACCATCGCGACCATTCTGGGCCTCATCACCGTCTTCGGGATGAGGGGGCACAGCGTGTTGGTGCCCGGGTTGCCCGGCTGCTGGTCGCAGGGCATTACCGAGGAAGAGAGGGTAGCCGCTTAGCGCAACCCGAGCCGCGCCGCGACGTCGGGATTGACGAGGACGTCCGGCCGCTCGCCCCGCAGCACGCGCAGCATCTCGCCCGCCACCTGGACCGCCGTCTGGCGGTTGGCCTCGCGCGTCACGCCCGCCGCGTGCGGCGACACGATCACGTTGGGCAGGTTGAGGATGGGATTGTCGAGAGGCGTCGGCTCCTCCTCGAAGACGTCGATGCCGCCCGCGGCGAGCTGGCCGGTGGCGAGCGCCTTGAACAGCGCGCGCTCGTCCTGCACGGGGCCGCGCGAGGTGTTGACGAAGATGGCGCCGCGCTTCATGAGGCCGAGCGTCTTCTCGTTGATCATGGCGCGCGTCTCGGTGGTGAGCGGCGTGTGGCAGGTGAGCACGTCCACCTGGGGCAGGAGGGCCTCGAGGCTCGCCACCGGCTCGGCGCCGCGGCGGCGCACCTCGTCGTCGGGCACGTACTTGTCGTAGGCCAGGACGCGCATGCCGAGGGCGCCGGTGAACTTGGCCACCCGGCGCCCGACATTGCCGATGCCCACGATGCCCAGGGTCTTGCCACCCAGCTCGGTATTGGAGGCGTCGTCGCGCGCGAACCAGTTGCCCGCCCGGGTGCCCTTGTCGACCTCGACCGCGCGCTTCACGCACATCAGCATCAGCATCAGCGCGTGCTCGGCCACGGCCTGCGAGTTCGAGCCGGGCGCGTGCACCACCGCCACGCCGAGGCGCGTCGCGGCGGGGATGTCGACGATGTCGAGCCCGGCGCCGTGGCGCCCCACCACCTTCAGCTTCGGGCAGGCGGCCATGAGCCGCTCGGAGCACATGGGCTTGCCGCGGAAGAGGATGCCCTGGGCGTCCACGGCGAGCGCCAGCACATTGGCTTCGGAGAGGTCCTCGGTGAGGATCACGCGGGCCTCGCGCTCGAGGAGGGTCTGGCCATCGGGATGGATCTTGCCGCACAGCACCACGAGAGGTCGCGCGTCGTTTGTCATGGTCCCGGATGATAGCATGGTGAACATTCGAGCCGACGGTCCCTGGAGGAGTGATGGCCGACGACGAGCTGCAACCCGGGCAGGTCTTCGCGAGCCCTTCGAAGACCTTGACCGACGCGCATTTCCTGTTCTTCTCCGGGCTCACCGGCGACAACCACCCCATTCACTACGACGTGGAATACGCCCGCACCACGCGCTTCGGCAAGCCGCTGGCCCACGGCCTCTTGCTCGCCTCGTTGACGGCGCTCGGAGCCTCGCCGGCCAGCCCGCACATCGACGGCTTCGTATTCGTCGAGCAGGGCTGCCGCTTCCTCGCCGGTCGCGGTGGGCGACACCATACATCCGCGGCTCACGGTGGAGCGCGTGTGGCAGGAGGGCCGGCGGCGCTTCGTGCGCCTCGCGACGTCGATCACGAATCAGCGGGGCGAGACGGTGCTCGAGGGGTTCCATCTCTACCAGATCATTCCACGTCAGGCCGAGGCTCGGCCCAGTGAGGAGCGCGACAGCGATGGCCAGCAGCACGCGTGAGGTGATCACCGCCGGGGCCCCGTGGCCGGCGCGCTACACCTTTGGCCCGGCGCTCCGGGTCGACAACATGGTCTTCATCTCGGGCACGACGGGCACGGACGAGGCGGGAGCGATCACCGCGCCGGGCGACATCGTCGAGCAGACGCGCCAGATCTTCCGCAAGTTCGAGCGGCTGCTCGCAGGCGGCGGGCGGGTCCTGCGCGGACATCGTCTCGACGGTGGACTATTTCACCACCACCGAGCGCTACAAGGAAACGGCGGGGTGCGCCGCGAGTTCTTGAAGGGCGCCCAGCCGACGGCGACGGGCGTGCAGGTGGCGGGCCTCCTGCGCGAGCACGCGCTGATCGAGATCTCGGCGGTCGCCGTGCTGCGGGGCTAGGAAGTCGGAGGGGCCTCGAGCGGTCGCGCGGGCCAAGCCGGCGCTCGAACGGGCCATATCCCATGGCTTTCTGCGACGGGCGCCTGAGTCTAGGTACAATGGAGCGCGACGTGCAGCCGGACGTTGCGACCGGAGGCTTCGAACAATGCGAGTTCCCGCCAAGCAGATCGAGGGCCAGCTCCAGGACGTATTTCGCGCATGGGGCATGTCGGACGAGCACGCGGCGACGACGGCCGCGGTGATGGTCGAGACCGACCTGCGCGGCGTCGACTCGCACGGCATCTCGATGCTGCCCACGTACGACAAGGAGTTCCGCGCGGGCCGGCTCAATATGCGGCCGGTCTTCAAAACGCTGCGCGATGGCCCGGCCATGGCGCTGATCGATGCCGACGCCTCCCTCGGGCATCCCGCGTCGGTGTACGCGATGAACATGGCCGTCGACAAGTGCCTGGCCTCGGGCGTGGCCGCGGTGTCCGTGGTGAACTCGCATCACTTCGGCGCGGCGGGCTATTACTCCAAGATCGCCGCGGACCGCGGCGTCATCGGCATGGTCACCTCGGCCACGCGCGGCGTGAGCATGGTGCCGACCTTCGGCGCCGAGCCGGTGATGGGCACCAACCCCATCGCCTTCGCCGCGCCCACGCGCCGCCAGCCGACGTTCTCCTCGACATGGCCACGACCACGGTCGCCGCGGGCAAGGTGAAGGTGTACAAGCTGAACCACAAGCCGCTGCCGAGCGGATGGGTGGTGGACGGCGACGGCAAGGCGATCACCGACGAGACGGAGGCCTTCGGCTACGTCTTCGACAAGCCGGAAGGCGGTATCACGCCGCTCGGCGGCACGCGCGACGCGGGCAGCCACAAGGGCTACGGCTTGGGCGTGATGGTGCACATCCTCGCCGGGTGTCTCTCGGGGGCGTCGTTCTCGCCGCTGCGCAACCGGACGCAGAAGCCGTCGGACCCGCACAACATCGGCCACTTCTTCCTGGCCATCGACCCGCGCGCGTTCCGCGGCGACGGCGAGTTCGAGGAGGACCTCGACCAGGTCATCGACGTGCTGCGCGGGGCCAAGCGCGCCGATCCGAACCAGCCCGTGCTCATCCCCGGAGATCCGGAGATGGCCACGCGCGCCGATCGCCTCGAGCACGGCGTGCCGGTGCCCGATGACCTGATGACGCAGCTCCGCGCCGTCGCGAAGAGCGCCGGCGTGCCGTTCGTCCTCGTGCCCTGAGCGAAGGTTCGCTAGGACTGGACGCGCAAGGTCCGGAGCCGCTGCCGGGCTGATGCCGCGTCCGCGCGTCAGCGAGCGCGGCTCGCGCGACGCCGTGGCCATGCCCGCCCACCAGGAAACTCGGAGGGGACTCCACCCGAGCGATTTCTCCAGGCTCCCGGCGGCGGCGGTACAATGCCCGGCGGGAATCGAGACGGGGCGCCCGTGCGGAAAGCGTCGCCGCTCGCGAAAGGGGTCGACGATGACCACGACAGCTTCGACGGAAGCGCTGATTGCGAACCTCGACAAGGTCGCGCACGAGGTCCTCGAATACCTCGCCGGCCCCGGCCGGGTCAGCGGTGCCCGGGTCGATCGATGGCAGGCCCGCGACATCCTGATGCACTTCATCTACTTCCACGACGCGACGGCCTGGGGCATCCAGTCGGCCGCGCTCGGCGGGCCGCCGTGGCCGGTGCCCGCGGACTCAGACACCGTGAACGAGGCGTGCCGGCGGCTGCACGAGCACGAGAGCTTCGACGAGCTGCTGACCCAGCTCCGCCAGGCGCATGCGCGGCTCCTCGGCGCGGCGCGCCGCGCGCCCGATCTCGACAAGCCGTGCCTGCAGCGCTCGACGGGCGAGGTGCTCACCGGGCGTCAGCGCCTCGAGCTCCTCGCTCGCCACTGGGCCGAGCACGTGAGCGAGCTTCAAGCCGCCGCCGGGGCCCGGTAGGCGAGCTGGATGGCGACGATCGAGAACAAGGTCAGGGAGCGCCTCGCGGCGGGGCAGCTCGCGCTCGGCCTCGGCCTGCGCCAGGCGCGCACGGTCGACATCGGGCGCATCCTCGCGGCCGTGCGGCTACGACTGGGCCTTCATCGACATGGAGCACAACACGATGGGGATCGACACGGCGGCGCAGATCGCCGTGGCCTGCCACGACGCGGGCGTGACGCCGATCGTGCGCGTGCCCGGGTACGAGCACTACCTGGCCACGCGGCTCCTGGATGCGGGCGCCATGGGCATCGTGTTCCCGCACGTGGACTCGGCGGAGCATGCGCGCGAACGCTGGTCGACAACTGCAAGTACCCGCCGATGGGCCACCGCTCGCTCGGCGGTCCCATGGCCCAGCTCGGCTTCCGGCCGTATCCGCGGTCCGAGTCGAGCGCGATCGTCAACAAGGAGACGATGCTCATCATGATGCTCGAGACGCCCCAGGGCATCGAGCAGGCGGACGCCATCGCGGCGGTGCCGGGTGTGGACGTGCTGCTGATCGGGACCAATGACCTGACCCTCGAGATGGGCATCTCCGGCAAGTACGACGACGCCCGCGTCGTCCGCGCCTACGAGACCGTCATCGCCGCGTGCAAGAAGCACGGCAAGCACGCAGGCATGGGCGGCATCTACGATCATCCGACGATGAAGAAGTACATCGGTATGGGCGCGCGCTTCATCCTATGCGGGAGCGACGTCACGTTCCTGATGGACGGCGCGCTGGCCCGATCGGGATTTCTCCGCGGCCTGCAGAGCTAGCGCCGGGCACGGCGCGGCGCGTATTGCCCCGCGTCTGCCTTCCGGGGTACAAAGGTCACCAGTGCCGGGTGCTCGCCCGGCGCATCGAATCTCACCCCGGAACCCATGGGAGGCCTCGCATGACGGCCACAGCTCTCGACATTCCCTCGATGCGCAACAAGGTGTCGCCCGAAGAGTGGGCGGTGCGGGTGGACCTCGCCGCGTGCTACCGGCTCGTGGCGCGCTACGGCTGGGAGGACCTGGTCTTCACCCACATCACGGCGCGCGTGCCCGGCACGGAGGATCAGTTCCTCATCAATCCGTACGGCATGTTCTTCGACGAGATCACCGCGTCGAGCCTCGTGAAGATCGACCAGGAGGGCAGGAAGGTCGAGGAGTCGCCGTTTCCCGTGAACGCCTGCCGGGCTTCGTCATCCACAGCGCCATCCACGCCGCGCGCCACGACGCCAAGTTCGTGCTGCACACGCATAGCCTGAACGGCGTGGCGGTGTCCACGCAGCGCGCGGGGCTCCTGCCCATCTCCCAGCACTCGATCTTCGTGCTGGCGAGCCTCGGCTATCACGACTTCGAGGGCCCGGCGCTCAACGACGAGGAGAAGCCGCGCCTCGTGGCGGACCTCGGCGACCATACGAACTCCTGATCCTGCGCAACCACGGCCTGCTGACGGTGGGCGAGACGGCGGCGGACGCCTTCGTCGCGATGTACTACCTCGAGGCCTCGTGCGCCATCCAGGTGCGCGGCCAGTCGGGCGGCGGCGAGCTGATCCCCGTGGCCAAGGACATCATCGACAACGCGTACGTGCAGATGGAGTCGCGGCCTCGCGGGTCGCGCGGCGCTATCGCCTGGCCGGGCCTCTTGCGGCGGCTCAACCGGATCGATCCCTCGTATCAGGACTGAGCGGCGGCGCGGCAATGGCCACCTACGTCCTGGTCCACGGCGCGTACCAGGGAGGCTGGATCTGGAAGCCCGTGGCGGAGCGGCTGCGCGCCGCCGGGCACACGGTCCACGCGCCGACGCTCGACGGCTGCGCCGAGCGTCACGATGCGGTGCGCGCCGGCATCACGAACACCACCCATGCGCAAGGAGATCGCGCAGCTCCTGTTCTTCGAGGACCTCGAGCAGGTCGTCCTGGTCGGCACCAGCTCCGGCGGCATGGTGATCGTCAAGGCGGCCGAGCTGGGCCGCGACCGCATCGGCCGCGCTCGTCTTCGTCGACGCGCTGGCGCTGTCGCCCGGCGAGCAGGTCGGCAAGATCGTGAACCGCCCGGCGAGCAACACCGTCTCGGAGCTGACCACCGGGCCGGCGCCGCGCCGATGCGGAGAAGCGCCTCTTCGCCGATCTGGCGCCGGACGTGCGGGCCTGGGCGCTCGCGCGCTATACCCCGCATCCCGTGGCCGCGCTCGAAGCGCCGATGGATGCGACCACGTTCTGGGATCAGAAGTGGCCGGCCACGGTGATCCGCTGTCGCCGCGCCGTCAATCCGCCGGAATCGCACCAGCGGCGCACGGCCGAGCGACTGAACGCCGACTACCACGAGCTGGACACCGGGCACTACCCGATGCTGAGCCAGCCTGAAGAGCTGACGCGGCTCTTGCTGTCATCCCCTAACCGGAGGCCCCCATGATCTACGAGTTCCGGACGTACAAGCTGAAGCCCGGTAGCCTGGCCGAGGTCGAGAAGCGGTTCGGCGCGGGCTACGAGCACCGCAAGAACTTCTCGCCGCTCACCGCGTTCTGGCACACGGAGATCGGCCCCCTCAACGAGATCATTCACGTGTGGGGCTACAAGGACCAGGCCGAGCGCACCAAGATACGCGCGGAAGCGGCCAAGCCCGGCGTGTGGCCGCCGAATACCTCGGAGTTCATCGTCAACATGAAGTCGGAGATCGTGCACCCGTTCCCGTTCGTGCCCGAGCTGAAGCCGGGAAAGATGGGGCCGATCTTCGAGATGCGCTACTACACGATCAAGCCCGGCACGCTGCCCGACATCATCAAGCGCTGGGAGGGGAAGATCCAGGAGCGGACCAAGTTCTCGCCCGCTGGCGCTGGCCGGGCACGTGGAGCACGGTCAGGCCAATAGCTACCTGCACATCTGGCCGTACGAGAGCCTCAACCACCGCGCGGAGATCCGGGAGAAGGCGCGCGCCGCGGGCGCCTGGCCGCCGCCGGGTGGCGGCGACATGCTGCTGACGCAGGAGAACAAGATCATGCTGCCGGCGGCGTTCTCGCCCGTCCAGTAGCGAACACGGCGGAGGGGCCTCGACGGCCCCTCCGAACCGTGGCGGCGGCCCGGCTGGCGCCGCCCCCGCCTAGCATCCCGGCTCCATTCGCTGAACCACTGGATGCGCGTTCGCGCACCTCGACCCTGAGGCACCCTTTCGCGGCCACGGTCGGTCGTCTGCGCCGATACTGCGAAACCGTGCAACGCGCCCCTTGACGATGCCTTGTCCCCGAGGCCAGCATCACGGCTAGCGCCAGCGGCCGGTACCTGCCGATCCGTGACCGATGGACGCACAGGGGGAAGATCTGACATGCGCAGGTTACGCACTCGGGTGGTGATCGTCGGGGCGGGCCCGAAGTGGCCTGCTGCTGTCACACCTGCTCTCTTTGCAGGGTGTGGACTGATCGTAGTCGAGCCGGCGCAGCCGGGCGTACGTCGAGCAGCGGGTCCGCGCCGGATTGCTCCGAACAGGGCACGGTCGATCTGCTCCGTGAGGCCGGGCTGGCGGACCGGCTGGATCGCGAAGGGTTGGTGCACGAGGGCTTCGAGCTGCGGTTCGACGGCAGCCAGCACCGCCTGCCCTTCACCGAACTGACCTGGCGGACCACCTGCATGTATGGACAGCAGGAGGTGGTCAAGTGACCTGATCAGGGCGCGGGAGACCGCGGGCGGCCAGCTGCACTTCGGCGTCGACGACGTCGCGCTGCTGGATGTGGAAACCGACGCACCGCGGGTGACCTGCACGGTGCAGGGCGAGCCCGTGGAGATCATCGGCGACTTCTGTCGCCGGCTGCGACGGTTTCCACGGCGTCTCGCCGTCGCAGCGTTCCGCTCGGTACGTTCACGGCGTACGAACATGTTTACCCGTTCGCGTGGCTAGGCATCCTGGCGTCGGTCGCGCCCTCCGCCGAGGAACTGATCTATGCCGTGCACGAGCGGGGCTTTGCCCTGAACGCGATGCGGTCGCCCACGATCAGCCGGCTCTACCTGCAGGTCGGACCTGCGGAGCCGCTCGAGGACTGGCCGGATGAACGGAGTCTAGCTGAGCTGCGGACCAGGTTTGCCCTCGACGGCCGGGAGGTGCTGAACGAGGGGCCGATCCTGTCCCGCAGCGTCACCGCGATGCGCAGCTTTGTGGTAGAGCCGATGCAGTACCAACGGCTGTTTCTGGCCGGGATGCGGCGCACATCGTGCCGCCGAGCGCCGCCAAAGGCCTCAACCTGGCGGTGGCGGACGTCCGGCTATTAGCGGCGGCCTTCACCGCTCGCTACGTGGACGGCAGCCGGGAACTGCTGGACCGGTACTCCCAAGCCTGCCTCGCCGCCGTGTGGCAGGGACAGGAGTTCTCCGCGTTGATGACATCGTTGCTGCACCGCTTCCCGACCGAGGACGGGTACGGGGTCAAGCTGCGACAGGCCCGGCTACGGGACTTGGTGACGTCGAGGGCCGCTGCGACGGCCTTCGCGGGATTACGTCGGCCTGTCGGCGCCAGGCTCGCCGACGCAACCCCGCGCGCCGGGGCCCCTGCGAACCCTCCCGCCGGACCCGGAGGCTGCGGATCGTCCCGCTACCCAGCCGTCGGCGAGCCGCTCGAGAGCTGTCGCCCCGCGAAGTCGCGCATCAGCGCCACGCCCTTCTCCGATGGCCCGCCCGCGCTCTGCATGAAGCCGTGCCTGGCGCCCGGGAAGTACGAGCGCTCGATCGTGCCGCCCGCGCGCTGATACGCCTGCACGAAGGCATCCGTGATCGCCGCGGGCACATTGTCGTCCGTGTCGGGCTGGCCCAGCCACATGGGCGGCAGCGCCCCTGCTTCACCGGACGGCGACGATGCGCGTGACGCTCATCTCGGCCATGTGCGCCTCGTCTCGAAAGAACCCATTGTGGGCATCGATGAGCCGCTGGGCGCTGAAGCCCGAGGGCTGCGGCGGCTCGTCCTTGCGTGAGAGCACGTAGCGGTACCGGGCGAGGGGATCGCAGACCGGGTACGCCACCATCGCGAAGGCCACGCGAAGATCGCCGTGGCGCGGCGTCGAGGCGAGCCGTCGGGCATGATGATCGGCGTGCCGTCGTGAAAGGCCGCCTTGGGCGTGACGGCGAGGAGCGAGGCCAGGTGGCCGCCGCTCGAGCTGCCGGCGATCCCCGACGCGATTGGGATCGACGCCGAGCCGGCCCGCGTGGGCGCGCACCCAGCGCAGCCCCGCGGCCACGTCCGCGCTCGCCGCCGGGTGCTTGTGATCGGGGTCCCATGCGGAAGTCGAGCGCGACGACCACGACCCCGCAGGCCGCCAGCCCGCGGCCAAGGATCGCCCCGGTCGTCCGATCGAGCCGCGTCCACGCGCCGCCGTGCACGTCGACGACGACCGGCAACGGGCCCGTGGCCTGGCCCTTGGCGCGATAGACGCGCGCCAACAGCTCGATGCCCTGCGGGCCGCGCGAAAGCGACGTCGGTTTCCTCCACGTCGTATGGTGCCGAGATGTCGAACTTGACGCTCATGTGAGTACGTCCTCCCTGGCGGTCTGGTCAGTCCTTCGGCAGGCCGAGCACGCGCTCGCCGATGATATTGCGCTGGATCTCGCTGGTGCCGCCCGCGATGGTGTACTGCCGCGAGCTGACCACGCGGTTGTACCAGCGCGCCCCGTCGGGCACGTCCTCGCTCGGCTGGTTCAGCAGCACGCGGGGGCCGAGCAGCTCGCCCGCGAAGTCCGCGATGCGCACGCCCAGCTCCGAGCCGAAGAGCTTCAGGATGGAGCCCTCGGGCCCGGGCGGCTCGCCGCGGAGCTGTCTCGTCAGGTTGCGGTAGCGCGTGTACTTGAACGCGGTGGCGTCGATGGCGAGCTGGGCCAGGCGCTGGCGGATGAGCGGGCTGTCCCAGGCGAGCTTCCCGTCGATCTTCACCTGGCGGGCGAGCGCGCCGAGGCGCGCGATCTGGTCGTCGTGGCCGCGCCCGCCGCCCGACTTGCGCTCGTACATGAGCGTGGTCATGGCGAGCGACCAGCCCTCGCCGACCTTGCCGACGAGATTCGCCTTCGGCACCGCGACGTCCACGAAGAAGACCTCGTTGAAGTGCTTGTGCCCGTTCATCAGGACGAGCGGGCGAACGTTGATGCCCGGCGTCTTCATGTCGACCAGGAGGTAGCTGATGCCGCGGTGCCGGGGCGCCGCGGGATCGGTGCGCACGAGGAGATAGATCCAGTCCGCGAACTGGGCGCCCGAGGTCCACACCTTCTGGCCATTGACGACGAAGTGGTCGCCGCGATCCTCGGCGCGGGTCGACAGCGCCCGCGAGGTCGGAGCCCGCGCCCGGCTCGGAGAAGCCCTGGCACCAGATGTCATCGGCCGAGAGGATGCGGGGGACGAAGCGCCGCTTGTGCGCCTCGGAGCCGCGCTCGATCAGCACGGGGCCGATCATGCCGATGCCGGAGTAACCCGGCAGGACGGGCGCGCGCGCGCGAGCACTCCTCGTCGTAGATGATCTGCTCCATCAGGAGCGCGCCGCGGCCGCCGTACTCCACCGGCCACGAGATGCCCACCCAGCCGGCCTTGTACATCGTCCGCTGCCACTCGACCCTGGCGCTCGAACGTGGCGCGGTCGGGCGCGACGCGCTCATCCTGCGGATCGTCGACGCACAGGTCTTTCGGCAGGTTCGCGGCGAGCCATTGCCTGATGTCCCGGCGGAAGGCGTCCTGCTCCGGCGTGTAGTGAAAGTCCACGGGTTTCCTCCCTCGCCCCTCTGTGGCGCGCCGCTACCGCGCGCTGGCCCAAGGTAGCACGGTCCGCGGGATCAGACGCCTGGGGCGGGCGGGCGCGTGAGCGCGTGCACGCGGGCTTCCGAGGAGGCGGAGGAAGTCGTCGCCGCGCATGATGATCGACACGGTAGTGCTGCCCGCGCTGAAGGCGATCTCCTGCCGCTCCGCGAGCGCCTCGTCCACGAGCGCGGGCAAGCCGAGACAGGTTACCGAACGGCGGCACCGCGCCGGGCAGCAGCCGGTCAGCGCGAGGAGCTCTGCATTCGTCGCGAAGCGCAGGGTGCAGGTGCCGAGCACCGCGCGCAGGCGGGCATTGTCGACGCGCCGGGCGCCGGGCAGCACCACGTGGACCGGCCGGTTCGCCGCCAGGAAGACGAGGGCCTTCGCGCCGGCCTCGATCGCGGTGCCGCGCACGCGCCGCCTCCTCGCTGGTGAAGACCGGGGCGTGCTCCATGACGCGGAACCCGGCGCCGCGCTCTCGCAGCCAGCGCTCCAGGCGCTCGGTGACGGCAGTCCCGCCGGGTCGAGGCACGTCGGATGGTTCAGCCGACATTGCTCGGCGGTGTCTTCATCTGTTTACATTGACACCGGCAATTCCTTGACCGACCCGGAACCAGGGTGCTAGCTTTTCCAAAGCTGCGAGTAACCTATCAGGTATCGTCGATACCAACCAGTGAAGGGAGGGCGCATCATGACTGCAGTTCAACGGCTCAGCCGGAGATCGCTCAGGGTGGGCCTGGGTGTGCGCAGTGCTGCTCACGGCATGCTCGACCGCACCCCCGAGCTACAAGACGACGCTGACTGGAGAGAAGGAGGTTCCTCCGGTCAATACCACCGCCGCTGGCCTCTCCGACCTCGCCGTGCGGACAGGCAGGTGCCCGTCGGCGGGCAGCTCGTCGGATTGCATGATGCTCGTCGGGACCGTGCAGACCACCGGGCTGGTCGCGACGGCGGCCCATATCCATCAGGGCGCGGTGGGCCAGAATGGCCCAGTAATTGTGACCTTGGTCAAGACCGGTACCGATGTCTGGGGTGTTCCCGTAGGCACCTCGCTGACCGACGCACAGTACCAGGCCTATCTCGCAGGACAGCTCTATGTGAACGTCCACACCGACGCCAACAAGGGCGGTGAGATCCGCGCCCAGCTCAAACCGTAGCCGATCTCACGGCTGTCGCTCTCACGACCCGGCTCGCCTGCGCGAGGCTGGGTCGTTCCATCCTCGAGTCGAGGATTACGCCGCCGTCGACATTGAAGGACTGCCCTGTGATGTTCCGCGCGCCCGGTGAGGCGAGGAAGACGGCGAGCGCGGCCACGTCCTCGGGGTCATTCGGGCGCCCCAGGGGAATGCCCGCGTTTCGCCGGCGCGCCATCTCCTCGACGGCGATGCCCTCCTCGCGGGCGCGTGTGGCGAGGTTGTCCTCGGAGAGCGCGGTGACCGTCGAGCCGGGGCAGACGGCATTCACGTTCAGGTTGTGGCGGGCAAGCTGCTGCGCGGCGGTCTTCGTGAGGGCGATGACCGCGCCCTTGCTCGCGGCATAGATGGCATTCGAGGTGCCGGCGAACCCCTTGCCGGCGATGGACGCGATATTGACGATGACCCCGCTCCGGCGCGGGATCATCTCGCGCGCCACGCGCTGCAGACAGAAGAACGCTCCCTTGCCGTTGACCCGCATGATGCGGTCCCAGTCGGCCTCCGTGAGATCCATGATGTAGGCCCGGCGGGTGACGCCGGCATTGTTCACGAGGACATCGATCCGCCCGAAGTCCTCCATCACGCGGCGGGTCATCCGGTCGATCGCGCCGAGATCGCCGACGTCGGCGTCGAGCGCGAGGCTCTTGCGGCCGAGCGCGGCGACCGCCGCCGCCGTCTCCGCCGCCGCCGCGGCATTGATGTCCACGGCGGCGACGTCGGCGCCGGCCCGGCCGAGCGCGAGCGCCGTCGCCCGGCCGATCCCGTTCCCCGCACCGGTGACGATGGCGACGCGATCGGCGAGCGTCGCTGGCGGGGCTACACCTTGCCCCAGTACGGGCGCGCGGCGGGAAGACCGGGGTGCAGCGCACCACCTCCGTCGGGCCGTCGAGCGAGTCGGCCGCCGCCGCGCCACACGTCATAGTGGGGCGCCGCGCGGTGGGCCTCGATGGCGGCCTCGTCCTTGTCAAACTCTCGTAGAAGTAGTACACGTTTTCGTCTTTCGCGTCCTGGAGCACGTTGAAGCGCAGGCAGCCGCGCCTCGTCGCGCTCGGAGCCCAGCGCGTCCACCTCGATGGCCTTCAGGAACTTGTCCTTCATGGTGGGCTTGATGCGCACCTTCACCCAGATCGCCAGCATGTCGACCTCCTCGTCGTAAGGGGAGCCGCCGGTACCCGGCCATTTCATATCACCCGGGGTGGCGGTGGGCAACCGGTCACTTCCGCGTGGGTGCACGACAACTTCGGGTCGCCGCCATCGGCTATCGCCCTGCGCCGAGGTCGGCGGTATGCTCGGGATCGACAGGAGGCGCCAGTGCGGGCATTGGCCCTCGGCTGACGCTCTCGATGCGCAACAGCGCTTCTGGTGGAGGTGCCCTATGGCCATCCAGCTCGACCACGCCATCGTCCCTTCTCACAACCGGGTCGCCGCGGCCAAAGCGCTCGCCGGCCTTCTCAACGTCCCCTGGCAGGAGTCGCAGGGGTCCTTCAGCCCCGTGTTCGTGAACGAGGCGCTCACCCTCGACTTCGCGGACCGGGATCTGTTCGAGGGCCATCACGTCTGCTTCCGCGTGGACGACGCCGAGTTCGACGCGATCTTCGGGCGCATCCAGGCGGCACGGATCGCGTACCGCAGCTCCCCGCGCGGGGAGAACGACATGCAGATCAACCGGCGCCTCGGTGGGAAGAACCTCTACTGGCAGGACGGGGACGGTCACCTCTGGGAGGTGCTCACCGTCAGCTACGCCCGGCCGGACGCACCGTCCCTGACGACCGCCGGCTAGACTAGGGGCCCGTCGGAGACACGCGGCTAGAGCGATGAGAAGGGTCCAGCTGCGAGGCGGCGCCCGACGGTAGCCGGCGAGGCGTACTTTCTGTACGTTGAGCCGGCTGCCGAGGGCGCCAACGAAGCAGATGGGCCCTTCTCATCGCTCTAGCCTGGGAGAGCGGCTATACTGGACCGCGCCATGAGCTACAACGCGTGGTTTGAATGCATCAATGGCTGCCACGGGCAGTACAGCCTCCGCGAGGTGATCTACCGCTGCCCCTCCTGCGGCGATCTCCTCGAGGTCCATCACGACATGGAGGCGCTGCGGTCGCGCTCGGCCGCCGCGTGGATGCAGCTCTTCGACGAGCGCCACCGGCGGAACACCTATCCCTACGGCTCGGGCGTCTGGGGCAAGAAAGAATGGGTGGTGCCCTTCATCGACAACGAGAACATCGTGTCGACCTACGAGGGCAGCTCGAACCTCCTCTGGGCGGACCGCTACGGCAAGCAGCTCCACGTGGAAGACCTGTGGATCAAGCAGTGCGGCAACTCCCACACCGGCTCGTTCAAGGACCTGGGGATGACCGTGCTGGTCTCGGTCGTCAAGCAGATGATGGCCGACGGCGTGCCCATCGACGCGGTGGCGTGCGCCTCCACGGGCGATACCTCGGCCGCGCTCGGCGCCTACTGCGCGGCGGCGGGGATTCCCTCGGTGGTGCTCCTGCCCAGGAACAAGGTCTCGATCGCCCAGCTCGTGCAGCCGCTCGCCAACGGCGCCCTCGTGCTCTCACTCGACACGGACTTCGACGGCTGCATGGCGGTGGTGCAGGAGATCACCAAGGAGCGGCGCATCTACCTGGCCAACTCGATGAACAGCCTGCGCATCGAGGGCCAGAAGACGGTCGCCATCGAGATCGTCCAGCAATTCGACTGGGAGGTGCCGGACTGGGTGGTGATCCCGGGCGGCAATCTCGGCAACGTGCACGCGCTCGGGCAGGGGTTTGCCATGATGCAGGACCTGGGGCTGATCCAGCGGCTGCCGCGCATCTGCCTCGCCCAGGCCGAGCGGGCCAATCCGCTGTACCGGGCCTTCCTCGACAACTGGCACTTCGAGCCGCTCACCGCCCAGCCGACGCTCGCCATGGCCATCCAGATCGGCAATCCGGTCAGCGTCAAGCGCGCCATCCGTACGCTCCAGCGCTTCAACGGCGTCGTCGAGCAGGCCTCCGAGCAGGAGCTGGCCGACGAGGCCGCGCGCGCCGACCGCACGGGCATGTTCAACTGCCCGCATACCGGCGTCGGGCTCGCCGCCCTCCGCAAGCTCGTCGAGCGCAAGGTCATCCGCTCGCACGAGCGCGTCGTGGTGATCTCGACGGCGAACGGGCTCAAGTTCGCCGACCAGAAGGCGGCGTACCACATGGGGTCGCTGGACGGAGTGAAGCCCACGTACCGCAATATGCCCGTCGACCTGCCGCCGGATCCGAGCCAGGTCGCGCGGGCCATCACGCCGCCACGTCGAGCGGGCGCGCCTCCTGGTGTCGTGATGGGAGGCAAGCGCCGGGAACCCAAGGGGAGCGAGCCCGTGGCCGCCAATCCGAGCGAGCCGGTGGCCGAAGATCCGCACCGCCAGCCGCTCGGCCCGAGCACGGTGGCGGTGCACGGCGGGGAGCCGCGGCCGAAGCCCGGTCACGCGCTGGCCACGCCCATCATCCAGACGGCCACGTACACCTTCGCGCATACCCAGGAGCTGAAGGACCACTTCGAGGGCGCATCGAGCGCGTGGAGTACGGGCGCTACGGCAATCCCACCCAGCGCATCGCCGAGGACAAGCTCGCCGCGCTGGAAGGGGCTGAGGCCTGCCTGCTCTTCGCGAGCGGCATGGCAGCGATGACGACCACTCTCTTCGCGATGCTCTCGCGCGGTACGCACGTGGTGGTCACCGACGACAGCTACCGGCGCACCCGCCAGTTCCTGAACCAGACGCTGCACCGGTTCGGGATCGAGGTGTCCACGGTGCCCGCGGGCGACTACGAGGCGCTCGAGGACGCCATCCGGCCGACGACGCGCGTGCTGGTGAGCGAGTCCCCCACCAATCCGTACAACCGCATCCTCGACCTCGACCGCTTCGCCGACATCGGCCGGCGCCATCGCGTCAAGACGGTGATCGACGCCACCTTCGCCACGCCCTACAACCAGCGTCCGCTCGAGTACGGCGTCGACATCGTCATGCACTCGGCGACGAAGTACCTGGGGGCCACAACGACCTCCTGGCGGGCGCGGTGCTCGGCTCGCGCGACCTGGTCGAGGCGATCCGCGGGCTGCAGGGGTGACGGGCGCCGTCGTGGACCCGTTCGCCGCCTATCTCCTCGTGCGCGGGCTCAAGACGTTCGCGCTCCGCATGGAGCGCCACAATGCCAATGCGCAGGCGCTCGCCGAGTTCCTCGTCGGGCACCCGCGCATCGCCGCCGTCCACTACGCCGGGCTGCCGACGCATCCCCAGCACGACATCGCCCAGAAGCAGATGCGGGGCTTCGGCGGCGTGGTCTCCTTCGAGGTGAAGGGCGACCTCGACGCGGCCTCGCGCACGGTCGATGCTTGCCGCATCCCGTACATCGCGGCGTCGCTCGGCGGGGCGGAGAGTCTCATCGAGCAGCCCGCGATCATGAGCTTCTACGAGCTCACCACCGAGGAGCGGCTCGAGATCGGTATCAAGGACAATCTCATCCGCTACGCCGTGGGCATCGAGGACGCCGACGACTTGATTGCCGACGTCGCCCAGGCGCTCGACCGCGCCTTCTCCGGCGCCTGACCGTCCCACCGCCCACCCGCCGCTCGCGAGGAGGAGACCGATGAAGGTCAGCCACGTCACCACGCGTCTGATCCGCACCCCCGCCGACAACCCGCTGGTCGTGGGCATCGACCACGGCAATGCCACCCGCGACTTCGTCACCCTCGAGCTCGGCACCGATCAGGGACTGGTCGGCATCGGCCTCACCTTCTTCGGCGGCGCGCTGTCGGGGCGCTGCGCGAAGCGGTGGATGCGCTCGCGCGCCTCGCCATGGGCGAGGACCCGCTGCGCGGCGAGGCGGTCACCGCCAAGCTTCGGCAGGCGGCGGGGAGCTCCGGGCCGGGCGGCATCTTCGGGCTCGCGCTCTCCGCGGTGGACATCGCGCTGTGGGACATCAAGGGCAAGGCCCTCGGCCAGCCGCTCGCCACGCTGCTCGGCGGCCACCGTGACCGCGTGCCCACCTACGCGAGCGGCGCTCTGATGCGCCCGCATCCGGTTGACTATCTCGCGAAGGCCGGCCCGCGCCTCAAGGGCATGGGCTTCCGCCAGATGAAGATGCAGTGCGGCGCCGAGACGTTGCCCGCGCGCGAGGTCGAGCGCGTGCGCGTGATGCGGGAGTCGGTCGGCGACGACGTCGATCTCATGTGTGACATCAACCAGCTCTGGCGGGTCGAGCAGGCCGTCGACATCGGAACGCGCATCGAGCCGTACCACCTCTTCTGGTTGGAGGATCCGACGACCCACGACGACTACGCGGGGCTGGCGACGATCGCCGACGCGCTGACGATGCCCATTGCCGCGGGCGAGTACGTCTACGGCATCGCCCCGTTCCGCCAGCTCCTCGAGCACCGGTCGGTCGACATCGCGATGATCGATCTGCTGCGCGTGGGCGGCGTCACCCAGTGGATGAAGGTCGCGGGCATGGCCGAGGCCTTCAACGTGTCGGTGGTGAGCCACCTCATCCCCGAGATCCACGTGCACCTGATCGCCGCCGTTCCCAATGGCCTCACCGTGGAGTACATGCCGTGGAGCTTGCGCCTCTTCGAGGAGACGCCCGCGCTCGACAACGGCATGCTCGTGGTGCCCTCGAAGCCGGGGCTGGGGCTCGCGTTCGACAAGAAGGCGATCGAGAAATACGAGGTCCGCTGAGGAGACGGCGATGACACGGATCATCGACATGGAAGTGAGCGTCCCGCGCTTCGACGTGGGCGACGACCAGGCGCACACGGAGCCGGGCGCGGCGCGCCCGCGGTCGACACGGAGCGGCCGGCCGGCTACGGCATGGCGAACTACGGCCGGATCTTCCGCGCCCGAAGCGAGGGCGCAGACCACCGCCCGTCGGCTGAACTGGACGAATTCATTGACATGCTCGGCGTGCTGGGCGTCGAGCGCGCGCTTCCGTTCGGCGTCGACAACGACGAGATGGCTCAGCTCCTGAAACGATACCCCGGCCGGATCCTCGGCCTCGCCCGCATCAGCGCATTCAAGGGGATGAGCGGCGTGCGGGAGCTCGAGCGCCGCATCCGCGACGACGGCTTTCACGCGCTCGGCGTGTCGGCGCTGGTGGACGGCATTCCCGCGAGCGACCGGCGCTTCTACCCGCTGTACACGAAGGCCGCCGAGCTCAAGGTGCCCGTCCGCGTCTACTCGTCCATGAACTACGCGACCGATCGCCCCTACGACCTCGGCCACCCCGGCACCTCGACCAGATCGCCATGGACTTTCCCGAGCTGACCCTCATCGGCGGCCTCGGCGGCTGGCCGTGGGTGAACGAGATGGTCGCGCTCGTGCGGCGGCATCCGAACCTGCACATGGACACCTCCGCGCACCGGGCGAAGTACCTCGGCCAGCGCGGCTCGGGATGGGAGATGCTCATGCAGTTCGGCAATACGCTGATCCAGGACAAGGTGCTGGTGGGCATGTCGGCCGGGCTCGTGGGGCAGCCATACGAGACGTTGATCCAGGAGTACCTGGCCCTGCCGCTCAAGGACACCGTGAAGGAGAAGTGGCTCTTCAAGAACGCGGCCCGGATCTTCGGGTTCGAGTGACGGCAGGCCCGCGGATGACGACCGAGCCGCCGGCGCCGCCTCCGCCCGCGGCGCTCGGGCTGCTCGGCGCGGCGCGGGGCGGCGCCCTCGAAGGCGTGGTTGTCGTCGAGCTGGGCGAGACCCTCGCAGGAGAATTCGCCGGAGGCGTGCTCGCCGACCTCGGGGCCACCGTGATCAAGGTCGAGCCTCCCGAGGGCTCGCCCATCCGTCGGCGCGGCCCGGGTCTTCCCGGCGAGGCCTCGCTCTACTTCCAGTCCGAGAACCGCGGCAAGTACTCGGTGGTGGCAGGGCGCGCGGACCTCGCCGCTGGTGGCGGGCTCGCGCCGCTCCTGGCGTCGGCCGACGCGATCGTGGAGGATCTGGGACCGGGGCAGCTCGAAGCCGCGGGACTGTCGCCGGACGCGCTGCACGCGCGCAATCCTCGCCTGGCCATCCTGCGCATCTCGCCGTTCGGGCAAACCGGCCCCCTCGCCGGCGAGCGCGGCGACGATCGCATCGCGCAGGCCTTCTCCGGCGTGCAGTTCACGACGGGGTTTCCCGACCGACCGCCGATTCCCGTCGCCCTGCCCCTCCTCGACTGCTGGACCGGCGTCCTCGGCGCCAACGGCCTCCTGATGGCGATCTTCCACGCGCGCCGCAGCGGCCGCGGGCAGGTCGTCGACCTCGGGCTCTACCAGGTCGGCCTGCGCGTCCAGGAGGAAGTTGTCGTCCAGCATCACCGGACCGGCGCCGTCGCGACGCGTATGGGAACCGAGTCCGCCTTCGTGGTGCCCGCCAATGTCTACGGGACCCGCGACGGAGGATGGATCGCGGTGTCCGGCGCCGGCGACCAGCCGTTCGTGCGCCTCTGCGAGGCGGTCGAGGTGCCCGAGGCGCCCAGGATCCGCGGTTCGCCACGCCCGCCGCGCGGGCTCGAGCACCGCGCCGACTCCAACGCGCTCGTGGCCTCCTGGATCGCCCGGCACGATCTCGCCGAGGTCGAGGCGCGGTTCTTCGCCTGCGGCGTCACGGGCACCGCGATCCGCTCGGTCGACGAGATCATGGCGGACGAGCATGTCAGGGCGCGCGGCGACCTCCTGTCGCTCTCGTCCGAGACGGGTCGAGACTTCATCGCCCCCGCGCCCGTGCCGAAGCTGTCGCGCACGCCGGTCGGGAACCCGCGTGGCGGCGCCGCGGCTCGGCGAGCACACGGACGCGGTGCGCGCCGGGCTCGGGGCCATCGCGGCCCGGCCGCGCGTCGAGGCGATCGCGGCGGCCGTGGCGGGCAGCGACAAGTGGCTGGGCCCGCTCGGCGGCATCCGCGTCCTCGATCTCTCCCAGTGGCTCGCGGGCCCGGTGGCCGCGACCATCCTGGCCGAGTTCGGCGCCGACGTCATCATGGTGGAGTCTGCCCGTGCCCGCGCCGCCGTCGCGGAGCGTGCCCCGCCCGCCGGCCTTTCGCGTCACCAACCGCAATAAGCGGAGCATCACGCTCGACGTGCGATCGCCGCAGGGGCGGGCGGTCTTCCTCGAGCTGGTGCGGGTGAGCGACGTCATCGTGGAGAACTTCCGTCCCGGCACGCTCGAGCGGTGGGACCTCGCCCCCGTCACCCTCCTCGAGATCAACCCGCGGCTCGTCCTGCTGCGCGCCTCGGGATTCGGCCAGACCGGCCCGTACGCCGCGCGCGCGGCATTCAACCCGGTCGGGCTCGCCTTCGGCGGCGCGACGTATCTGAACGGGTGGCCGGACCGGCCGCCGCTGCGCGACGGCGTCACGGCGGGGGACTACCTCGACGGCGCTCTTCAATGTTTCGGGCATGCTCGCCGCGCTGCTTCGCCGCGACGTGGACGGGCAAGGGCAGGTGGTCGACACGGCGATGTTCGAGGCCGTCCTGCGCATGACCGGCGATGCGCTCGCCGTGCGCAGCGCGCTCGGCATCCGGCGCGAGCGCGCCGGGGGAGACAGCCCGATCTACCCGTGCAGCATCACCGTCGAGGCCGCGGACCGCCGCTTCGTCGCCGTGTCGGCGGAGAGCTGGACCGACGTCGGCACCGCGCTCGAGCGCCTGGGCCGTCCGCGATCCGACGACCCCGAGCGCGGCCGCCGGGCGCTGGCGGAGATGGCGAGCGGGCTCCCCTGCCGAGGACGTGACGCGCGCGCTTCGCCGGGCGGGCCTCGGCGCGAGCCCGGTGAACTCGGTGGCGGACCTCGTGGGCGAGGCGCATCTCTGGAGCCGCGGCGACCTCGTGCGCCGCGCCGATCCCGAGCTCGGCGAGGTCGTGATGCAGGGCGTGGTGCCGCTGCTCTCCGAGACGCCGGGGCGGATCACGGGCTGGTCGCCCGCGCCCGGATCCGACAACGACGCGGTGCTCGGGGAGTGGCTGGGCTATGCGCCGGACCAGATTCGCCACGTGACGGAGGCTGCGCCCGCCGATCAGCCGTGAGAGGGGCTCACAACCGGCCAACGAGCCACACCCAAGGAGGATGAGATGGAAGTCGGTCTGCAAATGGTGTTCTGCAGCTACGGCTGGGACAACGTCTCCGATGAGCAGGTGTGGGACGAGGAGATCCGGCTCGCGCGCCTGGCCGCGGATCTTGGCTTCGACGTGCTCTGGTCGGTTGAGCACCACTTCAACGATTACTCGTTCTGCCCCGACAACCTCCAGCTCATGTCCTATCTGGCGGCCGTCTGTCCCGATGTGGACCTGGGGACCGCGGCCGTGATCCTGCCCTGGCATGATCCGTTGCGCGTCGCCGAGCAAGCCTCGGTGCTCGACTACCTCAGCAAGGGCCGCCTGCGTCTCGGCATGGGCCGCGGTCTCGCCCGGCGGGAGTTCGAGGCCTTCCGGGGAACGATGGACGAATCGCGGGGCCGGTTCGATGAGGCCGCGGAGATGATCTTGAGGGGCCTGCGCACCGGGTTCGTGGAGGGGAACGGCACGTTCTACAAGCAGCCGCGAACGGAGATCCGCCCGCGCCCGAGCCGCAGCTTCGATGGCCGTGTCTACGCGGTCGCCTCGTCCGACGATTCGGTCGTGTCGGCCGCGAAGCTGAACGCGCGGATGGTGATGTTCGCCGACCGGCCTTGGCCGATGCGCATGCCGGCGATCCAGAAGCACCGCGATCTCGTCCGTCAGATGCACGGCGTGGACGCCCGGCCCCCATTGCTGGCAGACTTCTGCGTCTGCACGCCAACCATGGACGGAGCCAAGGAGAAGGCCCGCCAGTACATGGGCAAGTTCGTGGAGAGCAACTTCTACCACTACGAGCTTCTGGGAGAGCACTTCAGCACGGTGAAGGGCTACGACGCGTACGCACAGAAGATCGCCATGGCGAAAGAGATCGGCATGGATGGGATCGTGTCCGCATTCATGGAGGCCGCCGTTTGGGGCCCCCGGACCGCATTCTCCGCATGTTCGAGGAGCGACGCCTCGATCGTGGGGGAATTCGAGCTTGCGACGTCGTTTCGCTTTGGCGGCACGCCCTACGACCTGGCCGAGTCGGGGCTGCGGCTCTACGCCAAAGAGGTCCTGCCCGTGGTGAGGTCCTGGAAGCAGGAGGTCACGGCGCCGACCCTGTCGCCGGCGCGGTAACAACGACGCGGTGCTGGGGGAGCTGCCAGGCTATTCGCCGTCGCGGATTCGCCGCGTGACGGAGGCCACGTCCGCCGACCGCGCATGTGCCGTCTTACCCAGGAGGGCCTCGATCCGGACCGGCCTGGGCGGCGTGGACCGCGGTGGGCTGCAGGAGCCGGACCAGATCCGCCGGGTCGATGCCCACGAGGTAGCCGCGCTTGCCGCCATTGATGAAGATGCGCGGCAGGCCCGCGATCGTGGCTTGCATGTAGATCGGCAGCGCCTTCCTGAGCCCGAAGGGTGACGTGCCACCGACCTTGTAGCCGGAGTGGCGCTCGGCAACGTCGGGGGCGCAGGGCCGCACGCTACCTACCCCAATCGCCCGCGCCAGCGCGCGAGTCGAGACCTCGCGGTTGCCATGCATCAGCATGACGAGCGGCGCGCGGCGGTCGTCCTCCATCACGAGCGTCTTGATCACCGCGCGCTCGTCGAGGCCGAGCGCCTCCGCCGCCCACGCGGTGCCGCCGTGGTCGCGGTAGTCGTAGACGTGATCGCTGAAGGACGCGCCGGCCGCGAGGAGCGCGCGGACGGCCGCGGTCATGGGCCGCCCGGCAGCCATGGGGTGGGCGAGATCAACATGCCCCATGTTCCTGGCGTTGGCCTAGCCTCCACGGCCGAATCACGGACGCGATTGCGTCGAGCCTGCCGAACGGACTCAGACCCCGAGCGATGCGTAGCTGTAGGTCGTCGCCATGTTCAGAACATCGGCGGGCCTCATCGGCGCAGAAATCAACGACGCCATCTGATCGTTGATGCGGTGCCCCTGCAGCGAGGTCGGCGCCGAGGCCGGCGGCAGATAGTTCCGGCCGTGGTCGGTCATCCAGCGCTCCCACACCCGGTCCACGTTGCAGTGGTTGAGGTAGAAGACTGGGTCGTTGGGCGAGGTGGTCGGCGACATGTCGCCACCCACCCATACGTGAACGCGGTTGTGCAGTGCCGGTGCGGATGGCCCTTGCCAGCCCTCGACGCGGTTGCGAAAACCTCCCGAAGTGACACTCCAGGGGAGTCCGTCATACGGCGTGCGGGTGATCGCGTCGGCCATCTCCGCCGTGCGCGGCAGGCCGGAGATGCCGGCCCCGAGCGATCGCCGTAGCCCCGCGTTACTGCGTCAACTGGCCCGCGGCATTCGCAGCAATGCGCACACGGAACGAATTCGCGTTGCCGGGATTGAACACGAAGGGCCCCGTCGTGACCGGGCTGCCGGATCCGCCCAGGCAGTTTGCCGACCACAACGGGGATAGCGGCTGCTGGGCGGCCGACAGTTCGCCATCCTTCGCCCAATCCCAGTACGGCAGACCGAACGAGTTGTTCTCTAACACGCGCTGAAAGTTGAGCTCGACCTGGTACAGCATGAATCGGTGCCAGGGAGGAAGACCGGACCCGGTGAGCCGCGCTTGCGGCTGCTCTGCGTCGGCGGGGTCATGGTCATCATGGCCACGTGGTGCCAAACCACGAACAGGTCCCACGTGCTGACCTTCTGGGAAGGCCCGGGATCCCGAGCGTGGTCGTGGTGGGGCCGGGGAAGTCGTTCTTCAGCAAGAGCACTCCGCGAATGTAGAGATCACGCGCGGCGTTGTCCCGCAGGATGTCTTGTCTAGTGACGGCCACGGCGTCCTCCCTTCCGGTTCCGCGCCGGAGTCTTTGGCTTAGGCGCCGACTTCTTCGCCGCCTTCACGGTTTTTCGTGGAGGACTCATGGGGCCGCCGTGTGCGCCGTGACCACCCTTGTGGTGACCGGGCGAGTCTGCATGCCCTCGTGACCTCCGCCCGCCGGCCCCGCGAAGTCGTCCGGAAAGATGTCGATCATCGACTTCACCAGATCGACAGCCGAAGCGAACGTGTAGTTAGGCATCGCGTGGCACTGCACCTCACCGTCATCGGTAACGATGAAGTGCCCACCCACGGGCTGGCCATCGACCACGACGCGATAGGTGGTGCCGATTACGATGTGATGTCCCTGATAGTCGGTCTCGCGGATCGTCTCCATGGGCCCGTGATCATGCATCGCCGCCAAGACCTTTCGGGCTTTCGGCGTTGCGCTGACATAGCCGGCGATGGATTCCGGGGTCGGTCGAGTGGTGGAATCGTCCGATATGCCCATAAGAGTTCCCTCCGCGCCCGTCGGCGGATCGTCGTCATGCTGTCAGAATCCGCGGCCCCGCTCGATCACGGGAGGCCGCGTTCGTGAATACTGGCAAAGTGACCCGCGCGCGGGCGGTCGGATCGACGACGTACCGCCGTGCTCAGATTACGGCGCGGGCCCGGAGCCCGGCGATCGCCGCGCTGTCGTAGCCGAGCTCACCGAGGATGGCGTCCGGTGTGCTCGTCGAGCGTGGGCGCGCGGTGGCGGAAGCGGCCCGGGCTCTCCGACAGATCGACGGGGTCGGCGCCAGCGGGACCGGGCGCGGCAGCCCGGGATACTCCGTGTCGGTCAGGAGGCCCGCGGCGCGGATATGCGCGTCCTCGAGGGCCTGGCGGGGTGAGTAGAGCGGACCCGCGGGGATCTTCGCCGACTCGAGGGCGGCGAGCGCCTCGGCGGTGGTGCGCGCGCCCGTCCACTCCGAGACGTGCTTCGAGATGGTCTCTCCGTGGTTGCCGCGCGACTCGTCGTCCTTGAAGCGCGGGTCGGTGAGCCACTCGTCCTCGCCGAGCAGCTTGGCCCAGCGCTTGAACATCGGATTGCCGATGGCGTAGGCGATGATCCAGCCGTCCTTGGTCCGGAAGAGATCCGAGGGCGCCGAGGTCTGGCCGCGATTGACGGTGGCGATGCGGTCGACCTCGATGACCTGCTGCTCGACCAGCGTGGGATTGTTGAAGGCCACCGCGGTGCGCAGGAGCGCCCCTTCCACCTTCTGGCCGCGCCCGGTCTTCTGGCGGCTCATGAGCGCGGCCAGCGTCCCGAAGGCGGCGAGCGAGGCCGTGCCACAGTCGACCCAGGGCGCCGCCGCGCGCAGCGGCTGATCCGGCGTACCCGTGAGGTACGCGGAACCGCTCATCACCTGGCCGATGCCGTCGAAGCCGTGCTTGTGGCTCCACGGGCCGCCCGCGCCGAAGGCTGTGACGGTGGTGAGGATGATGTCGGGCTTGACCGCCCGCAGGCTGTCGAGATCGAGCGCGAGCGAGCGCAGCACCTCGGGCGGCAGGTTGGCCACGACGACGTCGGCCGTGGCGACGAGCTGCTTGACGATCTCGCGCCCTCGGGGCAGGCCGGGTCGAGGCTCATCGCGCGCTTGTTCCGGTTCATGACGAGGAACATGGCGCCGACCCCGTCGGGACCGACGGGCGCCACCCAGCGATCTTCGCCCCCGCCGCGCCGCTCGATGCGGATCACGTCCGCGCCGAGGTCGGCGAGCAGCGCCGCGCAGTACGGCCCGGCGATATAGCGCCCGAAATCGAGGACCCGAAATCCCGCGAGAACGCCTTCCATCGGCTCGTCGCTCACTGTGTCACCTCCCCGGGCGCGGTGGCCCTGATCGTCGGAGCCGGATTTTACCACGCCAACAATCACGGTGACTGCTGGAGGCTCGCCTCGTAGGCGCGCTGCAAGCGGGCGATGACCTCGGATGGGCCGGATTGGCTCGACGGCGCCGGGGCGGAGGCGTACCGCCTCACCGCGGCCCGCGTCTGGCTGCCCATCACGCCATCCGCCGGGCCGGGATCGTGCCCCGTCTCCTTCAAGGCTTTCTGTAGCTGCACGACATGCTCGCGCCGTCGCTCGGCAAGCCGCGCGCGCGTCTGGGCGTCCAGCGTTCCGGTCGCGCGCAAATTCTCCGCCTCCTGGAAGCGCTTCACGGCCGCCTTCGTCCGGGGTCCGAGCATGCCGTCGGCGGGACCGGGATCGAGCTTCAGTGCTTCGAGGGTTTGCTGCGCGTTGCGAACGTCCTGGCTGTCGGCACGGGACGATGCCACGGCAGCCGGCGCGGGTGTGGCCGGCGCCTGAGCGGATGCCACAGCGGCCACGAAACAGCACGAAGCTCCTGCCAGGCCATACTTCCAGAGACCCATAGTCGCCTCCTGACGGGTTGAGGCATGTCATGCACAGCACGGGCGGAACTCGCCGTATCCTCTACACCCTACACGAGGTGGGCGCATCCTCGCGTGGGCCATCTGTCGGCTCGCCCAGGATGGGCCCGGATTGTTTGCGCCCGGGTTGCGCCTCGTGCAACGATCCGATCTCATGCGCGATCACTCGCCGCACCGCGTCCTTTCCCTCGTCGCGGCCTTTCTCGGTTCGCTCTGGCTCGCGGGTCCCGCGGAGGCCGCGGAGGTCACGCGCTTTTCGCCGCAGGGCACCGTCAAGCAGGTGCGGCAGGCGAGCGCGGCCTTCTCCGAGCCCATGGTGGCCTTCGGCGACCCGGCCGCCGCCGATCCGTTCGACGTCACCTGTCCCGTGCCGGGCCAGGGCCGCTGGGTGGACACGGGCCAGTGGGTCTATGACTTCGAGCGCGATCTGCCCGCGGGGATCCGCTGCGCGTTCCGGTTGCGCGCGGGCCTGGCCACGCTCGGCGGTCAGGCGCTGAGCGGGCCGCGCGACTTCGCCTTCGCGACGGGCGGACCCGCGATCCGCAGCGCGATCCCGCGCGAGGGCAGCGAGTGGATCGACGAGGAGCAGGCCTTCGTGCTGGCGCTCGACGCCGAGCCCACGGACGAGTCGCTGCGGCGCCACGTGGGGTTCGCCGTGGAGGGATTCCCCAGCGCGTGGGATTCCGCATTCTGACGGGGGAGGAGCGCGCGGCCATCTTGAGAACGCGCCTCGCCGAGCCGCCCCGCGGGCCCGTGCTGGTGATCCAGGCCGTGCAGCGCTTCCCCAATCGCGCGCGGGTCATCCTCGGTGTGGGGCAAGGGTGGCCGCGGAGAGCGGCGTCGCCACGGATCGAGACCAGTCGCTGCACTTCAAGGTGCGCGATCCCTTCACCGTGCGCGTCGACTGCGAGCGGGAGCACAGGAATGCCGGCTGTATCCCCATCACGCCGGTCCGCGTCCGGTTCTCCGCGGCCATTGCCATGGAACAGGCGCGCCGCGTCGTGCTCATCGGCCCCGACGGCCGGCAATGGGCGCCGCGCTTCGATGCGGCCGACTCGCCGTGGACGGATTCGCTGAGCTTCAAGGGGCCGTTTCCCGAGAAGACGGAGCTGCGCCTCGAAGTGCCGGCGGACCTCGCCGACGACGCGGGCCGAACGCCCGTCAATGCCGCGCGCTTCCCGCAGACCATCAAGATGGAGGCGTTCCCGCCGCTCGCCAAGTTCCCCGCGCGCTTCGGCATCATCGAGGCCAATGCCGATCCGGCGCTGCCCGTCACGGTGCGGAACCTCGAGCCCCAGATCCTGTCGAAGATGCTGAACGTGTCGGGCTCGCCGAAGGACTGGGTCGAGTGGGTGCAGGGCCGGATCTTCCGCGTCCCGCCGAGCCGCGTCGCCGACATCCTGCCGTGGCTGCGCCGCGTGGGCACGGCTGAGCGCGACAAGTCGGTGTTCGCGGGCGCCGATCGCGCGCGCGGCGCCCGTCGCATTCGGCCTGCCCAAGCCGAACGGCGCCGAGGCGATGGAAGTCATCGGGATCCCGCTCGCCGGCCCGGGCTTCTACGTGGTCGAGCTGGCGAGTCCGCGGCTCGGCGCCGCCTTGCTCGGCAAGCCGCAACCGATGTACGTGCCCGCGGCGGCCCTCGTGACGAACCTGGGGGTGCACTTCAAGTGGGGCCAGGCGGCGTCGCTCGTCTGGGTGACCGCGCTCGACACCGCCCGGCCCGTCGCGGACGCGCACGTCGCCGTCCACGACTGCGCGGGCAAGGTGCTCTGGCGCGGCCGCACCGACGCCCAGGGCCTGGCGCCCGTCGCCGCGCTTCCCGCCCGCACGGATCTCACGAGTTGCTCCAAGGACTACCGCTTCTACGAGGGGCTCGGGCAGCTCGACGGCGGCCTCTTCATCATCGCGCAGAGCGGTGACGACCTCGCCTTCGTGCACTCGAGCTGGGCTCAGGGCATCGAGAGCTGGCGCTTCCGGCTGCCCACGACGGAGAGCGCGGAGCCGGCCATCGCGCACACGATCCTCGACCGCGCGCTCTTTCGCGCGGGCGAGACGGTGAGCATGAAGCACGTGATCCGCCGCCCGGTGGCGCGCGGCCTCGGCCTCGTCGCCCCGGGGAGCGGCCCAGCGGCCTCGTGATCCGGCATCTCGGCAGCGACGAGGAAGTACGAGCTGGCGCTCGCCTGGGACGCAGGTGGTATCGCCGAGGGCGCGTGGCCCATCCCGAAGAGCGCCAAGCTCGGCACCTACGAGGTGATCATGCGCGGGCCTGCCAAGGGCGATGCCGCGCCCGAGTTCACATCCGGGCGGTTCCAGGTCCAGGAGTTTCGCGTGCCGCTCATGAAGGCGGTGCTCCGCCCGCCCACCGCGCCGCTCATCGCCGTGACGGAATTCCCCTCGACCTGAGCGTTCAGTACCTGGCCGGCGGTGGCGCGCCGGGCTTGCCCGTCGTGCTCCGCGCCCAGGTGAATCCCAAGCGCGTGACGCCGCCCGAGGGCTTCGAGGAGTTCACGTTCGCCAATGGCGTGCTCACGGAAGGCATCGTGCGCCGCGGCGCGGGCGGCGACGAGGTGCTCGACGAGGACGATCCAGGCGAGGGCGCGGCGGACGCCGGTCGCGAGCGGCCGGGCGGCGCGCCGCGGATTCACCAGCGCGAGGCGCTGGTCCTCGACGCCGCGGGCACGGCGCGCGCCACCATCAAGGGCCTGGCGGAGGCGGCCACGCCGCAGGACGTGCTCGCCGAGCTGGAGTTCCGCGACCCGAGCGGTGAGACCCAGACCGTGTCGACGCGGGTGCCGCTCTGGCCCGCCGCCTATCTCGTCGGCCTGAAGCCCGAGGGCTGGGCGGCCTCGCGCGAGCGCCTCACGGGGCAGGTGGCCGTGGTCGACGTGCGGGGCGCGCCCGTCGCCGGCGCGCCCGTCGAGGTGGACGTCTTCGCGCGCACGTTCTACTCGTACCGCAAGCGCCTGGTCGGCGGCTTCTACGCCTACGAGCACGTGGAGGAGATTCGCCGGGCCGGTCCGCTCTGCCGGGGCGTCACCGATGCCAAGGGGCTGGTCGATTGCGAGGGCGTGCCGACTGCCTCGGGACGGCTCGTGCTGCAGGCGACAACGGTGGATCCCGCCGGCCGCCGCATCGCCGCCAACCAGGAAGTGTGGGTCGCCGGTGACGACGAGTGGTGGTTCGAGGTCCGCGACAGCGACCGGATCGACCTCGTGCCGGAGCAGCGGCGCTACGAGCCCGGCGACACCGCGCGCCTGCAGGTGCGCATGCCGTTCCGCGAGGCGACGGCGCTCGTCACCGTCGAGCGCGAGGGCGTGCTCGAGGCGCGTGTCGTGGCGCTCAGCGGCAAGGAGCCCGTCATCGAGGTGCCGGTGGTGGCCGCGCATGCGCCGAACGTCTTCGTCTCGGCCTTCGTCGTCCGCGGCCGCGTCACAGGGGTCGGGCCCACCGCGCTCGTCGACCTCGGGCGGCCTGCCTTCAAGCTCGGCATTGCCGAGATCAAGGTGGGCTGGCGCGCCTTCGAGCTGAAGGTCTCGGTGTCGGCGGACCGCGCGGTGTACAAGACGCGCGAGCGCGCCCGCGTGCGCATCGCCGCGCGCACCGCGAACGGGCAGGCGCCCGGCGGGGACTGAGGTCGCGCTGGCCGCGGTGGACGAGGGCCTGCTCGAGCTCGCCGGCAATCCGAGCTGGAACCTCCTCGAGGCGATGATGCGGCGGCGGAGCTATGCCGTGGAGACGGCGACGGCGCAGATGCACGTCGTGGGCAAGCGCCACTATGGCCTCAAGGCCTTGCCGCAGGGCGGCGCCGGCGGCCGGCAGCCGACGCGCGAGCTGTTCGACACGCTCCTGCTCTGGCAGGCGCGCGTGCCGCTCGACGCCGACGGCACGGCGACGGTGGAGGTGCCGCTCAACGACTCGATCACGGCGTTTCGCATCGTGGCGGTGGCCTCGGGGGCGAGGCCCTCTTCGGCACCGGCGCCACCTCCATCCGGACGACGCAGGACCTGATGGTCCTGCCCGGCATTGCCCCGCTCGCACGGGAAGGCGATCGGATGCGCTCCGAGGTGACGCTGCGCAACGCCACCGACCGCCCGATGGACGTGGCCGTCACGGGCGCGGTGACGGGTCTCGGCGCGACCCTCGAGCGCCGCGAGGTGACCCTGGCCCCGGGCCAGGCGCAGGCGGTGGGCTGGGACGTGGTCGTGCCCGCGAGGGTGACGAGCCTTGCGCTGGGACCTCGAGGCCGCCGAGCGCGGCGGTGCGGCCGACAAGGTCGCGGTGACCCAGAAGATCGTGCCCGCGGTGCCGGTGCGCGTGTACCAGGCCTCGCTCTCGCGTTGGGACGGTCCGCTGCGCGAGCCCGTGGAGCGCCCGGCCGATGCGCTGCCGGATCGCGGCGGCATCACCGTGGCGCTGGCGCCCACGCTCGGCCTCGGGCTCGGCCCGATGCGAGACTGGATGAGCCGGTACCCGTATACCTGTCTCGAGCAGCAGGTCTCGCGCGCGGTGGCGCTCGGCGACGAGCGCCGCTGGCGCGAGATCGCCGCACACGCTCCCGGTCTCCTCGACCGCGACGGCCTCCTCAAGTACTTCCCGACGCTCGATCAGGGCAGCGAGGTCCTGACCGCCTACGTGCTGGCCATCGCCCAGGAGGCGGGCCTGGCGCTGCCTCCTGATGTGCAGTCGCGCGCCGAGGCTGGGCTGCAGAAGTTCGTGAAGGGCGCCATCGCGCGCCGCTCGGAGATGCCCACCGCGGATCTGTCCCTGCGGAAGCTCGCCGCCGTCGAGGCGCTCGCCCGCCATGGCGCAGTCGATCCGGCGCTGCTCGACAGCATCGCCGTCGAGCCCAATCTCTGGCCGACGTCCGCGGTGCTGGACTGGTGGAGCGTGCTCCGCCGGATGCCCGCCATCGCCAATCGGCGACGCGCGACTGAAGGGAAGCAGAGCAGATCATCCGCGCCCGCCTGAACGTCCAGGGGACGGCGCTGGGCTTTTCCACCGAGCGCACCGACAATCTCTGGTGGCTGATGGTCTCGGGCGACGTCAATGCGCTGCGCCTCGTCCTGTCCCTCGTCGACGCCGGCGAGTGGAAGGACGAGGTGCCGCGCCTCATGCGCAGGGCGCTCGGGCGCCAGCGCCGCGGCGCCTGGAACACGACGGTGGCCAATGCGTGGGGCGCGCTCGCCGTGGAGAAGTTCTCGCGCGCGTACGAGGGCACCCCGTCGCGGGGTCACCACCGCGACCCTCGGTGGAGTCTCGCGTCGCCTCGACTGGGCGCAGGCGCCCAAAGGCGGCGCGCTCGATTTCGCGTGGCCCGCGCGCCGCGACGAGGTGACGGTGGAGCAGGGGGGCCCGGGCATCCGTGGGTGACCCTCGAAGCGCGCGCGGCGATCCGCTGCGCGCCCCGCTGTCGAGCGGGTACCGCATCACCAAGACGCTGATGCCGATCGAGACGCGCGCGCCCGCGGGATCCGGGACGTGGAGCCGCGGCGACCTCGTCCGCGTCCGGCTCGAGGTCGAGGCGCAGAGCGACATGACCTGGGTCGTGGTGGACGACCCGATCCCCGCGGGCGCGTCGCACCTGGGGACGGGCCTCGCGCGCCAGTCGCGCATCGCCACGGAAGGCGAACAGGGCGCGGCCGGCTCTGGCCGGCCTACGAGGAGAAGAGCTTCGAGTCCTTCCGCGCGTACTACGCCTATGTGCCCAAAGGGCAGCTTCACCGTCGAGTACACCGTGCGCCTGAACCAGGGTGGCCGCTTCGAGCTGCCCGCGACGCGCGTCGAGGCGCTCTACGCGCCCGAGATGTTCGGCGAGCTGCCGAACCGGCCGCTCGAGGTTGCGCCGTGATGCGGCCGCGCGCGCTCGCCTTCCTCGGCATCGCGCTCGCCCTCGGCTTCGGGGCTTTCCGGCTCTGGCTGATCCTGGGCGGCGTCGTGCCGCTCGCGCCCGCGTTCTCCGACGTACGCGCGGGCTATCGCGCGTCGGACCTCCTGTTGCTCGATCGCCGCGGCGAGGTGATCCAGGAGGTGCGCACCGATCCGCGGCGCCGGCGGCTCGGCTGGACGCCCCTCGATGAGATCTCGCCGGCGCTCCGCAGCGCGGTGCTCGCCTCGGAGGACCGGCGCTTCTTCGCGCACGGCGGTGTCGACGGGCGCGCCGTCGTCGCGGCGGGCCTTCAGCGGATCGCGGGGGACATCTTCGCGGCGCCAGCACGATCACCATGCAGCTCGCCACGCTGCTGGACCCCGAGCTGCACCGCCGCGGCGGTCCGCGGACGCTCCATCAGAAGTGGCGGCAGATGCGGCTCGCGTGGCGGATCGAGGCCGGGTGGACCAAGCTCGAGATCCTCGAGGCCTATCTGAACATGGTGAGCTTCCGCGGCGAGCTCGAAGGCGTGGCGGCGGCCTCGAGCGTGCTGTTCGGCGAGGCGCCCCACGGTGTGGGCGCGGCGGAGGGCGCGGTGCTCGCGGTGCTGCTCCGGGCGCCCAATGCCGGGCTCGGGACCGTCGCGCGGCGCGCCTGGGCGCTGGTCGAGTCCCAGCGCGACGGCCCGCCGCGCGAGGTGGTGCGCGCGGCGGCGGCGCAGGCGCTCGAGTCGCCCGCCGGCACGGGCCCGCGGGTCGCGCTCGCGCCGCACGCGGCGGCGCGGCTCCTCGGGCCGGGCGCGGCCGCGCGGACGTCGAGCCGACGTGCGGACGACGCTCGACGGCGCGCTGCAGCGGATGGCCGCGGAGAGCCTGCGCCGGCACCTCCTCGCGGTCCGGGCCGAGCACGTGCAGGACGGCGCCGTGCTCGTGGTCGACAATGCCAGCGGCGAGGTGCTGGCCTATGTCGGCGGCAGCGGCGACCTGGGCAGCGCCCGCCACGTCGACGGCATCCGCGCGCGGCGGCAGGCGGGCTCGACGCTGAAGCCGTTTCTCTACGCCGAGGCGCTCGACCGCCGTCTCCTCACCGCCGCCTCGCTGCTCGAGGACACCCCGCTCGACCTCGCGGTGGCCGGGGGCTCTACCGGCCGCGGAACTACGACGAGGGCTGGAAGGGGCTGGTGAGCGTGCGCACCGCGCTGGCGTCGTCGCTCAACGTGCCCGCCGTGCGCGCGCTCGACCTCGTCGGGGAGGAGGCGGCGGTGGAGCTGCTCCGGCGCCTCGGCTTCGACGGCTTGCGCGAGTCGGGCGACTACTACGGTCCGTCGATGGCGCTCGGCTCGGCCGACGTGAGCCTCTGGGAGCTCGTCAATGCCTACCGGGCGCTCGCGCGCGGCGGCACGTGGAGCCCGCTCCGCCTCGGCGCCGACGAGGGCGCGGGCGCCGCGCGCCGCGTCTATTCCGATCGCGCGGCGTTCCTCGTCTCGAGCATCCTCGCCGACCGCGAGAGCCGAAGCCTCACGTTCGGCCTCGAGAACCCGCTCGCCA